>Ga0307511_10003775_pt1 | contig 15497 bp, 10 predicted proteins | sample 13_EM_MG_FD_200266 | JGI IMG/M metagenome (GOLD analysis project Ga0307511, IMG submission 200266) | Populus trichocarpa ectomycorrhiza microbial communities from riparian zone in the Pacific Northwest, United States - 13_EM | ecosystem: Host-associated > Plants > Roots > Unclassified | place... | reverse complement strand
AAAAAAGATATATATATATATATATATTAATATTGATGGTTTTTAATTTAAATATTGTATATTTAACTATTGTTATTACATCATGAAATAAATAATATTTTATATAAAATATTTTTTATTATTCCATTAAACTATCTACAATTCCATCACGTACGAAATTCATCTAACAAGGACTATATTTTTCATGGTTTTCTAAACGTGCAACAACATCAAGTAAAATATCATCAGGAACAAAATTGAGATTGCGATCAAATTCTGCTTATGCTACGTCATCATACGATCTCATTCTAATTTATGTAGTGTCATTGAATAATATTAAACACTAGTTTTTCGAATAAAACACAATTAAAAATAAAAAAATAATTGGATTTTTTTACTGGGTCGGACCCAGTCCAATACATTTAAGTTTGGGGCAGACCTGGTCCGGCCATGAACAATGGATATTTTCTCCACTGTTCACTTTGCAAGAGTGAACAGTGACTCTCCACTGTGAACAAAAATGCAGCAAGTAAAAATACAAAACGCTGGATAAGAAGCATGAAAAAATTGTTTCTCCAAAAACTGAGGTTAAACCTCATTTATTAATGGGTCCATGAACCAAATCACAACTTTATTTTATAACCAAACACCATACCATTGAGGTTAAGCAAAAACACAGCAGTTACTGCAAAGACAAACGATGTCTTAAATCGCCTAGCTTGGCTTTTATTTCCTAGTGTGGATTTAATAACATGGATTGGCTTGGAAGTTGCTTGAAATTGGATCTTTTTTCTTGTTATTTATATATCTTGCTTACTTTAAAGTGTAGAGGGGAGTTGCACCATTAGTGGAGGGGTTGACACTACAAGTGGTTGTTGTGCATGATGTGATATTGGTGGAGAAATATGGAACAATTAGAGAGAAAAGTGACGTTGCTCTGCATAGAAAAAAAATATGTGCGCGCGCATAAAGCAATATGTTGGAATGTAAATATGTGAGACTGTAGTGTCTAACCTTGACTTTTAAGAAATATTTATACTAAATTATTGAAATGTGTATTCCTTTATTATTTTGTGTGACAGCTAAAGCTTGAGATTTGGTCTAAGATGGTTGATCCAAAGGCCTTTTTTGTTCGGGCCTTGGGATGAAAATTTAAAAAAAAAAACCCACGTATTTAGACTGGCTCAAAGAGAGGGGAAGTATCTTCTAAGTGCTCAGGCCTAGCTCGAGTATTGGGGAGGTGATGTAACTAGGCTTGTAGAAAGGAAATGTTCTAAATAGTCAGGTGTGGAACTAACTTAGTTAGATAGGGATCTATCACCAACAAATTATGCAGATAGCCAAGTAGGTGCACTTATGGGCTGGTGAGACAAAACTAAACCTAAGCTCAAGAGGAGACCCGATCACATCATACCAACAAAACAACATTAAAAGGTCATAATTTTTGATCCGATCATTGAATCGAGCTCTATTTTTCAGGAGATTCCCAAGATCTAGTTCTATAAGAAATCTAATTATTTTAACCAACCAAGCTCTAGAAGATTCTCAAATTAGGCATTAAAAACTATATTTAAGTCAGTTTTGTTATTTTTCCTTGATATTTTTGGATTTTATGTTATTTTTAGATTTTTTATTAGTTTTCCTTTTTTAGAGATTATGATTTTTGTTCCTTGTTAAGGTTAGTTTTAGACCTATTTAAAGACTAGTAAACTTCATATGGAGGTAGAAATTATTAGACTTGTTTACAGAAATAAAATTACTACTTAGGATTCTTGGTGTGATGATCCTATTTTGACAAAAAAAATTTCCTATTGTGATACTGGCTTCTAAAAGCATTGAAATCTTTTCATATATAGACCATTTGTCATTTTCAAATTGTCCAAGGACAAATAAATATTTCCAATCTTTGATTGCACGGTGAAATAACCAGAATACCATTAAAAGTAAAAAAAAATTATTTAGCTTTAAGGGGTATTTTTGTATTTTCACAATGGTTTTTTTGTTATTACTATTTAATCTGAGATATAGTATGATATTTGACCAAATATAAAAAATAATAAACAATTAAAATACACAATCAAATAACAAAAAAAACCCTTAAAATAAAAAAATTTAAGCCTAAGGTCAAAGGTTTTTTTTTTTGTTTTTCACAATGATTTTTTTTATAATTAGAAAGTCAGCTTATGGGCACTTTGATATTTAACTAAATAAAAAAAATAAAAAAGGACGTGTGCATGTGGCACACCCGAGAGTGCGTGAGGTGCGTCTCAACGTTAAAAAATGCTCTTCTACTATGTCGTTGGAAGTGATGTTGTGTCTTCTTCCTGTTGTTGTAGCGCATGTCTCTAGTGGTGGTCTAATTTATCGCCAATTAGTCTTTTTTTCTTCTTCTTTTCTCTCTCCTCCCTTAAAAATTACAGTTTGACTTTCTTAGTTGTTAGTATTTCAACTTTAATCCTTATTCTTTGAAGTTCTCATTTTTTGTCTTGGTCTTTTTGTAAAAGTTTTATTTGTTTTTAATTTCATCATTTGATCCCAATTTACAAAATATTATATTCTCCAATCTGGTCCTCATTCTTTGAATTTCTAAGTTTTTGCCTTGGCTTTTTTGTGAAAGTTTTATTGGTTTTCAATTTCATCATTCATTTCAAATTGATGGTATTATGTTTTTCAATTCAGTCCTTATTGTTTTGATTTCTAATTTTTTAATGGACTTTTTGTAAAAGTTACTATTCTTTTCAATTTCACCTTTCAATAAAAACATTATTTTTTTATGTCAATTTTAACCTTCATTCTTTTGATTTTTTTATCCTTTTACTAAATTGATTTTTTTTTTCAATTTCACCCTTCAATCAAATATAAAATTTATTTTGTATTTTAATTCTGATCCTCATTATTGTAATTGTTATTTTTTTTAATCCTTTTATATAATTAATTTTTTTTTTAATTTCATCATTCAATATTTGATTGATTTAGAATTGCACTTCATTATTTTTCTAGATTGGGTGTTTTGGGTTTAATGAACTGAATCATGAGTTTGAAAAATTAACACGAGTTTTTTTTTTAATAAAAAAAATGATTTTAATTTTTTTTTATTGAAGATATGATATAAGTTGTGGATATGGTGTAATATCTCAAGTTTGCTTCACCTGACTATAAGTTTGTTCCTTTACCCTATTTTGGAATTTGAATACCATTTTTTGCAAAAAAGTAAAATAATAATAAGCGTGGACACTGAGAACAGTGGTAATCTATCCATCAACCCTTTACCCTTGACTCGAACCTCATAAAGAGTCGGAAAAGAAAGCACCTTCAGTTCCATAGCCAAGTTTGTCTTCATGAGTTAGTGGATTTGGGAGTTCCATCTCCAGCACAGAACTAAATGCCAGACATGAAGTAATTAAAGCCTGAGCTGGTAGAACCACTCCTTCTCACACAATGCTTGATCTCGAGTTTCTCCACTGCTACCTTCGGCTTGCCACTCCCAGCCTGACCCAGCATTCCATGACCTGCTCCAAAGCCATCACCCAATGAACTCTCTTCAGGCACACCAAATTGCATCCTATTAGCTAGCTTAATTCCTCATGTCAGTCATGGCATATCTTTCCTTAGTCTTCCTCAGCCGCTGACCACCTCTCCTTTTCTTATTCTGAGAAGCATCAGCAGGGACTGGAAGTGGTTTAGGTAGCCTGGCATGCAGGACGAGGCTTTTGCCACTTTTCTATTTTCTTACAAGCCTCCTCTCGAAGACCTCTTAATTTTGAAGCCAAGAATCTACAAGCATGAGCTCACAGAGATGGTGGTGTGGCCTGAACTACATCTCTTTGCTCAATATTATAACCCACACTACCTGTTGGACGCCAAGAATATCCTGCAAGTATCATTTTCTTGGAACCAAGAAGCTGAACATCACAGGAGGGAATGCTGGCTAATGCTGCGAGACTGCCATCAGTGATCATGAGCTTGGCAGCAACGTCCAGCAATCCCAACAAAAGCAGAAAAAATGGGTGCAGCAAATCCTAGCTATGAACAAAGCAGACTTTGTTCACAACGTTGTTGTACGTATACGTGTTGGACAATTTGGATATGGTATCCAAGTCGACTACTTCATCTTCCTGATAATGATCAATAAGATGTTGCATGTCCCAATCATCTAGTTAATCAGAATCTTCAAGGACAGAATGATCAAGAAGCGTAACCATAGCCACGTGGGGAGGGTTGGAATGGACTTGGACAGTTTTGGTTGATAAGAGCCTAGGCCGGCTACTCATTAAGGTGATCTTATGAAATGGAACATCAAAGAAAAGAAAATTGTTGAAGAGAAAGAGGAGCAGCCTCATGTCAAGGTAGGAAGGCCTTTACTGGCGTCGAGGAGTTGTTCATAAATCCGAGTCTTTCAGGATACAGAACGACTCGGTTTGTCATATGCAGCAAAGAGCCCGTGGCCTCACCTGGCCTTTCATAATTTAATTAATTAACGGGACTCATCCATTTGCCCAAACATCTATACCGGGCCTTACTATAAGATGAGCCCAGTCTGATAAAAAAAATCTACCTGTTTAAATTTACCATTACACTTGATTTTGCTTAATAACGAGGATCTCAAGCCCACATCCATCCTTCGTCAAGTACGGATTCCAACCGGATAACCAAAACCAGATTCCAGTCCAAAAAACAAAAAGAACAAAAGAAAAGAAAGAGAGACCACTAGTAGGATAGCTTCCAAAACTGGCTAAATGTCTATTGCTTCTTCCTCTTATGCAACCTTCTACCTAAAATGATCTTTCAAACATTACATAGACCGCTACATCGACAGACTTTAACAATACCACTCCTGTCGGGCAACTTGTCAGTCATGGGGTTAGTGTAACGTGGATCAATCAATTTGACAACTGTACGGTGATTCCAGATGTTACAATTTTATGTATATGATTGAACGATTCATGCAGGTTTACGTGCGTCTCACCATATTTTCAATTGAAAATCCGTTGCTCAGTATTGCTTTCTTTCTTCTAAGATGTTACGGATATCACCCCCTTGCCTTTTCATTGTGATGGTGAAACCCACAGACAACAACCATCAACTGGTACAACATCGTTACAACTCGTCGGGGGGCAATTTATTGGCAGCCGAAACAACACTAAGCTTTGTGTGTTCAAGGGAAGATTGCAACATCTATGCCTCCAATTTAATGGCTGAATCAAGGGCATCTACAGTACTGTTTTGCTGTGTCCAGAGCTGTGCGTATCTACCTGCCTTGGTCAGGAGAACTTCATGGGGTCCCTGTTCAACCACTTTACCATTCTCCAAAACTATTATCTGAAACCACATTTCAGAAGGATGGGAAACTATGTATAAATATATAGTGAGCTGGTAAGAGAATAATGCACAGAATAATGACATTCACAAGAAGCATTAAACGCTTAAGAGAGTTCAACTAAGGTTAAATTGGATCAAAAAGCTAACATGAAGAAGCCCACAGTTTATAAGGCTGTTTCAAACTTCCTAACATCTTCTTTAGCATCTCACTTCACTAGCAGGCCAACATAGGGACTTCTTTCGCAATCAACAAATAGGTGTTGCATGGAGGTTTACATCAACAACAGCAATGCAAGTTAACACATGCTCCAATCCAAGATAAAACATTCAACGCAAAAGTTTAAGATAATATGAACTATAAGATCGTACAAAATTTCATACAAAACCAACAGAGAACTTTTTTAACAATGCAAGTGCATTTCTGTGTCCCATGGATCAAAGGGAGTAAAAAGCATGCCTATTGTTTTGCTAAAAGGAAAAAAAAGAAGATGTAACACCTGCTGATGAAAGTGAAAAGAACCTAATCTTATAAGTAAAGACGGGCAACAGTGGAAGCATGAAATCTAAGCGAGTAAGACAGCTGACATACTCTAATCAAATTCTGTAAATACTCTGAATCAAGACCATAAAAGTTTAGAACCCTAAAAGAATAATGAAACATGGTTTCCAAGAATGCTCACCTCATCACACTGCATAGCAGTTGTAAGCCTATGTGCAATGAAAACTGAAGTTCGATTGCTGGATAATGATTTCAATGCATTTAGAATCTCTGCTTCTGTGGTGCTGTCAAGCGCACTTGTAGCTTCATCACATAGCCTGAGGAAATCAAATGAGACAAAGTTCATTAGGCATATGTGACTAAGGGAAGAATAAGAACCCGATATATGATATGTGTTTGTCTGAAGTTTTGTTTCTGTTGATTTAGTTCAAGATAATGAATCATATGCAACCCTTGTCTTTGGGCCAGGCTCAAAATTGCCATAACTGCATCTAGATCAAATCAGCTTGGTGAGTTACAGCAGCAGTTAAACTAGAATTTAGATACTGGACAATGGAACAGACAATTTATCATCATCAAAATTATGCGTTGTTATGCTGACTGAGAAGAAGTTTACTACCCTAAACCTCAAAACAACTTAAAGCACTACATAAATATTTTCTTAATTTACAGAAGCAGTAGGCACTATCATGCAAAAACCCTATCTATCAGAACTATGGCTTACAGTGAAAATCATATGGTCACTCCATTTTGTTGGGCACTAAATGCAATTGTTAAATGCACATGAATGCAAGACCAAGATAGAAAGGGTAAGTATCTGGAATAGACGGAATATTTGTTCAACAGCACTCTTTAAGATTTTGAGAAAAGAAGTAACCAACTTGACCATCATGGAAGAATGCTTACTGGTCAAGAAGAAGAATGGAGTTCTTACAGAATAGGAGCCACTTTCAAAAATGCACGAGCCAATGCCACACGCTGCTTCTCACCACCACTTAACTGGATGGAAAAAATTCCTCATTATTAAACATTCAAGATTCCACAGAAAAGAAAAGTACACAGATAGTAGTCTCATTTCATTTTAGAGCAATTTGGTCACAAAAAGTTCTCTCTTTACGGAGCACTGTGTCCAAGTAGATTCCCAAACTATCCACATTTGATAGAGTTAGTCTACCAGGAAATTTCATCATATTTGTTAAGACAGTACTAGAGGGCAATGGAGCCACACATGGTTTAAGACTGGCATAGATCAAAATCCAGACCATCTTAGCCTAACCCATGCAGTTTCAAGTCAAAATGAGGGGCCAAGAAGATACAGCGTGGATTGAAAGTGAAAAGATCATCTAGCAGTAACTCATTGTCTTTCATGTTTCTCAGTTTTCTTTTGGAGGGAATGATAACATATGGATCCCAAAACAGTATTCCATCCAAGGTCTTGAAGTTAGGTCTCCTACAGCCATTTCTGATAGAAAATTTCTTTAGTTGATAGGAATAGACCTCTCACCTTGAGCCCTCGTTCCCCTACTATAGTAGAATATTTCTCAGGGAAGTTCATGATAGTGTCATGAATTGCTGCTTGTCGGGCAGCATCATAGACCTGAGGATAAAGAAGTGTAAGCGAAGCAGTAAAAAGCATCATAAGCAATGCATACTTTGGAGAGTGAAAAGAAAAAAGACACACTTCCTCTTTTGTTGCTGAAAGACGACCATAATGAATGTTGTGAAATATTGTATCATTGAAAAGTACCTGTACATGAAGCAAAAGTAGCTCAGCTCATTAACATTACAACTCGCAAGATCTCACAAGGTAGATCTATTAAATTATATGCATAAAGTGAAACTACATGAACTAAATTGCTCAAGATAGCATACTATGTCTTGAGGGACAACACCAATAGACCTCCGCAAACTATCCAGTGTTACATCCCTTATATCTTGACCATCAATTCTTATCTGCCAAAAAGCAAGTGTCAATTGCTAAAACAAGAATAGGGAAGAGTTTTAATTGAAATTAACAGTAATGTTTTTGGATCAAAGAAAAATGTTCTGGACTGGGAGGAAGAAGTGAAACAATATATAGGATCTTCTTACAAGGAAAATATTATTTTTGGAAGTTAAGATCTGTTGGACCGCATGACAATAACAATGGAGGAATTGGTTCTTACATTTCCAGAATTAGTGTTGAAAAATCTGTAGAGTAATCTAAGAATGGTTGACTTACCTGCAAGCAAATACATTTGAAATAAATTAGCAGCGTGGGTAATTAAGTGCAAAAGCATTTGCTAATGCAAATACAGGATTATCAATTTAATTCCAGCACCTGTAAATGAACTTGCTCTTGTTACAGATTACAAATTAATAACAATAATAGCTTAATATTACACAAATGGAGACATGTTTGTAAATTACTATGATATTTATCCCAGCCCTGGTTTCAACCTACAAAACATCACATCATGAGTAAATATCATCCAGCAAGGAATACCAGAACTATGCATCAACTTTGGAAAGTTTAAGTATATGAAGAAAGCAAAAAATACATTTCACATCACAGAACGATTCTAACAAAAATGGGTGCAAAAACAAGTAGCTGATGATAGTAGTGTCTAAAACAAATTAGATCCTTACCACTACCACTTGTTCCAACAATAGCCACACTTTTTCCTGCTGGTATAGAAAAAGCTACGCCATCAAGAATTTTTCTTTCTGCCAAGTAGCTGTCACAAGTTTAACAAGTACAGTGGACAGGCAATTAATAATCAACAAAATCATCAGATGTTCACAAATGAATAATAATAATCAAATATTGAATTCCAAATATAACCACAATCAAACAACAAACATATAATCTGAAAAACTAATCTGCCAAACCAACTTTTCTTTTAACTGCATATGGATGCAAAACAACAATTAGCCTCCACGCATAAAGAGAGTTGAGGACAGGTAGGGGGGGCTGAATTAACTCCAAAACTTGTTCAAGGAAAGCAATGAATTGAAGTCCCTCAGGAGATCTTCAAGTCCCGAAGGTGATAAAGGATGACTGATACATAGGATAAGTGTGGCTATGTTTAAGGAACTAGGTTACGATTGGGATAAAAGAAAACAAATGAAAGTTGAGATTCTGAAACTTCCCAACTCTGTGAACATCGAAACGATGGTTTTCTCTTTTAATAGAAAAGGGAAAAAAATAGCTTCCTGTTTCCAAAATGTCATATTGTCATAAGTATTTTTTATATCGATTTTGTTTTCCCTCTTTTTGTAGCTAGGACTAGCTTTTGAAGCAATTGTAATCTGATTTCTAGACCATACCAAAAGAAAATCTGATCTATCATAAAAAGAGATTTTGTATAGAAATAAAAAAGCAAAACGTTTCCAGCCTTCACACCTAGACTTCCTTCAGGTCAGACTCAAGATTCCTTCTGCATTGCATTGGTAAAAATTTCACCACATCATGGAGCTTCAAGCTGACAAGTCTAGAACTTGGAGCACAACTTTAGTTGTCTGACATTTAAGCTTGCATTGGAGTGAGAGTTCTCCAACATACACACACAGTTTACCACCATTAAAGTAAATTAATTCCAGTTGCTTTCTAAATGAAAATCCGATCTTCAAGTTGGAAACAAGCAGCGAAAATCTACATAAGATTAGCAACCACTAAACTTGAATGATTTCAATTGCTGGGTTGCCACATAAAGCCAATTATCTACACGACCCAGGCAACAATTTCTTTTTTTTTTTTTTTTTTTGAAAAATGGTCATCCAGGTACAGGCAGAATAGCACCACAAATTACAAAAGCAATATAATGATCTCAATTAGAAACCAGGGAAAAAAACCCATAATAAAGTAAAATCAATACAATATCAGAACCCGCAGTAGCAGTAATTTTGGATAGCAATGATTTCGGGAACAGACATGCCAAATGCAAAAAATTGACAGCTAATTCAAAATAATTGTGATCATGGAAGCAACAACTAAACTTAAGATATGGAATTCATACTAGCTGTCTGTCAAACAAATTTCAATAAAGAAGGAACCATCATCAAACCTGAAGTGTACATTGTCAAATTGAATGTCACCTCCCTTTAATATAAGAGGCTTTGCATCATCCTTATCTCTAATATCAGCTTTCTCCTGCAAAAAATCAATAGAACAAGGTACTTTATAAGCCAAGTCCACAAGAAAGCAGGTTTTTTTAAGAAAGAAAAGCTTCAATCATTTGGATCAACAATCAAATCACTGTACGATTGTTCTTTTTTTTCTTGTTGTGCTTCCATGCTTTATGGGGGCACATTCAGAAACTATAAAGCTACTTTACAAACTTGAAAAAGAAAATGGAATTGTAAAGAGTGAAATAAAAAAAGCTAGATTGACTCTTGAGCTGCAAGAAAACTGCAGAGAGTTCCTTGAAAATATACCTCGAGTAATTGAAACAAGGACTTCATGTCAACAAGACTCTGTATGGTCTCACGGTAAACACTGCCAAGGAAATTAAGTGGAAGGGAGAGCTGGAAGAGAAGTCCATTTACCATTACCTGTGTTTTCACATGCATACATAATTTGTCTAACCATCAGTTAACACGATATATAGAGCTTTATGATAGTTTCTTCTTTTATGAAGAAGCTTTACCAAATCACCAACTGTCATCTGGCCATTCATGATCCCATGTGAACATAAAACCATAGCTGTTGACAGAGCTGTGCTAAAAATCACATTTTGGCCAAAATTCAGAAAGGCAAGACTTCGTGATGTTTTCAAGGCAGTGTCTTCATATCCTGAAAGAGAGCATTGTTTTGAAATTGAGAGAGAGAGAAAAAAAAAGAAGAAGCAGATATGAGCACAGGAAGAGACTGTTTAAAAGGGCTGCTTAAGTTCAGCAAAGCAGTGCGGCATGACAGATAGAGTCAAGCACCTAGAGTACCATATCCTTGAATTCTAGATGAGATTGTGCCAACACTCACTAGCTTGGCTTGTCAGCCAAGATAATCAGAAAAAAGAATACATAAAAGCAAGAAGCAGAAACAAGGAAAAGACAAGTGCTTGTTGCAGGATGCCTTTACAGACATTAATGATAATGGAATTATTAAGAGTTCAAGTTGAAGTGTAATCAATACACAAATCTAAAATTACTCAGAGAACACACACACACATATACACGAATATATAGAAGAATAGGAACTTTCTAAACAAAGAAGAGGATAAGTTAAGAATAATAACATGGGATGATGCAATCAACTGCAATGCCAGAAAAACCATTATAGTTTTTGGAAACTCTAACTTAGTCTCGAGCTAAGTCAAGGTTCAACTATTCACCACATGACTGTTGCAGGGTTTCTATTGTAAGTTCAAAGCCCCAATTTCAAGCAAGCGTTAAAGAGTGTAATATAAAGCCATTTTCTAGACTCAATTAGCAGCTTAAGCTTTTTGGATGAGTGGTTTTTTTATATGATATCATAACCTTTTTGACCAAGTGCTTAGGAGTTCAAATCAATGTTAATCAACATGTCATTCTAGGAATGCCACATCATGACCGCCACTTTTAAGTTTTTATGGTCATCAATGTGTTAATTTATTCCAAGCAGTGGCTGGTTTGTTTCAGATTTAACATCAAAGAAGTAGATAACAACTATAATGTTCCAACCACTCACTCTTTAAGTACTCATCATATCTGTCAGCTTCATAAGCTTCGTTGTTGAAATATTTGACCGTCTGGCAGAAACAGGGGGAAAAAGGAGAAAAACAAGATAAGTGGAAACCATAACAATGGGAAAAAAAGAGAGGTTATAGCACAGTAAAATGAGGCATCAAATAAGAGTTTGACAGAAAATCCTTCATAAAATGATGCACCACTGTCAAACAGTACATAAGCAGGGAAAAAAACCAAAAAAGACGCATCATAATCTCACCTCATAATTGATAAGGGAATCAATTGCCTTTGTACTAGCATCATTATCAGCTTTATTCATGGCCTTCCTGAACTTGGTCCTCCACTGCACATGACAAAGAAAAATTGATGAAAATGTGATCAACAAAGACATTGGAAATTTACGAAAATGGGGAGGGGGAGCAGCTCATAGAACTAAAACAAGCGATCGCATTGTGTAAAGTGAAAATGACCAAGGATAGCACCAAAGCTCATCCTCAAAATCCATGCAAAAAGATGATTGTGGAAAAAAAAAGTGCACTATCTATTTCAGAGCCAATGTGCGCAATGGTAGTAAGGAAATGGAAGAAGATATAGTACCTGTGTCACAGACAACGTGAAAGTAACATATGCAGCCACTGAGAGTGAAGTGATCCATGCAAAAGGGGCGCCAAATTTGTATGCCAGTATACCCGCCACCATAGAGATCTGGAAGGATGGATGAAAAATTCTGTCAAAAAATGTTCAGAAATAAGGAAGCAATTGTACAGGTAGATGTTTAAGCTGGTTATGAACAAGGAGTTGAAGTGTTTCATTATGGAAAGATATCAAGAATTCACATAGGAGATCAGTGTGCAGCTTACCAGGGATACCAATATGTTTGACTAAATCCAAAATATAAAAAAAGTCAAGTTGCTCAAAAGAAGAAAAAAATTTGTAGCAGAATATTCATACCTCTAAAATAGTCGGTACAACGTTGAACACCATAGATGAGAGGATGAAGTTTATTGCACGGCTACCACGATCAATTGTTCTACTTAACCCACCAGTTTCTCGACTGGAAAGACAGAGATGAAGTAAGATGCGTAACAGAATGTGGTGGATGACTTATTGAATGTAGCCTATATATGATAGAAAGAAAGGGCTTTCTATGCTATAATGAAGCATGAATACCTAAGATGATAGCGGAGGTCAAGCTCATGCAAATGTGAAAAGACCTGAACTTTGATTTAAGAAAAACAAGCAGATTACATTATTAGATCATAAGAAGGACAACGAACACATTCACAAATGAAACTCATAAATAGGAAGAAGCATTGACTAACCTTCCTAGAAACAGATCGGATTGTTCTCAGAGCTACTTTAGAAAACACAGCAGTCCTCAATTCTGGGAAAAAAAAGGGTAAACGTGAGAAGAGATTATAGAAGACACAATCTTTAGTATTTATTATCAGTAAGTAATAGTGTATAGCGGTAGTGATTTACCATTGAAAGCAGAGGATCCGGTGCGGGCAATGCCATAACCAATGAGAACAGAAGCAGGGGTAGCAAAGAGAGCAAGGAGAGTGGAATTGGCAGTGGTGAAGGAAGCAAGAGCAGCAGCATTGCCAGTGGCAGTAGTCAACCAATCAACAGCGAGCTTAAAAAGAAAAGGAACTTGAACATTCAAAACCTTAGCACCCACAAGGAACCCAAGGGCGAGAACAACCCTCAAGCGGAATTCGGGGTTATCTTCCATCCACAAGTAACTAGCAAGAGTGCGTAGGATTTTCGTGTCAGCAACTTGTTGGTCTGATTTATTAGTAGCAGTAGTAGCTGATGAAGAAGGAGGAGCTTTATTTGCAACACCATCTTTATCCTTTGGAGCTGACATTGTTGAGAATAAGGCATGGCCATTCAGCACAGAGTTCTGTTATTGTAACAAAATAAAGAGTATTTCTTTCAGTTTCAATAATTAAAAGGTGAATTATGAATATAAAATATCGAAAATTGAGAATGAGATAAAGGACAAACCGGTGGCCGGAAAGGAGGAGTAGAGGAGGAGGAAGCAGGATTGGATAGGAAAGCATTGAGATTGAGATAGCGACGATGATTCCATGATGGAGTGGTGAATGATCTGTTGCTGATGGAGGGGGAATTGGCGAAAATAGCAGTGCCGCTGCTCCGTCCAGGAAAGCATCTTGGCCTATTATTATGATTAGGGGTATGAATGGAATGGGAATGGTTGAAGAAGCATAAAGACAAGAGAGGGTTATTCTTGATGTTGTGATTGCCAAGGAGGAGGTTGTTATGAGCCCTAGAGCACTTCTTAGATGCCGCCGCCGCCGCCGCCAACATAATCGCTCTGCTTCCACCACGACTAAATATTAGAAAACAAAATTAAACTACTAAAATAGAATAATAAATAATACTATAAGACTAAGAAGACATAGTGTTGCATTCACTCCACTCCCGAGAAGAAAAACAAAACAGTCTCAAATTACTCCAAAACAGAAGGAATTCGTCTCTGTTTGCTTCAGCCTGTTCTTTGCTCAAAATTCTATTTCCTTTTTTTTTTGGTGGGGTTCAAAGTCCAGGAAAATACAGCAACGTGAAAGTCGTTTATTATTTTTTGATTCAACGCGCGACGTGAAAGTGCTGTTACATGTTTTTTTAATTTTTTAAATTTTAAAAAGATTAAAAATACTCATCTAATATTTTTTTAAAAAAAAAACTTCTAAGAAATAATATGAAAACAACGAAACAAAATTATTTAAATTTTATTACTTTCAATCCAGATATATAAATTCAATTTATTTATAAGTTAAATTCAAATAAAACACTTACAAATTAAGACAAATTAACAATAATAAATAAGAACAAGGGAGCCCATTATGGTTGGTATTTAGATTCTCCCCCCCTGTAATATTAATAATTCATTTCCCGTACACATCCAAGCATCTCCTTCCAATTTTCTTTCCCAATTCTCTCCTTGCATCTCTTAATAATTTGTTTTTTACTACCACTAGGTTTCTAACCTTGGAAGCTCATTTTGACCGGATAACATCTCTAAACCATCTACAAAAACATATATTTTTCTCATTTTAAATCTTGAAATAATCTAAAATCATTTTATAATTTGAAAATCAAGCCCTGATTTATTGATGTGCAAAATCACTATCAACAATTTTTTCTTGAAAACAAAATCATTAGCATGATTCTTTCTCGCTCATTATCATTTTCAACTTTCTTTTTCATGTCTCACAATTCATGGACTTAAAAATGATAATAAAAAAAGCTTGAGAATCAAAATATAAAACTATAAAAGTCTTAGGTGGAAATGATAAGAAAAAAAAATAAGAAATTAAAGTTATTATTTTACATCATTATAAATATATATTTTAATTCAAAAAACATATCTAGAAAAAAAGCTTTATAAAATTATAATTTTTTTTATGAAATGATTGACTAGTTAATATAACTGTATTTATAAAAAACATGATATTTATTAAATATTATTACCTTGAAGAGCGACAACTATCTTATCACATTTAGAAATATTTACATTTAATAAATATTTTGTTTTTGAAATATGATATAATTAAACTATACTATTTCATTCAATCTTTTTGAATTCATATTAATTTATTAATTTTTTTAATTTATTATGCTAATTTTACAAAATAATCCGTCTAACCACCTCTCAATTCAATATTTTAAAAGTGTTTTCCTTGTTTCCCAGAGGAATAATTTTGCAAAGTTTCCACCACTTATTTGTCTTATTTTTTTCTTTAACAATCTGAATTTGAATTTTAATGCTAATACTTAAAAATATTTTCTTAAACAACGTGCTTTTAAAATAATAATAAAGAAAACTTAGTCTCCATTATCACCTAGACTGTAAAACATGAAAAAATAAATATAAAAGTTCTTTTGAAAGATAAACACAACCTTTTAAGTAATTGTTTAGAAGAGCAAAAAACATTATTTTTAAAATGTTTTTACTTAAAAAAAAATATATTTTTATATATTTTTAAATTTATTTTTGAAATTAATATATTAAAAAGCAAAAAAATTT
>Ga0307511_10003773_pt1 | contig 15501 bp, 19 predicted proteins | sample 13_EM_MG_FD_200266 | JGI IMG/M metagenome (GOLD analysis project Ga0307511, IMG submission 200266) | Populus trichocarpa ectomycorrhiza microbial communities from riparian zone in the Pacific Northwest, United States - 13_EM | ecosystem: Host-associated > Plants > Roots > Unclassified | place... | reverse complement strand
TATACTACAACCACAATAGGAGACTTACTTGGTGCTAGGTACATATATCCCTGTATTTGCCTCATCCCCCCACCTCCCCGAATTTCCTCCTTGACAGCACCATTTGGGGGGAGCTGGATTCGAACCCACTACCTGTTGAGAGACCGCCCACTCCCACCCAGGTCATCCAGCTGCGCACTGCCAACTACGCCAGCATCCCCCCACTAGCTTCGGATGCCCCCTTCTTTGTCTCCTTCTTATCATCACCAATATAGTTCTTCGGTTAAGCATATTCGGATTGTCCTCACGACTAATAGTGAGTTGACCTTTATTCTTATATGCTCTCTCGTGTATCCTCTCTTGTTTAGTTCTTCAGTACAAAGCTAACACTCCACCTGATCAAACTTCCTTACCTATAGCGGGAATTTGTCACACCTCCTCCTCAACATCCCACATCTCCACAATCTCGTCTCTTCCATCACCTCCACCCCCACAAGATCAAACGAAACCCCCATTTTCTTATATATATAATTTTCATACTATAATTTTCAACTAAACTCCGTGGAGTACCCACCGACAGGGCCATCGGCGGCCACGTCTAGGCCTTCGGTGATGGAGGCCAGGTGGGCCGAAAGGTGCAGCAGCAGCCGGTTGGGTAGGGGTGAGTGTGCTAGGTTAGTTTGTTTATGCCACTGACGACCACTTGCTACCACTTTACGTTGATATACATACGGTGGTATAAGTCCAAATGCTCTACCCACATCTACCTGAATGTGCCAAATCTCAAACTGACCCTCACGTGTACAGACAGCTCTCGTTATAAGCATACCCGATATAATATATTCATTATATGCATTCCCTCGTGGCCGCCCCACATATGTAACAGGGCGTAATTTTCTTTCGATATAAGCATATACTCACTATAAGCATGTCACCTCTGGTCCCGACCGTATGCTTATAACGAGAGTTGTCTGTATATAGCTGCCGGCAGAGAGTGGAAAGACAGCAAGCAAAAGCACTCGATAGCCACTTGCGTGACTTCCGTAGTAGAAGTACCAGATACTTCCTACACCCCACCCAACCACCTTTAACACCTAGGTCTGTGAGACTCTCTATGCGTTCATGAGACCAGAAGGTAAGACAATTTCCCTTATGTCGTTATAACTGACACTTACACTTGTAACCTTTTCTTTCAGGAAGCGGTGAAATGGATGTTCTAACAGCATTACATGTGGTTTCTCCAACACCGGCTCCAGTATCGGTTTCCAATATCCCAGTCATTAACCCCGGTGGGTTTGACATTGCATCATCCCCCCAGAGTGCTCTTGATGTCTACATTACTATGGAGATGAAAGATTCAACTAAGCTAGTGGAGCTTTTGGAATGGTGGGAACAAGACAGATGCGGGAAAGAACGGGAACTTGGGAGAAGTGAGGTATACCAACAATTAAACTGTTGTGAGGAGATGCTGGATGGAGGGAATACCTACCAGCAATCACAGAACGCTGTAGGACTTGGGTTCATACACCGGCAACCTGCGAGTATCTCAAGGGGAAAAATATTCCCATTTCAGAGTAGAATCCTCTTTGCTCATGCGCCACACTCACCAACTTTCCAGATAGGGTCTCGCAAATATGGCAGGTGCAGCTAATGCTATTGCGATGAACGGAACCAGCGCCGCGACCTCCCCATTCTGGCGTGGCTCCTGGGAGGATCCCGAATACGGACCGTGCCCGGGCAGTCGTGATAACATTAAAAGGGCAAGAGACCCACAGGAACTGAAACGAACCACTGGGGGTGGAGTATAAACGACGATAACGTCGGGGATCTCACTAAGATGCGCCAGATTAATGGGAAACGCCTACTCCTCGCCATGGCGTTAAGGAATCTCAAGGAGGAAGTTTGGATTATTCCACTTGGGACTAGGGTTGGGTGGGGCAGGTACGGTTATGGAGGACCAAGAGTAGAGGCTAGGGAGCGAAGTTTGTATGTTGATGCCTCATGTATTCGATTGTTAAAGGATAGCGTGGCTAACACCAGTGGGTTTAGTGAGCGTAATTTTCCTGCACGATTGCTGAACCGTTCAATGACTCGTCCCAACGCACTCCGTGAACAGCTATATGGTATCAACAACGAACCAATTGCAAATTTTTCGCGAACCAGCGGTCACCTTGGGAGGCTTCGTGGTATGTATCTGAATTCCCGGCAAACATAAACAAGTTGGTTCTGACAGGTTGTAGGTCGCGACATCGACCAATTGCTTATTGCATTAGGTCTCCCTGTAGGCGGAACCGTCAGGACACGTAGGGAACGGTTTAGGAGGCACATTGTGTCGTAACACGTGGTTTTCAGCTGAATGCTTACCACATGAACCCCTGGAATCAATTCCTGTTTTAGTCCGCATTGCATGTCGCACAACGCCACTGTTTCTCTCTTATTAGTGTATTGGTTCGCTTACATACTTTTCTGCTCATCATGTATTTAACTACACCTATTTCCAGTATTACTAGAAGAATCAAGGACGTTTCCATATTACTATTCTCCACGTAGTAGACGCAAGTCTTCCATGATGTCTCACTCTCTGCCCGTTCCCAAAATATCGTTGCACGTTTCGATACATTGAGTTGGTTATAGTTTAATTGGGGCAATAGTATGTCCCTGTATGTCAAAGCAGGAAATTGCAGTGATTTCAGTACTAACGGTATTCTGGATCGCAGGTTTTACTTCTATTGAAGGGGTTGTAAATTTACGACAAGCAGTTGACTAAGGCCGTTTTGTCTCGTTACATGGAAAGTAAATACTTGGTTGGCTCCACCCGCGCGTAGAGCCCCTACCGCTATAAACTTCCTTCTCAATCAGTATAGTACACTTGCATTGGACCTAGCATGCATATATTTTGACCTCCCTTGGGAATTTGAGACTGGAGTCCCGTCGCTGAAAGAATGCTCTTCTCCACTGATGTTTCGTCATCTAAACTCAGGCTCACTTCGACATCATTTAAACTACAGCAGAGCACGCAGCTCCGTACCTCCGAATGTTGCCAGTACCCGACTCCGCTCCTATGAGCCTCTTCTGGGTACCAAGTAATCTTTCTCACTTTCGAGTCCTATTGGGTTTTCACTTACTGCGGATATTTCGCTGCTTGTTGTCGGCGGCGTTTTGCTCAGATGTTTAATTCTGGTCATCCTATCAACCTGAATTGGTCTCTTACTTCCTCCGATTACACATTTAGCTTCGGCTTGAATTTCATCCCGCGATTCATGGTATAGATCCAGCAGCGGAAGTCTTCAACAGTCAGAAGGAGCTCAATGACTGTAGCATGTTCCGCTTTATCGCCCTGTATCGTAATGTAAAGCTTGCGCTGCTGATAGAACATGGCATGTAGGATCTGGCTCCGACGCTAAGCGAAGAGCCAAATCACTTCCATATCGCATGCTTGCAAGCAAATAGTATTTGGGGAATGTGACTTAGATTTTACAACATCATTGTTGCAAAAGGGATTCTGATGATACAGTTGAGGGTACAAGTATTTTAGTCATTGGATGTGGCCTGGCACTGTATATTAATTATGCAAGGGGGTGAGCATTTGGTCGAACATAGAGACTGTCTCGATTAGCCCAACCCGAGGCACTTTAGCTTCGCAAGTATTGCAACTATTTTCTACATGAGATCAAGCCCATTGGATAAGCGAAGCGAGGATATGAATTCAATAATCATCCACAATATGATCAAATCACGGGTGGGATTCTCGACTTATAGATGCAAGATTATTTCGACGAAAGCTATGCGTGAACCAGGGGTGCTGACTCACCTCGACAGACAAAGAGGTAAAAAGCTTTTAAATCTCTACTTCCGTATAATATCACTAGCTTTTACAGTTTGTTCTCAGGAATATTATAACGTCTATATAGTTCTTTTCAAAATCCAGGGTAACACATTTGCAACAACTGAACCTCATCCATATCGATTGTTATTTCTTTATATATACTCAGGACTCATGTGCGGCCCTAGCCCATGCCGGAAACCCAGCTGGATTCAAGATTAATCTGCCGGCGCTGGCGCAAAGTATCCGCAGCGGTCGTTACAGAAAAGTGAAGTAAGGAAAATCCTAAAACAAGCTAAGGAAAAAAACCCCACCACAATAAGATATGAAAAAAGGAAATCAAAAAAGCCCCCAAAAACCGTCTGGCCTTACATGTGAACAATGAGGTGGTGCCTACGAGTTCTGTAGCTAGATGGTTCACCCGACATACGCCAGACCGACTAGGGTACTCCTGTAGACAGGTGCCTCATACAATGGCAGTGACCACATGTACCCTACCAGCTGAGTTACCATCCAGTGGGAGGTGGCAGTGTGGTGAAATGTTGCCCTGAAATGGCAGGCACCATTGGCAATGGGTGGATTTTGTTTGATCGTTTGAAACAAACTCATCATGTACGGCCGTTGGCGAAAGGGGTGGAGGTGTGGAGGGTGGCAGGAGAGGAGTGAGTGAAGGGTGAGGGTGGTAAAAGGTTACCCTCAACTGGCAGGTGCCGTTGGGGATAGTGGTTTTTTTTGATTTTTTGGAACTGAAACAGGCTTCGAGTATGCGATCATTTGCCAAGGTGGCGGAGTCAGTGAAAGTGGTGGAGGGGGTGAGGGTGGTGAAACGTTACCCTCAATTGGCTGGTTGGTGGCGGTGGACTTTTTTGTTTTTAAACCTTATCATATGCGGTCATTGGAGAAGGTGGTGGAGGGTTAAGGGTGGTGGGGGCTGAAGAAGGTGAAGGAGGTGGAGTTGCGAAGCAGGTGAAGGAGGCGGAAATGTTCACAATGGTGGAGGGCGTAAACTGGCGGGGACCATTGTGAATTTTTTGGACACAAGTACGCATATGCGGTCATTGGCGAAGGTGGTGACGAGGGTTGGGTAGGTAAAGAAGGTGGAGTGGGGTTGGAGGTGGGAGAGGGGCCAAGGTGGTCAGGTTGTGAAGTAGGGGAGTGGGTGGTCAGAGCGAACCGGCTGGAACCAGTTGTTTCTTTTGAAATGCATCACGCATATGCGGTTATTGGCGGAGGTGGTGACGGTAGTGGAGGTGCTGAAGTAGGTGAAGTAGGTAATGTTGGTGGAGTGGGTGAAATTGGTCAAGTTGGTCGAGAGAACGAAAGTGGTAAAAAGTTACCCTGAACTTACTGGTGCCGTTGGCGCGGTGTGCCCCCCACCACACCATGCCATTGGTAAAGATGGTGGAGGTGCTAAAGGTAGTGAAGTTCCTGTAGGGAGTGAAGGTGGTAAAGATGGTGCAGCTGGTGAAGGTGGTGCTAAGGCCGAACTGGTGGGCACCATTGTGATATTTCTTTTGAAACCCATTACGCATAAGCGCTCATTGGGGAAGGTAGTGAAAGAGATGAAGTAGGTGATGTAGGTAAATAAGGTACAGTGAATGAAAATGGTGAAGGAGGTGAAGGTGGTGAAGGTGGTGAAGGTGGTGGAGGGGCTAGAAGTGGGGAAGGAGATGAGAGTGAAGGAGGTGGGGTGGGTGAAGTGGTGGATTGGGTGAAGGTGGTGGAAAGTTACCCAGCATGCTGGTAACCGTTGGCGAAGGTGGTCAAGGTGATGGAGGGTGATGGAGGCGGTGCAGGAGGTGCAGGCGGTAATGAGTTGGTGACGGAGGTGAAAGTGGTGTAGGCGGTGAAGTTGGTGGAGGGGGCGAACTGGCTGGAATCGTTATATTGTTTTTTGAATTCACTACGGATACGCGGTCCTTTGGCGAAAGTGGTAGAGGTGGTGAAGGAGGTGAAGTAGGTAAAGAAGGTGTAGTGAAAGGCTACCCTGGACTAGCTGCTGCTCTTGTTTTTTATTTGAAACTCATGACGCACCTGTAGTAGGTAGTGGTAGTAGTGGTAGTGGGCGAGGTAGTGCCGGACGTGGAGTGGGTGGATCTTGTGGGTGGTGAAAAGTGATCCTCAACTGGCTGATACGGTTGGCGGCGATGATCTTTGTGTTTAAAACCTGCGGATATTGGCGAAGGTGTGGAAGGTGGTAAAGGAGGAGGTGGTAAAGCTGGTGAAGGTAGTGAAGGAGATGAAGCAGGTGAAGGGGATGGAGTGGGTGAAAGCAGTGAAAAGTTCCCCCGAACTTGCTGGTACCGTTGGCGAATGTGGTCGAGGTGCTGGAGGTGCTGGAGGTGAAGCAGGTGCAGGTGTTAAAGGAGGTGGTGTGGGTGACGGTGAAGGTGGTAGAGATAGTGAAGGTGGTGGTGGAGGTGTACCGACTGGCATCATTGTTTTTCTTTTTGGAAACCCGATTAGCACAGGCGGTCATTAGAGAAGGTGGTGAAGGTGAAGTCGGGGAGTATGTGAAATGGGGAAGGTGGTGAAGGTAGTGGAGGGGGCAAACTGGGACCTTGGCGCAAGTAGACCAGCTTAGCTCGATCTGAAATCCCTTGCCTGAACTTCTTTTCGTCACCTTTGTAGCTTGTAGTTTCCGTAATTCGGTAAAACCGCCTAAGCTGCAAACTTATAAGTGATCTCGGATAATTTCTGAATCACTGTGATTCGTTTCTTGTCGAACTGGCTGCTGAGCTTTGTAACTAGGTAAGGGTGGCGGGCGGAAAAGCGCGTAATCCAATTCTCCCCCACTTGTGAACCCTCATCCCACTCAATGCCTTTCAAACCCTTTCACATGTGCAATCCGGGGAAGCAATCCCGACTCCTCTAATTTCAAAGTCCATCGTACAATTGCCTTCTCTTCTGCTGCAGTACACAACTATTGTGCCATATGCACCTTTAGAAGCGATCAACCACCTTCGCAATGTAAAACAAGTAGGTCCAAAGGCTGCTTCTGTCTTGCGGATCGAGGGGTATGTTTCTTGTTGAAACCCCGAATTGCCCGCCGAATTCCCAGCTCCTGTTGAGCCTCTGCGTTGCTTGAGCGTTCGTTCCAGGCCTTCTACAGCCACATGTGAGCTCTAATATCCAACTTTGGACTGCATGCAACGAGCAGATATATACCGGACCTTTTTTTGGCAACTCCCAAGCTACTCCTCGGGTTCTCTGAAATGCGCTGAAAGTTTCAGGGTTGTCCGCTGAGCCCAATGCTACCACTGGCGTTGAAAATCCGGTGTGAACTAACGATGTTGTTGCCATGCAATTAACCCGCAGTGATCGGCGTGGGACATCCTGTGACGATCCTCATCCCGATGAAGTATGGTATGTACATGGAGAAGGATTGGGGGAAATGTAGGAAGTGAATGGAGACCGCGGGAGAAAAGTGGGGGAGGGCTGAGACGGTGGGGTGAGGGGGTCTGGAAATGAGCTAAGACCGCGGGACATAGGGATTGTAGACTAAGGAAGGAACAGAATGGTGGAAATGGGGGTTTTCATCTCTCCCACTGAGCGTGAGGGACTGGTGAAGGAGCCCGTAGAACTCCTCCACTGCATCCCAGGTCTCCTCTCCTTCCTATTTCCAGATCAGTACCGTAAGGTCCTGCCAGCGGTGGACGTTCGGGGGCGAATGCTCTTGTAGGTGGGGAAGTGGAACGTGATGGGTGCTGCTGTCTCATTCGGCTGGTTCCATGTGGGGCTGTTTGGGCTGTCTACTTTCAGGATGTGGTGTAGCCATGAGCGTTGTGGGGCCGGTCCAGGTGTAGGCTACTAGGGAGCGTTTGTGAAAGTTGATGACGTAGGAAGATACGGATGGGTGTGAACGTGGGCCCTGGGTGGTGGTGCCCTGCTGGCCGCTTATCTTGGCTCTCGTAATGGGCTCTGCTATCAGGTGCGGTGTTTCCGGGGATGCCTGTGTGGGATGTGACCAAAGAGATGGCGGTGTCGAGATCTGATCTGGTGGCTAGGGCGTTTTTAATTCTGGATTCTATGTCGAGCGGGCGGGGTGCCGCGTGAGTGTCATCATTATGAGCATCTATGTGTCCGCGGCTATGGAAAGGAGTTCGCCTTCTAGGACTGGCGAGTTGTCATGCGTACCCTCCTAAGGCCATGGTGGGTGTTTCTCTGCGGTTTCCGAATGGGTTCCAGCGGAGACGTGCCCGTCTCTTCCTGACCCGTCGGTGTAGCATGTGCCAGTGATTGTAGCCTCCAGGGTGTGTTCGAGCAGGCAACGTATGAGGGGGTCGATTGTGCTGACCTCTTTGCGCCGCCCATGCCACTGAGATTTTGTACAGTATCAAGTTAGCGAGCGGCCGGCTATGAAGCCCAGTTTCACGTGGCTGCTGCCATGAAAGCCACAGGAGATCTCCCCGACGGCGGTGTATGCGAGGTGGGACAATGGTGATCAGCGGTTATCCAGGGACGCCGTGGGTGCCAACAGGCTCTGAAGCTCCAGGTGGTCGTGGTGTGGATGGTGTCGGTGTACAGGGCCCGTGGGGCTGGCGCTTTGAGCCCCCCGTTGCTGCTCCATAGTCCAGTCATGACTACGAGAAGGTGATTGGCTTTTTCAAAGGCTTTCTCGAATGTGGAAGTTGAACGAGAGGTTGTGTTCGATGTGGATTCCGAACGTTTTGAAACGGTCGGGGGGGTTGAGGGTGCCGAACGTGATTGTTGATTCCTTGGTGGGGTCCCATTGGAGGTCTTCCTCAGCCCACTTGTGCGAGGGCGGAGTGGCCTATCTTGAATGACCGCAACTTTTCCTCTGCGGTCGGGGGCGAGGTTTATGTCGTCTACAGAGACAGAACACACGCAGACGGTAGCGATGATGAGAATACTGCAGTGGCGGAAGGGGAGAGTGTGGCGGAAGGGGAGAGTGTGGCGGGGGGCGGGCAATAATCCCGAAGAGGAAATTGTTGAGAATTCATTGCGGAAGAGCAACTTATTCTAGATGCTTATGAGCCTGCCCAATTCTAGAATCCAATTCCTGCTCCGCTGATGTCCCCAACATTACCAATAAGGCTGCACTAGAAGGTCTTGTAACTCTCCGCCTCTTTCGTCTTCAACACGCGCATGTTAGTTTACAGAAACTGGAACTGCTGGAGGGTCTTTTGTATCGAGAGAAGCGGGATATTGAGAGTGTACAGGGCATGGCCCGAAGGGAACAGCATCAATGAACAATCAAGGGTTTTTTATTCCATGCTCAGGCATTTCCTAGTTTTTTTTGTATATACCTTGATATAAGAAACCTCGCGCCGCAAAAATCTGCAACGATTTTCCCCCAGCCCCCCGCTGGTTAGGCGACGTGGAGCCAGCCCTTGCCCACAGCAGGAGAGTCGGAGGAGAGGAGAAGAGCAGGAGAGGAGAGCAGGGTTAGCTGAGCGGCCTCGGAGCTGGAGCGGGAGAAAAGGCCATCATTCCTATAAAGCCGGAGATTTCGGGGGAGGACCGGGAGCGGGCGTGGCGGAGGAAGACACGGAGGCCGGTCGGAGGGCGGCGGCAGAGGGGTGAGAGCTATTGTTATTTGTTATATGTATCTAGACCGTGCATGGCCCCCCAGATTAACTTGGGCTGCCTTGAAACTTAGCGGGCTTCCGTTAGGCTCGTCATAACCCTCTTACAGGGTTGCATACGAGTAATGAGTTTTTTTTAAAAAAAAAAAAATAATAAAATAAAATAAAAAAAAGAAACCTCGCGTTGTAAGGAACTTGCAGCCAATCCCGAGGGGTTTGCTAATATCGAGACAGTCCCGCAATCCAACCATAGTCCCACGTGCTGTCACATGAGTATTGAGTGTTTAGAAAAGATAAAAACGCGCGCAAAGTCTCAAGCGCAGGGATTTGCTGTTTTGCCTCCAATACAGGTATGTATTACAATGCACACCACCAACCATTACATACAGCATCCTTCCCAACCTTCGATCCTCCCCACAGATATGTTTTGCAACGTAGCAATACACCGACAAATAAAAACCACGTGGCGAATCACCCCATGACAATAGCATGCCGACAAATACAGATTCACTATGAACCTAACACTCCATAAACACCCAAATAGAACCCAGTTCACGAGCTTTGGCACAAGCCATAATAAAATCAGAATCCTTTGCCTAATCGGTTGCCAAATATCCTTCGATCATTTCCACACCCACAGCGGAAACGAAACCATTGGCATTAAGTGTCTTTTGTCGACAGTTCATACCCAGCAAACCATCCGTAATGCACCCCCCCCTAGTAGATGCTGTCTTCGGTGCTGACTGCAGGTTGGGATAATGATGGCAGCCCCACCTAGTAGATACTGTCCTCGGCGCTGACTGCAGGTTGGGAGCCATCGGGTCCAACATATGCGCGTGTGGTCTGTCGAAGTTACCGTAGGCGATGTAGTGGTCACTGAACGGCCTTTCCGCATTTATTTGGCCGTAGGGATATTCGGGTTGTTTTTTGTATTATGCCTTGCCTTTGCCTTGCCTTATCTCCTTATTCTCCTCAGGACATGTGGGCCCAACGGGAAGCTGGGTTCCTCTGGTATACTCTCGGAATGTTGACCACTTCTCCTTCATTGGAATCCTTTGAAGGGTCGAGGAGTAGCATCCCAGGATCGTCTCAATCAATCCAACCATCCCCCACCAATCCGGGACCCTCGAGTATGGAGCGATTGTCTTTTGCATCAAAGCTTTGTAGACTGTCTCTGGTGCCGTCGGGTCGCGGTCTTGCTCGTGCCAAGTACCAGTCGACGAGGAAGAGGCCGGTTTCAGCCAATGGCGAGCCACCCAGAAACCTGGGGTGGATTCCTTCAAGGCCATTTGGGACTTGATCAGGTAGGATATCCTGACTATAGTTCTCCCATCATGCTCTCCTTCATAGCACGCTCAGTATCACTTCTGCGGTCTGCCATTGTGAAATTGTAGCCTTGGTAATTTGGTAGATGGATTTGTGTAGGTATGAATTCGAAGGTGTAACATCCACAAGTATCCTGTGACACTGAGGTGATCATCGCGTAGTCCTCTTGACTGGTTGTTCAGAATGGGAGTTCCCTCGGACAGTAAGATGATCGTCGGGTGGTTCTCTTGACTGGTTGTTCAGAATGGGAGTTCCCTCGGACAGTAAGATGATCGTCGGGTGGTTCTCTTGACTGGTTGCTCGGACTTGGTTTTAAGATTCGTCAGAGGGGGACGGGTAAGAGCTGGCAAGGTCTAGCCTTTATCCTCTTTCATTGTCACTCACCACGAAACCCTCAAGTTCAAGATCAGACATGCTATCCTGTAGACGAGAGGTCTGTTTCCGGACTTTGGAGGTACCCTTGGTCAAGATCCATCACCCCAACCGTTGCCCCTGCACCCCCAGTCGTTCCACCACCACCACGGAACCTCACCGCTCGTTCTAATTTCTTAAGAGTGACTCCGCTGCATTAAAAGCCGTCTGATCAGCACTAAATCTCGCCGCAGGAGTCTTCCTCTTCTCGAACTCAGCTTCCAACGGTGTCGAACCCACCCCCCTACGTACACCATCTGATGAGATCCAGGCCGTTAAACAACGCGATGAAGCGTCATCCATCTGATCTGGCGTGACGTTCTCGGTGACGCCTTGTGGTCGGAATGGTGGCACTGCCGTGTCCTGGCTGTGTGTCCGGTGACGGCTGGGGGGTGGTGGCGCTGGGTCTGGGTGTCCGGTGACGGGAAGCCGGTACGAGGGGTACCATTCTTCTGCCACTCTATGAAACAAGAAATCCTTCGCTCTCGAGAGAGTGACAAGGTGACATATGGCAGGTGACACCACCATCGTCCTCTGTGGGATTGCTGCATCGGAGCATTGGGTGTAGTTGGATCCAGGGGTGCCTGGAGGAATAATTAGCAATGCTGTTGATTCTTGATATAGAGCAGTTGATCTCACCACCATCCTCTATCTGACTGTTGCCTAGGGCTCAACGCCGTTGGGTCCAGAGGTACCTGTGACAGTGATCAGCTATCCCTAGAGAAACGACTAGACTTAGGGCAGCTAACTTCACCATCGCCTGCAGCCCGGATTGACAATGTGGCCCCACCCCTCCACACTTTGCGAGGGTCCCTGAAGCTCCCCTCGCCCTATTTTTCTTTATTTTAGGTTTTGTCTAGCTGCTTAGATGGCCTTTCATCCGGACCCCCGGTGGGTGATGAAATAGATGAACATTCCATGTACCAGCTGAAAAGCGAGCACAACTGCCAACGCTGCAAGGAGACCCCATTCGTCCCTGTATCCTGTTAGCAGCTTTACACAAAGTCTGAATACGATGTAAATGAATAGCCAAATACTCACATTGTAGCTCTAGATATCAAAAAAATAGCAAGTAGTATAATGAAAGCAATAGATGTCGACGCGAGGAGGAAAGGAAGAGAAAGGGAAGCAGAAAGAGGAGAAGCAGAAGAAGATATATCTGGGGGAACGGCAGGACATGGTGGTGGTGGTGACTGCGCTCCCAATGCAGTATCTGCATGACCACTACGAGATTCAATTACCGGAATAGGTACTCTAGTCATCACTTAAACTTGTATAGTGGGATATGTACTTGTCAGTAGGTCGATCTCACAATCAATGGGGAGTTCTTTAAGTGGATTTGGGCCGGGTTTATATCCTCCTACTAGCAAGTGCATACGTAATAAAAAAAACATGAGTCGTTAAACTTTATGACCCCATGATGGCTGTGATTCGCTACTAGCTAGAGTTTAGGAATTCTGAACATGAAGTCGGACCTCCGTAATGATGAGCTTCACGTTATGCCCCGCTGCTATGGATCCGTCACACAGCTCCCATGTGTACTCTTACACGACAGCACCTGATCGACATTAGGCTCACGTCCGCAAAAAAAAAGACAAATATGAGTAATTTCCCGTGCTTCAGGAGCATGTGTCGGAAGGATCAAATGTCGGCCCGATGTCCACTTATATCGGCCCCAAACCGAAATACCTACTAGAACTTGTAGGAAACCATCAACAAATACCGCAAGATCTATATTCCTTTCTAGTCATTACTGTATATGTTCTGGCCCAGAACATATACGACGGCGAAGCGGATCACGACAGGGAAGCGGATCAAGCTCTTGGCATTACAACCCCCGATGTTCTCGATCCATATCCCCACCAATTTCGGTCTAAATACCATAGAATTTTGGGATATCCTCCCTGAACTACCTTACATGCTTCGGACAGTTCACTGGGCTCAATTATGCTGGGCACATTCCCAGGACACTGACAAGGGAAGACATTCCCTTTGCAGTCCTATAGGCCCCATAGTGTCCTAAATATGCATCATGCGAGCCCTCAAGCTCTATGCCAAGTTCTGGCCCTATCAGAGCAACTTTTCGTTGAGTTATAGATACCCAAAACATGTGAGACATGATATACAAATTCGGGTTAGTAGTGATTCACTGTGACCCCACCATAGGCTCCATCATCCTATCTGGCATATCCAACACTTCAATGTGACAAACTGAGCCAGCCCGAGCATATCACACTAGTCTGAGCGGATTGGGCTTGCCTGCAGCGGAGTGGGCTCGCTGGGGGCACTCTTGCCTTGCTTGAGGTCAATTGGGCATATTTTCGGCCCCACTTTGGTTTTAGAATTTGCGCTCATCATCCTAAGCTTCTTCACAAGCGTTGACAAGTCCGCCCAACTCTCTAACAATCCATCTTAAACTTCCTTCTGTTGCAAATATGAGACGGCAATTGACATGTTGGGTTGGGGCCGCAATTAGCTTGAGAGTTTGTGCTCGTCATCCTAAGTTTCTTCACAAGGGTTTAGTAGTCGGTGGTTACCTTAAACTCCGTTCTATTGTACATATGTGACATACACGAATCTTTGGCACATGTTGTTGGGCTGCCATTTAGCTTTAGTGATTGTGCTCCCGTAGCCGCGGCCAACAACTTCATGGTCGACGGAGCACCTCCGCAGGAACACCCACATGGCGGCCGGGGCCCCGCCTACACCACATAGGGAAAGCGGAGCGAGTGCGGGAAGACGGGCACCAAATCACGTACATCAGCCTCAGATTCGGGCAAGAGAGGACAGCGTTCCTGGGGGCGAAGGGCACCTGGAAGGAGCTAGACGCCCCAGATTGGAGAAAGGAAGGGGATGAGGAACCATACGACGCCATAAAAGGCTACTGTTCGTTTCTTCACAAGTTATTATAAAAAAACTCCCGTCTATGTATCAGAGTTATTATTTTGTTTTGCGCAGCACCTTGTTTTGTGCATAGACGCGGATTAGGCTGGCCCCCTTGCCGGGGGTCATCCTGTGTGCGAGAGAGAGAGAGAGAACACTTCATGGTCCACCGAACAAAGATAATTCTCCACCTTACTAAACTTCCTTCGATTGAACAAACCTGGCAATGGGTACCCACATACTTAGTGGCACGCATTCGGCAATCATAAGAGGTAACTTCACATGACATTGTATTTTTCAACATTTTCATTACTCATGCGGTCATTAGGGGATCACGATGAGCCCCCCAGAAATCTGGGACGATTCAAGGGGTGCCACGCTAATCTGGTCCTCCCACACAATATATACAGCAACAAATGGAATGAACAAATGAAAGTCGTTGCTCTTCCCCCGCCACGGCCCAACCGAGCAACAAACATATGGTTTTCCTCCGCCACGTCCCAATTGGCCCTCCCCTGGAGCCTCCTCGTTCTTTCCTCCCTCATCCACCCCATCCACCTCATCCACTCTCCTTCTCTTCTCAAGTTAGGCTCCTCCGGGCCGAGGGACGCCCCCAATCGTAGGTGGTCATCCGGAAGAGCTTCCTCCCCATCCTCTACTTCTCTATTTCTTCCGCGGAGGTCAGGTCGATGACCAGGGAGGAGGCCCTCTTGCCCGACGCGAGTTCCTTCAACAGCCATCTGATGCCCTGAATCTTGATGCCCTGAATCTTGATCGCCCCGTTGTCCTCCTCCAACCACCTCCTCATCGTGCGTGGTTTGTGCTGAGTGGAAGAGCCATGCAGAACTACCGACCGATTTGTCGCCTGCGGAAGGGGGGTGGAGGAGTGCCTCCGCGTACGTTCGCGTGGGGGCTTGTGGGTTGCTGGGCCAGCAACAGGTGGCTCTGGCTTCGGCGGTGGTAGTGGTGCCCTCTGGTTCCAAACGAAGTTGGTCGGTGGTGGTGGGGGCCTGGGTGGCAGCGTGTCGAGAGGGGGGGGTGAGGTGGGGCGGGGGGAGGAGGTGGGGGGTTAGCTAACACTTCCTCTAATTCCTCCCCCAAATCCTCTGCTTTTCCCTCCAACTCCACCGTCCCCCTCCTCGTTGCTTCCAGTATGACCCGCCCTCTCGTTCTCTCCACCTCCAGCTCCTGTATTTGACCCCTCAAGCCCCGAATCTCATGCGCCTGATCCCCCTCCGCCTCCCCCGCCTTCCCCAGTTCTCTTCGGAGACCTTCTGTCTCCTCTGCAGAAACCTCATTGTCTTGGGGTGGTGGGCTCGGAGAAACTCGTTCACGAATACGACCTGGTCTGGGTGCATGTCGTTCGTGAGAGAGTGAATCTCCCTCGTGTGCCATAACGTATTTGACCGGGATCCGGCGCATTACCGGGACGCATGTATTTAATTGTTAAAAAATCGAATTATAATGCAAATAGGCTCAAATTAAAACCAGAGTTTTAGTATATACATAGAAGCCATCTGCAAGTGCTGC
>Ga0307511_10003772_pt1 | contig 15501 bp, 11 predicted proteins | sample 13_EM_MG_FD_200266 | JGI IMG/M metagenome (GOLD analysis project Ga0307511, IMG submission 200266) | Populus trichocarpa ectomycorrhiza microbial communities from riparian zone in the Pacific Northwest, United States - 13_EM | ecosystem: Host-associated > Plants > Roots > Unclassified | place... | reverse complement strand
CCCCCTCTCTCTCCGTCGGTGCCGGGTTTCCAACCATGTATCGGAATTCAGCAAGGCATCAAACTTTATAAAATTTCCGATTTCCACCCCCCTTTATGGCCAACTTTTAATTTCACAAGGCTTGGGGGCAACGAGTCTACCACACTCTAATTCACATTGCAAAAGAAAGAAGAATCTAATGTGAAATTCGTAAACCGTACCCACTGCACTGCATAGTACTTTTGCCTTTCCTACCGACTCAAATATTGGTAGAAATGAATGCATGTATTACTCCGCAAGCACCGACAGTCCCTATCTGACAATTTGATGTCAATGAAAACTTATATTAAGTAAAGCTCTGGTGCCTCTTGCGTTGGGAGGGGTGTTTTAACACGTGGCTAAACTATACCAATCTTGGATACATAAGGTCCTAAACTGGTAGCTGGGTCCTAATCGGGTACCGGTTTCCTTTGCCAATAGTGGGAGAAGAGATGATTGGAGAGGACTGCGGAAGTGATCTACAGCAAAATTGGAGAAGGGAGGAAAAATCAGGTAAGGCAACTGCTAATCTAAGATCTTGGAGTTGTCCAAGAAAAAGGCAATCCCTCTCGAGATCTTTCGCATATCACGAGGTTAGAGGTGTAGAGTATACGTGCCAAATGGCCACTGTTTAACGAGAACAGTGGACCTATCCTGTCTGAATAATTATGCACATCTATGTTATCACTGAACTAGCTACAGTCATATACCATGCTACGCTTCAACAGCGATGGTTTTTGGCACGGAATGGAAGATTGTACAAAGGAAATATTTCAATTTGCGGACTCATCAATAAACAGTCTTGTAGAAGCGGTGACAAATTCCTTGAGAAATCAAGCGAAATGAGAAGTAAAAGATTGTGGGTAGCGGATTCAGACACAGAACAGAAAAAAAGACAATGAACGAACCCTTTTCCACTGAACATCCATTTGCTGAACCCTTTTGCAAATAGAGAAGTGCCACGGCCGCCGATACCGGCCATCCAAATCTCAAGCTCCTAACTAAACAAATAAGAAAAGAAATTCCTCTTAAGAAAGTCTCCTGAAGCGTATCCATTTTGTGAGTCCTCGATAGTTGCTCACAGATGTATTGTTCGAAAATAATCAAAAGAAATAAAGAAATCAGCTGAAAAGAGAGGAACGGAAATCGAGGTGGGAAGCTTAAAACGCTACTGGGAAAATCGGTCGGTTGCAAAAAGGCAAACTTCGTAGTACAAATCCTCCACACACTCGCGTCATACCTTCTGTAACTGCAGGCGGGCCTTAAACAATTCCGGCGGTAACCCCCCCCACGAAGACAAGCCTGAAAACTCCCCCGCCATTTTTATCGGGAGTATATGCTTCTTTCTTTCCCTCAGCAAAGTAAGGAACGAGAGCATTGAAGCTCCCAATTTGAAGTCCCAAATACGCTTGGATAACGAGCTCTAACCTCAGGTTTGGGATGTCCTCGTTGGTCCAATATGACATCGATAACGGATCAACTGCTATTTTCGGTAGGTCTGTCTTGCTCGTGAGTGCTCCGTTGCTTGGTGCAAGTTCGCGGTAAGCGATCTTATGCCTAGTGATGGTAGCTAGGCGTCTATCTGGTTGGGTGTGGTCGGCGCTGGCGCTGAAATTCCTAGCGGTGATGTTGCCCTCGAAGAAAGTAACTGCAATTGCTGTATGAAATGGGTTCATTACTGCTAACGAGATTGCAATAGGTTTAAGTTCCTCATTCACGGTAAGCTCCATGCTGTCCAAGATTACTCGTGCAGGGCCCATGATTATCGAAGGAAAGCCGCGGAGATCCGGTGAGACGAGTGCTCCAAGAGTAACCCCGAGTGGCTCCGGCGTACCACTCAGAGTGATGCGCATGTCTCGACCAGCAACCATGTTGTTGAGTATGGGGGAATGGAAGTATGTATCCCCGTCTACTGGATGATAGGGTTCCAACTCAGAGACTCCGCGAAAGATATTGAGATCCCGAGAAATTGTAAAATCATTCATCCTGGTCTTGCCGATGATCTCCTCGCCGTGCATCATATTGAAGACTATATCACCAAACTGAGGCGGGGATTAAGGCGTTAGACTGGGATAATGAATGCGGAAGCAAAGGCATGGGGCTGGAATTACCCTGAATTTCCCATCTCCAAAATTCCGCATCTGCAAATCATATGTCATCTCCAAATGCGGGTACTTGTTGACACCCCTTGGATATCCTCCTGTGAGCGAGATATTATTTATGATCAGCTCTGGCGTCGCTTTATCCGAGTCCTGATTGAGGATTGACATTCCACCGATGGAAATACTTTTGGCGTAAAGAATTGGGTCCAATATGGAATGTCCAAGGGGAGTGTCAAGCATCATTACAACCATTCCTTTAATAATAACTCGCCGGCTTCTATCGTTCATCAACGGCCTCAACATGTTGTTTGCAAAATCTTCGGAATCTAATATGGTCCATGTAGCGTTTTTTAGGTCCACAGAAAGGTGCTTTTCCGATTTCACACGACCATCCGCCGTAGTAAAGTCACTCTGCCAACTTGTAGTCCTATCAGAATTCGGTACTTCAAGTCTGGCGTACGACTTGTCGCTCTCCCTGCTAACAAATTCCAGTGTGTGTCTTGTGGTCATCATTTTCATGGGGAATTCGGAGAATGCTACAGGATACCTCACGTTTAAAGCAAGACGGCCTCCGAGCATGTGAGTGGTGAGGGACCCATTCACACTTTTCAGATTCGAGAAGTCTATTTGTAAGTCTCTCAGTGTAAGATCGGATGCCAAGTGGGATATGTCTGTGGTGCCATTATCGCTGTTAGAGAGGACATAAACTGTATCATTGATGCCTTGTACCGCTTTGGTTATCCACGGAATTTCGGTTCCGTTGATAGAAGCCGACTTGCCCCATACTTGGAGAGTGTATTTCTCCTGGCCTTCTCTCAACCAGGTTGGGTCCCATATCATCAAAGTAGAGAGGAATGAGCCCAGAAGTTTTTTGTCAAAAACGGCTGGGTTTAGTTCAGCGCTGAACTTAACGGCAGTGTTAAGCCCAGGGACGAGAAGGTAGTCAGGCACCTGGAGGAGTCCAACAACGACATTTTGATGAATGAGATCAAATACACAGTCCCCCTTCATACTAGTTAGTGGTCTCGTCGAGCTGAATTCTAAGGATTTAAGGATCCTTACCAGGTACATCGTTATGTTTGCGGGGCTTGCAAACTGGGACTGCCCAGACAGTCTGACAACTTTGGTCTTCTTATCATATTGTAGATTCCAGTCGACAATTCCATTCTTTATTCTACGGGCCTTCTCATCCAGCGGGTACTGTAGCAAAGAAAAGGACTTCCTGAGATGCATCTTCATTCTCATTGCACCTTTCTTGAACACTCCTGTTCCATCGAACTCGATGGCCACACTCTCTTGTCGGCTAAAAACCTTTGCCAAGAGATCACCCCATTCATCGGTGCGGTTAACGTAACTTGTCGGGGCCTCCACAATTCTAGCTTTCTGATCATCAGAGAAATCAATGCTAGGCATATCCAGCTTTTGAAGATACACTCGCGCTTCGTCTGGAACCATGAGTGTGGTCTTTCTGAGCAGCTCACTAGCTCTACGCTCGAGAAACGCTGAATCGGATCCAGAACTGTTAACTGTCTGGTTGCCAGAACTAGTATTGTTTGTTCCCTGTTTAATAATACTGAGATCAGCTGCCATCGGCTCTAATTCTCCGGCAAGTCTCCCCGCGTTATGTACCGTGATATCAAGATTCAACCCGAAAGAGGTCAACGACGGTTCCAGGATTTTCAAGTGACTTAGGCTAAGTCCAGTCTTGTCATTAAGTGCCCTCTGAATCCCGGAAGGATATCCAATGAAGAGCCTGCAAAAAGGCGAGTCTTAGTAGAGCGAACATAGGCGTAAGGGATGCATTACTCACATGGGGATCCCGACTGAGAATATCAAAACGGCCCAGAATCCGAGAAGAAACCAAGCACATGAACGAGCGATCAGCCGACCCATCACGGCTGCGACCCATCTCTTCAAGGCAGTGTTTCGTCTTGGTTTACCTGGCGCTAAATTCTGATCATGGTTTCCAGACATCGCTCCAAGCTCAATTTCGTCTAGCTCCGAGTTGGGAGCCGGTACTGGTTCGAGTGCCAGTGCAAGTCGAGCTTTGTGCCTTTGGCCAAGGAAGGCTTTACGTTCTGCCATTGCAAAAGGCACGTGGTCTGCAAGGCTCCGCCTACGAACTGCCATGGCTTCAGCGGCGACTCGACCATATTGGCTAGCTGCTTTCACGCGACTAAGGCGCTCATCATCACGCTGGCAAGTATTGGTAAGCTTCTCTGCAGCCTCGGCTAGGCCCTTATATTTCCCAAAGTCATCTTCTGTAGAAAAAATGCTGGTGGCTGCTGTTCTCGGATCTGAATCTAGAGATAGATTCGTCAAGGAGGCAATAGCCTGACGATTGGTGGAGCTCCTATCAGAGGCTTCGTTCAGAGTTCGGCCTCTCGCTGAATCTGGATTTCCATCTGTGTAAATGTTAGACGGACATTGGTCGTAATCCATATACTAACAAAAGTGCACTCACTAGGGACCATGTTTCCAGAAGAACTGCCTTCCGCTACAAACTGTCCAAGGAAAGTATCATGGCTATGATGGAACCCCTCAGGCTCAGGGGTAATTACTGGAGGGTAGCGATGCATCGGATTCATCGTAGGCATGTCCGGTAAAGCGGAAGCAACTTCACTGTGGCGGCGTTCTGCGACTGCACGGGTGGGGGTATTTGGACCCGAGTAATGCGTGTATTCTTGGTCCAAGTCGAACGGATCAGAGCAAGTAGTAGAGGCACGTACTGCGGCGTTGGGGTCTGTAGATATCAGGTTAGTTCACGTACATCAAGTGAATCAAAATAATCAAGTTAGATAAGACTTACAGGGACCCTGGATGCCTTCTGTGGCAACCTCCAGCCCACTGAAGCCAACTTCTCCCTCCCTGAGAAATCTTGGGGAGGACTGTACACGGGCGTTGCTAGTAGTACTTCTCGGAATTGCCCTTTGGTTTCCCACCTCGCTTGTCTGTGCTGGGGCCAAGTGCCGACTCGCTAGGTTGTACTCTGCGGGTAATGGTGGGCATGGCACACTGGGTGGAGGGCTTATATTGTAGGAAGGGGTAGGGATTGTTGGCGGCAGCATGGGAAAACCCGGAATGTCCGCCATCAAAATTGACCCAGACTCATCATCGTCTTCATAAGAGTCTGCGTACCGAGAGTCAGAGAGCCGGCCCTCGTAATCTATTAGCCTCATATCGCCCAACCCCTGTGTATCGACAATAGGTTGCAATGTAAGGGTAGTTGCTCGGTTTTGCCCGATGGCTGAGTGGAATGTTGGTTGGGACTCACCGGTAAATGGATTGGTCCTGGGGCCCTTCAGTGCACTCACCTGTTGGCCCTCGGCGCCAGTCATGGGCCTGGCATTACCAGAAAGTTGGGATTGGCTGGGATAGTAGGATCCGCTTTGGCCTGTTTGGTAATGGGATGGTAGCCTGTCGGCTAAGCCGGTTGGCCTACCGCTGTTACGGTAAACGTGGTATACGTTAGACTCGTGCCCGTATCCGTCCACGCATCCGTAATTATAATAAGGGCCCGATGAGGTGCCGGCCAGAGTACCCGATAAGTAGTAGCCTGGTTGCGGGGGGTAGCTGTATGGCTGTTCATACATGGGAGGTTCAAGACTATGAATAGGTATGAATGCTCCTTGCTGGCTCAGCGTGCCTGGCCCCGACTCATGGCGAGGCGCCTGAAGTACGAAGTTTCTCTGATCATAATACCCATGGCCAATCTCAGCATCATACCAGGCACCAGTTGGCACATGCACTTGAGTGGGGCGGAGCCCGTAAGGCTGTAATAAACCTTGGGTTTCTGGATACTCTTCTAGGAAGTCCTCCGAGGGTTCGATACTATGTGTTCCCTCGGCAGTGCCGAGAGGCCTTGCACCATTCATGTTGCTCTACCTAGGTACGGTAGGTAACCGTACAGAAGCTTAGGTGGATACCCGCTCAGAAATACCTACAGCGGAACGATGCCACGGTTAGATCCTCCACTCTCAGAATAGAAGCTGCGTTACAGCATCTCTTCTCACATTCACCACTGAAGCTTACGCTACTGGTAGTACCTCTCACCTCAAACAGCACGTACTATAAACTGGTGTGTACCTTAGACTGCTAGCGAATAAGAGTGGCAAAAAGGTATGTTTGTGCTCAGCAGTCTTCCAGAGTAGCAGCTGGCTGACAGAGTGACAGGGCCCAGGGTAGCTTCTGGGAGAGCTAAAGACCCAGAGGTAGGTAAAAGCGAAGAATACCTTGTTTAAGGCGTAACCCCCGGTATGGAAATTGGTCGTGTTGAGTATGAGAGGGATGAAAGCACCAGATATGAGGGGTGAAGTGGGAGGAGACCGGAAAAGAGCGAGGTAGAAGTGCAAACGAAGGGCATGGAAGTGGGTGACTCCCGCGAAAGATGATAAGCACCAAATACCTCGTAAGTATGCTTATGCGCAAGTTCTTATCAGCTCCCTCCGTCGGGTTACTAAGGAGTCTGGTACATTCTGGTGGCCTGGTACTGACTGTCGGTGGAAGTATACTTAGTACTTATGGTTGGTACTGGGCTGGCACCCGACTAGGCTGGTATTTGGCGGAATAGTACTGAGAGAGTGACAGCATGGTGCTGCTGTTTGCCGCTGGGCGCAGTTTTCCCATGGGATAGTCATGTACATGTATCCTAAAGACCAAGTGTACTTAGGTATTTGCTGACGGTCATTTAGGACCAATCCTCAGAAGCAAACTATCCTGCGAGTTTAATGTCCGTTCTCTTTCCACCACAAGCTGGCACAAGTATAGTACGGGAGTCTCAAGAACACAAGATGGAGGAATTTACAGTACCTCCCCACTATGTGCATGTGAATTTATTACCGGAGTTAGAAATCTGGGAAAGAAATAGGGAGAAGGCAATGCAAGGCCGTGCAGCTAGACTATGGAAGGCCCTGTTTTGTTACATTCTACATGAGCCATTACTACACGCCATGTGCAGGCTGCGAGCCTGCATACCGAGGTAGACTGGAGGCACAGATTCAGTTGAGCAATTGTCAATTAACCAAAGCTTTTCTATAATTGGCTAAATCGATTCCAGTTACATAGCTTGTGCACGCACCACAGAAATGGAAAGTCCAACATCTCTCGTGTGTTGTTTCTATTTTATTTTAAATTTACCGCCTTTGGAGCGTAGTAATTACAGCGATTGACATGGATGGTCTTGAGGCATTCAAATATGAATTTTCCAGATTTTATATTTGCATAAAACCTAATAAAAAGTATGGGGACTTTGGATATCCCTGTTCTATATCCCCTCAAACACGGCATGGGCACGAGAACAGACTTAAATTCAGGCATGTGCGCGTGTGCGTGCATGCGTACGTCTCACAACCGACAAATTAGAAGCGGCAAGCGCGATCGACAGCAGGACCGAGAATAGACCAGGGTACCGCGGACCAGTGGGTGCAGCAAATAGGCGCAGTCCCTCCCTCGTGTCAGGCTCGACTGTCCCTCCCGTCCATCTGCCGACATTTCTCCAGCTCCCTCTTTTTAAGAACAGCTATCGGACTTGCAGGTTGCAGGACAGGTCGTCTAGTTATATCCAAGCCCGCTTCCGAGTCTAAGCGGCTACGCCGAAGAACTCGTTTGCAGCCTTCCAATATACAGCCTTCACAACTGAAGCCCCTGTTTATCCAAAGCTCACTGTGGACGGTATGCGCCTCCTTGTTCCGCCTACCACTCTTCAAATCATGGAACTCCGCCCAATCATAGTGGATCAAGATCTCTTCTCCGGGTTTGATCTCCTGCTTTGCGACAACTTGGAGCGTTAAATCGGCATCGTTGGGCTTCAACCTGGCTTCAGCACTCGGGTTCAGGCATGAGTGGTTGATCGCACTGCTGTGTTGATAAATGGCTTCGATAGTGTTTCGTCGGTCGTTTCCGATGCTAGGATTGTTGGAAAAGGATGCCCCTCCACTCCCTTCGCGGAAGAGGAACCGATTGGTCCACCATCTGCCCAAGTCTATACGCTGCTCATCGTAGCTTCTTAGAAGCTCCGGAGAACAATAAAGTAGGTTATATATTTTCTTGTCTTGTGGAGTCAGACTGTCAATGGTCACCCGGAACGAGTCTATATCATCCTCCTCCGCTTCTGGGGGCTCTTGGTACCAGACCAATGGTTTTTCTTCGAGGATCACCCATCCCTCCGGAATAGGTTGTCCTAGGTCTGTTCTCGCGAAAAGACCTACCTGTGCGACAGTCTGTCCATCAATAGTGTGGGTTTTGCGCCGAATGTGCACGAATTGAAAAGTAGCTAATCGAGCATCCAGATTGACCGAGGGATTAAGGATGTCATGATCAACATGGGACATAATCCGTGGTTGAGAGTGCAATACTACTTAAACTATCAATCGAAAGAATCGTTTAGGGAAGTTAGAAAGCTCCCTCAGACTTTCACTCATAGAATTGGAGTAGCAGTTACGGTGTGTCGATCAGAATGCACTCAGTGGTGGTCTCGATTGTAGTTTCCTTTGCTGTTCTCCGGGAGTATTTCGGCGGTCAATGGTGCACGCTTATACCGGTGAAGAGCCTTAGGTGATTATATACACCGCTGGGGTACATTCGTATGCCGCCACTAAGATAGTCAGAAGTTGATCGGAAGATTAGATTCATATGTTTCAATAACATGCAGCAGCCGCAAACGTGGATCCCCAATTTCCAAAAAAAAAGGATTCAGACAATTTTTGGGCGCCAGGCTACGTCAAACAGCTCCTGTTGGACATAGTAGCATTGTAACTGCGGCTCAGACTCTGCCGCTACGTCATTCATCAATACATCTCAAGGTATTAGATGCCCTGGCATCCCCAGGTGGCAAGAGGTTAGCGATAGTAACATTATCAGTGAGTTAGATTTGCCATCAATATAGCACATGCAGGGTTAACTCTTGTTTTGATAATCAGACGAACTCTGATGGTAGTTGACAATTACCACCCAATCATGTAGGAACATTATCATTACGACAACCTCCTAGACAACCAGATTACTCTTAGATGAACCTACTTGGTTATAATATCGACTGATCAGCTATCCGGGTATGCAGCAAGATCGTTTTTTTTTTTCGCACACTTAATCTTCATTCTAGGAATGCTTCACCCTCCACATACCCAATATCTGGACACTTTGCTACTAGGCTGTGCCTGTGGTGCTCCAATGATGCTGTCTCAAAAAATGAGTCATTACTTTGGGCTCAAAATATCAAGAGCACATATCTCGAACGCATACTGAGAGTCATTGGATGGCGCTTGACGTTAACATTTATATGCTTGGTTCGGTAGCCCCCTGAGGGGAAGTTTCCCTGAGGACCTGCAATTGTCAGTGGCTCAGACGCTGCACTGTTGTCGAGTAGCTGCAGCATCTGAGCATGCGACAGCCCGATTATCATGTGCGCTGGCATGTTAGTCTACCGTGGTCCCAGAGGATGCTCAGATGAACGAGAAGCGAGATTTGATAAACAGTGTCGATTGTGTCACTGTAAAATCTGCCTTTACTAGCGAACCTGCTGGAGGTAGGCCTTTGTGACTCGAGGACGATCATGCAATGGCGTTAACAAGGGATTGTATAGAGTTTGACACAAAGAAATATCTCCTGACTGGACAACTTTAACACACATGCATGCCCTACTCCTGTACCAGCAGATATTTGAGCCTTTGGCCCAGCTGCTAACCAGGCTACGTAATCGGCAGGGATCGGACGCAGTCGCTGCAAATTAAAAACAAAAAAATCAACGCCACAATCTCAATTGCTCAATCAGTCCTAAATCTAAACTGTGAGCTCCCTAGACATGGCGAAAGCTATATATGAACTCCTGGAGTTATTTGGTGCACCTTTGTATTCTCTAAAATACCTGGTGCATGGTTAGGGGGGGTGGATCTCAGAGGTGTATCTAGTGCCACCGTGACAGATGCTAGGTGTAGTTTGGAGGCATCATATAGAGTATTGCTAACGATCTATAGGTGGCTATTTGTACCTACACTATAGATTTCCTCACCTCTTAGGAAAAAAAAGAGTTGAGTGCAGAGAAGTCCATTCCCAACGGAGGAGCCTATATCCACTGTGCCTGCATATCACCATCTATTATATATTTGAGTTCTCTACGATGACCTAGATACCATGTACACCACATGGTGGACAATGGACAGCTAGTTATGCCCTATACTAATTAGCTGTTTAGAGATGTCATCTGCTTGAAACGAGGTTTTACAGCAACCCGTGGGTGCGGGGTAAGTCACAAGGATGCAGGTGTTACACTAACTCGTTGGCTACCCGTGGCTTGAACTGGTGTCAAACATGAGATCTAAGCCTTGTGATTTGTTTGGACTTTTGGCACCTACATCCCAACAAATCACCTGATATGGCCGTGCTGTACCTACAGGAGGGTGTCCCAGTCGAGCCTTTCCAGGTTCCTAGGACAGATGGTGCCGAAACTAGCACCCGGCAGGAAATCGGACGATCATCGCTGATCAACGTCAGGGCGATTTGCTTTCCTCAGGACCTGCGGTGGGCCGGCAGCGGATCGAGGCTAGCCTGCAGCTACTCTTCTTATTTCTTGCTACCGCGTAATTGATTTGTGTGGTGGAATTATCGCCACTACCTAGAGCAGCATGCGGAGTCAGAGTTGCTGACAGACCTGACCACGAGCCTTTCAAGAGATATCTCCCCTCTCAGATGTGATATGGTCGGGACTGGTAGACACTCAGGTGACTCGTCACAATTGGGAGTTCAATAAGTTTTAGCGCTTGAGCTGGTAGTACAGTAGCACAGGGGCTTGGGTTGCTGCCTAGTGCTATTGGAACTTGGCCCTTTCTACCACTTGCAACTGTAGCTGGTGGAACGCACATGTACTATGTCACAGGGAAGCGCGAAGTAGGTCTAGCATCTTTTTGATTCAATTGTTTGCGATCTGGCCCCTACCTAACTCGCAGGCGTAGAGTGAAGATCGATCTACTGTAGCTGCATTCAAGAACTGAGCAGTAAGGACTGCCACGAATTTGGTGTCTAGAGTTATCCACTTCTCAAACGGTTGAGGTAATATCGTTTTGTTATGTACATTGTCTCCACGTTTCTCAGAGTCAATGGTTGCAGAGGAGCACACCTGAGTCATAAGGGACCGGACCTGAGGTACTCTCATTGTCACAGATAATTCTGCTCATTACCTAGTCACTTGGGTAATTGCGAATTGCCCGAGATGGGTGTTGTAGGCGAAGAGCCTCTTTGTGGTTGTATGTCTAAATCCAATGTTGGCTGTGATCGGCTTCATGTCAAGGATATGGTAAGTTCAGTCTCGCCGGCAAGATGGCTTAGGTACAGTAAAGCCGGTGGGGGTGTTTTGATTTGACATTGACTTCACTAAGAAAGGAGCCGGTATTCTGCTCGAGCGGAATATATCGGATGACTTGAAATGGAGGGTTGACAGTAAATTTCTCGAGCGCAGGCGAATTGTGAGTGAATGTAGCCCCTATATCCATTGACTGTGGGAGTGTCTCCTTTACTCCAGTGCCTACCACCATTCTTCTCTTTGACTCCTGAGGGTATGCATCACAAGTACGATCCCTGGCTCATGCGCACAATTTCTGACAACGTTTGTTCTGTTGGGGACGAGGTGGACTTCAAGCGGAGAGGGAGGAGGCCGTTGAAGTCGATAAGCCGTTGCCTTCGAATCCAAGATCGCGAACCAACTCTTCTTCACCACGAGACAAGCAACTACGAATTCCGTATTCTGGGGAGGGTCTGGAATCGCCCAGCATTTGCAGACTCCCAAATAGCTACAATAGCTTATGGATGTTTAATCGACAAACCCTCTGGTAAACTTTCCCAAGAGGAAAGTTAAGCTCCTCCACGTCAGGGTGAATCCCATCAGGATGCTTATGCAGTTGGTAGCCTTTTTTTCTTCATGACAGGTACTAATTCTTTATGGAGAGACTGGCCAAACTAATTGCTCACTGATAACCTAGAGAAGTCGGCTGGAATGAAAGCGGCCACTACAGTCAACCTTTTTCCGCAACACTGATCCTATATTATTAAACGCCAAAATACCTGCCGTTGTACACCTAGCTGCTTCGGAGTTTTCGCTGAGTATGGGTGCCTTCATTTTACTTATTACCGTTAATGAGCCAATTATTCTTTGGAGGCAGAGCTTTCTTGACAGCAGCGCAGAGCATCAACAAAGAAATGCGGGGTTTAAGTCGAGTGGAGGTATCTAGACCTGATCTCGTGATCTAATCCTACTGAATAGTCAATTTCTCGCCCGAAAATCGGAATACTCTTCCATACAAGAATAAATAAGGAGGTGTGGCGAACTTTTTTTTTAAATCCATCACCCCAATCGGAGTGCTGTCCGTCGTTATCTTTATGAGGACCATGTCAATGCTACCTGTGTTTAGTATCTCCAGCGATGGAAAGCACAATATGGTTCCTCTATTCGTAGCAAAAGAAATCAATGAGAAGTGGAAGTAGATTTTTATCGAACGTTTTTACGCAATTCTATAGATAATGGGATTCGGTGACTTCCGGAGATGCATCCACGCTGGAATGTGAAATATTCCACAGAGTCTGAGACAACTTACCAATGCTCAAATATCCTTGTTTAGGATATAAATATATATGGGCCTGTGGGGCTTTAAATTGACGCTTTATTAATGTAGGACTTTCCCAGTCTGCTATTCTACATGCCATGGGAGTGAGTCACGTGATACTCGGTCGCTGGAGGAATATCATCATATTATCGCGGCTCAGTTGACCCAGCATTCGTTTTACACAACACCCTAGGACCAGTTATAAGAACAAAAATGGGACATCTTATACGAACACAGCCGAACTTTCTCGGTTCTGTATGGCATAAACCTAGCTACGACGACTGACATTACCTGATCATTGATCGACCCACAATAATCAAGATCAAAGGTAAACTCGAGGTATCTTTCACTTCAGTTCATGAGACACCCTTTTCTCCGAACCCATGATCACACACGATTGAAAACGTTCAAAACACTGACGGACTTCATGTAGTAGGGCTGCTTGCTTTAACCTTCTTTGTTGGATATCGAAACAAATCTCCGACCGAGTGGGCCTCTCCAAACCTTCCAGACAACTTCCCGCTAGGTACAATGAGCGGAAGGCAAAATAAGCATACAAATGCCATACACGGCTACACACGCGGCTACATACACGACTACAGGAAGTCTACATAGGGAGGCGCGTTGGAAGTGATGCCAGTGGTTATCGACTGATCTTTTTTAAAGACTCGAAGGCTTTCTAGGTACTCCTCTACATATACTACGTTGGGTTAGAAGCTTATATATGATTATAGTTTGGTCACTTAACGCCTAGGCCACGTGGCAAATCGTCGGTCTAACATCGAATCTGCTACGAGAACGGAAAGGAAAGAAGTGGGCCTCCGGAACGTGGGCATTAGCCACTATGAGCCCAGTTCCATCCCTTATCCCCGTGGCATTCAGTTCAGTTCTGGCGGCACTGAACTCAGGCCCTGCTGAGCTTAAAATCACCACTTCACAAACTTGGGACGGGCAGATACAGATATCATCCCCCAAAGAGGAAGGTTTTCATATTCAAGAAGGTTACGGGCGTTGGGTGGCACAGAAGCCAGGCTTTTGTGGATCACATCGAAGGATCCGCCCGAATTGGATCTTTATGGCGGGACAGCTGGGTACGCGCATGAACGTGGAGCCAGAGGAGCGGCTATTTGCAGGTGCGGAAGTGGTGGAGACGTCGTCTGATCTTTTGGATGAGTGAGCAAAGCATGAAGCTTTAGTTAGCTCACAAGTGAGGACATGTTGCGTAGAAGATTGAATGGATGGGTACAAGTGGAGAGACATGAGAGCGCTTACATTCGAGACTTGCTTACATAGTTACCAGTGTTTGGAATGAACGGTCGACATACAGAACCTCAATCCACAAACGGAAATGCAATAAGAGTTACTGGGTGTGACTGGGGTCTGGTTATCTGGTCGTGGCTACACATCCGTATGTCGTTTGCTTGACCCTTGGGCTCGGTTCTGCTCAGCTTATATGAAACAGGTGCATATACTCCGTCGATGTTTGCTAACAGGACTCTAGGGAACCTTGAGTATACGTACCAGACTGCCTAAAAGTATAGCAATGCTGGGGAGATAGCGATTTTGCTTCGCAATGGTGAATAAATGAATGCCTGGCGAGCTTGCGCGGATATCAGGGTAAGTGGGCTATCCCTTGCACAATACTGGCATCTATGATGTGGGCCTGCTATTCCCTGGCATCTCCATTTACTTAATCTACATTAACATTCCCTCCGCTCATGGAAGAGGGCGTGGATTAGTAAGGATGGTGACATGTTTCCGAGAGCCGACGAGGTTTACCAGTCAGGGTTTTTGAATTTCTTATCTGGAAAAAGGATTTACCAGTGACGACTTCACCATTGCCTGTGATAGTTGATAAATATTCTGCTTTGCCCGCTTGGATACTTCATTGTATGAACATAAGGAACTGGTTTAGTTGATTATTTCCCTATCCAACCAAAATTTTTCCATCCTCCAAAGCTACAGCCTCCAACCAAACTGTCGAGCATACCTATAGGGGAGAACATAAATATACCCTTGTCAACCACATACTGTCAGGTTTGCCAGATATGCGAATCTACACCTCCGTCGAGTTCTTAAATTTGGTTTTACTATTTGAAAGCTCGTGCAGGAAGCTCCGCTAGCTCAGAGTAACTAACCATCCGCTTCCGTAGCATCTAGTGTTCATCTAGAAAAAAAAAATGAGCAAAAGCATTATCAAAAGCCTCGCAAATTGGTTGATGTTGAACATGACCAAAGTGAATGATGGAGCAAAAGAGCACAACACTACCTGGGGCCAGTTTGGTTGTGAAGTGGGGGATCATGGAGGGTCTTGTGGAATGCCGTTGAACGGGTAATTGTCGCTTAGGGGATTTTGGTTCTTTCTTCGGAAAAGCACCGCAGTGCGATATCTTTAGACATGGAAATGTAAAGTTCTATCTAATATATATTCTACTTACTCTATTTTGTACCCAAGTTAGTACAATTACCTAGAAAGTAGGTATGCTGATTGAGCCAGCAAATGCACACGCTGTTCGGGGCTAACCCTGGCCATATAGCTTTCACATCAATAGGGAGCCATAGTGGGAAACCTGCACATGGTCAATATGTCTAGGCAAGCATTTGGTAGTCAACTTGGGAAATAAGTTACATAGTCCAGACACAACATTGCAATTAATATTCATATTCATATTCAACTACCCGCCTACATACAGCATGCGACGGGGTAGTGCAACACGACGGAGATATGCAACAAAACAGCCGTAGGGTAGAACTCAATGGGTTTTCAGTAGAATTGAACGGTAGGGGCCTCA
>Ga0307511_10003770_pt1 | contig 15511 bp, 17 predicted proteins | sample 13_EM_MG_FD_200266 | JGI IMG/M metagenome (GOLD analysis project Ga0307511, IMG submission 200266) | Populus trichocarpa ectomycorrhiza microbial communities from riparian zone in the Pacific Northwest, United States - 13_EM | ecosystem: Host-associated > Plants > Roots > Unclassified | place... | reverse complement strand
GATTCAGGTTACAAATTGAATGGATTTTTTTTAAAAAAATTAAAATTATTTAATGATGAATTTTTTTTTTATAAAATATTAAAATTAAATTCTGAATTAAATTTAATCTGTTAAACTCTCACATAATTAATTTAAAATATCGTAGATTGATTTATTATGGCATGTAAAGTTTAATAACATATATTTTTACACGAACTGATGACTCTAGAGCTACAATCTATTTGTAAAGTCAATATCATGAAAATTAACCAGTAAAATCTCATGTCTTCTTCTCTTGACTGCTCCAGAAAATGAAAAAAAACATCTCATTGATAAAAAGATTTCCCTAAAGTCAAACCGACAAGTTGCTGTATACCTAAGCAGATACATGTACTCAACTTTCTTTCTCAGACACAAAAGGGGATTGAAACTGACACCATCGATCGAAACTGGTTCATGGCTCTCTCAATATCTTTGTTTCTGCGGGCAACCGGGGGTTAGGCACTGGCTAACTTTCTATTACAATCATCAAGCAAGGTAAAGTAGACTTTTTGACATAAGAAAACAGTATTATGTTCAACAATAGAAAATCAAAAAAGAAAAACGTGAAAAGGTCGGCTATGGTGGCTTGACGTGTCAACCAACCCTTCCTTCCTTCAAATTTCCCTTCTATTTCCATTCCTTCCTTTCTCCTTTCTCTCTTCCATGCTCTCCCTTGTCTCTTCAATCAAGATTTAACAGATACCATAGTTGAAAAAGAAGCTCCTTCTTGTCTGGGCTCAATCAAGATATTGTATTTATTGTCACCAAAAACCTCAAACAGAAAGCTGTTAAACAGTCAATCAAGAAATCATTTCTTGAGACCTGAAAAAATGGAAGTGTTACTGTCTTCATCATCTCCTTTATCAGTTCATTCAAGATTGGATTTTTATTCACTTCGAAAACCAAAAGATTCTAGCCTCGTCTTTCACTCCAACAACTATAACACAATATCTTCTCCTTTTTCTTCTTGTTTTGGTATTTCAATCTCACAAAAACACCAAAACAGGAAGACTCTTTTGTTAAAACGTTTTAATTCCAGCAAAAAACGAAGAATTCTTCAAGTTTCGGCTGTTTTTGAGAGGTTTACAGAGAGAGCAATAAAAGCTGTGGTTTTTTCTCAGAGAGAAGCAAGAGCTTTAGGCAAAGATATGGTTTTTACGCAGCATCTTTTGTTGGGTTTAATTATTGAAGATCGTGATCCAAATGGGTTTCTTGGGTCAGGAATCAAGATTGATAAAGCTCGTGAAGTTGTTAAAAGTATTTGGCAGAGGGAGAGTGATAGTGCTGAAGCTAGTGAGTTAGTTTCTAAAGGCGAGAGAGGTGTTTCCCACAGTGATGTGCCCTTTTCTGCTAGTACTAAGAGGGTTTTTGAGGCTGCTATTGAGTATTCAAGGACCATGGGTCATAATTTTATTGCGCCAGAACATATAGCCATTGGTTTGTTCACAGTTGATGATGGAAGTGCAGGTCGGGTTCTTAACAGGTAGCTGTTCTAATTGTGAAGGTCTTTCCATTTCTGTACATTTATTGGAGGGTTAGTTTTTTTTTCCTGTCAATGAATATTCTTTGTTGATTGGTTGAAGTCATAATTGAATTCAGTGATGGGCTAACTTGTTTTCTTGAACTTGACTTGATTAAGCTGATGTATAATCTTAGAAAGCAATGCTGAAGAAGCTAAACTTGACTTAATTACGAGAAAATGTTGTTGGATATGAACATATTGGCTTTATTATGTTTTAATGATGTCAAGTGCCTGCATTGATGAACATTACTTGGTTTTCTTGGTGGGCATAATTGATTTTGATTTCAGATTGGGGGTAGATGGTGATGCCTTAGCTGCTATAGCAATAACCAAACTTCAAGGGGAGCTTGTGAAAGATGGAAGAGAACCATCTGTGGAATCAAAAGGCAAACATGGGAAATCTGTTTCCAAGAGAGCTGCTGCTTTAAGATCCTATGAGAAAACAAAAGGTAAGAATTCTGGTTTCTTAGAATAATTTTGTAGTTTTTTTAATTGCTATAACTGACGCATTGAGCGGAATGGTTTACAATTTGTTTATGTTTGCCAGAGAAAAGTGCATTGGCCCAATTCTGTGTTGATCTTACTGCCCGTGCAAGTGAAGGACGCATTGATCCAGTTATTGGGCGACACTCTGAAATTGAAAGAATTGTCCAGATACTTTGCCGCAGAACAAAAAATAACCCCATCCTTCTTGGTGAAAGTGGAGTTGGAAAGACAGCCATTGCCGAAGGATTAGCTATTAAAATTGCACAGGCTGACATTCCTGTGTTTCTTTTGGTATCTTTCTTCTGATCTAATTGTTCTTCCTATGGTTCTTTTAATGGTGTACTTACATCCAGACATTTTTTTTTTTGCTTATGACAAGAAAGCTTTGTTTTGCAAACCTACTTAGCTTCTTGTTTTATGCACAGGAAAAGCGTGTAATGTCCTTGGATGTTGGCCTGTTAATTGCTGGTGCAAAGGAAAGGGGAGAACTAGAGGCACGTGTTACTTCATTAATAAGAGAGATTCAGAAAGAAGGTGGCTCCATTTTGAATTGCATATAGGAAGAGAGTGATGCTATTGTTGCTCAGACATGATATGTGTGCTTGCAGGTGATGTCATTCTTTTTATTGATGAAGTGCATACGCTTGTTGGGACTGGCACTGTTGGACGAGGAAACAAGGGATCTGGCCTTGACATTGCTAATATATTGAAGCCATCTCTTGGGAGGGGTGAATTACAGGTGATGTCTCATATTAAATGATTATGTGAATGCATACCTAATATCTGAACATACCATGGAAATGTTTGTCCTAGATGCTAAATTTCTCCTATGAAAGTTTCAAGGAGTGATTTGAAACAAGCAGAATATGCTAAAATGGATAGAGGAAGGCAGTAGAGTGGCATGCGGGTAAAAAATTTAAACATTGCCCAGGGAAATTGTTGAGCACTGACCAGAAAGGGGATTTATTTACCTGAAAGTCATACATTTAAAGGTTTTATTTAGTTTAGTAAAATGATCTAGCAGGCAAGTCATTATTGTCAGTGCTCCTTATTACAAGATGAGTTTAAGCATTATTAACTCTCCTGAGTTTCCTTGTCTCTTACAGTCCTAGCTTTTCCTGGTAAACACTGTAATTATGTCTCCATTATTTATTCCAGAGTTGGTAATGAGGACAGGGATGCACCTAATCTATTAGAAGTCCTTCATTTTTCAAGTGCATGTATCAACTTCTTTTAGTTCATTTTAGTGTCATTTGACTCATTTCAGTTTGTCCTCCCCCTTTGTGTTTTGTGGTCTTGGGTCCATAAGATGGAACAACTTATCTTCACTGTATATTTTGTTGTTTGAGTCAATTGCTCAAGCTGAGCAAACAGACAGCATATAGGAAGCTCTTTGTATGTCTAAACAGTGCTCTCTTTGATTTTCTGTTCTCAGAGGAAATTTACTTGTATCCTTCATTTCTGAACCATATATGCATTTCTTGCAGTGTATTGCGTCCACAACACTTGATGAATACAGAACACATTTTGAAATTGATAAAGCATTAGCAAGGAGATTCCAGCCTGTTTTGATTAATGAGCCAAGCCAGGTTGGCTTCAAATATGTACTGTCATTTATTTTTATGAAAGATGTTTTTTGTTTTCCATGTCTTATTTGAAATTCATATAAAAATATGTAGGAGGATGCAATTAGGATATTGTTGGGTCTGCGTCAAAGATATGAGGCCCATCACAACTGCAGATTCACGCCGGAAGCCATAAATGCTGCAGTGCACCTGTCAGCAAGATATATTGCTGACAGGTATCTTCCAGATAAAGCAATTGATCTCATTGATGAGGCAGGAAGTAGAGCTCGTATCGAGGCCTATAGAAGGAAGAAAGAACAGCAAACCTTTATACTTTCAAAGACACCAGATGATTATTGGCAAGAAATTAGAACTGTTCAGGCTATGCATGAAGTGGTAATAATATTGTTCATATGGTTACCATGGTACAATTACATAATTCATGCTCTGTTGATAACACTGCCAGTAGTCGTATATCTAAGACAACTATATTAACAGGTTCTAGCAAGTAGATTGGCAAATGATTGCAGTTTATCCAGCATGGATGGCAGTGGAGAAATCACTATTGAATCTTCTTTACCTCCCGCATCAAATGCTGATGAGTATGTTGTTTTCCTCTGAAGTTCTTCTGGAGGGATAAAAGCAGCAGGCCTGCATTTTATCAAGCACTCACTCCTGATTTAACTGAATTTTTAGCTGTGATTCTTTTCAGACCTGCTGTGGTGGGGCCTGACGATATAGCAGCCGTTGCTTCCCTCTGGTCAGGTATACCGGTTCAGCAGCTGACTGCTGATGAAAGAAAGTTTCTCGTGGGCCTTGAAGAGGAGCTCAGGAAACGAGTGATTGGTCAAGATGAGGCTGTTGCTGCAATATCTCGAGCTGTTAAGAGATCCCGTGTTGGCTTGAAGGATCCTGATAGGCCCATAGCAGCAATGCTGTTTTGCGGCCCAACTGGGGTCGGCAAGACTGAACTAACAAAAGCTTTGGCTCGAAATTATTTTGGATCCGTAAGGCCTCAAACTATATTACACAAGATGTTTCTGTTATTCTTTATACAATTTGACTATTTTGATATAACAACAATGCAGGGTTTCTCTGCTATTGACAGTTGAAAGAAAGTAGCATGTTCTCTAAAATATTAAGGCTCTTAGTTATTAACTATAGCATATAAGAAATCAAACTTTGCTGGCTTGTTACGAAGTGACTAGAGTCGATAACAAATACAATGGACAAAAGCAAATCTGAATATTTTGGGGAATTGTACGTTACTTGGGGGTAAATTGACTACTCTGACATGATTACTGTCCTTTAAAGAGTGATCTAGAATCCTGATTTCTTAGGTTCAAAATTCTGATTCGCCTCTGCTTCTTGCCTGACATTATTGTTGCAGGAGTCAGCCATGCTTAGATTAGATATGAGTGAGTATATGGAACGACACACTGTGAGCAAGTTAATAGGAGCTCCTCCAGGTTATGTTGGTTATGGCAAGGGGGGCATTCTGACAGAATCTATTAGAAAACAGCCTTTCACTGTTGTTTTGCTTGATGAAATAGAGAAAGCCCATCCAGATATATTCAACATTCTGCTTCAATTATTTGAAGATGGCCATCTTACAGATTCTCAGGTTGGTATTAAATGTAACACATTTGTCTCACATTTTCAAAATTTTCATTTTGATAAAGAAGTTAGCATCGCCTTTTATCTTGAGTGTGAAACAAGACAAAATATAGTTCCATCAATTAAAGACTTCACACATCAGCCAAATTTTCTGCTAATTTTTTTCTTAGCCGGTACCTCTATTGAGTCGCTTATCATAGAGAGATTGGGTTTTGCAGGGAAGGAGAGTATCTTTTAAGAATGCATTGGTAGTAATGACATCAAATGTTGGTTCTGCTGCCATTGCAAAGGGTGGACGAGCCTCCATTGGTTTCATGATTGAAGATAATGAGAATTCTTCATATGCTGCAATGCAATCATTGATAATGGAAGAACTCAAGGGATATTTTCGTCCAGAGTTGCTCAACAGAATAGACGAAGTTGTGGTATTCCATCCCCTTGAAAAGGCTCAGGTTTGTCGACCTTTTTTTTGCCCTTTTCTTTTCCCCATGAACACCAGTGACTTTAGCGGTTGGAAGGCTTCAGCCATGTTTTATTAGATAGATAAGGAGGCCCTGACTTGTATCCTCGGTGACTTCTTACAAGCCCTTAATCTCTATCTTCTTTTCTTCGTTCCTCTTTGGTGCATGTGTGATCATGCATGTACTCGGTTTTTACAAGTTTGAACTTGAAATTCTAACTTCGCAATGCAACATTAACGACATTAAACTTAAAAAATAGTTCTTAGATCATCCGTTTATTTCAGATGCTCCAGATTTTGAATCTTATGCTGCAAGAGGTGAAAGAAAGGCTGATATCTCTTGGAATTGGGTTAGAGGTGTCAGAGTCGATCAAAGATCTTATATGCCAGCAAGGCTATGACAAGTTTTACGGCGCCCGGCCTCTTAGGAGAGCAGTTACTCAAGTAATCGAAAACCCCTTGAGTGAAGCATTCCTTGCAGGACAGTATAAGCCTGGTGACACAGCTTTCATTGATCTGGATGCTTCAGGCAACCCAGTTGTCTCAAAATGGTCAGATAGGAGCATGCACTTGTCTGATACATCATCAGCCTCCTAGGAACTTGGTATATAGTCTAATTTCTTATGATAGTATATAATCTTTGTACATATTCTATAAGTTTTGTATGGTTACTACAGGTGATTATTCGATTCAACTGTAAATAAGTAAAGCATTATGATTATTATTTAAATCCATTATCAGAAAATAATTACCTCCTTTATTTGTCATCACCCATCACAAGCAACCTATTCTTTCTTATGAATTAATCTCTATCTATACAGCTTTTGGTTTTGAATGAAACAGAAATGTAGATGCACATGCAGTGCATTCATTTGAATATTTCTTAAGAGTAATGCACGCAATGCATACAGTTTTATGAGCACTTTTTGATATTTATATCGTATTTGTTTTTGCGTCGGAAAGTGTTTTTGCAAAATTAATTTTTTTTAAAATTATTTTTTTAATATTTTTAGATTATTTGGATGTATTGATATTAAAAATATTTTTTTTTAAAATATTTTTTTAATATATTTTCAAATAAAAATATTTTAAAAAATAGAAGTGCTTCAGTAATTCTGGCTATGTTTTTTAAATTTGGACTCTTGCACGCTTGAACTCTGCCTATTTCAAATAAAACCGAGTTAAACTTTGTTTTGGCGAGTGAAACTCTGCCTATTTGAACTCTGCCTATTTTAAAATTATTTTTTTGGATATAAAGCTTCATCTAGGCTGGGATTTCAGTTAAACCAGATAAGATATAGTTCTGGTGCGTCTAGTCGGTTGATTCAATTAGTCAAACCTTGTATGATTTAACTAGTCAAACCTTATATTAATCAATATTAATTGTTTGATTTAACTAGTGAAACCTTGTCCAAATCAATATTAATTTTTTGATTTAACTAGTCAAACCTTGTCCAAATCAATATTAATTGTTTGACTTTGACCCATCAAGGTCTTATTCCCGGGTTTGTCATTGAGCCAAGTTTATCATCGACGGTGCAGTGCTCGACTGTTTGTGCAGCCGATCAAGGAGGGTTTGTTATTTGTACGACAGGCACGCAGATCTTGCTGCTGTGATATTCTAAGATATTGTGGTCCTAACCGAGACTAATTGTAACTGTTTATGAGCATGCAAATCCTGGCTGGTTCTTTGCATGAAAATTGTGAAGTGCAGTGGTTCTACTTTGCTCTTTCGACAGTCTATAAATACCTTGTGGTTGGTTTGATGGGTGCATCAGCAGAACATTTGCCAGAGGCAAAGTGAGCGAGGGGAGGTTGAAGCTTGTTGCAGTCAAGAGTGTAGATTTTGTATGTGAAGATTGGAGGGAACTAAAGAGTTGGCACTCCTTTCTTTCTTGCTGCTTACTGTTTAGTTTCCTCCAATATTTCATCTCCAGATTTTCACCGAAACATTTTTTCAGATCAAATGACTAAAATTGTCATGCAGAGTTTTATGTGAGGATTGGAGGGAATTAAACAGAACGAAACTTTTTGAGTATTTTTTTTGCTTAATTTTCTCCAATACCTCATGTTCAGCTTGTCATTCATGTGTATCATAATTTATTTATTTTTAATTTCTAGTTTCTTCCAATATCTTTATGCATGGCATTCATAGATGATATCTGCAGTGCAAAATGCTCGGAAATTGATGTAATGTGTGGTATGTGGATGTGAGGATTGGAGGAAACCAAAGAGATTGATGTTTGAAATGCATGGTGCTTTCTCTCTGGTTTTCTCCAATATCTCATATTCAGTTCCCATTGAAGGAGTTGGTACTTCGAAGGAAGTGATTTTGAAGAGGTTGGGAGATGATTGCTTTCCAATTTTTATACTGTTATTATATTTGGGTTTATGTATTCTTCTAAACTTTACTATGAACATTTAGCTTTTGTCATCCTCTTTATATATAAATTTATGTGTTTATATATATATATATATATATATATATATATATATATATATATATATATAATATGAATTTCTCTCATTAAACGAAATTATTTGACATAAACATCGATTATTTTGATGGTCTAAATCGGTATCAATGAAATTATATGAACCTGTGTTTCCCATCTCTTAATTAGAGACTAAAAATTAATAAAAAGTGTTTTTGTATCAAAATTGAATTTGAAAAAAATTAAGCATCAAAATTATATAATTTGTATTATTTTTAAAGTTAGAGGATCAAAGTGTGTATTTTTTGAAATTCTTGGCATGCCACCCATGTATAACACCTTTTTATTTTAGTCCTTATTCTTCCAATTCCATCTTTGACTAAAAAATCATAAATAATTGGCCTTAATTTAGGATCAAATTGCCTAAAATAATACTTTGTGTTGGTTGCAAAGTGTTCACCCTACATGTTTTATTTTTTAAGTTTATATTATATAGATAAATGTAATATATATATATATATCACATGAGTTTTATGTGATTCAAAGTGAGAATTTTAGAGAATTCATTTATTTTTATTGTAAAAAAAAACCATATGAACTTCAAGCGATTAAAATCAAATGAAGGATCGATATCATCATGTTAAAGATCTAATTGAGATTAAAAAGAAGAAGAAGATTGGATACCTAATAGACTAACCTCAAATGTTGGAGACTTTTATGAGGTATGCCCAAAATAAAAGAATGGGTCAACATCGGTCCACATAACCCGTTTAGTGAAACAGCCTTAACCCGACCCGACTCCAGCAACTGGCGCCTTTAACGAACAGAACACCTGACACCAACCTTCAATGATCAAAACGGTTTGGGTTTTTGGAGGGAAAAGACCATCACCCTTCGCTTCAACGTCTATCATTCTTTTCACTCTCTTGTTAAATTGGTCTTCTTGTGCTACGATTTCTCTCTCAAAAAATGGATCAAAGCGAGAAGAGACTAGTTCAATCAGATTGGTACTCTCCAAGAAAATTACATGACAGCCTTGCTAAATACTAATTTCCAGTACAAATTTATCATGATTTTTTGAATCTTGAATGCCCCTTTTCACTCATTTTTTAACCAAGAATTTCTTGAATTTGATTTTACTGTTTTCTTGTTCGTTGTTTTTGCATGTGTGTGGTAGGGGGACAAGTTTATACCAAACAGGAGTTCGATGAATCTTGATCAAGCCAACTGTTTGTTGACGAACAAAACCAAAGACGTGCATAATCCCAATTTCAGTGTAAGTTTCTTGCAATTTATGCCATTTTAGGAAATGGGTTTCCTTTGTTTTGATTAAATTCATGATTGAGCAAAGATCATGAGGGATCTGGTCTTGAATCTCTAACGATCGCATCTTTCTGTCTGATCGGAGGTGTGCAGAAAGAAGTTGGAATTCTGGATGCACCAAAAATAAAAGATTACTACTATGTGAACCTTATGGATTTGGGAAAGAACAATGTTCTTGATGTCGCATTGGGCTCGACACTATACTTTGGAACGCAGAGAACAAAGATGTAAGGAAACTGGAGGAAGTTCAAGGTGACAATGCCTACCCAACAAGTGTAGCCTGGTCTGAGAATGCCAGGAGTTTGTCAGTTGGATGCATGAAATCGAGACTTCAAATTTGGGATCCCGAGACTTCTAAATCTGCAAACAAAGTATACAAAATTCCATTTATTGTATTTTTATTAATATTAATGTTGTGTAAATAATAATATATAAAAATCCTCTCAGAGCTTATCATATTTTCATTGTATTAATATTTGTATAAAAGATATTTATTCATTATTAATGTATATATTAGAGATATTTCTTCTCATTAAAACTATCAGCGCAAAATCACATTTTAGCCTCTCATCTCTTTAAAAAGACAACTCATGTGCTATAAATACATCATGAATCCTTCAAACTTCATGTTCATAATTTATATTTTTTATTGTATATTTATTTTCAAAGTCTTTTTCTAAAATTTCATTGTTTTTTCTCTAAAAAAAATATTTAAGCATCGAACCAAATGAGACATTTTACATATATATACCGGCCACTGATCATTTTGGTTTACCGGGCACCAATCATTAACCATCTTGACTAAAAAGAATGAATCAAATTATTAAAATAAAAAGATTAATCGATTATAACCTAAGCCTTGTTATTAAACTACTTGTATTTTTTAAAACATTGTCATATCTTTTTATAGATTTTCCATCAAGCAGAAAAGATCCCTCCATGCACTGCACTTTTATATGAATTGATGATTCGAGGTTGATTTGTTAAGATATGTGTCCACGGCTACGGTGATCCCAGCGTTCAAAACCATCTATGCTTGTGGAAGTACACCTTTCCATGGCTAAAGTAGGGGAAATAAATGGCCATGAACGCAGATTCTCAGGTTTGGCGATTACCCAAGTCCTTGGCCCTTAAGTTGATATTACTGGAAAATTTATTCTGGTAGCTAAACACTCCTTGGACCTTATCAATTGGCCAGCTTGTTACAGAGTCCTGATGGATTAACGGTTGTATCAGCTGGAGAGGATGAGACTCTACGCTTCAGGTAGATTTTTGGACCTCCCCGTGTTGAAAACTTTGCTTCAGATTTTGAAAACCTTGTCTTCGAAAACATCCCTCGTGAGATGATTGCAAGGGAAACTGTTGTTTCATTCTTTGGTGCAAAGTTTTTTTTAATTAACGTGAGTTTCTAGATATTTTGTATATATCTTGACTAATCACACGGGATCTAAAATTATAATGATTATAATGTATAAATTATAATGAAAAAACCCTACAGGATCATCGTCGTTGAACCGTGAAAAATTCTTTAAAACAACACACTTCTAAACTGTATATTGGACCGATTCTTCCAATACCCTCTGTTGTTGATTATGTTATTGTTTCTCCTGTTGTTGTTTCTTACCAGCCACATTTTTTAATAACGGAAATGTTTTTGCTCTGTTTGTCGTGGTTCGCCAAATTGGAAAAAAATTGAAACTTTTATTGAATTGGGAATGAATGAATTAATTACAAAGAAAATTGGACTCAATTAAAAGGAAATAATTTTTTTAGAAAGATTCAAGGCACCTGACCAAAGTGCTTTTACAGAAAAAATAAGATTTTTTTACACTAATATTAAAAATAATTTTTTTAAAATAATATTATTTTAACATACTTTTAAATAAAAAATATTTGAAAAATTATAATCACCACCGACGTAGCCATAACTTTCAGACACGAAAACTAACTGGTCAAAAGATAAATTTAACATGGAGAATACTTTTCGCTTATTCCTTAAATAGCAATAACTAATTCATTTGAATTTTAAAATGGATTTGATTTTAAGTCTTCCCTCAAAACAGCATTGATCTGATATTGGTTACTACATGTGTCAATCCTTCATTGCTCAGCAAACATCCACCGTCCACCCTCCTCCTTACTGAAAAGATCCCAGCCATTCACTTACCTTCATCTCTTTCAACCAAACTTCTTCCCGAGTTCTCGGCCAAAATGTCCAGAGAAAGAGAGAGAGTAAGCTTGTTCCTTCCTCCTGGATCAAATGGGTCCTTGATCTCTTGCATAAAACTAACGATGGGAATTGGTGTTTACTCAGGGACTGTACAGTTGACCCCCTCAAACGTATCAGATGGTTTCATGGCGATTTCTTCTCTCGTTACAAGGAGAAAGGCTTTGAATACACGTCAAATGGTTCATTAGCAGTTAACTGTGGTTCCTGCAGAAAAATCTTAACATCACGTATCAGCATAGCCAGCAATATATCCCCATGTCTATCTTTTGCTAAGAAATGGAGATTAAATAATGAAAATGATGCATGAGCACATTCAAACAAAGAAGATCAGAACATTTATGTCACCACAGCTTTTGCAATGGTGATATGTGCAGAATACAAACAGCGACAATATTAATGATGAAAAAGCATACCTGTGTGATCTCTCCACTGAAAGTCCGCCCTGTTAAGAACATTGAGATAAGTGATGTTACAATACCACCACGAAGCTCATTGCTCGTATCACGGATGGTAGACCGCATTGCATTTAGCATGCTGCCGTATGTAGTTGCATGTCCGCGCTCGATTGCTAGGATGAATGAGTAAGTCATTGCACCTGTTGAAGTGATCTTTGATAGAGCCTGTCCATATGGATTCGGATTGAATAAGTGAATTTCTGCTGTGAATTGTAAAATCCGTTCTTGATTATAAAGGTCGATATGTTTAGGGAAGTACCGAGGTGTCCGCGGAGGTTTGATCATCGTCGCAGCTACTGAAGGAGATCGCTTCCCCACCACTTGTTCCTTTCCATTCTCCTGATCGAGGACGATGATCTTCCCAAACATACTTCCCACTCCTACTTTCAATGATGTAAGCATTCATGAGCAAGAAAAGTACAAAAATGTGGACAGTGTGGATGCAAATAGAATCGACTTCCATTCAAGGCCAGCATTTGCTGCAAGTGCCAAAGCCTATGAACGAGGATTTATGCTTGTATTTCTCCACCACAAGGTTACGCTACATTTTCAGTGAGAAAAGAACGGGAAAATACAAACCTGTCCATTCTGCAGAGAAACGGTAAATCCAACACGGTGCCACTATGGCAAGCATCAATGATGGCATGAAGCTTAACACCATGGGAAAGAGGCTTGACAATTATTTCATTGATCTCATCATCAACGATCATTCCTTGAGTTTCAAAGTCTGTTGGACAAAGTGTTTCATCATATCCATCCAACTCATCTCCATTTTGATCCTTCTGCTGCGAACCATGACCGGAAAAATGAAACACTAATGAATCTCCAGGCTGACATCCTTGCACGAGCCATGACAATGCCAGTCTCATGTTGTATTTCGTTGGCCGCCTATAAGGATCGGTTTCTTCCTCTGCAAATTGATTATTAATCAGCATGAATAGTGATATAATCACAAAAAACTCCATGTTCCTTAAGCACTGGACGCATTGGTCAAACTTAAACCTGAAATAACTCTTGATATTTTTTAAAACTTCTACTCGGCGCCCGATTATAATCACAATTGCTTTAGCTACACAGGATTAGCACTGCTAGCAAAATGAACAGTGGGAGTCATATGCATATATTTGGAAGTTTATGATATGCTAAAAACAATCCAAAATAACTGAAATTAAGCTATCAAGACAACACCAAGAAAGTAAAATCCAGAAAAGTCAATAATTTGGAAAGAAAATTTATCTCAGCGATGTGAATCCATTATATGCCATCTGTGATGGAATTAACCAATAATTTCAAGAAATAAAACATTCCAAGATGCTATATTAAAGCAGAGTTAATTAATAATTAATCAATTGCCAAGACATTATAAATCAAACTATCAAGAAAGAAACACAAGAATGGAAATAAATTTCGGAAAATTCTTACCAGTGAGCACGATGATGGAGGATTCAGGGAAGTTGAACCTATTAACCAACAAATGCTTCATGCACACAACATCATTAATGCTCCCTTTGAGTTCATTCTTAGTATTCTTATAAGACACCCCACAAATAACAGCACGCTTTGTGCCATGGACAGCAGGTGGTGGACCAGGAGGTGCATGATTGTATGGTGATGGAACCACTTGAGAAGGATGATGTGGGGGGTGGTCATGGTCGTCTTGGCCTGAGGAGGAGTAAGATAGAGCAGGCGGTGGCGGGGCAGAGCGAGAATCAGCTACGAGGGTGGTGGCATGGCAGATAGAACAGCAGATGGAGTTGGCTCCTGGTGGAAGCTGCAAAGGGCTGCTGCAGTTTGAACAGTTGAGTGACATGTACACGGTGGTTATTGTCTCTGAGAGACACAGAAATGTCAGAACTCAAAAAAATTAGGAGAAAGGATTAATGGTAGTGCTATGATTAATGTAATGTTGATGATAAAAGTCAAGCAAGCCTTTAAGAGATTCGGAAGGGGAGATGGAGGAGAAGGGCTTGCGTGGAGGGTAGATGGTGTGGAAGGTGAGAATGAAAACTTTGACTTCCATGTACAGTTGGAAACGTGTGTTTCGTATAGTTAGCCATACTTAAATGACTTGCTATCTTCTTAATCATCATACTTTAATGGTTTTAATAGTATTTTATCAGGAAAAAAAAATATTTTAATATTATAGTATGAGTTGATTAATTCATAAAGAAAGGGATTATAAAATTAATTAAGTGTACTAAATATTATACATGGAGAGGCTTCTTTCTTGGATGTTGCACGTTGAAGAATATCCCAATCATGAAAATTAAATAAAAATAAAAATAAAAACAAAAACAAGAGAAATTAGTAAAGTGGTTTTGGAACTCTGATTTGTCCATCCAGTTTTTGTAATGGTTCAAACAGGTGTTTTAAGTGATAATTTTTTAAAGTATTTTTTAATAAAAAAATATATTAAAATAATATTTTATATTTTTATATTAACACGTAAAAACAATCCAAAATACTAAAAAATTATTTTTAAGTAAATTTTTAGCTTAAAAATGTATTAAATAATATATTTTTTGTTTTATTTTTTAAAATTTACTTTTCTATTAACATATTAAAATGATTTAAAAATATTTAGAAAATTAATTTAAAATAAAATTTCCTTTTAAATTTTAATGAAAAATATGTTGAAATTTAATTTCAAATACCTTCAATCTCAAATACCCTGACATTATCATGGTTGCCCAAGGAGCAACTTTTGAAGCAATTATTAAACATAACTTGATTTGATGGTTTATCATGGTGATGTAAGATAATAACTTTTCTTTTACTTATGATTGAATTTTAAGTTAAATTAAATAAGAGTTAAGCTAATATGATTATGTTAATATTAATACAGTGGATGTACATGAGATTTCGTGATTAAATTCTAGTTTGACTTTTTAAAAAAATTCAAGACAATATTGTTTAATTATTATTTTTAATATTGAAATGATAATGATATTTTAGATTACCACAAGTTAACCTCTAATTTATAATTCAGATCATGGGTATGATCGGTTCTAATAACGTTTTTTTTTAAATATATGATAATAAAAATAAATATTTAAAAGGAAAGGCAACAAATAAGATTATGGAGGAGAAACATATTTTTTACAGATTTATGTAATTTTTTTTGTTAATAAAATAGTTATTTTTTAAGAAACATAGTTTATTGAATAAAAAGCAACAACAATAAGAAAAAAAAAACTATAACAATATGAATTAAAAAGGAAAAATATAAATTTTGATTCACATATTTTTTTTATTTTAACAAAAAGCATGTTTTTTTTTAATAAGAATCATTGTTTTTAAACCAAAAACTTGTTATGATTATCAAAGAAAAATTCAATTAAAAAAGTCTTGAATTGATTATTTTTACGCAACTATATGATATGAAAAAAGATAAAAA
>Ga0307511_10003769_pt1 | contig 15512 bp, 14 predicted proteins | sample 13_EM_MG_FD_200266 | JGI IMG/M metagenome (GOLD analysis project Ga0307511, IMG submission 200266) | Populus trichocarpa ectomycorrhiza microbial communities from riparian zone in the Pacific Northwest, United States - 13_EM | ecosystem: Host-associated > Plants > Roots > Unclassified | place... | reverse complement strand
CAGTACCTGATGGACCGACAGGCGATTCTCGACTGCATTGCGCGGCATGCCCGCGGTCACGACCGCCACGACGTCGAACTATTGACCAATGCGTATCACGAGGATGGCATCGACGAGCACGGACATGCCATCAACCCGGGACCCAAGTATGCGGAATGGGCGAATGCCATACATGCAGCCGGCTCGCAACTCCACACCCACAACATCACGACACACACCTGCGAGATCAACGGGAATGTCGCGCATTGTGAAACGTACGTGATGGTTGGATTACTCAACCACGATGAGACGACCGCCCGGCTGATCAGCGGGCGCTACATTGATCGTATGGAACGGCGCGACGGTCAGTGGAAGATCGCTTTGCGGCGCTCTACCGTCGATTGGGTGCTGGCGGGCGACGCTTCCATACTAAAAGCACCCGCGTTCACGGCCCAGGGTTATACGAAGGGACTTCGAGACAAACGTGACGTCTCTTACCAGCGCCCATTGAGCCTGGATGTGACGCCCGAGCGGTGGTGACCAGAGAAACGTCGGCGGCAGCGAGCCTCGAGGCGGCCGCAGTGAAAAAGTTGTTTGTTTCGATATTCAGGCGACCGCGACCGCAATCTTCCCGATGCGCGCCTGCCACTCACGTGGACCGCTCTGATGCACGCTCGCCCCGGTTGAATCCACTGCGACCGTGACCGGCATATCGCGCACTTCGAATTCGTAGATCGCCTCCATCCCGAGATCGGCGAAGGCAACGACCTTCGCGGCTTTGATCGCCTTCGCGACCAGGTACGCCGCACCGCCAACCGCCATCAGATAGGCGCTCCTGTGCTTGCGGATCGCCTCAATTGCGACCGGCCCGCGCTCGGCTTTGCCGACCATCGCTATGAGCCCCGTGCGGCTCAGCATCATCTCGGTGAACTTGTCCATGCGGGTCGCGGTGGTCGGCCCCGCTGGGCCAACAACTTCGTCACGCACCGGATCGACAGGACCGACGTAATAGATTACACGGTTGCGGAAGTCGACCGGCAGCGGTTCACCGCGCGAGAGCAACTCTTCGATGTGTTTGTGGGCGGCGTCGCGCCCAGTCAACATACGACCGTTGAGCAGTAGCGTTTGCCCCGGGTTCCAGCTCGCAACCTCCTCCGCTGTCAACTTGTCGAGATCGACGCGCCGGCTGGTGTTGTAGTCGGGCGCCCAGTGCACATCGGGCCACAGATCCAGGCTCGGCGGCTCGAGATAGGAAGGACCCGAGCCGTCGAGCACGAAATGAGCGTGGCGCGTCGCGGCACAATTGGGGATCATCGCGACCGGTTTCGACGCCGCGTGCGTCGGCCAAGTGCGGATCTTGACGTCGAGCACGGTAGTAAGACCACCCAGACCCTGTGCGCCGATGCCGAGTGCGTTGACCTTTTCGTACAGCTCGATGCGCAGTTCCTCGAGCTTGTTTTGTGGTCCCCGCTGCAGCAACTCGTACATGTCGATATCGTCCATCAAGGCTTCCTTGGCGAGTAGCATGGCCTTTTCGGCAGTGCCACCTACGCCGATGCCGAGCATGCCTGGCGGGCACCAACCCGCCCCCATGGTCGGCACTGTCTTGAGAACCCATTCAACCAGGTTGTCGCTCGGGTTCATCATGACAAACTTCGACTTGTTCTCGCTGCCTCCACCTTTGGCAGCGACGGTCACTTCGACTTCAGAACCTGGGACGATCTCGGTGTGGATCACCGCCGGGGTGTTGTCACGCGTATTGCGCCGGGCGAAAAGCGGATCATCGAGTACGGAAGCGCGCAGCACATTATCGGCGTTGAGATAAGCCTTACGCACGCCGGCATTCACAGCGTCCGAGACCGAGCTGCCGTCAAATCCATCCCAGCGCACGTCCATTCCCACCTTGAGGAATACATTGACGATGCCAGTGTCCTGGCAGATCGGCCGCCGCCCTTCCGCGCACATCCGGGAGTTCGTGAGAATCTGCGCGATCGCATCCTTGGCCGCAGGACTCTGCTCCTTTTCGTAGGCTCGCGCCAAATGCCGGATGTAGTCGGCCGGGTGGTAGTAGCTGATGTACTGCAGGGCTGCGGCGACGCTGTCGATGAGGTCGGTGCGACGGATGGAGGTGCTCATGACCGGCGATTCTACCCAATACCTATGAGGGCCGGCTCTATCTGCCATCCGCCTCTCTATACGTTCCGTCCATCCGATGCGGCCTCAACGCCACCGCGTCGCGGCGCAACGGGGCTGGCAGCAGTGCATCGGGAAAATCCTGGTAGCAGACCGGACGCAGAAAGCGCTCGATGGCGAGCGTTCCCACCGACGTGCTGCGCCCGTCGGAAGTGGCGGGGAACGGACCACCGTGAACCATGGCGTGCGAGACCTCGACGCCAGTCGGCCAGCCATTGGCAATGAGACGGCCCGCCTTTCGCTCCAGTACCGGTAACAGCCGCGCGGCAAGCGGCTCGTCCTGCGGAGTCAGGTGCAGTGTCGCAGTAAGCTGGCCGTCCAGATGCTCAAGCACTTCGAGTAATTGTTTTTCATCGGCACAGCGAATTACCACGGAAGAAGGTCCGAACACCTCGTCCATGACTTCCGGGTGTTGCAACATATCGCGAGCCGTGACCGAGAACAGTGCGCCACGTCCGCAATGTTTGCCTTGCGATTCGGCGCCACGCGCGAGCGCCCTCACCTGCGCATGCTGGAGCAATCTGTCGACGCCTTTCTCGTAGGCGCCGTGAATACCCGGCGTCAACATCACGGCCGGCTGGACTTGATTGAGCGCCGCACTGGCAGAAGCGATGAAGCGCTCGAGAGCCTCACCCTCCAGCGCAATGATCAGGCCGGGATTCGTGCAGAACTGCCCGACGCCCAGACTGAGCGAGCCGACGAACTCCTTGCCCAGGCTATCGGCTCGCGTGGCGAGCGCATCCGGTAACAAGAGCACCGGGTTGATGCTGCTCATTTCCGCGTAGACGGGAATCGGCTCTGGCCGTTCGCTCGCGATCTTCATCAGTGCGAGACCGCCGGCGCGCGAGCCGGTGAACCCCACTGCCTTGATACGCGGATGAGCCACCAATGCCGCGCCCAGCGCACGCGAGTCGCCATTGAGCAGCGAGAATACGCCTGGCGGCAGTTTGCACACCTTAACCGCAGCAACGATGGCCTGCGCGACCAGCTCGCTGGTACCCGGATGCGCCGAATGACCTTTGACAATCACCGGGCAACCGGCGGCAAACGCCGCGGCCGTGTCGCCGCCAGCAACCGAAAATGCGAGCGGGAAATTGCTGGCGCCGAACACGGCGACGGGTCCGAGCGGCACTTTACGTTGCCGCAGATCCGAGCGCGGCAACGGCTTGCGCCCGGGCAGCGCCGGATCGACGCGCAGGCCCAGCCATCCACCCGTACGCAGCTCATCGGCGAACAGTCGGAGCTGACCCACAGTCCTGGCGCGCTCACCCGTCAACCGCGCGACAGGCAGGCCCGATTCCGCAGTTCCGCGCTCCAGCAACTCATCGCCCAGGGCCAGGATCTGCTCCGCGATGGTTTCCAGAAACCGCGCCCGTACCTCGCTGTCGAACTCGCGAAAGGTATCGAAGGCGGACCAGGCCAACTCGCCCGCACGGTTCACAGCTGCCTGGTCCGCTGCGCTGAAGCCGGGCTCGAGTGCCTCGCCCGTGGCCGGATTGACCGCGCGAAAGGTGCGGGACGCCTGGATGCGCTCGTCGCCGATGAAAAATTGGCCGGAAATAGTCATACACGTCGCCTCGAGCTTGCTCACTCAGACAATGTTCTCACAGCTCGCGTTGGACGCACCGAGGAAATTAGGAAGCTCGGAAGAAGCCGTCCGGCTTGAAGGAATCGCCCTGGACTGCCGCGCCACCGGTGAGATTGTGCTCAGCTAAATCTAATGCTGCTCAACATGCATTTGATAGGTCGCTCGGCCCGAATGTGCAAGGATTGGGCATCCGGCTTCCAAGTGCGCTGTCTGGCGCAATTGACATCAAGAGCGCGATTCGCTGCGCGACACTACATCGTGATCGCGCTTGTTGAGGCTCTATCGGCCGCGAACCATTACAGGAGATTTTTATGGCCCGGATAGTCCTCGGCATGGCAGTGCCACACAGCGGCATGCTCGGCAAAGCGCCCGAAACCTGGCTGGAAGACGGTGAACGGGACCGTAAGAACAATGCGTTGTGGTTCCGCAATAAGAGCTGGACCTATGCCGAACTCGCGGCCGCCAGAGCCCATGAGGGCCTTTCAGCTTTTCTGACACTCGAAGAACGCCGCGCGCGGGGAAAGCGCTGTCTTCAGGCCCTCGACACGTTGCGTCGTGTCTACCAGGAGCACAAGCCCGATGTGGCCATCATCCTGGGCAAGGACCAGAAAGAAATCTTCATCGATACCTCGCCATCCATTTCGATTTATATGGGCGAAACGATTGAGAACGGCCCGCCGCAACGCTCGGTCTATGCTCCGGACCATCCGGTGACGCATCCGGCGCACCCGCAACTGGCGTTGCATCTGATCAACGCTTTCCAACAGGAAGGCTTTGACATGACCGAAATTCTCAAATGGCCGATGAACGTCTGGATGAAACCACCGGGTCCCATCGTGCCCCATGCGTATGGCTTCATCTATCGGCAGATCATGCAGGACCAGGTGCCGCCGAACGTGCCGATCCTCATGAATACCTTCTATCCACCGAATCAGCCTTCGATGCGCCGGAGCATCCAGTTCGGCAAAGCATTGTTGGAGGCCATCAAATCCTGGCAGAGTGAGGCGACCGTCGCGGTCATCGCCTCGGGCGGGTTGTCGCATTTCGTTTGCGACGAGCAGCTCGATCAGACCTTCCTCAAATACTTCGAGTCTTATGATTTTGAAGGACTGGCGCAGATCGACAACCGCTCGTACCAGTCGGGCACCTCAGAGGTCAAACTCTATGTGCCGGTCATGGTCGCAGCCTCCCAGCTCGGGTTTGGGATGAACCTGGTCGACTATGTGCCCGTGTATCGTACCGAAGCAGGCACTGGCGAAGGCTTTGGCTTCATGTACTGGACACCGCGTTAACGCGAAGGAACGACGCATGGTCTCGTCCAATTCACTGGCCGCACCGCAATCCATCGAATCCAAAGCCATCGGAACTGTTGACTCGAAACGCTGGATCATCGTCGGGCTGTTGAGCATTGGGGCGATCATCGCGTACGTTTCCCGAACCAACATTTCGGCAGCGCTCGCGTACAAGCCGTTCATAGAGCACTTCCAGCTGTCTGATATCGATCGGGGCACGCTGAACTCAGCCTTCTTCTGGTCCTATGCGGCTCTGCAGATTCCGGTGGGCTGGCTGGTGGATCGCTATGGCGTCAAGATACCCTATGCCATCAGCTTTGTTATCTGGTGCCTGGCCTCGGCGGCCACCGGCTTGACGCGCTCCATCTCGCAGTTGACGGCATTGCGCGTAATTACGGGCGCCGGCGAGGCCATCGTGACGCCGGCGAGCTTCCGCTGGATGAGGCAGCATTTCTGCGAAAATGAGAGCGGGCTGGCCGTCGGCATCTACATGTTGGGCACGAAGATCGGCCCCGCGATCGGAGCCCCGATCGCCGTGTGGTTGATCACGCTCTACGACTGGCACCTGATGTTCACGATTATTGGCCTGGCCGGCCTGATCTGGCTGATTCCCTGGATGCTCCTGGTCAGGAATGACAGACCGACAGGCGGCCAGGGAAATCCGGCGAAGCCCCGGGCGGCGGGAGTGCCGTTGCGCAACATCATGGCAAGCCCCGTGGTCTGGGGCACCATCATCATCAACTTTTGCTACAACTACTTTGTCTTCTACTGCATGACATGGATGCCCGCCTACTTTGTCGAGCAGCGCCACGTCTCGCTCACGAAGATGGGCCTTTTTTCTTTTTTCAGCTTCGCCGGCATCGCGATCGTCGCAGTGCTCGCCGGATGGGTGGCGGACCTGATTATCAAGCGCGGCGGGAACGCGGTCTTCGTACGGAAAGCCTTCATCATCTGCGGTTTCGCAATCGCCTGCACCGAGCTCATTGGAGTGTGGTCCTCATCGGTGGACGGGGCGCTCTTTTGGGCGGTGGTCTCCCTGTCGGGCATAGGCCTGGCAACCGCCAACCACCTGGCACTGTGCCGCATGACGCTGATCCCGGCTCCGGCTGTCGGGCTCGTGACGGGGGTGCAGAACACCTCCACCAGTCTCGCCGGCATCGTTGGCCCACTCCTCTCCGGCTGGCTGTTGCAGACAACGGGCGGCTACGAGGCTCCCATGATGGCCATCTTCTTTTTCCTGGTGGTGGGCGGCCTGACCTGCCTCGTGCTGTTACGTCCGCAGTGGGCGCCCAAGGTGCCCGCACCTGCGGGGCAATGAGTCAGGGCCAGTCCGACCGACCGCTCAGGCCAAGACCGGATAAAGACGCTGGGCCGTCTTCGCGAAAATCCAACCCTGATCCTCCGCCGATAGGCAGGCGAGGCAATTTTGCGCCACGTCCAGGTTGTCCTTCAATTTTCGCTCCGAAGCCGGGAAATTGGAGCCCCATGCCAGGCGATTGCTGCCGAACGCCTCGGCCAGGCGAGGAAAGAACGTCTCTGCGGACGCGTTGCCGCGCTGGACATCCCCAAAGATGCGTGGCGTCAGCTTCAGGAAGATGTTCTCAAAAGGCGCCAGTCCGAACAGGCTTGAAGCACGCTTGTAAGGCGCTCCATCCGTCACGTCAGGCCTGCCAAGGTGATCGAGGACGATGCGGACACTCGGAAACCGCTTCGCAAGTCCCGCCACCTGTGCCAGACCCACAGGATCAGTTTGAATGCACATGGAAAGCCCCAGTTCGCCGCACAGCTCCCAGGTGGGGAACGAGCGTCGATCGTCAAGCGTGCTCGGGTCAAAGGCAGCCGTGCTGCCTCCGGTGAAGAGCCGAAGCCCACTGATCCCGAGCTTGACCCAGTGCCGAATGCGTTCGGGCGCGTCCGCCTGCAACATGTCTACCGATCCCACCCCCGTAAACCGGCCCGGAAACTGGGCGATCGAGTCCACGACGTAGGAATTGTCGTAGCCATAGCACGTAGACGACTGCACGATGGCGGCCTTGCCCACGCCGGCTTCGTCCATCGCGGCGACGAGGCCCGCAGGAGTTACGGGACGTTCTTTCGACCAATCGGACTGCACACCAAAGAGCGGGCTCCGCGGATACCTCACAGTATCTTCGGAGATGATGTGGGGGTGGATATCGATGAACCGGAATGTCATACGTATTTAGACCTTGAGTGAGGCTGCTGCGACGGTCCTTAGCGTCGTCGACTGCATCGGCCAGGCTCAACCGCCCGCGATCTGACGCGCTTTATCGAAGGCCGTGTAGGTTTTAACCGGAGCGGACATCAAGAACGTGTAGCCTTCAGCGAGCACGGTTTCTACGTTTGTGGCCGTGACGTGCGGATGACCGACACGGACATCGTATTTCTTAGCTGTGCTGACGATCTGCGCCATGGCATCCTTGACGATTGGATGTTCGTACTGGCGAGGCACGCCCAGCTCCTGACTCAAATCACCTTCACCGATCAGCACGCAGCCAATGCCAGGAACGTTGCGCAAGATCTCGTCGAGGTTGGTGATACCCTGTAAATCTTCGATCATCAGGAACACCAGAACCTCACCGCTCGGATTCAAGGGCCAGACGTCGGCCTTGGCGTAGTACTCCTGCTGCGACAGGCCCCAGTACCGGGAGCAGGTGTGCGGCCCATCGCCACGAACGCCCGCGGGCTCATAAAGCGGCGCAGTCTTCTGACGCGGGTAGCGGCATGCCGAAACGGCGTTATATGCCTGTTCGACCGTGCTGACATGCGGCCAAACGACGCCATAGACGCCCCGATCAAGCGCCTGCTTGGCAAGCCACTGATTGTTTTCCCCGCCGTTAGCGGGAATCCTGACGAGGGGCGTCACCGCCGGCGCGAGCGACTTCATCTCGAGGATCTGTTTGCGATTCAACAGGTATTGCAGACAATCCTGCAGCACATTGGGGTCCCACGAATTGTGCTCCATCTCGAAAACAACGCTGTCGTACGGCGCTGTACTGAATTCAATCGCCACCTGCCGCTCGGGATGTGCAAAGGAAGCATAGGCAGGCCGCCCCTGCTCCCAAGCGCGGATGATGCCGTTAAGATGCGGGAGCTCTATCACACACACTCCTAAAATTGCCCTTTGGCAAACCAGTAAGGCTACTTGCCGCGCTTTTTGAGCTGCGCATCGAGGCGCGGGTAAACGCGTCGGGTATTGGCCTCGAAAATCTTGTGGCGATCTGCTGCGGTGAGATTACTGCAAGCGTCGACATACTTTTTCGTGTCGTCGAAGAACTCGCCGGTATTCGGATCCCTGCCGCGGACAGCACCGATCATTTCGGAGCCGAACAGAATATTGTCGATCGGCGCGATACGCGTCAGGAATTCAACACCAGGGTAATGATACACGCAGGTGTCGAAAAAGATGTTGCTCATCATCGACTCCACCGTCGGACGCTTCAGGTCGAGCGCGAGACCACGATAACGGCCCCAGTGATAAGGCACGGCGCCGCCGCCGTGTGGAATGATGAATCGCAGCGTCGGGAAGTCCTTGAAGATGTCCGACAGCAGAAACTGCATGAATGCCGTCGTATCGCCATTGATGTAGTGCGCCCCGGTGCCGTGAAAACAAGGGTTACAGGACGAGCTGACATGGACCATGGCCGGAACATCCAGACGAACCAACTCTTCGTAAAGCGGATAGAATGACCGATCCGTCAGCGGCGGATCCTTCCAGTAACCGCCCGAAGGGTCGGGGCTCAAGTTGCAGCCGACGAAACCCAGTTGCTCGACACAACGGCGCAACTCCGGAATGCAGTTGCCGGGTGACTCGCCCGGTGATTGCGGCAGCTGGCAAACCGCCGCGAAATTGTCGGGAAACAACTGGCACACCCGATAAATGAGGTCATTGCAGACTTCGGACCACACGAAGCTGGTCTGCTGGTTGCCCAGGTGATGGGCCATCTGGCCGGCAATCGGCGAGAAAATCGTCAGATCGCCGCCACGTTCCTGCTGCAGCATGAGCTGGCCGCCCTCAATGGCGCTGCGGATCTCGTCGTCCGAGATGTTGAGGTCGCTTGTCTTCGGCGCGTTAGCCGGATCGTTGGCAGCGGCAACCTGCTTCGCACGCCAGGCGTGCAGAGTTTTGGGGGCAGTCGTGAAGTGCCCATGGCAGTCGATAATCATCAAGTATCCATCGCGTTCGTTTCGAAAGAAGGTGTTGTCATCAGCAGCACACTTGAGAAACTAATGCATTTGGATTGGAACGGAATATTGATTTTGCAGCAGTTCCCATAAGACTTGGAGAGACAGGGCGCAGCGCCAGCAGACCGGACTCTTCGTGCAGGTCCAAAGTGCCGCTCTGTGGCCGTTCGAGCGGGTGCGTCTCGCGCTCGGATGATCGACGCTAATCTGGAGCGGGCACTAGCTGCTGGGGACAACAACTGATAGCGCGGCTATCGGCGTCGAGGGTGAGATCACACTACTTCTTTTTCCGTGGTCTTTTTCCGCCGCTACCGGCATTCCTTATCACCTGAAGAAATTCAACTACACGCGATGGCCACGGGAGCGGCCCACGCTCAACCTCGCGCAACCGGCGGATGTCAGGATGTGCGGGATTGAGCAGTACATTGGAACGACTGGGCAACACCGACGCCGGAACACGCAAACCCAAGGACGAACCGCTTCCGATCCACCTGTCGCCTATAGTTTGTACTTTGGGATTGTACGGCGGCACGCTATCCCAATCGCGTGGCAAGGGGGTAGATACGCGTGCGATGAATTCATCGTCCAGCTCAAATCCGATTTGATACACATCTTTGGGCAGCAGGTCCATGTCCAAGTGAACCAATGCTTCGAGCACCGCCAACTCCAGGCTTTCGGAGGTGTAAACCACCGCCACGCCTTTCGAATTCCAGCGCCCGCCGTACTTCCTGGCACCGAGTCCTGCCAGCGCGTGTGCCAGAAAGGGCTTACGCGTGATCCGCCACAGCTGCACTAGTAGAGATCGCCGTACTCAATACGGCCGAGCTCATCCGTCACTAACGTGGCCCCTGCATCGGTGCTGAGCAAGCCTAGCGGCGCGAAGCCCTGAAGCGTGCGATTGGGGCGCTTGATCCACTCGCGCGCCTGCGCTCTGTCTCCGAAAGCTTCGATAGCGCGCTGGATGACACGCGCGATGCGCGCGATGCGATCGCTTTCTTCGGCATTGAGTGCGCCTTGCTCCTGGCGGCGCTGGGCGGTGCGTTCATTGGATTCGATGATTCGCATGAGCTTCGAGGCGGATTCGCCCAGGAACTTACCGAGGTTCTCGACGGCGGCATATTTGAGCCGGAAGGAGCGGGGCAAGGGATCTCTTTCACCAGCGGCGGATCTTCTGCGCCGTGCCGACTCGAGGACGACCAGGGGGCCGCCCAGAAGATCAAGTGTTGCGGGCTGAATGAGGCTTTCCATAGAGCGGGGCATTTCCGACATTTTGGCGGATCATGAGCGTCAATTTGACGCCCAAAGGTTACGCCGCGTGGACCTGCGCCGCAAGCGGCCTCGTCCGCTTAGCGGTAGCGCACTCCCCCCGACCTATCCCCCGGCAGCGGATCGCTCGTACCAACTGAGCACACGCAGCGCCCGCAGCGTGTTCCACCGGCTGGGCCGGCTGTCGCCGTCCTCGAGCGCAAAGTGGACCTTGCCGGGATACGTGTTCTCCAGCAGCCAGGTGCCATCGGGCTGCTGCTTCGATCGGAGCAAATCGATCGCTTCGTCCATCCGCGAATCCGGCAGATCTCCGACCGAACGGAAGTATTCGAGCGCACGCAGCACGTCATAGTGCCAGCGGTTCGGAAACGAGAATTGCAACCAGGCTGGATTTATGACTTCGCCGGTGCTCTTACGTCGGACCAGCTTTCGTTCGAGGAGGTACTCCTCACCCCGGCGCCGAGCCGCGATGGATTGCGCAGAGCCACCGGTCGCGCGCTCGTACGCCAACAGTCCTTCCAGAACGTTGATCGTGGTCGCGAATGACGAGCGGACAGAACCGTTCTCCGCCTCGCAGTTCCAGCCGCCGTCCTCGAGCTGCTCACCCAGCAGGCGGGCAACCACACCCTCCACATCTTGATCAAAGTAGGTGCCCAATGTGACGGTCCGGCCATTGATGCACGGCTCGACCTCGCCGCTGAAGAACGGCTGCCCGGCGTGCTCCCAGTGGCATTGGTCTCTGACGCGCACCGCGGCCAGACGCACCCGGTCAGAACACGGGTCGACCCCGAGATCACGCAGCAGCTGGAGTGTCGGCAGCGTGGCGGTCCAGGGCTGACCCTGGTTCTCCGCGCGCCAGTTGGAGCTCCGCGCCGGAAAGCACGCACCTCCCGCCCACTGGCCGTCTTCGCCCTGCAACGCCAACAGTCTGGCCCCCCAGCCCTCGGTGGCCACCCGCGCGCGCTCCGCCGCGACGGCCTCAGCCGGCGCATGGACAACATCGCGCAACACCTGCCAGCGGATTGCGGGGTCCGAATCGAGGAGCCAGTCCAGTAAGCTCATGCTAAATCGACCACGGAGGTGCGGATCGCGATACCGGTCACCAGCAACTTAAAAATCTGTGTCTGGGCCGCGGCGTCCAGCAAGTGCTGCTTCTGCTCCTCCGTCAGCAACTTGGTGAATGACAGGCGCCGATCGATGTAGTCGTGCCCGGAATCATCGTGCGACCACCGAAGTCCGACCGTAATCTTGCCTAGCGACCAGTCCATACGCAGCGCTTGCTTACGCACGGCGATGGCTGTACACGAGCCGAGGCTTGCGAGCAGCAGCTCGCGCGGAGCGAATCCGGAGTCGCTGCCGCCTGAGGAAGCCGTTGCATCGGCCGTGAGGTGATGGTGTCCGGAGACAACCTGCTGGACGTACTGATGCTCATTGATGACAGTGACGTAGGCCATGAAGGGTTCCCTCGCGCGAATGCGCTCACGCGCGGCATGCCTTGGCGAGCGCGGATATTTCGTTCGCAAACATCGTCTTGAGCATCAGTGCCGCCGGCGAAAGTGAGCGTCTGCCCAAGCTATACATCATCATCTTGCATCGCAAGGCCTTCTGCCCCTTGGGGGGCGGTATTTCAGTGAGGCGGCCGGCGCGAATTTCAAACGCCGCGGCAAATATCGAGCTCAGCCAGATCGCCTCCGTGAGCTGCGTAATGCGCGAAGCGACGCCATAGTCTTCAATGATGTGCAGTGGCCCGGACAGGTAGCGCCGAAAGTACGCCGGCCAGGACTCGGTGCTGCTGCTGAAACGTCCAGGCGACAACAAGGGATAGGTGCGCTTTCGATCCTGCTGCAAACCAACGAGCGCCGGGTGACCTGCTCTGACAATCAACGAAAGCGGAAACCAGCCGAGGAACTCGCCCAGCAGCGGTGCGGATTTCATCATTTCGTGTTCGATAGTGATGAGGAACTCAATTTCCTCCTTCATGAGCGCGGGCACCAACGCCTCAATATTTCTTACTCTCACCTGGGTCAGCAGCTCAGGTTTTGCAGCAAATGTCGCTGGCAGCACGCTCGGAAGGAGGGCTTGTGCGGCAAGAGGACCAATGCCGAACGACACATCGCCGATATCAGCGCTCGCGGAGCGCCGCAGAACGCGGTCCAAATCGTCCGCATCCCGAAGCAATGAGGTCGCTCGCTCTATAAAGCCGCGCCCAACGGCTGTAGCGTGTACTCCGCCGCGATCGCGGTCGAACAGCTTGACCTTCGCGTGTCGTTCGATCGCCTGGATGCTGCGGGAAAGAGCCGATTGCGTGATACACAACTCCTGAGCTGCCCTCGTATAGCTGCGTAGCTTGGACAGGGTGACCACATGCCTGAGGCTGCGCAGATCCATATTCATGCCATGCATTGAACGAGGCAGAAGTATGCATTGGACGCCATCCTTGAAGCGCGCGCAATATCAGCCGCGAGAGTGCAATGGGGGCCTCCGATGCCGAAAGGGACAGATGAACTGCTTCCGGAAACATTCGAGGGGCTCATCGATTGGCCCAGACTGACTGAGTGGATTGCTTCGCACGATGTACCCGGCTCAGGTCCCATCACCGGTGCAAAGAAGCTGGCGGGGGGCCTGCAAAACACCGTTTTTCTGCTCGAGCGTGGCAGCGATTCCTTCGTCCTGCGCCGGCCTTCCAAGCACGTACGCCCGGGCAGCAACGAGACCATGTTGCGGGAGGCCCGCGTACTGAGGGCTCTCGCCGGTAGTGCGGTACCTCATCCCGAGCTCTATGCCTCATGCGATGACCCCACAATCATCGGAGCATGCTTCTACTTGATGGCTCCGCTCGAGGGCTTTGCTCCGAGCCAGCAGCTGCCGGGCAGCTACGCCACGGAGCCTGCCTGGCGGCGAGCCATGGGCGAGGAGTTGGTGCGGGGCGCTGTGGCGCTGGGGGCGGTCGACTACAAGGCGGTGGGGCTCGGCGACTTGGGCAAGCCCGAGGCCTGGCACGAGCGCCAAGTAGGCCGCTGGCGCTCGCAACTCGATGGCTATCGTTCCATGCCCAACTACGACGGCGCGTTGCCACATGTGGATGAGGTGGGCCGCTGGCTGACGGACAACCTGCCCAAGGACAAGCGGATCGGCATTGTACACGGTGATTTCCAATTCGCGAACGTCATGTTCTCGCTACGCGCGCCGCAGATCTCCGGGGTCGTCGATTGGGAGCTCACCTCGCTTGGCGACCCCCTGCTCGATCTGGGCTGGATTCTGACCAGTTGGTGGGAGCCAGGCGACCCCGATGGCAAGCGACCCTTGGTGCAACCCTGGCAGGATTTCCTATCGCGCGCCGAGCTCGTGCGACTGTATGGCGAAATCAGCGGCCGCGACCTGAGTGCGGCGCCGTGGTTCTTCACGTTGGCTTGCTACAAGCTCGCGTGTCTGCTCGAGGGTACTTATGCCCGTTCGAAACAGGGGCAGATTCCCGCAAATGTTGGCCAGCACGTACATGCGTACGCGCTGTGGCTCATGCACAAAGCGGCGCAAATCATCGCCGGCTGATCCAAGGTAAGAGGTCAAGATCATGGATTTCAGAGTCGATCCCGATTTCCAGCAAAAGCTCGACTGGATAGCCAAGTTCGTGCGCGAGGAAGTCGAGCCGCTCGATTTGTTGTTTCCCCGTGCAAGCTCAATGTACGACACGAAGAACAAGAAGGCGCGCGCTGCGATAAAGCCGTTGCGCGAGCAGGTAAAAGCGCAAGGTCTGTGGGCGTGCCACCTGCCCCCGGAGCTCGGCGGTAAAGGATATGGGCAACTCAAACTCGCGCTGATGAATGAAATCATCGGGCGCTGCTCATGGGCGCCCACGGTATTTGGCTGCGCCGCCCCCGATACTGGCAATGCTGAAATTCTGGCGCTGTACGGCACACCCGCGCAAAAGAAGCGCTATCTGCAACCGCTGCTCGACGGCGACATCGTTTCCTGCTTCTCCATGACCGAGCCGCAAGCGGGTGCAGATCCCAAGGAGTTCACCTGCAAGGCGTGGCGCGAAGGAGACGAATGGGTGATTGAAGGCGAGAAGTGGTATTCATCCAATGGACGCTTTGCATCTTTCATCATCGTGATGGCGGTTACCAACCCGGAGAACCCGCCGCACGAACGGATGTCGATGTTCATCGTGCCGGCGGAAACGCCAGGCATCATAATCAAGCGCAACGTCCCCGGTATGAACGATGATGCAGACGACGGTGCTCACGCCTACATACGCTATGACCGCGTACGGGTACCGCTCGACGCGATGCTCGGCAAACCCGGCGAGGCATTCAAAGTGGCGCAGGCCAGGCTTGGCGGCGGACGCATCCATCACGCAATGCGCACTGTCGGTGTGTGCAACCGCGCAATGGAAATGATGCTCGAGCGCGCCGTATCACGTCGCACCCAGGGCCGACTGCTTGCGGATCACCAGTTTGTGAAAGGGATGATTGCCGACTCCGCCGTTGAGCTCGAACAGTTTCGCCTGCTCGTGCTCAAAACAGCCTGGATCATCGACAACGAGCCCCACGGCACAGCGCGCACGCATATCGGCATGTGTAAAGTCGGAATGGCCAGGGTTTATCACAACATCGCTGACCGCGCTGTCCGCTTGCACGGTGCGCTCGGCACCTCACGCGATACGCCGCTCTTCAAAATGTGGATGGGCGTACCGATGCTTGCGGTCGCCGATGGACCGACCGAAGTGCATCAAGTGCAGGTGGCCAATGCCCTGTTGAAGACCGCCAAGCCCGCCCCGGGGCTATTCCCGACCGAACACATACCAACCAAGACGGAAGCGGCACTCACACGGTTCGGTCATCTATTGAAAGATTGATGCGGCGGCTTCGGCGACATCAGTCCCCGGCGAAGCGAACCGCGTCTGTCGCGCCTAGGCTGCCTGAAGTAATGCCGTTACAGTCAGGCGCCACTCGCTCTTATCTTTCGGCGCACTGAACTGTCTTTCGATATTG
>Ga0307511_10003768_pt1 | contig 15513 bp, 15 predicted proteins | sample 13_EM_MG_FD_200266 | JGI IMG/M metagenome (GOLD analysis project Ga0307511, IMG submission 200266) | Populus trichocarpa ectomycorrhiza microbial communities from riparian zone in the Pacific Northwest, United States - 13_EM | ecosystem: Host-associated > Plants > Roots > Unclassified | place... | reverse complement strand
ACCCTGTTCAGGCTGTCCTGTCCGCACCGTCCATCAGCCCGCGGCCTCCGAGTCGGCGAGCGTCAGGGCTTCCTCCCTCGTGGCGAGTGGAGTGAACCGGCCGATGAGACGTCCTGCGTGCAGGACCCTCAGGATCATCTGATGGGGGCAGAGCAGTAACAGCCATCCGCCCCGCTCTTTGACGCGTCGCTCGGCGTGGCACAGCAGTCGTAGTCCATAAGCGTCGAAGAACGCGGTCGGAGTCAGATCGATCACCACGGTTTGCCCGGGAGCGGCTGTCGCGACGTCCAGGTCGGGCAGGATCTGCTGGGCGGCGGCGATGTCGATCTCGCCGTGGAACTCGATGACGGTGACTCCGCTGACCTGTTGGGTGTGGATGTATCCAATGGGCCATGCGCTGTTGCCTTGTTGCACCGCGTTTCCCCCGGTGAGCCCGGCTGCCCGATGTTCCGGGGCTTAGGTGCGTTTTCGCCACCAGGGGCTGGGGCGGCAAACAGGTCGCCAGCGTATGCCCCATTGCCGCCTCTTGCATGACAAAAAGATTCCCACCAGGCGGAGTTCACCCGGTGGAGCGACTTTCGCCGTATCTGCTTGACATGCGTGTCTCGATCGTTCCACGTGTGCGTGCTTCAGAGGGTGTTGGTCGCAGAGGGTCACACGGGCTCGGGCACGCCGTTCGACGTGGGGCTGGGGATCTTCTTCGTGAGTTCGGTGGGCGGTGCTGGGGAGGTGGCCGCGGCCGTTTCCCGGGCGAGGAAGGAGCCGAGTTCACCGATGGTGCTCATGAGGGGAGCGGGGAAGACGACGGTGGTGTTCTTGTCGACGCCGATCTCCACCAGGCTCTGCAGGTTGCGGAGTTGGAGGGCGAGGGGATGGGCCATCATCGTGTCGGAGGCGTCGCCGAGCGCTGCGGCGGCCAGGGACTCGCCCTCCGCATTGATGATCTTCGCCCGCTTCTCCCGCTCGGCCTCGGCCTGGCGGGCCATGGCGCGCTTCATGGTGTCGGGCAGCTGGATGTCCTTCAGCTCGACCAGCGTGACCTGGACACCCCAGTCCGCGGTGGTGACATCGAGGATCTGGCGGATGTCGAGGTTGATGCGGTCGGTCTCGGAGAGGGTCTCGTCCAGCGTGTGCTGTCCGACGACTTTCCGCAGGGTGGTCTGGGCGATCTGGTTGATCGCCGTGTGGACGTTATCGACGGCGATGACCGACTTCACCGCGTCGACCACCCGGAAGTAGGCGACCGCGGACACGTCCACGCTCACGTTGTCCCGGGTGATGATGCCCTGGGACTGGATCGGCATGGTGACGATCCGCAGGGACACCCGGTGCAGGACGTCGACGAACGGGATGATGATCCGCAGTCCCGGAGACCGGGTTCCGACCAGGCGGCCGAAGCGGAACAGCACTCCTTGCTCGTACTGCTTGACGATCTTCACGGCCATCGCGAGTGCCAGGACGGCAAGAACGGCGACGACGATCAGAAGGAAGACCAGAACTCCCATGAGCTGCTCCTCAGAATGAGGACCACGTCGTTGCCGTGCGAGGTCCCGGGACGGGGGATGAGGCGGCGGCGCGTGAGCCACGAGGGCACCGGCACGTTGTCGGAGTGCCGGCTCCGTCGTGGAGAGCCGTGCTGTCACCTGGCCGGAGCGCGGTGCGGACCGCGGGCCCGCCATGTATCCAGCATCCCTCCCCATGTGCGTCTGCCGCTTGGGCCGAACGGTGCCCGGAGTGCCGGGATTTACCTGGGGAGGTTCAGCCGGCGCCGACGGGCAGCAGGACGGTCCACTCCAGAGTGGTGCCGACCTGCCGCATGTGAGCCCAAAAAGCAACAACCCACCTGACCGTGTGCGTTTTGACGTGAACGTAAAAATCCCAACCTGTATTTCTGCAGTTCGGGAGTCTTTTCCGGAGTTCCCCCGGCAGGATTCGAACCTGCGCACACGGCTCCGGTGTCTCGACGAGGAACTTGCTGCCGGTGACCGTCCCGACGCCGCCCAGGAAGGTGAGCAGCGCGGGTCTCGTGCGGACTTCCGCGGATCGTGTCGCCTGTGGTGCTTCCTTCGGGGTCTTGGCCGTCTCCTCGTCGCACGAGTGCGCTCGGTCGTGTGCGCGGCCGGGGGCCCTGTCCCGGCCGCGCACACGGGGTGCGACACGGCGCGTGTGCGCGCGTTCAGCCGTGCTGCACCGGGATGGTCCGGGTGCCTGTCTTCGTCTCGGGCACCGGGACCGTGATCGTCAGGACACCGTCCTTGTACGCGGCGGTGGCCTCCTCGCCCTGCGCGCCGGCCGGGAGCCGGAGGGCGCGGGCGAACGTGCCGTAGCGGAATTCCGTGCGGTGCTTCTCCGTGGTCTCCTCACTGCGCTCGGCCCGCAGGGTCAGAACGCCTTCCGTGACCGTGATCTCGACGTCCTTGGCGGGGTCGATGCCCGGAAGTTCGGCGCGCACCACGTACGTTCCGTCCGTCAGGTGCTCCTCGATCCGGATGTGGTGCAGCCCCGCGACGGCGTGCGTGCCCGGGAATCCGGTCTCGACCCAGCCGAACAGGTCGGGAAGTGCCGGCCAGCCAGGCAGCCGCTCGATCATGCCGCTCATGGTGTCCCTCCCTTTCTTCTCCACTTCCAGCGTCCCGCGCGCGGGCGTCGCACGCGTGGGCCGACCGGGCCCGTGGTCGACCCGGTCGGCCCTGGCGGCCGGTCTCCTTCCGGGTTCAGAGGGGTTCGGGGTCGGGACGGCGGGGTGGTCCCAGGAGCACGCAGTCCACGTCCACCACGCCCTCCACCGCCCGCACCAGGCGGTTGGCGACCGGGACGAGGCTGGTGTCGGGGATCCGGCCGGTGAGCGTGGCGACGCCGTCGCGCACCTCTACCCGGATCGGTTCGGCCGCCTCCGGGAACAGAGGGGCGACGACCTCGTGGCGGATCTCGTCCGCTATGTCCTCGTCGTCCCGGAGGAACACCTTCAGCAGGTCGGAGCGGCTGACGATGCCCTTCAGCCGGCCCTGGTCGTCGACCACGGGAAGCCGCTTGGTCCGGGTCTGGGCCATGGTCCGCGCGGCCCGGGCGAGGGTGGCCTCGGGGTGGACCGTGAGAGCCGGCGTGGTCATCAGCTCGGCCGCGGTGGCGGCCCCGGCCTTCACCAGGTCGGACAGGCGGCGCAGTTCGGAGTACCGGTCCGGGTCGCCGTCGTGGAACGCCTCTTTGGGCAGCAGGTCGGCCTCGGAGACGACGCCGATCACCCGTTCCTCGTCGTCCAGGACGGGAAGGGCGCTGACCTTCCACTGCTGCATGGCCTTGACCATGTCCTTGAAGGCCGCGTCGCGTCGAACGGCGACGACGGTGCGGGTCATCACATCGTTCACGATGTGCGGAGTGCCGTGCATGATGTCCTCCGATGTCGTCACGGGACACCGTCAGCCTCGGTCCCCGCACCATCCCGGCGCATGGGCCGAGTGGTCCCCTTCTCGGCCCCGATGGGCACTCCTCCCCCGGTGCCGTCGCGACGACCCTGGTGGTGGAGGGCCCGCGGCCCATCCTGCGGGCATCGATCCAGGGAGGTGTTGACCGTGCTGCGTCCTGTTGTCGTAGGACTGGACGGTTCACGCGAGAGCCTCGCCGCCGCCGACTGGGCGGCGAGGGAAGCACTGCGCCGCGGTGCGCCGCTGCGCATGGTGCACGCGTGGGACGCGGCGTCGCCCGAACCGTCGACGCTGCCCGAGTTGGAGGCGCCGCGGTTCTGGGCGCGGCGGATTCTGCGTGAGGCCCTGGACCGGGTCAACGAACGCTATCCGCAGGTCTATCTCAGTGCCGAGCAGATCTCCCGGCCCCCGTCCGACGCTCTCGTGGCGGCGGGTGCGGAGGGCGAGTTGCTGGTGCTGGGCAGCCGTGCGTTCAGCGGATTCGGCGGGTTCCTGGCCGGTTCCGCTGCGCTGGCCACCGTGGCGCACGCGTCCCGGCCGGTCGTGCTGGTCAGGGCCGACGAGACCCCGGCGAGCGAGCGGATGCCCGGCACCGACGGCACGCCGTCGGACCGCACGCCGTACCGCGACGTGGTGGTGGGCGTCGACACAGCCCGTCCATGCGAGGAAGTTCTCGCGTTCGCCTTCGAGAGCGCTGCCCTGCGGTCCGCACCCCTGCGTGCCGTGCACGCCTGGCAGCAGTCGATCTCGCCCGGGCCCGGCGCGAAGAACACGAGCGCGCAGGACGACGCCGAGCGGGACCTGGCCAGGGTCCTCGGACCGTGGCGCGAGAAGTACCCGACGGTGGAGGTCCACGAGCGCGTGGCGAACGACCATGCGGCGCACCTGATCCAGGGCGCTGCCGCGGACGCCGGCCTGCTGGTCGTCGGCCGCCGCAACCGCCCGGCCAAGGTCGGCGCGCACACCGGACGGGTCGACCACGCGGTGATGCATCACGTCCGCTGCCCGGTCGCGATCGTCCCGCACGAGTGAAGCACCGCCGCGCATGAGTGAGGCCCACGCGTCAGCCGCGTGGGCCTCACTCATGTCTGCCGCTCAGCTGACGAACTCGCCTACGGCCGCCTTCAGTTCGGTCAGTCCCTTCTTCGCGTCGGTGAAGAACATGCCGGTCTTCGGGTCGGTGTACAGCTCGTTGTCGACGCCCGCGTAGCCGTGGCCCATCGAGCGCTTGATGACGACGACACTCTTCGCCTTGTCGACGTCGAGGATCGGCATGCCGGAGATCGCGTTGCCGGGGCGGCGGGCGATCGGGTTCGTCACGTCGTTGGCGCCGATCACCAACGCCACGTCGGCCTGCGGGAATTCGGGGTTGACCTCGTCCATCTCCTTGAGCTGGGTGTACGGCACGTTGGCCTCGGCCAGAAGCACGTTCATGTGTCCCGGCATACGGCCGGCCACCGGGTGCACCGCGTAGCTGACCTCGACGCCGTGCTCGGTCAACAGCTCGGCCAGGTCACCGAGTTCGTGCTGCGCCTGGGCTGCGGCAAGTCCGTACCCGGGGACGAAGATGACCTTGCGCGCGTACGCGAGCTGGATCGCCACGTCGTCGACGGACAGCGAGCGCACCTGGGCCGGGGCACCGGATCCGGTCGCCGCCGGAGCGCTGTCGCCGGTGCCGAAGCCGCCGATCACGATGTTCAGGATGGACCGGTTCATCGCGTCGGCCATCAGCTTGGTGAGGATGCCGCCCGAGGAACTGACAAGCATGCCCGCGATGATCAGCGCGGTCTCGTTGAGGACGAAGCCCGCCATGGCGACCGCCGACCCAGTGAACGCGTTCAGCAGGGCGATGACCACCGGCATGTCGGCGCCGCCGATGGGCAGCACCATCGTCACGCCGAACAGCAGGGCGACAACGACCAGTCCGTACAGGGCGGTTGAGGAGTCCGGGGCCAGCACCAGCCAGACGGTGCCGACGGCGAAGGACGCGGGGAGCAGCACGTTGAGCAGGCGTGCCCCTGGGAACACCACCGGCGAGCCGGACACGAGGCCCTGCAACTTGCCCGCCGCGACCAGCGAGCCGGAGAAGGTGACCGCGCCGATGACGATGCTCAGGGCACCCGGCAACGAGACGCGTGCGCCCAGCGCGGCCGGGTGGTCTGCCTGGAGCAGGTCGTCGACCGCGATGACGGCGGCGGCGCCACCACCAACGGCGTTGAAGATGCTCACCAGTTGAGGCATCGCGGTCATCTTGACCCCGCGCGCGGCCCACAGGCCGAGGGAGGCGCCGACGAGACCGCCACTGACCAGGACCAGCCAGCCGGTACTGGTGATCCGGCCCTCGTGGACGACGAGCCACACCGTCGCCGCGATCGCGACGGCCATGGCCCCGGCGGACAAGGTGTTGCCGCGGCGGGCCGTGCGCGGATGGTTCATGAGGTGCAGCCCGAGCACGAAGCAAGCGGCGGCGATCAGGAAGACGTAGTGGACGGCGTTGGAGACGGTGTCCATGGCGGTCACACCTCCCTGTTCGGTGTCCCGGCGGTGACCTTGTCCGGGGTGCCGGCGGTGGGCCGGGCCTTGAACATCTCCAGCATCCGGTCGGTGACGACGTATCCGCCGACCACGTTCATGGCGCCGAACACCATGGCCACGAAGGCCAGGACGTAGCCGAGCCAGGTGTGCGACTCGGCCGCGATGAGCATCGCGCCGATGACGACGATGCCGTGCACCGAGTTGGAACCGGACATCAGCGGGGTGTGCAGGGTCGCCGGGACCTTGCTGATGACCTCGATGCCGACCAGAACGCTCAGCACGAAGACGGTGATCGCGGTGAGGAGGTCGAGGTTGTTCATGAGGATGCACCTCCTGTCTGAGCTGTCCCGCCCATGAGGGCGGCCGTGATCTCGTCGGCCGGGTCGAGGACGAGTTCGCCGTCGGGCACCAGGTGGCGGAGTACGGCGACGAGGTTGCGGGCGTAGGCGGTGGACGCGGCGGTCGCCATGGCAGAGGGCAAGCGGCCGGCTCCGATCAGGGTGACGCCGTTGTCGAGGACGGTGGTCTTGTCGGCCTCGGTGCCCTCCACGTTGCCGCCGAACTCGCTCGCCGCGAGGTCGACGACGACCGAGCCGGGCTTCATCCGCCCGACGACTTCGGCGGACACGAGCAACGGCGGTTTACGGCCGGGTACTTGGGCGGTGGTGACGACGATGTCGGAGCGGGCGATGTGCTCGTCCAGGGCTGCCCGCTGGGCCTGTTGCTCCTGTTCGGTCAACTCCCGTGCGTAGCCGGTCTGTTCGGCGCCCGGTTCCGGTGCCTGGGCGGTCTGTATGTCGAGGAACCGGGCGCCGAGCGACTCCACCTCCCCTCGGGATGCGGGGCGTACGTCGTACGCCGAGACGACGGCGCCGAGGCGGCGGGCGGTGGCGATCGCCTGGAGCCCAGCCACTCCGGCGCCGAGGACGAGGACCTGCGCCGGTCGCATGGTGCCCGCCGCGGTGGTCAGCATCGGGTAGAACCGGTCGTAGGAGTCGGCGGCGAGGATCGCCGCCTTGTACCCGGCGACGTTGGCCTGGGAGGTCAGCGCGTCCATGGACTGGGCGCGGCTGAGGGTGCGGGGCAGCAGGTCGAGACTGACCGTGCGGACCCCGCGGCCGGTCAGTTCGTCGACGAGGGCGGGATGGCGGAGCGGTTCGAGCAGCCCGATCAGGGTCTGCCCGGTGCGCAGCGCCTCGGCGCCCTCCGGGTCCGGCGGGCCGACGCACAGCACGGCGTCGGCGCGTGCGTACAGCTCCTCCGGCGATACGACGGTCGCGCCGGCCTCGGTGTACTCCGCGTCGGTGAACCAGGCGCCGGACCCGGCACCGGCCTCGATGAGGACATCGATTCCGGCCCGGCGCAGGAGGGTTACGGCCTCGGGGACGAGCGCGACCCGGCGTTCACCGGGCGCCCTCTCCCGGACGGCTCCTACGGTGACGGTTCCCATGATCTGCTGCCTCTCCCTGTGCCCCCGGGGTTGCCGGGCTCAGAATTCGAAGACGAGCCGTGCTTCGGCCCGTCCGCCGAGGACCTCGTCGAAGGAGTCGTTGACCTGGTCCAGGCGCCGCGGTTCGGCGATGACCCTGGTGCGGCCGGCCGCGTGCAGCGCGAACACCTCGGACAGGTCCTGACGGGTGCCGACGATGGAGCCGATGACGGAGATCCCGCCGAGCACGGTCTCGAAGATCGGCACGTTGATCGCGGCATCGTCGGCGGGCAGGGCGACCATGACGAGTCGTCCGCCGCGGTTGAGCGACCGGTACGCCTGCTCGAACGCCTGGGGCGCTGCGGCGAGCACGACGGCCACGTCCGCGCCGCCGGCCTTCTTGATCTCCTCGACCGGGTCGTGCGTACGGGCGTTGACGGTCAGGTCGGCGCCGAGCTGGTGGGCGAGGCCCAGCTTGTCGGGTTCGAGATCGACGGCGGTGACGAAACCGCCGACGAGGCGCGCGTACTGCACGGCCAGGTGGCCGAGGCCGCCGACGCCGAAGACGGCGACGCGTTCGGCCGGGGTCACCCGGGCGACTTTGATCGCCTTGTACGTGGTGACACCCGCGCAGGTCAGCGGAGCCGCGTCGAAGGACGACACGCCGTCGGGGACCCGGACGATCGCGCCCGCGCTCGCGACGGCGAACTCGGCGTAGCAACCGTCCACGGAGTAGCCGGAGTTGACCTGGCTCTCGCAGAGGGTCTCCCAGCCGGAGACGCAGTAGCGGCAGGTGCCGCAGGACGAGCCGAGCCACGGGATCGCGACCCGCTTACCGATGAGGTCGTGGGAGACGCCCGGGCCCACGGCCTGGACGGGGCCGACGCCCTCGTGGCCGGGGACGAACGGTGGTTGCGGCTTGACCGGCCAGTCGCCGTGGGCCGCGTGGATGTCGGTGTGGCAGAGGCCGGAGGCCTCCATCTTCACGAGCACCTGGCCGGGGCCGGGCTCGGGGACGGGACGGTCCTGGATCTCCAGTGGCTTCCCGAAGTCGGTGACGACTGCTGCCTTCATGGTCTGCTCCTCAAGTGGTCCTGAACCGGGTCACCTTGACCCGGGTCACGAAATGCAGCCCTTCTCCGGCTGCGAGGGAGAAGCCGCCCGGCGTGCCCGGTTCCACGTCCAGGACGTAGAAGGGGCGGCCGTGCGCTTCGTACTGGTCCGCGTTCACGTGGAAGGTGCAGCCGTCCACCACGCCGACGAGCATGTCGCCGTCTCCCAGGGCGAATTCGCCGCCCGGGAAGCACATCGGGTCGCTGCCGTCACAGCAGCCGCCCGACTGGACGAACATCACGGGGCTGCCGTGGGCGGCGCGCAGGGCCGCGATGGCCTTGCGCGCCGCACGCGTTGGGGTGACGCGCCCGACGGTGCCGTACTCGACTGTTGCGGGCATGTCGGTGCACTCCTCCTAGAACAGGCCGAGTGGCTTGTCGCTGTAGCTGACCAGGAGGTTCTTGGTCTGGCTGTAGTGGTCGAGCATCATCTTGTGGTTCTCGCGGCCGATGCCGGAGACCTTGTAGCCACCGAACGCGGCACCCGCGGGGTACTGGTGGTAGCAGTTCGTCCAGACGCGGCCTGCCTTGATGGCGCGGCCCATCCGGTAGGTGCGGCCGGTGTCGCGGCTCCACACGCCGGCCCCGAGGCCGTAGAGCGTGTCGTTGGCGATCTCCAGGGCCTCGGCCTCGTCCTTGAAGGTGGTGACGGCGAGGACGGGTCCGAAGATCTCCTCCTGGAAGACCCGCATCTTGTTGTGGCCCTTGAGGACGGTCGGCTCGTAGAAGTAGCCGTTCGCGAACTCCCCCTCCATGGTGGGCCGGTGGCCGCCGACGAGGAGTTCCGCGCCCTCCTTGAGGCCGATCTCGACGTAGGACGCGATCTTCTCGATCTGCTGCTTGGAGACCTGCGGGCCGATCATGGTCGCGGTGTCGAGCGGGTCGCCCTGCTTGATGGCGCGGATGCGCTCCAGGCAGCGGCCCATGAACTCCTCGTAGATGTCCTCCTGGATGAGGGCGCGCGAGGGGCAGGTGCAGACCTCGCCCTTGTTGAACGCGTACAGGACGAGTCCTTCGACGGCCTTGTTCAGGAAGTCGTCGTCGTGTGCGGCCACGTCGTTGAAGAAGATGTTCGGCGACTTGCCGCCCAGCTCCAGCGTGACCGGGATGATGTTCTGGGACGCGTACTGCATGATCAGGCGGCCGGTGGTGGTCTCGCCGGTGAAGGCGACCTTGGCGATGCGCTTGTTGGTGGCGAGCGCCTTGCCGATCTGGGCGCCGGGGCCGTTGACGACGTTGAGGATGCCGGGCGGCAGGTGGTCGCCGATGACCTCCATCAGCTTGAGGATCGACCACGGGGTCGGGGAGGCGGGCTTGATCACCGTGGCGTTGCCGGCGGCGAGCGCCGGGGCCAGCTTCCACGCGGCCATCAGCAGCGGGAAGTTGAACGGGATGATCTGGCCGACCACGCCCAGCGGCTCGTTGAAGTGGTAGGCCACCGTGTCCTTGTCGATCTCGGTGGTCCTGCCCTCCTCGGAGCGGATCGCCGCCGCGAAGTAGCGGAAGTGGTCGGCGGCCAGGGGGATGTCGGCGGCGAGGGTCTCGCGGACCGGCTTGCCGTTCTCCCAGCTCTCGGCGATCGCGAGTTCCTCGCGGTGGGCGTCGATGGCGTCGGCGACCGCGTTGAGGGCGGCGGCGCGCTGAGTGGTGGACGCCTCGCCCCACTTGGGCTGCGCGGAGTGCGCGGCGTCCAGGGCGAGTTCGATGTCCTCGGGTCCGGACTTCGGGACCTCGCAGATCGGCTGGGCGGTGGCGGGGCACAGGTTGGGCGAGTACTCGCCGGTGGTGGGTGCCTGCCACTTGCCGCCGATGAAGTTCTCGTAGCGGGGCGCGACATCCACGGGGCTGCCCGCCCGGCCCGGAGGCTGGTACTTCATGACCGTCCCCTTGTCCTCGGGTTCCTCATCACGACGATCGTGGTGATGCTCAACACGCTAGGAACGCGCACGCTGCAACACCGCTGCATGCCCTACGACCTGCAACGGAAGGGCCTCCGCGAGGTCCAGGCCGCGGGCCCGGGCCGCCGCCGCGGCGCGCTGCGGCGACCCGTTGGGCAGGGTGCGGGCGAGCGCCGACCAGGCGGCGGTGTCGTCGGCTCCCCAGTCGGCGTCCACCCAGCGGCGCAGGAGCGCTGGATCGCCACTGCCCAGGACGGCACCGCGCAACTGCTGCTCCAGACACCGCCGTTGCTCCACCACGACGGGTGCGTCCGAACGCGGCAGCGGCGGACCGGGGTAACGACCGAGGGCCTGAGCCACCCGCCCCTCGGCGAGCAGCGCGGAGACCTCGCCGAGGTCGGTCCGCACCGGGCACAGCAGCGCGTACGGCCGGGAGCCGAGCAGAGCGGGACCGAGCACGGCACGCAGCCGGGTCATCTCCGCCCGCACCGTCGAGGGCGGCACCTCCCGGTCCGACAGCTCGACGGCCAGCCGGTCGCCCATCACTCCGTGGCCGGCCAGGGCGAGCGCCAGCACGATCTCGCTGTGCCGAGGGCTCAGCCGCAGGACCCGCCCGCCGTGCTCCAGCAGGGCACTGTCCCGGCCCAGCACGTTCAGGCGTGCGCCGTTTTGGTCGGGGGCCGGCGTCGTCGTAGGCATTGCCGTCGTCCGGGCAAGGTGCGCCTCGGCGGCGAGAGCCGCTCCTCGTACGGCGGCCAGAGCGGGCGGTGTGGCGATGGTGGAGCCGCCGGAGAGGTCGATCACGCCGAGGACGCGTCCGGTGGACAGGTCACGCACCGGGGCGGCTGCGCATGACCAGGCGTGCGCCGCGGAACTGTAGTGCTCCCCCGTCACGATCTGGACCGGGCGCCCCAACTCCAGCGCGGTACCTGGGGCGTTGGTCCCCGCCCGGGCCTCGGACCACACGGCCCCCTCGGCGAAGTGCATCCGCTCGCCGCGTTCGATTGTCGCGGTGTCGCCCTCGACCCACAGCAGAGTGCCGTCGGTATCGGCGACCGCGAAGATGTGCCCGTCGTCGGCGGCACCGTCCCCCAGCAGCTCCCGGAACAGGGGCAGAGCCCCGGCCAGTGGATGGGCGCGCCGGTAGGCGGTCAGTTCCGCGGCGGTCGCACGCAGCGGCGGCAGGTGGCTGCCGTCGGGGTGTGCGCCGCGCACCGCGCAACGGCGCCATGAGTCGGCGACCAGGTCGCGTACCTGGGGGGACGCTCCGGGCGTGGTCACGAACTGCTCGTGTGCCGTGCGCAGGGTGTGAACCGAGGTGGTGACGGGAGCTTCCATCGCACCTCCCACGTGCCTTCTCGGATCCGTCACACCCACCTCAGCCGTATAGCGGGCCGGGGTGCAGAGGCCGAACGACCCCGGCGGCTGGGTCCCTCGGGCCCGTCCAAGGGCTGACCGGCGGAGAACGCCTGGGCGGTCGCCGGTGCGCCGGGCATGGGGATGCAGCAACCGCATGACGTCCTGTGCTCGCGGTCCGGCCAGGGCTTGGGAGGGGCGATCTACGGTGGCAGAGCGGTGCCTACTTCCCGGACACCGGCACCTTCCACACCAGCGTGGTGCCGCCCTCCGGCGGCGTGGTCCACTCCAGCTCTCCGCCCAGTTGCTCGGCCCGCTCCTCCATGTTCCGCAGCCCGCTGCGCCGGCCGTCGGCCGGTATGCCCACGCCGTTGTCGGTGACCGACAGACGCACCTCGCGGCCGTCGGTCACCAGGGCGACGTCGGCACGGTCGGCCTGGGCGTGCCGGGCGATGTTGGTCAGCGCCTCGGACAGCACCGCGATCACATGGTCGGCCGTCTCCCCGGGAACGTCGGTGTCGACCAGGCCCTCCATCCGGACGCTGGGCGCGAAGCCGAGCACGGGAGAGGCCTCGCCGGCCGCCCGCACCACACGGGCCCGCAGTCCCGTCCCGGCGCCGCCGTCGCGCGTCCGCAGGCCGAAGATCGTCGACCTGATGATCTTGATCGTCTCGTCCAGGTCGTCCACCGCTCGCACCACGCGTTCGGCGGCCTCCTCGTGCTCGATGAAACGGCCGGCGCTCTGCAACGTCATGCCCGTCGCGAACAGCCGTTGGATGGCGAGGTCGTGCAGGTCGCGGGCGATGCGGTCGCGGTCCTGGAGAACCGCGACCTCCTGCGCGTCCCGGCGGTGGTCGGCCAGTTCCATCGCGACGGAGGCCTGGGCGGCGAAGTCCTGAAGGGTCTCGGTCTCCGTCGCCGAGAAGGGCGGTCGCCCGGACTCCCGCGCCAACAGGACGACACCACGCACACCCGCCTCTGCCGTACCGATGGGCACGGCCACGGCAGGTCCGAGTCCTCCGAAGCGCGGTGGATCCAGCGAGATACGACCGTCGTTTCCCACGTCCGCGCTGGTGACAGGGGCGGCACTGGAGAACGCCAGCCCCATCAGGGTGCGGTCCGCGGACAGCACAAGCCCCTGGTGGGCCTCGGAGTCCAATCCGACGGCGATCTCCACAGCGAGCGATCCGGTGTCCTCCATTGGCAGCGCCAGCGCCGCGAGGGCCGATCCCGTGATCTCGCCGGCCCGCTCGGCGATCAGGGCGAGGACATCGGTACGCGCACCTCCGGACATCAGGCTGTGGGTGATCTCCGCGTTGGCCTGCAGCCAGCGCTCGCGCAGCCGGGACTCCTCGTAGAGGCGGGCGTTGTCGATCGCGACACCGGCCGCGACGGCCAGCGTCGACAGCACCGACTCGTCGTCCTCGTCGAACTGCGCTCCGCCGCGCTTCTCGGTCAGGTACAGATTGCCGAAGACCTGGTCGCGCACCCGGATCGGGACTCCGAGGAAGCTGTTCATCGGCGGGTGATTGGCCGGGAAACCGTACGACGCGGAGTGCTGGGAGATCTTCGCGAGCCGCAGCGGCTCCGGGTGCCGGATCAACTCGCCCAGGATGCCGTGGCCTTGCGGGTAGGGGCCGATCTCGGCGATCTGCTCCTCGGTGACACCGACCGTGTGGAAGGCCGACAGTGCCTTCCCGTCCGGGGTGATCACACCGAGGGCGGCGTACTCGGCGTCCACCAGGACCGCCGCCGCCTCCACGATGCTGTGCAGGGCCTGCTCCAGCTCCAGCTCGCGGCCGACCGAGAGCACCGCTTCCAGCAGGCTGTGCACACGGTCACGCGTACCCCGAGCGGTGTCCAGACGGGCCTGTAGTTCCTCCAGCAGGTCGTCCATCTTCAGCTGCGGCAGCCGGACCCGGGCCTCCCGGGACTCCTCGGGGCTTCCCACGGTGATCCTCCAGATCCCCTAAACACTCCGCCGGCCGACCGCTCCGGTCAAGTGCCACGTTAGCCGCCCCGAGCCGGTGAAAATACGGGGATCAAGCCCCTGGAGAAATGTTCCGGGACCCGAGAATCCGATCAGTGGCCCTCCTCTCCGGGCGGTCTCCGTCCTGAGTGGCGGTGACCGCCTCACCCCGCCGCTCGACGCCGTCCTCGACCAGTTGGTTCGACGGCACAGAAAGGGGACCCACGGGCCCGAGCACAGGGCCGGGCGGCCCTGTGTGCGCCCGCTGTACCAGGGCCACTCTGGAACTGCTGACGAACGATCAAAGGAGTGGAGCAGATGACGCTCAAGGACACCGGCAGCCAGACCCCTTCGCCCGCCGCCGTACAAGTGCGGACCGAGGGGGACGTGGAGGAGGAAGCACTCGCCTACCTGCGGGCCAAGCTGAGCGCGGTCCTCGACCGCCCGGGGCTCGCTCCCGTCGGCGGCGAGGTGCGGATCGCCAGGGCCGCGGCACATCACGCCGAGCAGCCGTGGTCGGCCGCGGCCGAGATCCGGGTGGGGAGCGAGCTCCTCGTCGTCCACGCGCGGGAAGCGAGCGCTCACGAGCTCGCCGACCGGTTGCAGGACCGGCTGCGCACCCGCCTGGACCGGGTCGTGCACCGCGAGGACACGGCCCGCAGGTCGGCCACACCGCCTCCGTGGCGCGGTGGTCCGGCGGACGGTCGGCAGGATCCGTGAGGCATGCGCCGGGCGACGGCCCGTCGCCCGGCATGAGAGGAACGGCCGCTCCCGGCACAGCAGTTGGGAGGCCGTTCCCCTCCGGCGCAGGTGAAGGAGGAGTGCCGTGAAAACCCACACCGTCGGTGAAGTGATGACCGGTGACGTCGTCCGGGCGCATCCCATGACACCGTTCAGGGAAGTGGTCCGGCTGCTGGAGCGGCACCGGATCAGTGGAGTGCCCGTCGTCGACCACGACGACAAGGTGCTGGGGGTGATCTCCGGGACCGATCTGGTGCGCGAGCAGGCACGCCGGACCCGCGACGGAGAGGGCTGCATCGCCACGGCGGAGCACCTGATGTCGACGCCCGCGGTCACCGTGCACCCGGAGCAGCCCGTCCCGGACGCCGCGCGGGTGATGGAACGCCGTGGCATCGAGCGGCTGCCCGTGGTGGACGAGGAGGACCGCCTGATCGGCATCGCCACCCGCCGCGACCTGCTCCGGGTCTTCCTCCGCACGGACGCGGACATCCGCCGCGAGGTGATCGACGACGTCCTGGTCGGCGCTCTCGGCCTGGCCCCCGACAGCGTCACCGTGCTCGTCCGCGACGGTCTGGTCACCCTCGCCGGGCCGGTGGAGCGCCGTAGCGACATCCCGACGGCGATCCGGGCGGTGTGGCGGCTGGAGGGCGTCGCCGGAATGGTCAACGGCCTCACCCACCGCGTCGACGACGGCCCGCCGCCCGCACGGCAATCCCCGGGGCAAAGGGCCGATCGGACACACCCCAGTGCCGAACGGCCCTAGCCCGACCAGCACCGGAACGCCTGGAATGGCCTGATCAACCCCAGACGCCCCACCCACCGGCCGCCACCCGGGTGCTCCGGTGGGCATCAGGCCGGAGACATCGAGCCGTGAGCGAAGAACCTGTCGCGAGGCCTCCGGAGGCCCCGGCCTTAGGACCGTCTGGCCGGTTGGCTCGCACCATGACCGAGATCCACACCACCGCCGCCCTGCACTCCTCGGAACGGGTGATCGCCGGGACGACCCTCGTGGCCCTGGCGGGCGAGATCGACCTCCTCACCGCGCAGCCGC
>Ga0307511_10003767_pt1 | contig 15519 bp, 9 predicted proteins | sample 13_EM_MG_FD_200266 | JGI IMG/M metagenome (GOLD analysis project Ga0307511, IMG submission 200266) | Populus trichocarpa ectomycorrhiza microbial communities from riparian zone in the Pacific Northwest, United States - 13_EM | ecosystem: Host-associated > Plants > Roots > Unclassified | place... | reverse complement strand
AGCGTGAGATGGGGTTATTGATCGATTTTGTTCCGAATCACATGGGTATCGGTGTGCCCTATAATTGGCGATGGATGGATGTTTTAGAACATGGCCATCTGTCCCGTTTTGCCTCCTTTTTTGATATCGAATGGAATCCGCGTCAGGTCTCGCTGCAGGATCGAATTTTAATACCGATGCTCCATAATTTTTACGGACGTGTATTGGAAGCAGGAGAAATTACGCTTCGATACGAAAAAGCGGCTTTCTGGGTTTATTATCGCACTTTGCGCTTTCCACTTCGCCCGGAATCGTACGGCACGATTTTGCAACGCCTGGCCTGGTTTAAAAATCCGGGCAGCTCCCTCTCTCAAAAACTCGAGCAGATGGCGGAACAGTTTCAAGTCCTGCCCAAGCCTTCAGCAACCGAAAGCATGGAGGAGGCCCAGGTGCGCAATCGTCAAAGCAATAACCTTCGTCACGAGTTGGCCAGGCTGATCGAAGCGGATCATTTAACTCCCGATCTTGAACAGGTTCTGGCTGCGCTCAATGGCAAGCCTGGGGACCCGGCTTCTTTTGATAATTTGCATCTAATTCTGGAGGAGCAAAATTATCGACTGGCTTTCTGGAAAAGCGGAACTCACGAAATTAATTACCGCCGCTTTTTCGCCATCGACACCCTGGTTGGCCTGCACATGGAAAAGCAGGAAGTCTTCGATGATTGCCACCATTTGCTTCAAAACTTGATTGAGAAAGGCGTCGTGACTGGAATTCGCATTGACCACATCGATGGGCTATGGGATCCAGCCGAGTATTTGGATCGGCTGTCTCAGTTGGGAAAGGACAAGGAGCGTGCAGTTTATCTTCTCGTTGAGAAAATTCTTAGTGAAGGAGAGTCCTTGCCGGCAGATTGGATCGCGCATGGAACAACCGGTTATGATTTTACCGGCGATTTGGTCAACTTGCTCATTGACTCACGCAACGAAAATGTATTCACGCGCCTTTATCGTGAATTTGCCGGCATGGTCCTCGATCCTCACGAGCAAGCTTATCAAATTAAGCTTTTTACGATGGAAGAGCTTTTTTCCAATGTGATCGACAGTCTGGCCATAGAGTTGGAGGCCCAAGTCAAATCAGACCGACGTTGGCGTGATTGGACGGTTAATGACCTGCGCCTGGCCATCTCCCGAATCATCGCATGCCTGTCGGTTTATCGCACCTATCAACGATTGGGGCAAAAACCAACGACGACAGACACCGGCGTGGTAGGGAGTGCCGTTGCCGCCGCATTGCATCGAAACCATTCGTCCGACCCCATTCCTTTTATGTTTATTTTGGATCTCTGGACGGGCCGTTATCCTGACGCTCGCGCCACACCCGAGTTAAGAACATGGGCGGAAAAATGGATTTGCAAGCTACAACAGTTTACCGGCGCCATCATGGCCAAGTCGGTTGAAGATACCCTGTTTTATCGATACGTCCGCTTTTTTGCCGCGAATGAAGTTGGACATTACCCGGCCGACTTTGGTCGCCCCATGTCCCTCTTTCACAAAAAAAATCAGCTTCGTTTAAAGCATGGATCGAGCTCCATGCTTTCGACCTCCACTCATGATACAAAAATGAGTGAAGACGTCCGCTCGAGACTGCTCGCCCTTTCCGAGCTTCCAGGCCGTTGGGAAATCGCTCTAAAAAGATGGGGCACCTACAATCGTTCGTTTAAGATGAAAATTGATGATCGGCAGGCGCCAGATAGCAACGAGGAATATCTTCTTTATCAAATATTACTCGGAGCCTGGCCTCTTGAGGAGAATGGCGTTAATGATGTTTTTTGTGATCGAATTAAAAATTACATGCATAAAGCGCTTTCTGAATCGAAAGCAAACACGAACTGGGTCAACCCGGATAAGCTGTGGTTAAAGGCTTGCGATAATTTTATTGAGACTATTTTAGACTGCGGACGGGCAGAGCCCTTTTGGAATGATTTCCTGCCCTTTGCCACGGAACTTTCCCAGCGAGGAATGTATTATTCGCTGGCACAGGTGGCCTTAAAGCTAACCTCACCGGGAGTGCCTGATTTCTACCAGGGAAATGAGCTTTGGGATTTCAGCTTGGTCGATCCTGATAATCGACGGCCTGTTGACTTTGCCTTAAGACGAAAATTACTTCAAAGCCTCGATCATGCTTCTACCAAAGATTTGTTCAAATCATGGAAAGACGGACGAATTAAAATGCATCTTATTCGTTGCCTGCTTCACTTCCGCCGTGAATGTCCCCAACTATTTTCCAAGGGCTCATACATGCCTTTAGAGCTAACCGGGCTCAACGCTGACCGTTTCATTTCATTTTTGAGGCAAGAGGGAACAAGCCGACTACTAGTCGTGGCGCGAGTACGTCTGGGGAAGGAACCTCTCGATAAGTTATTCATAACAGGTGAAGGCACTTTTCTATCTATGCCAGAGCCTGCTTGGGACTGGCATGATCTTCTCGCCCCCCGGGAAATTACCAAGCATTCGGCGCAACTCCCGATTGATCTGCTCTTGAATGGACTGCCCGTGGGAATCTTTCGCTCTCAATCCTAATTTGCACTACGCATGACTTGCGTCAGTCATGTGCACAAAAAGCGATGGAATAAATATCTTTCTGCCCATGCTGTTTTTTTAATTCGATCATGACCAAGGGCTTAAGCGCTCATTACGGCGACTGGCATGCCCAATGCACCACATGAGAAGTGGGGTGTTGTTTCAATTACGATTCATACCCTTAACCACCCAAAAAAATGAATACACAAATACTTACTTCTCCAAGTCCCGAACTCAAACAGCATCTGGAGGATTTACGACAGGATGCTGGCAACGTTACTCAAGATATAAAAAATCAGGCCACAGCTGGTTTTCACGAAGTTAAAGCAGAAGCGACCGCCCGCTTGCAAGAAACCAAGGGAACGGCCTTGGGTTTATTTGATACCTTTAGGAATTTTGCATCCGAGCATCCTTTCAAGGCTTTTGGCATGGGTATTGTCACCGGAATTGTGCTGGCAAGCTGGCGCAGAAGTTAACTTTTATCTTCAACCTAAATTTAAAAACTACCATGAATACAACGCCTCTTAATCAGAAGGGCATCCTCGAATCGCGTCCAAAATATAACTTTATCAATCTTAGTTTCAGCCCTGATCTTCTCATCACTCATACGATTGCGGGACATTAAATCGCAGTAGCTGGCTCATCGGACAGCCGAGTTAACAGGAGAATTGACGCCAAACTGACTCAAACACCTCTTTGATTTCTGAAGATATCACGACGAGATACGTCCTTTATTTGTCAACCAAACTGTCAGCTAAAGAAGATGGAAGAAAGCGGCAGATTCTGAGCTTGATTTGCTCTAATAATGACTTACCTAGCGGAGATCGTTCAAATCCAACTCTGTCCGCTTTTTATAAAATTTTAACACCTTTGGGTCATCCTTTAACTCACGATTGAGTGCGTTTCGGGCTTAGGTTTTGGTCATGCAATTCCTATCCCGGAGGTGTTTGTGAGCACCCGCGAAGTTTTCGAAGTCGTCTTTTATCTTCTACTGGTCATCGCCTTGACCCCGCCTCTCGGTGGATGGATGGCACGGGTCTTTCGCGGAGAAAGACATTTTCTAACGCCCGCACTTGGTTGGCTGGAGATGCTGGTTTACCGCTTAGGCCGGGTTGATCCCACGGAGGAAATGTCGTGGCGTCATTATGCGGGAGCCGTGCTCGCTTTTAATCTCCTGGGTTTTCTGACCCTCCTTGGGTTGCAGACCGGCCAGGCCTGGCTGCCACTCAATCCCGCCGGACAAAGCAACGTCGATTTTTCCCTCGCGGTCAATACCGCCGCAAGTTTCGTGACCAATACAAACTGGCAGGCCTATTCCGGCGAGAACACGATGAGCTATCTCACCCAGATGCTCGGACTTGGTGTGCAGAATTTCTTTTCAGCCGCCACCGGTATCGTGGTCTTGCTGGCATTGATTCGCGGGCTCACGCAGCGCAGTTCTGAAACCATTGGGAATTTTTGGGCCGATCTTGTCCGCAGCACAGTCTATATCCTGCTGCCTCTTTGCTTCGTACTGGCCCTCGCGCTTATTTCCCAGGGCGTAGTACAAACTTTCTCACCCTACGCGAACGCCACGACACTTGAAGGAGGCCAGCAGGTCATCCCGCTGGGGCCCGCCGCCTCTCAAATCGCAATCAAGCAACTCGGCACCAATGGAGGCGGATTCTTTGGCGTAAATAGCGCGCATCCCTTCGAGAATCCAACGCCTCTGAGCAATTTTCTGGAGATGTTGGCCATCCTGCTGATTCCCGCCGCCATCGTTTATTCTTATGGTGTGCTGGTCGGCAACCGGCGTCAGGGCTGGAGCATTTACGCGGCGATGTTTGCGATCCTGTTAGGGGGCATCGCCCTTGCGCTCTGCGCCGAATATCAATTCAACCCCGCTCAGGGCGGATTGAATCTTCTCGAAGGAAAAGAGACCCGGTTTGGAGTGGCCAACAGCGTCCTCTGGGCCGACGTCACGACGGTGACGTCCAACGGTTCGGTCAATGCCATGCACGACAGCCTCTCGCCGTTGGCGGGTGGCATGGCGCTGTTCAATCTTCTTCTCGGTGAATGCGTCTTCGGCGGCATCGGCACGGGACTCTACACCATGCTGCTTTTTGTCATTATCACTGTCTTCCTGGCGGGTTTGATGGTGGGCCGAACCCCGGAATATCTGGGCAAGAAAATCGAGGCATTCGAGGTGAAGATGTCCATGATCGCGGTGATCGCACCAAGCGCGTGCGTCCTGATCTTTTCCGCGATTGCCTGCGCGACAGATGCCGGAAAGTCGGCCCTCACCAATGCGGGGCCGCATGGCCTGAGCGAAATTCTTTACGCTTTTGCCTCGATGTCGAACAACAACGGCAGCGCCTTTGGCGGACTCAACGCCAATACGCCGCTGTACCTGTGGTTGGGTACTCTGGCGATGTTGATCGGTCGTTTTGCTGTCATTATTCCGGTGATCGCGATTGCAGGCAGTCTTGCCGCCAAGAAGATTACACCTCCATCTGCGGGTACTTTCCCCACCGACGGACCGCTCTTCATCATTCTGCTCATTAGCGTGGTTCTCATCATCGGCGTGCTGACTTTTTTTCCGGCACTTTCGCTCGGCCCGATAATCGAACATTACCTCGTACAGGCTGGTCGCACTTTTTAACTCCAATTTCCATATTCCCATGACTGCCCCTACCCAATCTTCCTCCTGGATCAACGGCCCCATTTTACGCCGGGCCTTGATCGACTCTTTTGTGAAACTCGATCCCCGTGTCCTTTGGGACAATCCGGTGATGTTTGTCACCGGCATCGGTGCGGTTCTTTCCACGGGCGTTGTCCTGCTCGATGCGGTGCATGGACGTTTTTCGTCCTTCGTCATTCAAATCACGCTTTGGCTTTGGTTCACCGTCCTGTTCGCCAATTTTGCCGAAGCCATGGCCGAAGGACGGGGCAAGGCCCAGGCCGCATCGCTTCGTGCCGCACGCTCGCATACTTATGCCCGACGTCTTCGCGGAACAAGCGAGGAACGGGTCGTCGCCCCGGAGCTGAAGCTGGGCGACCGGGTGGTTTGCGAAGCGGGAGATTTGATCCCCGGCGATGGCGAAGTGATGGAAGGCATCGCCAGCGTGGATGAGTCAGCCATCACGGGCGAGTCCGCCCCCGTCGTGCGCGAAAGCGGCGGTGATCGTAGCGCGGTGACCGGAGGCACACGTGTCATATCGGACCGAATCCTGATTAAAATTACCGCGGAATCCGGTCACACCTTTCTGGATCGCATGATCTCACTGGTGGAGGGCGCCGAGAGACAAAAAACGCCCAATGAAATTGCCTTGGGCATTCTGCTGGTGGCACTGACCGCCGTATTCATCCTCGCCGTTTTCAGCCTGCCCTTCTTTGCCTGGTACAGTGAGGCCGCAGCCGGACAAACCGATGCCGTGAACGTCTCCTTACCCGTGCTGATCGCGCTGCTGGTTTGCCTGATCCCAACCACCATCGGCGGTCTGCTGAGCGCCATCGGCATCAGCGGAATCGATCGTCTCATCCGCCGCAACGTCCTGGCCACGAGTGGGCGCGCCGTGGAAGCGGCGGGCGATATCGATGTCCTTCTTCTCGATAAAACGGGCACGATCACCCTCGGCAATCGCATGGCCTCCGATTTTATTCCCGCTCCGGGCATCGGGGTCGAACGCCTCGCTTCTGCCGCGCAACTCGCCTCCCTCGCCGATGAAACTCCGGAGGGTCGTTCCATTGTGGTGCTGGCCAAAGAAAAATTCGGCATTCGCGGACGCGAAATAGCCGCGCCACAGGCGACCTTTGTTCCTTTTTCCGCGCAAACCCGGATGAGCGGCGTCGATCTGGCTACGATGGAAAATCATCCCGCCACGACCATTCGCAAAGGCGCAGCAGAAAACATTCAGAATTGGATCGAATCTCAAGGCGGTCTTTATCCGCCCGCGATTGCCGCCATCGTTGAGGAAATCTCGCGGCAAGGTGGTACGCCTCTTGTCGTGGCGGAAGGACTCGAGGTTCTCGGCGTCATTCATCTTAAAGATGTCGTCAAAGGCGGAATCAAGGAACGTTTCGCGCAATTGCGCGCGATGGGCATTCGCACCGTGATGATTACCGGCGACAATCCCCTCACCGCCGCGGCGATTGCCGCCGAAGCAGGCGTGGATGATTTTCTCGCCCAGGCCACACCGGAAATGAAACTCAAACGCATTCGCGAGGAACAAACTGCCGGACGCCTTGTGGCCATGACTGGCGACGGCACCAACGACGCTCCCGCCCTGGCCCAGGCGGACGTTGGCGTAGCCATGAACACCGGTACCCAGGCCGCACGCGAGGCAGGCAACATGGTCGATCTCGACAGTAATCCGACCAAGCTCATCGAGATCGTTGAAATCGGAAAGCAACTCCTGATGACCCGTGGTGCATTGACCACCTTCAGTGTAGCGAACGATGTCGCTAAATATTTCGCCATTATTCCGGCCATGTTTGCGGGTCTTTACGCGCTCCCCGGCCACGGCCCGTTTGGTCCATTGGCGGCGCTTAACATCATGGGGCTGCATTCGCCCGAAAGCGCAATTTTAAGCGCGGTGATTTTTAACGCGCTGATCATCGTTGCGTTAATCCCGCTGGCTTTGAAAGGAGTGCGCTATCGGGCACTGCCTGCGGCGCAAGTTCTCCAGCAAAACCTCCTTATCTATGGACTGGGCGGCCTCCTCGCGCCATTTATCGGCATCAAATTAATCGACCTTGCCATCGTCGTTCTGCATTGGGTCTGAAATTAAATCCTAATCCATTCCAACTATGAAAATATTCCTGCCCTGTTTCCGCCTCTTCCTTGTTCTCATGTTTTTAACCGGTGTGATTTATCCGCTCGCGGTTACGGCTATCGCGCAATTGATCTTTCATGCGCAAGCCGAGGGCAGCTTGCAAGTCAGCAACGGCAAGCTGATTGGCTCCACGTTGCTTTCACAAAAAACCGAAAGCCCCAAATACTTCTGGCCCCGTCCCTCCGCAGGTGATTACGCCACGGTAGCTTCAGGCACCAGCAATCTCGGCCCAGGCAGCGATGCGCTCAAAAAAGCCATTGCCGACCGTGCCATAAAACTACGCGCGGCGAACAATCTTGCGGTGGATGCTCCGCTTCCCGACGACATGATTACCGCATCGGCCAGCGGACTCGATCCCCACATCAGTCCCGCTGCCGCCCGGATGCAAATCGAGCGCGTTGCCAAAGCCCGCAGTTTTGACGCTGATCAGAAAGCGAAGCTGGCGGTCTTGGTGAACCACTCAATCGAAGGCCCTCAGTTGGGTGTTCTGGGCGAGCCGCGCGTAAATGTCCTCTTGCTGAATCTGGCCCTGGACGAGCTACATTAAGAAATGGCCGATGATCGTCCCAATCCGGATGCGCTTCTTGCTTCCATTCAGCGCGAGGCCACCCGGGACAAACAGGGGCGGCTCAAAATTTTCTTCGGGATGGCTCCCGGTGTGGGAAAAACCTACGCCATGCTCAAGGATGCCCGGCAACGCGATGCGGAGGGCGTCGATGTTGTCATCGGCTATATCGAGACGCATAACCGGCCTGAAACCACAGCCCTGCTTGAGGGCCTGGTCATCGCACCGCGACGTGCTCTCGAATACCGCAACGTGGCCATGGAGGAAATGGACCTCGATGCCATTATTTTCCTCCGGCCACGGCTGGTCTTGGTGGATGAACTGGCCCACACCAATGCACCCGGCTCGCGTCACCCGAAGCGATACCAGGATGTGCTCGAACTGCTCGCCCTGGGCATCGATGTCTCGACGACGCTAAATGTTCAGCATATCGAAAGCCGTTCCGATTTGGTGCGTCAGATTACCGGAGCGACCGTGCAGGAAACCGTGCCCGATTCCATCCTGGAATTGGCGGATGAAATCGAGCTGATCGATATTTCTCCGGAACGTCTGCGCGAACGTCTTGCCGAAGGAAAAGTTTATCTTGGCCCTCGCGCCGAAGCCGCCTCGCAAAATTTTTTCAAGGAAGACAACCTCATCGCGCTGCGTGAAATTGCGTTGCGCCTCACCGCCGAACGAGTCGATCAACAGTTGCGAAATATTCGACAGGGCCACATCGCGCGCGACACGTGGAATGCAGGTGAACGACTGATGGTTGCTGTTGGCCCGAGCCCCTTTTCCATGCAACTGGTGCGCAGGGCGCGACGCATGGCCTACACTTTAAACGCCCCCTGGCTAGCCGTGAGTGTCGAGGCAAACGAACAACTTTCGCCGGAAGCGCAGCGGCAACTCGATAAAAATCTTTCCCTTGCCCGCGAATTGGGCGCCGAAATCGTTTTTACGCGGGATGAAAATGTCGCCAACGCTTTGATGCGAGTCGCGCTGCAAAATAATGTTTCCAGGATCGTCGCGGGCAAGCCCTTGGGAAACCGCCTGATCGAATGGCTTCGTGGCGGCAGCCTGGTCGATCAACTCATACGGCTCAGCGGGCCAATCGATATCTACGTGGTCACGGCGGCAGAACCTTCGGCAAAAAAAAGCCCATGGCATGCTCCTGTCCGTATTCCCTGGCGCGAATATTTTCAGGCCTTTATGACCGTGGCCGGAGTGACCGCGGTGAGTTTCTTTCTCGTCGGACTGACTGGGTATTGGTCGATTGCCTTGTTTTATTTAATGGCGGTCATTCTTCAGGGGATGTTTTTGGGCCGTGGTCCGGTTTTATTTGGGGCCACGCTCAGCGCTTTGCTTTGGGATTACCTTTTCATTCCTCCGCTTTACACGTTCTACATCGGGAAGTTTGAAGACGGATTGATGCTGGGCATCTTTTTTATCGTCGCCTTGGTCACCGGACAACTCACCTCCCGGATTCGTGCCCAGGAACGCGACGAACGCCTGCGCGAACACCGCGCCCAGGCTCTCTATCATCTCACCCGCAGCATCGTTACGGCTTCAACAACAGATGAAGTGCTGGCCAATGCCGTAACGCAAATCCGGGAACTTTTCGGCATGGCCACGGCGTTTTTAATGGGAGAAAGCCAGTTCGGACTCGCCCCCAAGCCGCATTCCGCCAGCACTTTTTATCCGGATGAAAAAGAAATCGGTGTCGCCACGTGGGCCTATCGCAATCGCCGCAATGCCGGACGTTTCACGGACACCCTTCCTTCCGCGCAGGCTTTCCATATCCCCCTTGTCACCACGGAACAGGTGATGGGCATCATGGCGGTTCAGCCGGCGGCAAACGAGACTCTTATGCTCGACCAGCGCGATCTCCTGGAATCTTTTGCGCATCAGATTGCCCTCGTTCTGGAAAAGGAAAAGCTGCGCCACGAGGCAGAGACCGCAAGCGTGCTCGGCAAGGCGGATCAACTGCATCGCACGCTTTTTAATTCCATATCGCATGAGCTGCGCACGCCGCTTTCCGCCATTCAGATTGCGACAGACGAACTCTGCAACGATGCGCTTACGCCTGCGCAGAGACGTCTTGCGAATGAAATCCACGAGGCGCTCGACCGGTTGAAACGTCTCGTTAAAAATCTTCTGGATAGCGCCCGCCTTGAATCGGGCCAGCTTGAGCCAAGGCTGGAATGGGGCGATATACGGGATCTGGTGGAAAATGCGGTGGAACTGACCAAGCCCGCATTTTCCGAGGGACAACTTCAGCTTCGTTTGCCAAAAGACCTTCCGCTTCTGCATGCCGATTTTGGGCTTTTGGCCCAAGCCCTGGCCAATCTCCTTCACAACGCGGCTATCCATACGCCATCCCAAACTCAGGTCAGCCTTGACGTTGAAGTTGTGGCTGAAACTTTGATTATTCGCATCGCGGACAAGGGGCCGGGAATCTCACCCGATATTCTTCCTCATCTTTTTGAAAAATTTCAACGGGCCAGCGACGCGCGCCCCGGAGGAACCGGCCTTGGACTTTCCATTGCCCGCGGATTTATCGAGGCGCATGGAGGCACCCTGGAAGCTTACAACCAACCGGAAGGTGGCGCGGTTTTTGTCCTGCGATTGCCCTTGGAAAAACAGCCCCCTGCGGCTGAATTAAGATCATGAGCGAGATCAAGCCCGTGGTTCTCATCATCGATGACGAAGCCCAGATGCGACGACTGCTGCGAAGAAGTCTCGAGGGCGAAGGCTATCGCGTTTTTGATGCAGAAACGGGCGAGAGCGGTCTTTTGGAAGCGGCCAATCGAAAACCTGACGTCATCGTCCTTGATCTTGGCCTTCCTGATCTTGACGGACTCGAGGTCATCAAACGCCTTCGGGAATGGAGCACGATTCCCATCGTTATCCTTTCCGTTCGTGATGGTGAAGACGAGAAAGTGTCCGCGCTGGATGCCGGCGCAGACGATTACGTGACCAAACCCTTTCACACCGAAGAACTGCTGGCCCGTTTGCGCGTCACCCAGCGACATGCCCAACGCGGAACAACAACGGCAACTCTTTTTGAACAAGATAGTCTGCGGGTCGATCTAGCCGAACGCCTCGTCACCGTCAGCGGCAAAGCGGTGGATCTGACTCCCACGGAATATGCCGTCCTTCGCTTGCTCGTCACGCATGCGGGAAAAGTTCTCACCCACGCCTACATTCTCCGAACCATCTGGGGACCCAAAAGCACGGAACAATCCCAGTACCTACGGGTGTACGTATCACATCTTCGTTCCAAACTCACCGCTGCCGGAATGCCGCCGGATTTAATTAAAACCGAGACCGGCATCGGCTATCGTTTATCCTGCCGATAAACTTGTGCGTTATGAGTTTCCTAACAACGCCTCGATCTTGCCCAACAGTCGGGGCAGATTGACCGGCTTGCTGTCGAAATCGCTGCAGCCTGAATCCAGGGCCCTCTTTCGATCCGTGCTCATCGTATGAGCTGAAAGGGCCAAAATCGGAATGCCCGCCGTGGCGGGAGATGTCTTGAGTTTTTTGGCCGCTTCCCAACCCGACAGGCCCGGCATGCTCATGTCCATGATGATGAGATCGAAAACCTGAGCGGAAACAATATCAAGAGCCTTGAGACCGTCTTCGACAACCACAACATCGAATCCGCTTCGCGTCAGGCGTGTCGAAATGACATCACGGCTCATATCGTCGTCTTCTACAAATAAGATTTTTTTCATGGTCGGAATTTTAAAGGATGAAAAGTTAAGCTCAATTTTGGCTTAAAGAAAGAAGGTTGTCGTCGGAGTTTTTCGGACTAAACGGAAGTCGCATGATAAAGGTAGTCCCCTGCCCGATCTCGCTTTTATATGAGAGCGTGCCTCCCAGCATGTCACAAAACTGTTTGGTCAGGCTCAAGCCCAGCCCGGTACCGCCATAACGCCGGGAAATGGAGGTGTCGGCCTGATAAAAAGGTTCAAAAAGTTTTTTCATTTGGGATTCATTCATGCCGATGCCGGTATCTGCTATCTGAAAGACGGCCCAGTCTGCGCCTTGGTCACTTTCTTTAGTCACGCGAAGATCGACCCGCCCGTTCTGGGTAAATTTGGAAGCGTTGCCGAGAATATTTAGCAAACACTGCTTGAGCTTGAGTTCATCGCTCCGCATGGTGCCGATATCCTGTTGGAAAAAAACGTCGAAGACGTTGTTGTTCCTTTGCATCAGAGGTGCAACGGTGCCGGAGACTTCGTCGATAAGGGCCGGCAAAGAAAAGGTTTCAAGAAAAACCTCCATCTTGCCGGACTCGATCTTGGAGAGATCAAGAATGCCATTGATCATTTCCAGCAAATGCAACCCCGCGCTGATGATATTTCGCAACCGGGGCGTCATCGCTTTCTGGCCTGCCGCTTCGGAATCCTCGAGCAAAATTTCGCCGTATCCGATGATGGCAGTCAATGGCGTCCGCAGTTCGTGGCTCATCTTCGCCAGAAATTCACTCTTTGCCTTGCTCGCCGTAATCGCCGCTGCTTTCTGGGCATGCGCCTCGATTTGCGCTTCGGAAAGCAATTCGGTCTGCCTCAGAATCAAAGCCAAAAAATCGACCAGGCGATGCGTTCCATCCGCAAGCGCCACCACAAAGGGGTCGTAAACATTTTCCACTGGGCGCGCCAGGCAGACAATAGCAGCGTTTTGAATCGTGGTCCGTCCGGGCAATACGAGCGGCGGCGCAGGTAGACTATCGAGAAACGCGGTAATCGGTCGGGTGGAGTAGACTTCGATTCCAAACAGGCGTCCCAGGCGTTGGAAAAACTGGTTGCGCGAAACCATGCCGCGAAATCCATTTTCACCCATGACCATAATTCCGGGCAGAAGATGGTCTTGTTCAAAAAGTCGGGCGACTTCCGCACCAACGGTCGTATCCCGCACATGCTGATCGAAATAAGGCAAGGCCTCCACGGTCACGTCCCTTGAGATCGTTGAAGACATGGAGAAGAGGCCTAGTCGACCAGTGCGCGCAAGGTCCGGTTTTGCTGGGTCACACGCTCTGCCAACACGCGTACCATGAACTCGTGAAAAGCCGAGGCCAGTTCCGGCGCATCCCGTTCCATCGTCCTGAGCGAATCGGAAGTCAGCCGATAAATCGTGCATGGCTCCTCCGTCACGATGGAGGCCACGCGCTGTTGCTCCAAGTAGAGGCCAATTTCACCGACCACGGTGCCCGGTCCCATGGTGCGAATGCGCATGGTGCGTCCATTATCGAGTTCAACCACGACTTTGACCCTGCCTGATTCAATGAAATAAAGCTCGTGGGCCGGATCGCCTTGAAGAAGGAGGTAATGATTTTTGTCCACATCCATCCGTTCGACGTACTTAAGCAGGGCGCTGCAATCAACCCTCCACGGATGAGTTTCCTGTAAAATTTGCGGCAGACTTTTAACTTCGTTTCCCGTGTTCGAGAGTTCCGCTTTTAAAATTTCGTTCTCGCACCATTCCATGCCATGGTCGCGATCACGGAACAGGCGCACCTGCCCTGGCCCTTCATCAAGCAAACCGGCCCCGCGAAAATTATTTTGAATATCAACGGGGACTGAGGTCGCCAGAATGATAAAGCCTTCTTTTTTCGCAAATTTTGAGAGCTTCGACATGCTGACCAGGCCCGAGGTATCCAGCCCGCTGACGTGTTGAAAATCGAGAATCACATAGCCCAGCGGGGTTTGATTCTGATCAGCCTGACGTTCCTGGATTGTGTTTAGCAAATTATTGGCGCTGCCGAAAAAAATGAATCCTTTCAGCCGCAAGACATAGACCTGTCCGCCCTTGGTCTGAAGCAACCGGGCCTCAAGCGGGGACCGATCCACGGCGCTGTGATGACTATCGCCCGACAAGACGTGACTGATGACATTGACCGAACTGTACTTCACGACAAAGAGCACCGTGGCGATAATCACGCCTGCGGCCACGCCCTGCAAATAACCCGTTACGGCCACAATTGCCAGGATCAGGATCACCAGCCAATAGTCCTCCCGAAGCAGTCGAAAATAGGCGTCGAAAATCCATTCGGCCAGAAAGGCCAGCCCGTTATAAAAAAGAATGCCGCCCAGGATAAACCGGGGGATATAACCTAAAAGATCGGTCCCAAACCAAAGCAAAAACAAGCAGACCAAAGCCGAGAATATTCCGACCATCCGGCTCTTAACTCCCATGCTGATCGGGAGTGCGGTCAGGCTCAGCGATTGAAACCCGATCATGCCGCCTCCAAAGCCGCCAAAGAGATTAGCCAGCCCGGCCGCACGGAGTTCCTTGTTCAGATTGATCTCTTCATCGGCAGCAAGTTCAAGGGCGGTCGTATTCAATAAAATCGAAACGATGCTCGTCAGCAACATCGCAAAAAGACTGCTGTACTGGCTGTAAACGACGCCCCAGTCGGCGTGCAAAAGCGAGGGAAGAATCCGGATCTGACGCAATCCCGCATCGGGTGGCGCGCCGAGAATCCAATTGTGCTCGCGGGCTGCGCTCCAGGAGTAATGTCTCAACCACAGCCAGCCATAAAACAGAACAAAGGCCGAAAACACGATGGTGGGCAACGTCAGATAATGCCGGGAAAAGCGTACCGCGAGATAGGCCACCGTTCCAAAGACCGCGCATGGAGCCCACGCCGCAAGCACCCCCGAATTAAACAGCTGATCCAGCGTGCTAAGTGAGAAGGATTCACCACTGACAACCCGGAACGATCCCGTCAAAAGCAACCACCCCGAGCCGGCCAGAAAACCACCGATGACCGGATACGGAATAAAACGAACAATATTTCCAAGCTTATACGCACCCAGTAAATAAAGGACCAAGCCAACAACGACTGCGCTCGTGGCGATGGCCGCCAATACGGTGATTCCGATTGTTTCCGGAGAGGCCTTGCCCTGCATCTGCTGGATGATCAGGCTGGCCATTAATCCGACGATCGGTGCTATGCGATCCTGCGGAATGGAAATCATCCCCGCGTAGGAACTGAAGATCGCCATAAAGATGGCGCCCACGATGGCCGTAAACAGCATCAGGTTTGTCCCCTCCCCGACAAAGCTCGTAATGGGACCGACAAAGATAAGCGCCACGAATGAAACGCTCATCACCACCGTCATCATCGAGACCACCGATGAGGCAATCAGGCTGGGAAAGAGTTTGCCTGGCGTCAGCTCATGGCGAACGTTCTTCCAAAATGATTCTGCGTTGACAGATAAAGACATGGTATTGGTAACAAATCGAAACGGCACCGTAACGTCAAGCGCCGTGCAGTACTGATACAGTTCGTGACTGTCAAAGCAAGTCCGAGTGCATCAAATTGATGCGACAAAATCGAATAGAATTTTTCGCCATCAAAACGCCATGAGATTGACGTCATTTTGTCGTTTTACAAAAACCCTCATGCACAGCGACGTGACCTTGTCCTCAAGATTAAAAGTGCGTAAGGATGCGTTGCAGCTTTGTTTTTGGGCTATTCTTGGAATAAAGGCTGTCTGCCTGTCTCTTAACCCTAGAACATCAGAAAGCAGGGCAAGCTCATGAATCGCGAATCGTCCTCATCTCCTTTGAATCGAAGAAAATTTCTTTT
>Ga0307511_10003766_pt1 | contig 15522 bp, 22 predicted proteins | sample 13_EM_MG_FD_200266 | JGI IMG/M metagenome (GOLD analysis project Ga0307511, IMG submission 200266) | Populus trichocarpa ectomycorrhiza microbial communities from riparian zone in the Pacific Northwest, United States - 13_EM | ecosystem: Host-associated > Plants > Roots > Unclassified | place... | reverse complement strand
ACCAAAGAACCACATTAAGCCGGGGTAAGTACCTTGAACTGCTCCGCCTTGCACTTTCCATTTGCGATAGACGCTGTAATCTGTTCGGAAAGAGCAGCCTTGACAGCCGCTGCATCCTTTCCAGCAGCCTCAAGCTTCCTAGCGAGCGCATTAAGCTCATCAGGATCAACGGCTCCTTGGAGGATCTCAATATCACCCAAGACCTTGTCGATCTGGTCGGCGCCGGGCGCACCATCTGCGAAGTAATTGGCGTCCTTAACAGATCCCTTCAAGATACGACGGTTCTTCTTAACGGCGTTCTTTGCTGCTTCCTTGGCCTTCTTTGCATCGGCAACCTTAGCCTTAGCAGCAACCTCTTCCTCCTCCTTCTTCTTCTTCTCCTCCTCAGCCTTCTTTGCCGCCTCTTCAGCAACCTTCTTCTCCTCAGCCTCCCTAGCGAGCCTCTTGGCGTTCCTCTGTGTCTTCTCAGCTTGCTTGAACTTCGCAATCCTCTGATCAAGACCTAAGCAGTCATCGACTAACTTCCTCAATCTAGCAGTATCCTCAGTCTTTCTCTTGGCCCTCTGAGCCTTGTTCTTACGCTCGACATAACGCTTCTGATCACGATTCTCGTTGTCATCTGGGACATCCTCATCGAGATACTCAAATGTCCTCCAGGAATCGAAGTTGTACCAGAAGTTATAGAACTCCTCAACTCCTTCCTTGGCAGACTTGTCATCACCAAGCTTAGGGACTGGCTGGATCTTGGAGAAACGACCCTCGGCCTCGAAGACGGGCCCCCAGAGCCTGAAGAAGTTGCCCTTAGCCTTCTTGCTGGGTGGCTCACGGTCTGCAGCCTCATCAACGGAGTCGAATTGACGGCGCTTGACGGAGTCGGTCAAGATCTCCATAGCTAGATGTAATTGTAAGCAAATCACCTCGCATAAAAGTCATGGGGAAGAAAACCTACCCTTCTGGATACACTTGAAGAACGAGTCATCGTCGCTCTTCCCAGCAGAAGCCTTCTTATCAGGATGATGCTTCAATACCTTCTTGCGGTGGGCCTTCTTAATCTGCTCGTCAGTAGCCCTCCACCTGTACTTGGATAGACCCAAAACGGCATAGTGATCTTGGTTCTAAAAAAATACACGGAATTAGCACAATGTCTTGACGGAAGCCCCACAAAGGCTGCAGTAATACCTTCCAGTCCTTAGGATCCCTAGACAACATCATTGGGTCCTCCGCCTCACTAATCTCCCCAGAATCATCTTCCTCAACCTTCTTTACATTCTGCTGCGCCTGAATGCGATCATCTTCACTAAAGGTGCGAGAGTGTCGTTTCTATTCCCAATCACTGCATTAGCACTCGTTCCATCAAATCAAAGCACCAGGCACCAAAAAAAAAAACTTACTCTGCGGGCATGAGCGAGGAAATGTGGCCCAACAGGCTCAATGGATCGGTGAACTGGGGCGGACAAAGACCCTTGGAAGATGAAACCATTCTCACCGGACCAGTCCCCAGGGAGCGTGGGGAGAGCTTTTGCAATGTGTAGAGTAGCCATTGCGAATGGTATATGTGTATATGGTGGGGTAGATTGGAGCTGAGGATTACAAGCCCAAATAATTCTTGTTCGCTTGTCAAGGATCTTTGTGTGGCTAACAAAAAAAAAATTGGACAAGTCAGCGAAGCTAATTTTCTGACTCTTGGCATCCATCTCAAAATCGTAACTGGTGTTACCCTCAACTTGCCCTTGAGCTGCCCCCACACTGAATGTCTCGTGGATAACCCCCCCAATGTCCCCAGGGAGAATTCGGTAGCATTATAACACAGGATATAGTTCAGAAATGAAAATTCAAACGTCAGTACACAGGAAATGCTAGGTATATTAACAACAACAAAGGAAAAAAAATTAAAAAACAACGATGTATATACAGCCAAACCAAATCAAATGAGCCCAAACAGCCGGGAGCTAAAACGATCCAAAAAACACAAAAATGAAGTACAATATAGATATGCAAACAGATATCAGCCAAGTACATATGAAGAGTTTTCGTATCATCATGATTCATGATCATCAGTCACCCCTCCAACCAGCCCCAGCAGTATTCCACTGTGAAAGCAAACTCCTCAGTAACGAATTAAAGAATGAAGGCTGTCAGCCCTAGCGCCCAGACCCACTACTTCCTCCTCGCCCGGTGCAGTGAATCCCGCCACCTCATGAAGTGAAGAACAGAATACCGCCCACCCTACGCACCCTGAACCGACCATCGACGTAGGGAAATTGTAAAAAAAGGAATTTTAAAAAACAGTTTATATAAGTAAAATGGGAAATGGTTATATCCTATAATGTATGTCGACTGAGAAATATCTGGCTCTGTCGTAGGTCTCGATAGTTCCGAGATATTCTGGGTGGGATCGATGATAGGTTTAGCAGCACCTCCCCCCTTCTTCACTTCCTTTACCCTTTGCTTCAACCCCACCATTAGCGGGGCCTCCACGATCACCCATTGTTCCATAGAGACGCTCTCGTTCGATTTCGGCACGGCGTTCAACTAGCTTGCGAGTGATTACTTGGAACACTTCATCCACACCTGTGAGAGGGTTAGCATAGAGGGATCGATTTGTTGGGTTACTATGTAGGAGCAGACCCGGAACATACCTTGATCATCCCGAGAACTGATCTCATGACAGCTATCCATCCCAATCCAATTCTGGTTGTCGTCGTCCCCGAGGTGCTCGGCGGCGTATGCTATACATCGCTCGAAGGGAACTTCGCGCTTGGAGGGGTCGGCGTTGACAAGGTCCTATAGATACGTCAGTCGTGACTTGGGTGGGCAGAGGGGGTGCGTAGCGTACAGCTTTTGTACCAACAATGTGAATGATAATATTATTATTCAGGTTCTTTTTCAACTCTACCAGCCATGAGTGCATAGCTATGAAAGATGCCTCGGAGGTAATATCATAGCATAGTATCCCACAATTTGCAGAGCGGTAGTAGAGCTTTGAAATTGATCTATATCGCTCTTGACCAGCGGTATCCTGGGGAAGCATTGTCAGCCACACATCCCAAATTTACGCCTTACATCTTACACGCTTCCCAGGATATCTGAGAGCATACCCATATTTGAAGTCTAACAACACAATCATCCACGACAACCTTCTTTGCTAAGAATGAAGCTCCAATTGTAGACGATGAGTCAGGGTCGAATGTTCCCTTGCAGTATCTGATCACAAAGCTTGTCTTCCCCACCGATGCCTGCCCGAGCACAACAAGTTTCGCCTCTAAGCCCGTGCTCATGGTGGATAGGTAACGAGTTCAAGGCACAGTAACGCCAACGGTGAAAAACAAGTAGTATCGCCACTCGGGGTATATGTTGATCGGATCGAGTGCGAGTACTTTGCCGGAATTCTATAGCAGGATCTAAATCGGTACGAAGCGTTAGGTGTTACTGCACGGTTTGCCTAAAGAATCTAAATAGTCCAAGTAGATATTTTGCACTCTCTAGATACTCTTTCTAATGGGATTCGTAATGGGTTCCGGGAGGTACCGCCTGGCAGGCTCCAATCAGCGGAAATACGGTAGATGAAAGATAGATTGGTTTTGTCCGAGGTACAACAGCCGGGAGAGCCCTAGGGTCGCCTGGTGGGTAAGTGGCTGTTGGACTTGAATGGTATACTTCTGCGATACATAAAATGACAGGGACGGGCTTCCCAGATGATTTGTGCGATTCGTTGGGATACCTATTGTTGAGGGCGCTTGCTCACTGAAGATCAAACCACAGGGGAAAACAAAAACACCCTAAGTAGGAGCGAGGAAAACAACAACAGCGGCGGCCAATGTGTGGCGACGCAAGACACCCTCCAAGGTTCTTATATGCGGCTATGCTATGACTCGGAACAGATAGCAAAATTGACCAAAAGGAATAAAATAATCAGGATACTCTGGTTTCTGGTGGGATGACCTCAAGGAACGAAAGTAAATTCTAACTGGCCTGGGTTTTTTTTGATGGCTTGGATTCTTTGACGCTGTGGTCACAACAGGACCGTCAACAAATATGAGTGAGTGCCAGTCGGTAGCCGATAGCTATAAATCTAGAAAGAGCCGAGCAAACTTTACCCATATACTGCTCTCTCGGCCAGGGCGTTTCAGTAATCTGTTACTTATTAGTCCTCCTCCTGTAGATGTTTTCAGATCACGAAGAAGTGGCACATGGGAATCGCAATAATGCGCAATTCTGCCATAATACAGTACATACATACATGTAATGTATATGACATGGGTGACGGGTGTCTAGGACCCTTACAGCACACATGCACCTTGACGGAAGGCCTGAAGGGATCCGGAGATCATCCTAAGTATCTACCTGTACTTTAAAGTCATTTTTTGTCATTTCTTACTTGGATCTTACAGGCTGAGTTCGTATTTAGTGAGCAATTAGCTTATTATATATTGTGAAGTGGCTGCTTGATACTCTATCGGCTTGATACTAAAGCAGCTTTGCGGGCACGTTCAGAGGCCTGCAATATAGTTGTAATAAGTATACAAGCTCATCTACCTAACTCCACACATCAAGAACAATTGATTCCGCCGTCTCCTGCACGTCTCCCGGACGATATCTTTTGCCGCTTGTCCTTGCGATCACCATGACTTTCTGGTGTAATGCACGACGCACGTGACACGTGAAATGGATGGTGGTGGTGCTTATTTTTGCTCTATATAAACCATCTACTGAATCATACTTCCAATACTACAAATGTAAGTAACATATGGAACCTTTCCTCTGGCGTCTAACTAGGTAGCCTCCCACCAATCTAGCAGCATACATCATTTAGCTTGGATCAGATATGTATTTCGGAAAATCCTCAATGATGGTTCATTGTTTGTATTAGACCGGCTCAAACGGTGCGTTTCGTGAGTTGGGGGATTATTGTTCTCACTGTTATTATGTCCTCCTTAAAGAAATATGATTTACACCTACGATCGTGACAACTATCCCGTATAAGCTACGCTGGTAAAACCCATACCATCAAGTCTGATTTGTTGATTTGTTGATTTGTTGTAGCAATTGAATTATTTGCTCTCCTTGGCTAATGGCTCGCATTCTCGGAACCATAGCAAGCTCATGGGCTAAGCTTTGTACATAATGGATGATATTTTGAAAGTTAGGTTGAGGCCTTGAAGATTTGCCATTGATTCTTGCTACCATTCGGCCAGCCTATTGAGCCTATAGTGTACTATACAATAGATCGTGGGTTCGGGCACCACCGAAATCTAGGTACAGAGAATCAAAATAACCTACTGTCAGAAACTGTCTTTGCATGTGTGCTGATAGCTAACGTTGATGTCTTTCCCCTTTTCTTAATGCGTTGCAAATGGTAACTAGGCATCCACTAGCTATATAGCAAAACTCCTCAGACAAGCCCTTCTATTTGTATGCACCATATCCTAGAAAACTGGAAGGAAAATAAATAGCCACCTCACTACATCTTTTCTCCAGGGTCGTTATGTATCCTACTCAAATATTGGAACCCATGACTAACCCTTCGGGCTTCTCAACGATTTGGATAGGTTTGCATAGCCTTATGCCTCAAACCCTAGGCCCTCAACTTCAAGCACTCATCATATCATCTGACCCATTGATGCATGGGATTTTGATGTGATGCATTGGTTTCTTGTCTCCATCAGGCCCCTTCATGGTACAGCTTCCACTTCCTGGATATTGACAAGAATCCCGTCAACCTTCGTGTTGACCTTCATCTCTTTATGGAACAGATAGCATTGACCTTCACATTGGCAGTATTGATCTTGGTGGTGAGGTTAGTGAATACAATTTTCGGCAAGGGCAATAGTACAAGTAGTGGCTGTACCACTACCAGAAGTTCCAACAAACTTCATGGGAGCTGACGATACTATTAGCTAGCATATCACTTGAGGTACGGTAGAATACCATGACTCTTACATTGGAAAGCCATATATCTTAATTTTGGTGGTCCCGTACCCGCTGCCGCCCCCATAGCTCCGCTGCGTGTCGTAACGAAGAAAAGAATGGAAGATCTCAGTTGCTAGGTTTGTAGTTCTAACACAACACCTTCGCACCAAGGGATAATGCCCACTTTTTGGTAGTCTAATCTGGGGCCGTGCATAAAATATTAATCTTTATTTTGAAATTAGAGGTTTTCAGTACTCGCTAGCTTATGCGGTATGTATTTTTAAAGATCCTAGTGGTCAGTTAACAAATTGCGGGCCTTCCCAGCTCCCGTAGTCTAGCACCACGTACCCGGTACCGTACAACCTGTACATATCGCCCCCCACAGGACCTGATGACGTGCCCTACTTCCCTGGTGCCGGGAATGTTGACAGTTGCCTCTGATCTGGCTGTATGCGTAGTCAGGTTGGCACGTGTATGCGTGGCATCACACCACATCACTAACAAACTACTTAAGTATGTTGTCGTCCTGTTCCTTCCTTCATCATCGCACATTTTGCTTCCGATCGTACAAACATCTGTTGTATTGGCTTTCACCTCATTTCATCAGATAACCCAATGGGCCTAGGCCCTAGTCTGGTTGGCACAAGCCCCTCGGAAGAGGCCTAGGCCCTACCCTCAGACTATTGCTGGGCCAATCCTCAACGTCTGGGCCTCCTCCGCCAAGTTATGTATTTCCTTTGTTGGAGTTAGTGATTTACTCGTGATTACGGGTTATGTAATCCGCTGCGGGTAGGACTATGTGTAAGCTAACCACAAAGTTATCGCAGCGTAATAAATCTTCAATCACTGTGACACCTGCCACCGCCATGTCAGCCAATACCAGCTCGTCAGCAGCCCGGGTCCCTTTCCGAAGCCTCCGCAGACCAAGAGATCTCTCCAAATGAGAAGTTCTCCCCGAACGAAGCGGTTGGACACACTCGTTGGCATGGTCGCGGTGAGCTCAGTCTGGAGAAGCTTGTGAGAAGGCAGATTGTAAAGCATCACTTGGTTGGGATTGATGAGATGTTAGAGGCGTTGGAGCAGTACGGGAGAGGGAAGAAGTTATGCGAGGATAGCTGGAGAGCCTTATTCGCTTCTGTGCAGTACATTGGCATGTGAAAGATTTCGTTGCCATTTTAGGACCGGGGGGGAGGGGGCGGTTAACCACCCCCGAGGGCTGCACACTAGTAATGAGTATATAAAAAAAGTAATAAACCCCACCATGGGCATCAACCTTCTGACCGCTCCTAGCCAAAGTTGAATGGTGGAGACTTTTCATGGCTTGTCTGCCTAGAACTAACTACAGAATCCTTCAACAGAACTATAGGTAGAACATTTCTTGCAAACTTAGCCATTGGGCCGGGCCTATGGAAGAAAAGTACTTTGAAGTAGGGGAAAGTTCTGTGATTTACTCATGTATTCACATTTATGTAATATTCTCGGAACAACTAGTAATTAGGTAGGCCTCACAACAGTCTGTGGGCGAATCTGGCCTCGTCTTGCAGCTCCGTATTATTGGTATTGCTGACCTTTGTGACGGTTTTATTGGTGAAATACGTCTGAGATGTGTAACCAGACAACGTTACCTAATCGGCTGCAACGGTAGCCGGATTGGGTTTCAGCTCGTCACGAGATCAGAGGAGTGCCCTAGCTCATATAACTCGCGATAGAATATAGTACATCACAGCTATTGTGCATCTGTTTATTTTGGGCGGAAGTCTTGGAAAATCAACGGCTGTCATCTGGAGAGCATTTGAAACTGTGTTTCTGTAACAAAGTGTAACCCCACCATTTGCTACCGAATGGCGGGGCCGTTAAGTAGCGCGTCTGCATGACCGGGATTGATTTTGCCGACAGCTTTCGGCAGCTCGCGCAAATAGAGGTCTCGGACTTGGTTGTGTTTCTATATACCCCCATCGCCCTTCATTCTTCTCCATTTCATTCACATCTATACCCAGGGTGCCCATAGGAAAACTGTGAATATGAATCGCGAAAGCCCAGACACCCAGAAGCCCGTTTTAACCGGCGCCGAGGTTGCGGGCCACAACTCAAAAGACTCTTGCTGGGTTATCGTGCATGGGAAGGCATACGACGTCACAGAGGTTAGAAGCCGCTCAATTTGCCTCAAAATATGGCCATGGTGAAATATAGCTAATAATTGACTGACAATAGTTTCTTCCAGAGCATCCAGGCAAGCTTCCCCAGGCAAATCCTCATTCTCACCTATTAATTGAGAAATTGCAGGTGGTTCCAAAATAATACTCAAATATGCTGGGAAGGATGCGACTGAGGTATATACGCAATTCCCATAAGGACATTGCCTGTTACTGATATAAATTACAGGAATTTGACCCAATCCACCCTCCAGATACCCTGGAAAAGTATCTTGATAATTCAAAGCACCTTGGGCGAGTTGACATGTCAACTGTCCAGGTAGAAGCTAAGGCACATGACCCGGACGAAGAGGCGAGGCAGGAGAGAATAAAACGAATGCCTCCATTGGAGCAATGCTACAATCTGACTGATTTTGAGGTACTTGATTCATTCCAGCACTGTCAATACATGGAGTAAATGAGGCTGATAAGATTCCCGGGATAGTCTGTTGCGAAGATGGTTATGAAAAAGACTGCCTGGGGCTACTATTCCTCAGGAGCGGATGATGAAATCACCATGAGAGAGAACAAGCTTGCATTCCACAAAATCTGGTTCAGGCCCCGAATACTTGTCGATGTGGAGAATGTGAGGTTACATCCTTCGATAGCCAGTCATTTCCATTGTCTAACAACGGTGTAGGTGGATCTGAGCACAACGATGTTGGGAAGCAAATGCACAATCCCTTTCTATGTAACCGCAACCGCACTCGGCAAGCTTGGAAACCCAGAAGGGGAAGTTATCTTTACAAGAGCAGCACATACGCATGATGTTATTCAGATGGTGGGTCTTGACAATCGACAAGTGAAAATCTAAGACTAACGTTCTTGCACAGATCCCGACACTGGCCTCTTGTTCATTTGACGAGATTGTCGATGCCAAAAAGGGAGACCAGGTCCAGTGGCTTCAGTTGTACGTGAATAAGAACAGAGAAATAACCAAGGGAATTGTACAAGGTGCGGAAAGGCGAGGGTGTAAAGGTCTTTTTATCACTGTCGACGCTCCGCAATTAGGCCGAAGAGAAAAAGGTTTGTTCACAATTAGATATCCGAGGGTCACAAAGATATATGCTAATCTTTTATAGACATGCGTTCGAAGTTTGACGATGTAGGATCCAATGTCCAAAAAGTGGATGGAGGTGCCGTGGACAGGAGTCAAGGTGCCGCCCGTGCAATGTAGGACCCCATATCCCCCTCCCCTTCTCCTCCTCGCACCCTAGATGCAGCACTAATGTAACGGCAGTTCTTCTTTCATTGACCCTTCCCTGAGCTGGAAGGACATTCCTTGGTTCCGCAAAATCACAAAAATGCCCATTGCCCTCAAGGGTGTTCAGCGAGTCGAAGATGTCCTGAAAGCCGTCGAGTATGGTGTTGATGCCGTCGTTCTTTCTAATCACGGTGGCCGACAACTCGACACTGCTCCATCTGGAATCGAAATCCTAGCAGAAGTCATGCCTGCACTCCGTGACCGAGGCTGGCAGGACAAGATTGAAGTCTACATCGACGGTGGTATCAGGCGAGCTACAGATATCCTCAAAGCACTGTGTCTTGGTGCCAAGGGTGTTGGTATCGGAAGGCCTTTCTTGTATGCAATGAGCACCTATGGACAGCCAGGCGTGGAGAGGGCAATGCAGCTATTGAAGGTGAGTGGTGGATTAGTGTGGGCTGTTTTGATTTCTAAGCAGATACCATGCACCCAAGTACAAGGCACACCCGGCTAATATATTTCTTCGGTGACGCATAGGACGAGCTAGAAATGGACATGCGATTAATCGGAGCTTCTAAGATCTCCGACCTCGACACGACAATGGTCGACTGCCGGGGTCTAAGTAGTCATGTTGGTGCGTTGTTCCCTTGCAATTGCATTCTGCGTATTCCAATAATGTATTCGAATTTACTAACATGGTGCTACTTTGTAGTTCCCGTTCCAGGTGATATGCTCGGCCAGTCAACATATGACTCCCTCGTCACCCCAAACTTCAAACTGAATCCCTTGACACTCAAGGCAAAGCTATAAACCATATACCCCACCATACCTCCCTCTCCATACCTCCCCATAACTTCCACCCTAGCTCCATGACCATAGCAAAATACCCATCCTTTTTTGTATCACTACATGGTGGGTTCACTTCTCTCTCGCGATTTTGGATAGAATGGAGACTCCTAGATATCAGGTACTACACTCAATCTAACAAGTAGATATTTCCCTTGTAAATACAGAAAGAAAAAAAGGCATATCAATGACTAGTGGTCAACCCAGTCAGGTGGTGCAAGGTAATTCCATCGGGTACGTTTTCCTTAAACCCGAATGTGACATGTAACTAGGGGGAGAAAGCATAGACACGAGACTAGTATGATATATGTACCTCTGAGCTGGGCACATGTAAATAATTCTTGTAGTAGCGGTAACGTATCACAAGATCACGAAATGTTCCTTATGGTATGGCTGTGTCATGAACTATATTTAACGAAGCAAACTATGACACGAGTACGTAAGGAAAGTTCGGCTATTACTAAGTTCTGCGGGAAGTGAGATTGCGGGGCCTGAGAAGGTTGGATCACTAAATGTCAGTTGGTGGGGTGAATTCGAATGTATATATAATCCCGGAGCATCCCCCTTCCGCATCCGGCCGTCATGATCCCCACAATTCCAAACCGGACTAACAATTCCATATGGTTGAAGATTAAGTACAAACTCGTTAATGTATATTATGAGTGGTTTCTTTGAAGAGACACCTCTTTTAGTGTTTTTTTTGCTTGCAAAGTCTCTGGTGGTTTATATCTATATCCTTTTTTTTTTTTTTTGCTGGTGGACAGCACGACATGCAACATCAGGGATTCCCCTATCCATGACTCGGTGAAAGTTGCGATGCATGATCTCGTGATCGGTCGCCTTTTTTTACTCAGCAACGTGAGATACGCGAAGTCCTCTGAATGAGAACTAGTCGAATCGAACAACTTTTCGTATTGCTAAGTTTGAAGGGGGACCAGATCGGAATCTAGAACCAGACTACCAAAGTCCCTAGCCATCGGAATCAATTTACTCAAGTAACCTCATAATAAAATAAACATCTTATTAGAACATATATACATATATACCCAGTAACCAGACTATATACCCAGCACTTTACTGTAGGCCCTGAATTGAATAACAAGAATCTCTTTCTCCGGCCATACCCGCAAAATATAGGTACTGTAGGTACAGAGTGCGGAGACTGTACAAACAAACGGCCCTGATCCCAAACAACCCTTCTTTACGTTTCGGACCTGCACGGTACGGTTCGCGGTAAGTTCAAAACCACGCACTAAACCCAAGGTATGTAACCTCGTCGTCAGCAATCTATCGCTAACCACACGCAGACTAATAAATTGCGTAAGAAAAGCATTCGCTGCAATTTCTCCCCCCTTAGCTTCCTTTCGGGCATCGGAGCCAAATAAGAAACCGCCATAGCAAAAAAGAGTGGCCCGAATTCCCCCCAAAATATGGTAATCGTAATCTCAGATGATTAATCCAAGCCCAAGCTCCACATGTCATCATTCCAAGTAGTTGAAGCAGGTGAAAGCAAGTTAAGTACCCGCTTGTCCGCACCCACCACCCCTTCGCCGGCTCAATGAATGAATGGGATCATCAATCAGCCAGCCCCATACTGTACCTAGACGGCCCTGTTCCCTGTCCGCCCAGCCCAGCAGTCCAGCCCAGCAAGCCCAGCCCCAGCCCATCATAGCATCCTTCCCGGCCTTAGCTCAGCAATCTTTCTTCGTACTTTACGCTTTCCAACATTATTATTATCACACACACACACAAACTCCCCCATAACTTCCATGCAGGCCCGCCAAGCCGCACCTCACTGGAAAGCCCATCCTTGCATTACTCAGACGGCAAACCTCTTTTAACCCCAATCTTTTCCCTCTCCACTCACGCTCCCATTTCTAAGATCTTACAAACCCAACAGCAAAGCCCGTTCCCGACTGAGTGATTCCTTACTACGCAACAAAAGCCCCATACTTCATTACCTCACCACCCAACCCAGGCCAGCGTTCGACAGCAGCATTACCTACGCAGCTTTCACAAGCCCTGACTGAAGCTTGATCAGAAACTGAACTGAACTACTCGAACCCAGCCAGTCAAGTGTCGCCGTGAGAAAAACCAGCTTACTTACCCTACGGGCGAGGGTAAACCGTTAGGTTAGCTTTAGCTGCCATTAAAGTAAGTAGCTGCTGCTGCTTATTTTATCGCTCGCACAAAATAAAAAAGAAAAAGGTATGTAGCAAGCAAAGATCGGGAGAAAGAATCACGACTGCCATGGCACACAGAGAGATAGAGAGAGAGAGAGAGAGAGATTTACTTGACTTTTATACATTTAGTTAAAACAAATTATCAAACATGGCTATATTCTCCCCTCTTATTGCTGTTATGTTTGATCGTGAAACAATCCCATCCCGTCCCATCCCGCACACATCCATCCTATTCCCATTTCCATTTCCATTCCCATTTATCCTCATTCATTCATTCATTCATCCTTATCTCCTGCATCTGTTTTTTCTTTTCTGATTGCTACTTAAAAGCTCCCCTCTGATCCATTCCTCTCTGTGTTTTGTATTATACCCCGGGGGGAATGAATCACGGGTCAAACACCTTTCTCCCCCCCTCCAATCCTGGGACACCAAACAGGCTTACTTACTAAACGCATCTTTTGCCCAGAATAGGAACTTCCAATTTGGACCTTGTGTGCGAAAAAGCCCCAGTTGAAACGGTCGGTCCGAAAGTCAACTGTCTCAACCCCAACCAAACCGCAAAACAAACGAACCGGAACGAGGCGACGAAAAACACCCAAGCTGTGAAAGCTTCATTCTTCACGAATCCCCCCCGTTCATCCAATAACCAACCATTGGGCTCCAAACAATCCCACATATACCGGGAAACCTATTCTGTCAATTTCCTCGAAAGCCCTCGGCTCATAACACCACCGGACGTTGTGAAGGATAGGATCCTCCCAGCTTTTCCCGTGGTCAAATCACGCTGTCCACGCTCTCGACCATTTTGATAGCTCATACCATCCCGTGTACTATTCCCATTACTCTGAAATGCAGCCCACTCTCGCTCCAGCTCCCCATCCTCCTCACCAACATCTCCAGAGTCCGCAAGCCCAGGTACAGCAGCCTTCATACCTAAAAGAGGAAATCAATCATGGACAAACACTAATAGAGGGATGGGATGACCAGCAGGAAACCGAGGATGCAGAACAAGGTCAGTCGGGTCTACCAGCGACTTGTTCTTCGAGGGGTCTTACTGATGTTTGTTTCCCTTTGCATTATAGCTTTGCGCGCACACCTGTTGCACAATATGCAAGCGGCCACCACCGCCGCAAAACCAGTCTCAAGCCCACCGGATCAGAGGGGACCGGTGGCTTCGCATGATGACAATTTGAACATTGACCCGGCGATATCCGGTGTGGGCGTAAATCACCAACAACCTCCTCAGGGAATATCGCAGCATCCACCACACCCACAGCAACTCCAGCAGCCGCAGCAGAACATTCAAATCCAGGGGACGACACCAGAGATGCAGTCTCATTCACCGGAAGGAGAGGGATCATCAGAGACACCTAAGCGAGGTGGGAAAAGGGAATTGTCAACCTCAAAACGTGCGGCGCAGAACCGAGCAGCCCAGGTAAATCCAATTGCCCCCACTAGTAGAGCAAGTGCATAGAATTTAACAAACCTCAATCAGCGAGCATTCCGCCAACGTAAAGAAGGCTACATCAAGAAACTCGAAGAACAAGTTCGAGACATGACCGCCCTGGAGGAATCGTACAAAGCGATACAGAACGAAAACTACCAATTGAGAGATTATATTATTAGCTTGCAGTCCCGACTGATAGAATCACAGGGAGAGGACGCGGTTCCTCCAGCACCGATACTTATCACTCACCAACAGCAACCACAGCAAGCTCTGCCGTTTCAACCCCCACCCCCGGGGGTGGCTACACTCCCTCATGGGCAACCCCCGCAAGGGCAACCTGTACATGCCGCCCCAACACCTTCCCAGCAGCAACAGGCAGCGCCTACGGCGCCCATGGGGGTGCCGGTGCCGGTGGCTCCTCAGCAGTCTCAGCATGTGGTTCCACAGGCACAGATGGTCGCTGCACCTCCACCACCTCAGCAGCAGCAGCAGGCCCAGCAACAGCAGCAGCAGCAACAAGCAGCATTGGAGAATGGGCCCGTGGCAGCGGCGAAGAGGGCCCTAGAGGAGGGGGGTGATGGTGCGTATGCGGAGTACGTGAAGAAGAAGCTGAGAGGAGAGGATGTGGCGCCTCCAGCACAGCAAGGTGTTGCTCCACCAGCAGCGGCGGCGGCGGCCGAGGGTGAGGTTAATGGGGGAAAGGCATGATTGCATGAATGTCCTGGACCACCGGGGATATTCCTAGGGAAGTAGTCGACAATGCCATGGGTACCGGTATCTTGGGATACTGGATAGGAAAAACGGCAGTAGGGGTTGGGAGACCTATAGGCCCTTGAAGCTATATTCTGAGCAGGTTGTTTGCGTTGCGTTCCGTTATATTAGCTTTTTGCTGTGTGATAACAGGTGGAAGAAGGGGGTGGAGGTTAACGTCACGGGTATCTTTTTTTTTCCTGCTTGTATTTGTGAATTTTTATCTGGCGTAATTTTTCTTTGCTTTTTTTTTTTTTTTGGTTTTCCTGGTTGTGCTGTGCTGTGATGATTAGCTTAATTGAAGTATATCAGACGAGCTGAGAATGAGATGGAGTGGATTGGTTAGGATGGAATTGGATTGGGTTTTATTGGGTCATTTACTTGGATCTTATGGTCGTCATCGTGTAAATGTGTATGTGTGTGGAAAGGGGTTCTTTTGCTTGTGGGGATCGAGAGTGGAGTGCAGTGAGAGACTTACTTTAAAAGTTCAAGTGAACCGACCGGTCACCCACAAAGTCGTACTTTGTTTCTGGATGAACCCCCGTACACAAGTACACGAGTACTGGTATCTAGCAATTCATAGTTGCAGCACGAGGTACCGGTTCTCGACGCTCGGGTGGCGTATTGCTAGCTAGGCCATTGAGTAGTTGTGTTTCGCTGAAGGACTGGACTGGACTGGATCAACGTGTTTAATGTGTAGGAAAGAAAGATAGGTTTTGATTTCTGATTGTTAAATACATTGCTTGCTTAGTCGCTGGAGAATGAAAAAGTATCTCGGCAACATGGGAAAGAGAAAAAATGTTACCCTGAGTACTTACTAACTCAAATTAAAACTTACGTGGGTTCCAGTGGAACGTGGACCAATCTATTTCCGAAGAAATACATCCCGACATAGATTCCCCCCCAAATACCTAGATGATTATATCTAGAGGTTATAGTAATAATAATCTTTTTACATATGTATATCACAAGCGCCCCCACCCACTTCTA
>Ga0307511_10003765_pt1 | contig 15523 bp, 15 predicted proteins | sample 13_EM_MG_FD_200266 | JGI IMG/M metagenome (GOLD analysis project Ga0307511, IMG submission 200266) | Populus trichocarpa ectomycorrhiza microbial communities from riparian zone in the Pacific Northwest, United States - 13_EM | ecosystem: Host-associated > Plants > Roots > Unclassified | place... | reverse complement strand
TTATAATTATTTTTTTATTAAAAAAAAAACATTAATAATGACTGGATATTTATTCTTAGGTAAAAAAAAATCAGACCCAGAACATAGTGCCACCAACAGTCCAGTGCCACCAACAGTGCCACATTACTCTCTTTGATTCTTTTGAATTTTAACTCATATGAAATTCACTCGCTGGTTTTTATCTTCACACTGTCACCTGTGAAACGTTTGTTTAAATTTCTGATATAAAATGTTTTTAAAAATAATTTTTTGTTTGAAAATATATTATTTTTTTTAGATATTTTTTTTATTTTTAATATCATAAAATCAAAGTCTTATAAAATATTAAAAAATATATAAAATTAATACTTTTTTCAACAAAAATATTTTTTAAAAGTATTAAAAAAATAGAAAAATAAGATCTCCCAGGCACACCCAAAATCCAAGCGAAATTTTACTCCCAAGAAACAATCCCCCCTCCCCCTCCCCCCCCTGTTTTTAAACAGATTCAGAATCAACCTAACCTCAGCCGAATTGAATTGACCGGCGAAGAACACCTCACCGTTAAGGGGAAAAAACCTAAAAACAAGGAAAACATAACCGCTATACCACTCGACTACTGGCTATTCCAAAAAACTGTTTGCAAATGTGCCAGGAACAGTGTTTTTTTAAAATTATTTCTTCAAAAAACAGTATAAAAAACAATAACTACCATAGTTGCCGAACACCATCTCACAGCGTCGTGCCACAGTCCGCATCACAACGCCGGATCGTGAATTCGTGACCGCCTCACGGTCCGTTCTTCGCGTCCCCTATCTCCTTTTCCGGTGTCTTAAAATCCCAACAGCATCCTCACCTCGATTCTTCTCCCTATATTCTCTCTTCTCTCCTTTCAGTTATAACTTACAAGCAACCAACAGCAGCACCAGTATCACTCTAAAAAATAAAAATAAAAATGGACGACGTTTTTTTCTCCCTTCACTCTGCATCTCCTCGAACCAACAGCGATGATGCTTCTTCGTCCTCACCTCCGCTCCGAACACCAAAGATCTTCGACCGTTACTTTTCTTCCTCCTCCTCACCATCCTCCTCCTCCGACGATGATCTACAGCCCTCCAATCCCAATCCCTCCCTGGAAGCCTCCACTAAACGCCTGGATTACATGATCCAGTTCCTCGACCGAAAACTCTCCAATAACAACTGTAATAATAGCTCTAACAACAACGAAAGTGTTTCCCACAGACACAAAACTCCGGCTCTACCAGAATTCATTGGCAAAGGAGGGGGAACCGGGATTTTCCGTATCCCAGTTCGAGCCGCGGTTCACCCAGACCGTCCACCCAGTCTTGAAATTCGGTCACATCCGCTGAGAGAATCTCAAACCGGTCGGTTTTTGAGAACGATTGTAACTACCGAGACGCAAGTATGGGGTGGGAGAGAAAACGGCGCCGTTCAGGTCTGGGAATTGAAGGAAATGTACGGCGGGAGTGATGAAACGGCGCCGTTCAAGGAGTCTGTGGCGTTGAATTCGGGTTCGGGCGTTACGTGTTTGGTTGGTGATGAAGGGAGTCGAGTTGTTTGGAGTGGACATAGAGATGGTAGAATTCGGTGTTGGAAAATGGATACGGGTCCAGGGTTGGACCGAAGTCGTGTCAAGGAGGTCTTGTCTTGGATGGCACATCGCGGGCCAGTCATGACCATGATCTTGACTTGTTATGGTCGGTCAGTTCTCACTGGTTTAAAATTATGGATTAATGTTTTAGTTATTGTTGTATTTTGATTGAATTTTATTATTGATTCCAGGGGATTTGTGGTCGGGATCAGAAGGGGGGGTTATTAAGATATGGCCCTGGGAAGATCTGGAAAAGGCCTTTTCATTTACCGCAGAAGAGAGGCATATGGCTGCACTGTCAGTGGAGAAGTCATATATTGATATTAGGAACCAAGTGACCACGAATGGATTCAGCAATGTATTGAATTCCGACGTTAGATACTTGCTTTCTGATAATTCCAGGGCTAAAGTCTGGAGTGCTGGGTTCCTGTCGTTCGCATTGTGGTATGTGTTTATTTGATTTTATTTTTGCTTGATAAGTATCTAGAAGTATCTAATTATGATTTTTTTTGAGTTTGCTCTCTCATTGGTCTTACGGTAGTTTAGAAACTTCACTACAATGGTATGGTTTTTAAAATGTAGAATATGATTTGAAACTGGTTTTAGAAGTTCTAGTCAAATACATAATGTCTTAAAAATAACATGGTTTGACACTTGTATTCCGGAAAAATATTTACATTTGATCCGTAGAAAAAAACAAAGAGTGAAATATAAAAATATTCTGCTACGCATCATATTTTGATCAATGTTTATCTTCATATGGTCCCTTTTTTCCAATATTAGAACTATAGCTTGAAAATTTCTGTCTGTGTTTATTCACAAGAAACTTACGGATCCTAGGGCTTGTGCATTTTCTCATGGCATAGTATTGGTGTCACACCCCTCTCCTAATTACTTTGGTAATGCATCTTAGTTAGTATCTTTAATTGTATTCACTTTAGAATTGTGCTTTTAGTTAGCTAAGTAAACCAACCTCTCTAATTGCTTCTTATTGTTACCTAAACAATTAAATTTCTCAACCAAACATGTATTTATAAGCATACACACCCTGATGTCCAGTAAACAAACTTATATGACATCTTGTTGTCTTGCTGTCCAGTAAATAAACTAATATGACATCTTGTTGTCCTGTCTTGATCATTCCCTTATATTTTACATCATGTGTAGCATATAGGTGGCCACAATTTCATGTAAAGAAAGCTTTACTCTTTTCACATATCATGTGCAGTTATATCAACACAATATTTGGGCTAAAACATAGCTTTTTCTTTAAAAGATCACATCATACTTCGATCTTTCACAATCACACTCTTATTTAGCAACTATCATATGAAGTTTCCATTGAAAACTAAGGTTATACATTTATATTCTGAAAATCCAGCAAACATTTAAAGAAATTCTTCATGCATAAAAGCATCTAAAACAATAGGATTTATACGTACTTGTCAATTTAATCACTCACCTTAAGCTTTAGCCCATTTTCCCTTACTTTCTTTCCTTTCCTTTTATAAACTCACAATCTATCTTTGGTTTGTTTCCTAACAATTCTATTGAATCTAAGCCCTAATACTTCACAATTTGTTCTTGGAATTTATGGTTTGGTAGTTTTAGTTTGTAGGATAGTGTTTAGCTCTCTCTTAGGTTCAAGAAATGGAAGAAAAAGATGTAGTTAGTTCTGAAAATTTTGAAGGAAAGCACATCTCTACCTTCCTTTTGACACCTCATAAGCATGGCATGCCAAAACTTGTCCTCCTTCACCTACTTAATCATGCAAAACTTATCCTACTTCACCTAGTTAAGTTAGTAATTGCATTTTGAACCTTCTTTTCTTTGGCTTTTGTTCCCTAATTTTCTCTAAACTTACATTATTCTAAAGAAACCATCAATTACAGTCAAATGCAAATTTTGGGGTGTTACAATTGGAACTTCGTCAGCCCATTTGGCAGCTTGTTCTCTATGTTCATGTTGGCTGTATGCAGTGTGAATGGAGAATGGCCTTGAGAGTAGCCAAATAGAATACAATCTGAGGTGTTTCTACCAATGATAGAATTCAGAGAGTAAGCTGACATGATGTCGACTTTCTCAGTTCTCTGTAGAGACAGAGCTAGTATGAAGGGTTTCTTTTTGCTGTATTAGCCAGGACCTTGTTCAGCTACCAAACTGAAACCCTACAGCAATCCTTAAATAATACATTCTCCTCGAATCCTTCCTATCTGGAGGGGGATTTTGCATTTAGCTATTTTGTCGTAGAACTTCAAATTGCATGGTTCTCTGTTAACAAACTAGAATTGCTACATCTACTTCCTGAGGTGGGCATTGCTTGTCTTCTTTAAGTTCCAACTAAATGATTCTTCAATCTTATTTTTGCATTTAACTTTGTCATTTCTGTGGTGTTTGCATTCTTATGCGAATAGAAGTGACAAATCAATTTACTTTAACAACTTAACTAAACTTCAATACCAAATAAGTGACTAGTTGCAGTGGTTGCTAGGTGTTGAGAATAGGATACCATGCAAGGGAGACAAGGTGTCTTCCCAGTAAAGGCAGCTAATAGGCAGACAGAGAAGAGGCACACTGATGTATTATTTTGACTCTTTTCTCATGATTCTGTTTCCTGATTTAGTAGGAACTGATGGTTTCACCCAGTCTTCATTGTGTTTTGGGGATCTTTTCTTTTTAGTTACTTTGCGTAGCACCGATTTAGTTGGATATGGGGACCTATGTCAGTTTCTTTCTTTGTTTATTTATTTTTGGGTTGGAGAGGAGTTGGATATTTTATTTTTCATTAATATTTCTTATATTTTACTAATTAATATTGAATTATGGGGAGACATCTATTTTGCAGGGATGCACACACTAGGGAGTTGCTGAAAATGTTCAATATAGATGGTCAGATTGAAAGACTGGACATGTTGTCAGGACAGGACTTAACCTTTGAAGATGATATCAAGATGAAAATTGTTGCTGGTTCAAAGAAAGAGAAAATGCAAACTTCATTCGGTTTCTTTCAGCGTTCACGTAATGCTATAATGGGAGCAGCTGATGCTGTTCGTCGAGTTGCTGTAAAAGGTGGATTTGGAGATGATAATAGGAGAACAGAAGCGGTAATTATAACAACAGATGGAATGATTTGGACTGGGTGTGCAAATGGCTCGCTTGTGCAATGGGATGGAAATGGCAATCGTTTGCAAGATTTCCAGTATCATCCTGTTGCTGTTCAGTGCTTGTGTACATTTGGTTTGCAAATATGGGTTGGTTATGCAAGTGGCACTGTTCAGGTGTTAGACCTTGAGGGTAATCTGGTTGGAGGATGGGTGGCTCACAGCAGTCAAGTAATAAAAATGGCTGTTGGGGGTGGCTATGTTTTCACCCTGGCTAATCATGGCGGTATACGTGGATGGAATGTCATGTCTCCAGGACCCCTTGATGGCATACTGCGTTCAGAGTTAGCTGGAAAAGAATTTTTGTATACAAGGATAGAGAATTTAAAAATATTGGCTGGTACATGGAATGTAGCACAAGGAAGAGCTTCGCAAGACTCACTTGTGTCCTGGTTAGGTTCTGCTGCTGGGGACATTGGCATTGTTGTTGTTGGGTTGCAAGAAGTTGAGATGGGTGCTGGTGTTCTTGCAATGTCTGCAGCTAAGGAAACTGTAAAGACATCTCCATTATTAAACTTGGCTAGTATGCTATTAAAGGGTTTTTGTTTGCATGGCCATCAAAAGTTTTTTTTCTGTGTGCTACGGAAGGGACCTTGTCTCTCCTAATCAATTTACAGAAATGACATTGAGAACTCTACTAGCTTGGTCAAGTTTTTTTGCTTTTTTGTTTTGTTTCAAGATATAATAAAACAGCTGTTGCAGGTGATATAATGATGGTGTTAAGTTGTTTTTATGGGTTGAAGATCTTTGAAAAATTTAATAATTTTAGTCTCAGCTTTAACAATGGTTGGAAACTTTGGAAAAGTACATGATGGAATGAATAAAATGCATTAATATGCTGGTTGGGCAATGAATAAAATGCATGACAGATGTTCACTGTGAACACGCTTTAGGATAGGGCAATGTGGGGTGATTTGCTAGGCAGCCATCACAATGAAAGTTGTCTATGATGTTTTTGATATGCTGGTTGTAAATGACCTTTCCTCAAATAAATGAAAGCAAGGATAATTGGAATGAAGGCAATGCTGTTAAACTTCTTGTATGAACATTCTCTTTTATGATTATGCTTATATTATAATTACCCTTGCTTTTCTTCTCTCATCAATTTTGCTGTCTCATGCTATTTGTTTTTTCCTTTCAACTGCAGGTTGGACTGGAGGGCAGTTCTGCTGGGCAGTGGTGGCTGGATACGATTGGCAAAACATTGGATGAAGGGTCAACATTTGAACGTGTTGGTTCTAGGCAGCTAGCAGGCTTGCTGATTGCTATGTGGTCAGTATCTATGGATTATGATAAAAATATGAAATTAGGCCTTTAGTGTTTATCATCAATGGATGTTTGTATGGCTGGATAAAATTGATAATTTCATTGTTATAAATCATATTTCAAGTGAGTTCATCATGTTAGATCGGCATATCTGCATGTATAAAAGAAATGTGCTCGCTAGAAGGCCAGCATTATAAGATTGGAATATGAGCCCTTTACATTTTTCCTTTTTATGTTTACCCTTTCATTTCTTTGGGGTTATTTCTTTGGTTGTGGTGAAGGGTGTATGCAGTGAGGCTGCTTAATTTGGTCCTGAAATGGAATCCACATTAATTTGGTCCTGAAATGGAATCCACATAATAACTTGATTCAATTTGATTGTGATGTCAGCCCTCTGTAATTTTATGTTCCAGTTCTAGCTTAGGCATGTGCAACTTATCTATTAAATCTCATTCGTCTCAGCCCTTAATGGCTATCTTGGTTCTGATAATTGAATAATTGTATGGCAGGGTTAGAAATAATCTTAAAGCTCATGTCGGGGATGTTGATGCTGCTGCAGTTCCATGTGGCTTTGGGCGTGCAATTGGTAATAAGGTATGCCTTTCCATGTTTTGCTTTCTACCAACTCTGCCCTTGCATTATTTTCAGGAACTGTGTTTGTCTTTGCCTGATTAAAGTTACCTGTTTAAATCTTAATAATTAAATTAAATACAACTTAATGTATAATTAGAAGTTTTAGTGGATCAACCTCCACTTACATTATTTTATCTTATTTTATCTCTTATCATTTTCAAAAAGAAATTGTTTGTAAGAATCACAAAACATCTACATTGTAAAAAAGAATTCATGAATACAAAGAAAAATGTAACCTCCTTTCTTATAATACTGTAAATGCACCCCACTTAATATAAAAAATGTAAGTACTCGTTGGTATAAGAAAATAAATGTGTCAACGAAACAAATCCCATGCGACAAAATAAAAGTAATAAATACCAAAAAAAATTGAACAGATCGAGATCTTCTCTAATCATGTGATTATAAACCATTGGAATACTCGAGAAAAAGCTTGTTTTCTCAAATTCTCTCCAATCACCGATGACCATGGGACCTGCGAAACTGCAATGGATGACAATTAACATTGACAAGGAACATTATCTGTGAATGAGCTGGACATGTAGAGATAAACCATCACATTATTCAAGGAAGAAATTTCGATATATATAGCTACTAGAACTGCTGCTGAGGTTTTATAGTTTATAGGTTCTCTGTTAATACAGAATTACTCTGCTTCCTGTTCTCCGTGTGTTCTATTACCATATCCCATGCCCAAATGATTGTTTATTCTTTCTGTGGAGCAATTACAGCTTTGCCTGTTCTGCCCGTGCATTATTTTCAGGAACTGTGTTTGTCTTTGCCTGATTAAAGTTACCTGTTTAAAGGGAAAAAAATTATTTTTTCACTTATCAATTGAATGTCTTGGATTCAAGTTGTAACTACCTCACAAATCTTTTCTTTACACTGCCTGGCTTTTTATCAGCATGCCTTCTCGAGCTATTCTTTTTATTGGTGTGGCTAATTGTTGACTGTGCAGGGTGCTGTTGGTTTGAGGATTAGGGTATATGATCGGGTAATGTGCTTCATTAATTGTCACTTTGCAGCACATTTAGAAGCGGTCAATCGTCGCAATGCTGATTTTGACCATGTATATCGGACAATGACCTTTGGCCGACCATCTAACTTCTTCAATGCTGCAGCCGGTATGGTGTCATACCTTTTCTTGTCTTGCTCGATTGTCTGCCATTTATTTTGGCTTGTTTATAGAACTGGCTTGCCATTGCTCCTTTCTTTTGCAGCTGGCACTTTATCTGCAGTCCAAAATCCCTTGCGTCCAGAAGGAATACCCGAGTTATCAGAGGCAGACATGGTCATATTTCTTGGCGATTTTAATTATCGGCTTGATGGTATATCTTATGACGAAGCAAGGGATTTTGTGTCTCAGAGAAGCTTTGATTGGCTTAGAGAAAAGGACCAACTCCGAACAGAAATGGGAGTAGGAAAAGTGTTCCAAGGAATGCGCGAAGCAGTTATTAGATTTCCTCCCACATACAAGTTTGAAAAGCACCAACCTGGTTTAGCAGGTATGCTTACTGTACATTATGGAGATTTCTGGGTCAACTCACCTGGATTATTGAGGCAGGAATTGGTTTCTAATTGATCCCTTTTGGATGTTTCGTTAAGTATATGATTTGTGTAGGTAACCATGAGTAATAAATCAGATTGAGAACCCCCTGGGAGAGAGGGGGGGTATCAATAGGCTACAGTATCTTTTTCCAGCTTTTATGTTACGGATAGTCAGAAGTTTTATAACTTTTAACTGCTGTAACTACCTGCAGGGTATGATTCAGGTGAAAAGAAGCGCATCCCTGCCTGGTGTGACAGGGTACTATATCGTGATAGCCGGTCAGCCCATGTATCTGAATGCTGCTTAGACTGTCCTGTTGTTTCTTTGATATCCCAGTAAGTTTTCTTAGTAAGGTTTTCTGATGTGTACAGGGAATAAAGATATACCTGCTAAAAGATAAATTTGCGTTGATTAACTAAGACTCATCCTTTGCCTAGACAATGTCTGCATTTACCCGAGCATTAGCTAGTTTGTCCACTTGCATCATAGGGAAATAATATCACTTTAGGGAAAAGCACATGCCCGGCCGCGTGCGCCCACACACACATATCTATAACCTGCTATCTATTGTATAGGTACGATGCTTGCATGGATGTAACCGACAGCGATCACAAGCCTGTTCGTTGCATATTCAGTGTTGATATTGCACGAGTTGATGAGTCAGTGAGGAGACAAGAGTTTGGAGACATTATGAAATCAAATGAGGAAATTAGATACATAATTGATGAACTAAGCAAGATTCCAGAAACTATTGTCAGCACAAACAACATAATCCTTCCAAACCAGGATACAACAATTTTGCGTATCACAAATAAATGTGGGGAAAATGATGCCTTGTTCGAAATTATTTGTGAAGGCCAGTCTATAATTGATGAGAATGGACAAGCATCAGATCATCATCCAAGAGGTTCCTATGGCTTTCCGCAATGGCTTGAGGTAAGTTCCCTGCTTCACAGAAAAATATACTCTAATAACCTTAATTGTTCCTTTTACCCATTATTTGGGCCATTTTGCTGGATACCAGATAATATTGATCTTGATCTTTCAAAAAAAATACGGGAGACTGTAAAAATGTCCGACTCTATTATGAACAACAGAGCCCTGACCCCAAACTAATTGGGATCGGCTGGATGGATTCCTTTGTACCATTCCGTGCTATCATAAACCAAACCTGCCTACGAGGCTCAAAAGAGGAGCTTGTCCTCCTCAACATTGAATTTGAGTCTAATTTGTTTATAATGGACTGGTTATTAAATAAGGGGTGGTGCGGTAAAGATAAATCCAATTGCTTGCACACACAGCACTAATGACCATTCGATTTCACTTGATAAGCACGCCCTTATATACCTATTATAGGTGATCAAGAGAACCGCTTTGTGCATTTCAAAATTTGTGCAATTTGAATCAGGTCACTCCAGCAGCTGGTATAATTAAACCAGGCCATATTGCCGAGGTGTCAATTCATCTTGAAGATTTCCCCACTTTGGAAGTTTTTCTTGATGGTGTCCCTCAAAATTCATGGTGTGAAGACACCAGAGACAAGGAAGCTATATTGGTGGTGAAAGTTCGTGGAACTTGCAACACAAATGAGACAAGAAACCACCGGATACGTGTGCGCCACTGCTGTTCATTGCAAACAGCACAACTTGACCCAAGACCGAATGGCTCGGAGCAAATCCAAGGAAATCTTCTTCACCGGGCTGATTACCAACATCTTAGCAGTTCCTATGATGTGGTCAGCCACCTGCGTAACTTGCGTAGTCCATAAATGGAAATCATTTGCAGTTGTTGAATGGCAAAGCACTGACGAGTTGTTCTCCCTTCTCCATTTTTTACAATCATCTTCGTGTAAATAACAGAAGCCTTCTTGCTTTCATTGCTTTTACAAGTTGAGCGCTTGTAAATAGTTTTTTCTTTCAGTTTGATCCAATGCTAATTTTTTGTATGTCTTCAGTTTTTTAGGCGAGTCTGAATATTTGCATTTTTCTTCTTAATTTAGTTCTCAATTGAAAAGGATCAATATGAGGCATCGTTCTTGAATAAATGATGCATGGATCAATTTCAATGGGCCTGTAGTTTACTTCTTGCAAATGTAAAAGGGCTGGAGCTCCATGTAACAATAAAATACCCATCCTGCTATTGGATTGATCTTCACACACAGGGAGAACCATCTCTTCTAAAAAAGATACAGAAAATAAGTTTTATTTATTTATTTATTTATTTTTTCCCCAATTGATGCCACGGCAAACCACACACATATATGCAATTGCATGCACGGTGGCACAACCTTGCTTAATTACATTTTAAAGCTTTAAGTAACCTTGTACCCAAGACGATAAGCATATTTGATGAGATCATCCAACTCATCCTTGTCTACAAGCCCATCGTGGTTGGCATCGGCATGGTGGAGCCCACGGGCGGCTCTAAAGGCAGGGATAAGCGCACCAAGACGACTGAAGGCATGCTTTAGCTCTTTCTTGCTGAGAACACCGTCCTTATTGATATCGGACTGCATGAAAATTGCCCTCAACTGCTCTTCAGTTAGCTGAGAAACAGGTTTGGGCACGCGTCGTTTAGGTTCCTTGGCATCAAACTCCATGGTCCCGATGGAATTATAAGAGATTAGCTTAATTTGAACGTAAGAGATGTTTTCACGCTACGATTTTTGCAAGTTTGAAAGCAAGGCTCATGTGTATATATATACATGTCTCGAGTAATCAATCAATCAATTCAATAGTACAGTCCATGCACACCGACTTATCTCCATGCAAGATTCCATATAAAAAAATGCTCTACTTTAAACAAATAATGCGTGCAGCTTTATGGATATGTTCTGTTCTTTACTTATCTTTGACCCCTTTGTTTTGGACCACATATACACTTCTATACATTTCCATATTCCTGTTCGTGTCTAAACCTATGGGAGAGATGCAAGCTTAAGGCCTACAATTAGTTAATTAGAGGAAATAAGTGAAGACGAGTCCGAAGCTTTGAACTCAGCTAATGAGGAAGTTAAGGTTATTGAAAGCAGAGGTCCCGGCGTAAAGAAATTGTAATGAGTTTCAAAATAAAAAAAATCAAATAAAAACCATAGAGATCGATCATACATACTTTAAAGATATAAAAAACATACTTTATAAGAAATAAGTCTTAAAGAAGTTAAGGTTATTGAAAGCAAAGGTCCATCACCTCAGGCCTGCCACCAGAAATACCAGTTTTAATGAGAGAAATGGAGAGGGAGAGGAGAGGAGAGGAGAGGAGAGAGATATTAGCATACCTGATAGTGGCACCAATGATGAAAATACCAGGGCTCTGATCTGAACCATCTAACTCTACAAGCAACTGCCATTACAAGCATTACATTCAATCCATACAAACAGGAAACAAGTTGATATATGTTGAGTAGAGAAAAACGCATGTTTCCATTCAGGAAATGTTATTGCATGTTACCGACCTGGTTTAAAAGCCGCTCGACAACCTACCCCCTTCTTTTCCACGAGTTATCGTCAAAGCATCCACCTACATAAAACAAAATGAATCAGTTGCAAAGTACAACAAACTTAATGTATCTCAGATTACCCAGAAGAACACAATGTTCAGAAAGCCTCATCAGCCAGAAAACCCATTATGAGTACTTTAGAGGTCATTAAATTTGAATCTCACAAATTAAAGTCAAATAGATCAAAGAGGAAAGAACAATACAAACATGGAGTACTTTGGAATTTCCAATGTACACAAAATTCAGAGTTCACTAGAGTAAGGAAAATGCCAAATATTTCAGTCTTCTATCTTTCCAATATAGATATCCATCATATCAAATTAAATAACTGGAAACTGATGAATACAAAGACATGAGAGCCACAAACCTCATCAAAGAAGATTGTGCATGGCAAGCATGTTCTTGCACGACGTCAGAACAATGTCCGAACTGCCAGTTCGCTTTCTCCAACATGCTTATTCAAAAGTTCAGGACCCTAACAAATCATGGGACTGGTCATCATTAATGCTTTCATTGCTTTTACAAGTTGAGCGCTTGTAAATAATTTTTTCTTTCAGTTTGATCCAATGCCAATTTTTGTATGTCTTCAGTTTTTAGGCGAGTCTGAATAGAACTTACATTAATTTCTAGGGACTGATTTGTCAATTTATAAATGTACAGAAAAATGATTTTTCAATTTTATTCATTTTTTTTCTAAGATATATGGTTTTGTTTTGGCTCAACAGTAATGGTGGGCATTATCCTTCCTCATTTAATTTGGTTATGAGTTATGAAAAGCTGTAAATTTCTTATAACTTTCTTAGTTTAGATGTGGAAACATCTTTGAATGGATTGGAAGAATGGAGTATTTTCAGTGTGCAAAAAACTAGTTTAAAAATACAATTAATTGGTTGTAATTAGAAAAACAAGGGTCGAAGAACACTTTGATTGCTTTTAATTAATTCATCTAGCATGTTTTGAATATTTGAGAGAAATAATTACTTAATTAATTAACAAAAACACTTATTTTTTTAAGTCAAATATTCGTGTATATTTCATAATTTTATATAAGCATAGGGATATTTCATCTGTTAAATTGCATGGAGAGGAAACGAATCGATGAATATTTGCATTTTTCTTCTTCTTAATTTAGTTCTCAATTGAAAAAGATCAATATGAGGCATCGTTCTTGAATAAATGAGTTTACTTCCTGCAAAGGTAAAAGGGCCGGAGCTCCAGGTTCAGAATATATATATAATAATAAAACACCCATCCTGCTGTTGGATTGATCTTTGATCACATAGAGGGAGAACCATCTCTTCTAAAAAAGACACAGAAAATAAGTTTTTATTTTCCCAATTGATGCCACGGCAAACCACACACATATATGCAATTGCATGCACAGTGGCACAACCTGCTTAATTACATTTTAAAGCTCTAAGCAACCTTGTACCCGAGACGATAAGCATATTTGATGAGATCATCCAACTCATCCTTGTCTACAACCCCATCGTGGTTGGCATCGGCATGGTGGAGCCCACGGGCGGCTCTAAAGGCAGGGATAAATGCACCCAGACGACCGAAGGCTTGCTTTAGCTCTTTCTTGCTGAGAACACCGTCCTTGTTGATATCGGACTCCATGAAAATTGCCCTCAACTGCTCTTTAGTTAGCTGAGAAACAGGTAGTTTAGGCTCGCGTGGTTTATATTTCCTGACTTCAAACCCCATGGTCTCGATGGAATAATAAGAGATTAGCTTAATTTGAATGTAAGAGATGTTTTCACGCTACGATTTTGCAAGTTTGAAAGCAAGGCTCATATATATATATATATATATATATATACATGTCTCGAGCAATCAATCTATCAATCAATCAATTCAATAGTACAGTCCATGCACACCGACTTTTCTCCATGCAATATTCCATATAAAAAAATGCTCTACTTTAGACAAATAATGCGTGCAGCTTTACGGATATATATGTTCTGATCTTTGCTTATCTTTGATCCTTTTATTTTGAACCACATATATACACTTCTATATATTTCCATATTCCTGTTCATGTCTAAACCTATGGGAGAGATGCAAGCTTAAGGCCTACAATTAGTTAATTAGAGGAAATAAGTGAAGACGAGTCCGAAACTTTGACTCAGCTAATGAGGACGCGGTGGAAATATATATACATATCATTTTCTAATTAATCCGAATTTGACCATATCTATCCTTAAAACCTCTTCAAGTTACAACATCAACTAATTAAACCCTTCAAGTACTTCCATAAGTTCTCATTAATATTAACACAATCATTACAATTAATCAAGCATCTCCCTCTTTTTGTGTCCCGAGAGCAAAGAACATGTATAAGTTGTGTCTTCATTATCTGCTGTCTGACCTTTTCTTGATCCTCGTAAGTTCACACATTAACATATCATCCACCGAAACAAGTTATAATGTGCTAACTTGGACTCCACACAAGCCTTCCTTGATGCTTGGACTGCTGCATGTGGCTCTACCAATTCAAACAATGATTTGCATATATACCTAAAGGAAGGTATTAATTTGCTTGGCTCAGTTTCCTTTGAAGGTCATAACTACACAAGTCCTGATATTACTTTAAGGATTGATGGCACCAGATTGCTCAAGAGGATTATATATCGCATACTTGGTCAAGCCAATGATTGGCTTAGCTTTGAACGTGTTAGTGGTGTCTCAATTGTTGGCGGCGCTCTTGATGCTAAAGGATCATCCTTGTGGGGTTGCAAAGCCAAATGCAACAATTGTCCTGCTGGAGCTACGGTATTCTTTACATTGTTGCTCAATTTAATATCCAGTCTAAGTAAGCACTTGTAACTCGGGATTTGATTCCTTGACCAGGTTAATCTTGATTTGTTGAAATGTTAAGAATCTGTTTTTGTTTTTTTTTCCTTATATATTCAGCCTGTGGGTTCAATTGAAGATCTTGAGAGAAGAAGATTAGTTTGCTTGACAAAGGGTACTATGAACTGGATTTGTTATAGATTTTTTCATCAAATATCCCATTGGGAGATATGATTCACCGACTGCGTTTCACAACGTTAATTTATGTTTCCTCGGGCTATCAGATGACGTTACGAGAGGGTTAAACAAAAGATATGGAGTTAATTTGTTGTTTAGTTGTTCTTGAGCATCTCGTGGCTGTAGTTTAGTGGTAAGAATTCCACGTTGTGGCCGTGGAGACCTGGGCTCGAATCCCAGCAGCCACATCCGGTTCAATAAGGAGCTTTCCAAGGCTGTTGTTAATTTGGACCCTGTGAATTGTTTTTTATAATTAGTGGTGTAATGAAAAATAATTTTTTAAAATTTATTAAAAGAATAAAAATTATATATAATAGATAAAAAAAATTAAAGGGAATGAAATTAAAAAAAATATTTTAAATAAAATAAATGATAATTAAAATAATAGAAACCACACATAAGAAGGTTGAAAGATGATGAATTTTAAATAAATTATAATTTTATAAATTATTTTAAATAAAATAAATAGAAATTAAAAGAATAAAGACAATCAAACAAATTCAATTAAGAAAATGATATTTAGAAAAAAAAAATAATAAAAAATATAAAGATCAAAGTTGATGTAAAAATCAAATTTCAATTGATAAAATTGAAAAAAAAATTAAATTAAATATTTAATTTAAGATCAAATTTAATATAATTAATAAATAATAAGATATGTTTTATTTTTTAGCAATTTTTAAAAAGTATTTTCAACCAAAAAAATATTTTATTCAAAACCAAGCAGATTTTTTTTTAATAAAAAGTTTATAATGACAAAAAAAAAAAATTAAGAAATAATTTCCTGAACA
>Ga0307511_10003764_pt1 | contig 15524 bp, 13 predicted proteins | sample 13_EM_MG_FD_200266 | JGI IMG/M metagenome (GOLD analysis project Ga0307511, IMG submission 200266) | Populus trichocarpa ectomycorrhiza microbial communities from riparian zone in the Pacific Northwest, United States - 13_EM | ecosystem: Host-associated > Plants > Roots > Unclassified | place... | reverse complement strand
ACATTTGCCCAACCCTGAATATTCCTGCCGGGACTGCAAACCATATTCTTATTTACCCACCTTGTCTACCACTCCGCCCAACCCCTCTCATTGGCACCTTTTGTCTCAACCACAACATTCTTACCTCCGACATACTTTCCATGAAATCCCAACGGAACCACACTATCCACCTCTGCCCTCGCTACTTCTTTCAGATCTCTCGCGTCTAAGCAGAGTAGGTAACTCTTCCCCTTTTGTCCATCCAACACCACAGACAGTAGTACGCCATCATCCTCCGCTCCTGTGGTACTATTGGGATTGGCGACGAAGATGGTTTCTCCAGGGGTGTGGCCTTGCTCCGACCACATTATAGACGTGTGTGACTGCGAGTCGTATTTGATGATGTTTTCAAGAAGGGTGGAAGCACCGAGAGTATTGAGCCCATAGGTGAAACTGTATATACATTAGCACTGGCCAATGATTTTGAAAGACTGTTCCTTACCGGTGTGGTTTGCAAAGGTAATCTGGGTTGATGGTAGCCAATTCAAAGTTTTGTTCCTCAGAAGCCGTATATACCCTGAGTGCTTCCTCGATCTTGAAGCCGCAACTGTATCCTGCCCTCTTCTTCACTGGCTCTTGTGGAGTCTTGGTACCCACCGATTCAAGCCTGAACCGTGCCATTCTAGGCTCCTTCTTCTGTAACCAATCTTCCGCTTCCTTCGGGTTCCCGAGCAAGTTATGGAAGTAGAACTTTTTAAGAATATCCAGGCTGCTAAGTGCCGTGACTTCACAGACAACATCCTCCCCCTGGCCATCCGCTCTTTCCTCTTCCCATGCATTTACCGTGTGAAAGGCAAAGAATGCATCTGACTCGTACACACCAACGACTCCGTCCATGTTATCTGTCCTGTCGATGACATAGAACTTTGCTTTCTTGCTTCCATCATAAGGCGACATAGAATCCATTATGTTCTTTTTCCAGAGTATTGCCGTTCCTCGGTAAGCAAAATAAGAGTTCCAAACACATAAAATAACATACTTCTTCGACAAGAAAAACGAATGAATATAGGCTGCTGGTGCATCCTGTATCGTTGCCAGTATAACTGCCTTCCCAGATAGCTTGTGAACCCTGAATACTCGATATGTTGTCTGCGAGCCGAACTCGAGGTTATAATTGAACACATCCCCGGTTTCAGGGTCAGTCCTAGCATGTGCCGCCGAGAGGGGACCTTTCAGAGCCGGATGAAGAAATGTCTGATCTACTAGACCGATGGGCTCTAATGTCTCCGGGTGCAGTTCCTGAAGCGCAGCGTTATCTGTCTTTGCGTATAGGTTTTTGATGTCTCCGGAGGGGGTAGTTGAGGGTAAACCCGGGTAATCAGTAGAAACAGTGACACCAATATTTTTACTGCTAGGGCTTGTCTTGGATGTTGGTATATCAGAGGTTTTGAACACTGACATAAATTTGCTAAAGACGGATTTGCATGGGTCCCTGCCCTGCCCAAAAGAGAACAGGTTCCCTATGCCTCCTTGCCGACGGTATTTCTCAACGAGAGAATCACACGTGTGCCGGGAGTTGTAAGTGATGGTCTTGGAGTCTACGATATGGAAACGATGTATCTGTGAAAGACCATCAAACCAATGGTCAATTGAAAATGTGCCTTTGGAACCTGTCTCGACTTCGTGCCCTCCAGGGCCGATACGATATAATGTACCCCTAGAGTTACATCAATTTCGGTGCTCGGCAATCATAGGGAAAACTCGTAGAATTTACCTGACATAGTCTGGAAACTCCCCAATAGTGTGAAGCTGAACCGGAGCAGTAACATCCTTGTGGAATTTGAACTATAGGTAATTTTTCGTCATTAATTTGCAAACCATCCAGTTTCTGTTATAAACGTACACCAATAGCATTGGGCCAGTCCTGAGATTGATTCCTGGTATCTCCCAACGATGCCTGGGCTTTTGATGAACCAAAGAGGCTCCTCCGTTTCCGTTTCGACACTGTCCGGCTTACATTGACGGTGGAAGGCCTCTTGTTCTCGAGACGATCTGTCGTCACTGTAGTGGAGTTCCCCGCTGCCATAGGTCCCCTTTCAGCACCCATTTAGAGAGGCTCGGGCCGCTTTGGTCGCTGTGAGGAAGATGCAAATATATAAGATTTGACGGGCTAGTAGAATGTCTACTGAGGAAGACCACCGTTTTGCTAAAGTAAACCAACTCGGGCAGGCTGCCGTTGCCAATATATATATTTCCGTGGAGCATGGGAATGGGGCAGCTCCATAACATCGAAATTACGGAAGCCCTCATTCCCCCTCGCTTAATTTGCGCCACTCAGGACAAGTGGACTGCGTCCCAGTTCACTTAGCTTCATTGGGCAAGAGTTTCTTAGGGCATATGACCTCCTGCTGGCCGGGGCATTGAACATCATGCATTAATGCATTGTCTAGAATGGAGATTCAAAATATGGGATGGTTTAACAGGCGAATGTGAAGGTTTGCCCTTTGACAAGAAGCCTCCGAGTGCGCAGCAGTCTGCCATTATCGTATGAAATAATGGAGCTCCATCAATAAGATAAAGAAGTACCCTTTTGCTTTTTTGGTGCCCTGCTGAAGGTACTATACTGAAGCAAGTTTCTCCGGTTTAAACCACTGCTATGGGTGCTTTCTCTTTCCAATGCCCGTGAAAGCTGGACTGGTATAGGCTTGACGTACCTGATGCAGGTAAGCTTGGATAACTGTAAGCACGGAGCACTGGCTCGAGGCGTATTACGCAATCTGTAGATATTCCGAGCATTTTCCATTGCCAAACGATATTGATTGAAAAAAGTATCTGTAGGTACTAGTAATTTGTCTGAGGTTGAAACGAGGATGATGAACTCGGCAATAGATAGATTCTATTCGTCCATTTAGCGAAAACCGTCGGGGTGCCAGCCGAATGGGTCGCAACAAGCGAACGGGCCAGGGTCTGTTGTGTCACGTCCGAACGTCCTGCAACCTGTCAACCCATTTGTGATTTGCAATACATACTCTATTGGGGATTATTTTCTTTGTCCCAGTTAGAGTTTCGGTTCATAATATCCAATAGGGAATCTATAGCGGAAATCGACAACCAATAGTCAATCCACTCGGTACATAGCAACTGCAATTGCATAGGCATTAGGAAAGTGGTGGCAGGGCAATAGTCTGGTTACACTTTGAACATATCTCTAGTTCATTGCGTCGCCTAGATCATGAGGCTTTAAATTTGAGGCTGTTATTGGCATTTGGCGCACATGCATACATATGTATGCCAGTCAGAATGGCAGTAACGGACTTCATTACACCGCGCCCACCAGAGAGATCAGATCAACACGTGAACCATAATACTCAGTCAGTTAATATCTATAGATATTTGAGAGATATGCAACGATTAGTCTGGTTGGACATACAACGATCCCTACCTGCAATATTCTAACATTCAATTTGGGTTCCTGGAGCATCGTCGATGAGTAACGTCAGATGGATTCATGATCATAGTCATACCCATATTCGGAATATCTCCCTGGTGGCGCACATGCTGACTACATATTTAGTACCGGCAGTTGTGATGTCCTAACCCAATCGTCAATGTCCTAACCCAATCGTCACATGTACCAACTACATACCTACTTAGGTGCATCGGCTACGCCCAGGGCAGTTCCTCTGGGGCCTGGTATATAGGCGTTAGCATCCATCCGATCCGCTCAATAGCGGGCCCCGGAAGTAAAAACAAGCCTTGGGTACTTACCCGGGCCGGGACTGTTGCGACTGGGTAGCTATCTTTTTGGCTAGAATATGGAAGAGGGGGGATGCCCGATATGCCCTTAGAGGTGAAGGGAAAGTCCTGTTTCACCTCCGGTCGAGCCCATTTCCTTTCCTGATACATGCAACGTTATGTCAGAGCAGGCGCCGCTAGGGAAATGGAACTCATGGTCTTGTACAATACTACTGTCGATAGCAATAATCGTGTAAGAACCAAAGGCACCAACCAGAATCTGAAGGTAGCCCGTATCAATAAGGCTCGGAGCCCGTCATCTGCTGTTCTGATGTGGCCTATTACGGTACAAATTAGAGCATTTGCTCATGGTCTCTTAGTCTCTCGCGATTGTACCACCAACCTACATTTATCATACATCCCAATTTTGAATCAAGAGAGTTACCACTATAACGCCTTGAGTTCTTCAGTGAAGCATTATCATCACGACTAGTCCCTTGACCGCTCTTACATGGTTACTTGTTCCTGATCACTGTGAACCGAAATACCGATCCTTTTCTACAGATATTATTCAACACCTTCCCCCAAACCGCACCAAGGGATATTTCTCACTCTTTGGTAGTCTAATCTGGGGCCGTGCATAGAATATTAATATTTGTTTTGGGTCTAGTGATTCTCAGGAATTGAACGAGGCATCTTGCACTCTCTGGCTCGTAACCTGTTGGAGAGGCATACCACTAGACTAAAAGGGTGATCACTGGGTTTGCCTAACACCTGGTATATGCCAACATATATCGCAATTACCAGATAACTAGTTTGCAATTGAGCCATCCGCAAGATGGTAGTCATCCACCCGGACATCCCTACACTCCTCTTCTTGATGGGCCTGGGTTTTGAGGCCGTCCCTATTGATGTTTCTGAGCCTTCTCCGTCCAGAAACGTTTTCCACACAAGACCATAGCTATAGCTAACTAGATTGCAAGCAGCAAAGCCGCTGCATATCCATCTTTAGGTAAACAGTAGTGGAAGAGCTCCGGAAGTGATGTAGCTCCACTACTTGGCTGAATAACTTTCAGTAGCGCCAGCTACATCTACTTTTTCAAAATTTTATCATTGCATTCACGTAAATAGCGAGAGCTATCCTTAGCAAGCATATAATAAAGCTAAACTAGCATGAGAAGTAAATTCAGGTATCTGACAACGGCTCGGGGTGGAGGGCTTAAGCCAACCATGGTGGTGGTCACCAGTGTTAGAATTTCGGTATACCCGCTCCACAAAGCAGTCCCCTTCATACTCACGCTCCTTCTGCCACGACTCTTTGCAGCTTGTCGGCCTGGTAGTCCGTTTGCTAGAACGCTTGCACGAAGCCCCCATTCCCCCTTGCACCGCTGCTTCTGCTCTTGCTCCAAAATCCATACCAAGCCATACCAAGCCATAGCACCCTAGTTTGTATCAGCGTGACGTCGATGGGGTCAAGTAAAGGTGAACTTGTAAGCTCGGCTTAGAGCGGCCTTGCACCGCGTGTTGGGGGTACTAAGGGGATTGATGTAAGCACCCTCTCACTTTATATCCCTCTTATACAATCCAAATCACGTATACCCCCTGAAAGGCCAGTTTCGATACCAGAGGGCGGCTCGAGCGGTCCTGAACCAACATGCGGCTGACCCGAATCTATATGGAGAGCACGAGAAGCCAGTAGGATGCAAATCAACAGTCAATATTCGAGAAATTCAAACGGGGATGAAAAGCCAACTCTAGAAATTTCCCTAATGATTGCAGTGCAGAAAGGAAGATCCAGATACTCGGTTTGGCTATAGTGACGGAGAAATCATGTTACACACTGGCACAGGGGCTGGCTATAACAGTGAGCGAGGTGAAAGAAATGTGCGTCAACCCTCAAATAACGACAGCAGGACCCTGGGAGAGGGAAGTGGATGGTTTCGGCCTGGCCGTAATTTAGAGGAGGAAATATATAGAGTAGAGGGAGAGGCTGATGAGGCTGGGGGGAGCTTGAGGTGAATGAGTGGCAGTGTATCAATCAGAGATGAGATATCCTTCGTTCACCAGAGTATATGAAGAGCTTTGAGGAAAAGCTTAGGAGAAGGGCTTTGGTATCAGGTTAACCAACCCATTGAAAGGGATATACCATACTTCCCTCTTTAACTGTGTCATTGCGGAGTGCGTTTGGGGAGGTATTTGCCTTCACCGAGGGCATGGCTACACCTATATGATAAGTAGTGACCTAAACAAGACAGGGGTAACTCCTTGCTACAGAAGGCGAGATGGCAAGGGGGATGGGGAGAGATTGGGCAAAAGTATGATCAATGGGCAGAGGGGGTAGAATTTGATTAAGTCGTGGCCTGGGGGCTTATATTGGTGTGGGACTGTTCCCATGTGTATGTAATGTGTTGCATTTACTCTTGCTTTGGCTGATCGGTTGAGACTTGTTAATGTGCTCTTGCCCCGTGCCCAGTCCCCCGCGCCGTGGTTGGCTGTAAAAGTGTAGGAAAAATAGCTACATCATTATAACCCAGTTACCCTTTGAAGGGTAAAGAAAGAGTACTTTGGGGGCTTTTTGGCCCCTCTTTGCACCCTATGTATAATTCTTGGACATTTGCCCTTGCCCTTTGTCGTTTTTATACCAAAAGTGCCACTCCTCGGTAGAGTGTCAAAAGCAACGTTATAAATTATGCTGATATCCGGTAAGGTACAGACTATGAAAGGCTACAACCAAGCTAGAAAAGGTAGCTCTTGAACTGGTATTTCATCGGCTGGAAACCCTAGAATATTGGGGGGCCGTTGATACATAGTGCTGCCATACAAATATATATAGGAAAGGTACTTAGAAACCACTCACCGAGGGCATTTTCCATTTACAGTGTATTTAAAGAGCATGGGGTTTGAGTCCTTGATAGAAAATGAATTTTAGACCTTTGGGTGAATTTAATTCATGATGTTGATAGTTTTTAATATTTTCGCAAAGTTGGCATGTTGTGGTGTAAAAATGACAAAGGGCGAAGACTAATGGCACGGAACTATCAATGCTTTGTTATTATAAATTATGAGAAAGATGTTGGCCTAGTCGGTTATAATGTCTTTCTATCATATAGGTAGAAGCTCGCTTACAATTTAAGCTACCTTTATGATAACCCTTTATGATTACCCTGACCTCGCCCGATTAAGTCACGTGCCCCGCTTAGCACGAACTTGTTTAGGCGTACTCATATGGGCAATTGAGGGCCTCTACGCAGCTTCACACATCCTTGTTTGTTCCTCATGATTAGTACTAATAAACTGAACTGGATTGGGCGGCTGGGTCTTATGTATACGACTAACAGCACAGTAACTGGTATTCATTGATTTTTAATCAAACAGTACAACTGCAACAGCCCTCCCAACCATGGCCCACCCAGAGTGTCAACAGCTAGAAACTCGAGCCCGCACTAGCCCGCAGTACTTTGTATGTCTCCTTCGTGTGGCCAATGTACCTGATGCAGCTTTCTATAGGCTATAGCTACGTTCAAGGATCCGTACATATCAGACTGAATACAGATGGAACATATTATACGGTTTGAAACTGGGTGTGTCTAGCCTCCCAGCGCGTGTCAAAAGCAGCCTAAGAAATCAGTACATTCCTGTCCCTGATACCAATCATTTTAGAGGCTGCTTCTGCAGACAACTAGTATGTACTAACGTCAATAGAGGCGTTCATGACTCCATTTTCAACTGTCCCACTGATTCCCGGGCCCTTCTGAAACGAGCCGCCTGGTAATTTTGAGACTTGAATTACATTTCTACCCGGGGAGTTCCTGTTGGCTGTTTCTATAGCTCTTACACCATCAAGCGGGCACCGATCAGTCTTAGCAATACATTCACACCGAAGAGCCCTGTTAGACTGAATCTCACGAAGGGACATCGATGCATCGATAGCTAAACGTAACGTCCAGATGAATGCCGCCCCCTACTAATATACGCCCTTCTAGGTGGCTTAGGTCATTGAATCTGGTACTTTTACAACCAGACTAGGTAAGTACTTGTGATAAGAACAGTTATCTGTCTTCTTTCTGGCACAAAAGTGAAGATGGCCTCTAACTTCTTTCTCGATTGGTACCGCAGAGGTGTGGATGTGAGATAGCCAGCACTTACTTCTCGAGTCTCCTACCCTAAGGTCTTGCCTACTTCTCAGGGTCGACCACGTTTAAAGACGGATAAGGGGGGAAGTATCGGATACAAATCAGAGTATTATCATGCAAGAAGTTATTAGGGCACTTATATTAGACAGGCCCAATTTGTCAACTCGTGCACCCGGAGAAGCTAACCTAGTACTTGCCTTCTTGTAACGGCACGCATGCACGTCGTCGGTCTCAGTCTCAAGATGCCAGTACAATCGGGTGGAGGAAGCCCCTTGTAGCCTTAGAGCTTAGGGCAAGGTGCTCCTGTGTCAATATGTGAATAACCCTGGTGTTCAGCTCTTGGAATGGCTTGATCCAAGCCCTTGCTCGTGGCTCAGGCCAGTAGCAGGCAGTTGCATGTCTTGGGATACAGCTGGTGCCATCGACAAGCGGATGGCTATAACAATCGGGCGGGGCTACTGTGGCGTTACTTGTGCCAGAAAGTCGTCCAAGGGTGCCAGCTCACAGCGGGGGCTATGACGCTTTGGTATGGCTCAAGCCCCCCAGAGGAAGGCTGCCACTTGGACCTTGTGCGTGGACATACCGACAAACAGTACGAAACTGCTGGCAGGAGTGTTGGCGTGGTCCTCACATATCAATGGACTATAACTCAAACATACCTGACGCAAATGAAGCTGCAGGCAGTCTAAAGGAGGAATCAATTGGTCCCTCGGCCCAGTCAGGCTTGTCTCAGGGATAGTGGTGGTGCCATGCCCCGCACGCGGCAGGCTCTGACGGGAACAATATGCCACATACCAGGGCCACGGCTACATGAGCTAAAGCAGGCTTCCATACCCAGGGTGGGTTTAGAAGTGTTTGAGACTTTGCCTTGCCGGAATGCTAGGTTGCATGTGGTATCATGCTCATGATCATGGGTTTGCGTACGCGTGCAGCCAAATATATATGCGTTTGGATGTATCGATACATATGTATCGGAGCCCTCACTGGAGTGGCTATTGTTCCTCGAACGGGGGGCAGGAGTCTATTGGGAACCCTCGAAGGCCGCTGTCCTTGTACTGACCATATCTAGCAGGCTGTTGTGGCGTGTGGACTGAAGGAACGCATGAATTACGTATGCCATTTGCCTGGACTTAGCCCCCAGGGGGTCTGGAGTTGAATTGTGAATGCTTGCGGTCTGCCAATTAAAGATTTAGAGCCAGGAGAAGCCAATTGCACAGCTGATTAATACCGAGATTTATGCAAGAATCTCTGAATTAATCAGAAAGAGAGCATAGTGCAAGTGCATAAGCGGCCTATCGGGAGTTTTTCTATGATAGCGTCGGCTATGCGATGCAGGTACTGCTATATTTAGCCATAGCACCGCCGACTTAGTTATGGAAATGTATGTACATGTCAGCGTTTAGGTAATTACTTCTCCACAATCAACGGCTTCTGTCATTTTTCTGACCTAGATCTGCAGGCACAGAGAGCGGTGCATCAGGGAGTGGCGGAGCAGCGATGGTTCATGATCCGCCAACACCCCTACCGGTACTCGGCTAGAAGCAATTTGTGACGACATCTATTCGCAGGCGAGAGAAGCGACTCTATAAGGCTGCCTTGACAACAGATTCAGGAACGGTCGTGCTGCTCAAAATCCATGATTCGGAAGCACTGTTTATATTATACAGGATTTCTCACCGACAGTTGCTATCCAATCACATAACTTCGGCTTACCGAAGGGACATTGCTACGATACATATACCGGTATTACACTACGCATATAAATTGAGACCCTAATCAAAATTCAAACCCCGGAAAGCATGGTCATTGCATCGGAAAATGAATGACTACATTACATACATATAGATACAAGGCTCAGGAATACAACACAAGTTACCATAGCCTGAAATACCTAAAAAAAGGTATTCCGTATTCGAGCCCTTATCCGGAATGGGCAAATTTGTGGTACAGAGATACCTAGTCTGGTTTGGACAGTGATATCTTTTATACAGCCTTTGTTCTAAACACAATGTAATCTCTCTGTGGCATGATACATATAAATTACAACAAGCTTGTTCTTCCCCAATTTTGCCTTACCAAATCGGGTTGTCTGGCCGATGATTAAGGACTGGGCATCTAAGCAGCTTGCATACCAGTGCAAGGCAAGCAATTTGTAATTAATCACAAGCCAGGGAAATGCTGACGTTGCTTCTATCGGAAGGCCTCCGCGATATGACCGGGCCCATGATATGCTATTCATATCTTTATTTTTTCTCACACTTACCCTACATGAATATGTTTGGTGGCAAGTCGAAATCAACTATGTGAGAATGCAGCCTGGAGGATGTATGTTAACACTTCGGTAGTGAGGGCTAAGCCCGAGCTCGGTACAGCCTATTGGTAAATTTATCTCATCTGCTGAATCGGGGAGAAATCGGAGCGAAATCGATTATCTAACTTATGTATGATGATCTACCATCCAATCCTGTATTTCTGATATGGTGAACTAACAAACAAATAACCAATAGGGCAAATCTTGAATGACTACATGCATGCAGCATTGCGTAGCCTTCAGCGTAACCAGCCGTGAAATGTTTGCGTATGCCATTCACGGGCTTATCGGAAACTGAAGACTCCGATTGTTTTAACGCACGCTAGTGTTTATCGAAGGTGAGCCTCCACAAGCAGTTGCGCGATCTACCCAGTATGTAGTACATACATTCAACCTGACTCATAAATAAAACAAATTTTGTTAATTGTGCATAGGCAAATAAGCTATTCCTAACCATCCAAGCCGTGGTCTAGCAGCTCCTGCACTACTGCTCAGGCAAGCTATTAGTATGCTGCTGGATTCACTGTGTTTAGTGGCTTACTCAGAAAAACACCGGACAACAAATCCGCCAGTGGCCATGGATAGTATGTAGCAGGTGACAGGTATTCCGACAGAATATGCATTACATCAACTGTTTTTCAGCTTCCAAAGTGGTCATTAGACAGCTTTACAGTCGAGCCCGGCCTTATGCAATTCACCCAAATGGGCTGGTTATGTAGAGGTAACTTTCTAGGGGTAACACTGCTATTGGGAATGCATGTTAGATGCAGCTATAGAAGTTTGATTTACTATAAATTGGAAAATACCACAGCCTTTGGATAAAGTTAGGGAGTAGGGTGGATAGGGGCTCGAGGGTCTGGTGGTCAAACTCAGCGACGAAATCATAATCAAAAAACCGGGATACGTAGTTCGCAGATTTGCACGGAGTACATACGCTCTGAGCAGTTGAAGTTACTCACTCATGATAGGCTCAAAGGGTATGTTGATTATTGGAAAATAACCGTTTTGCCCTTATGGGTTACTTCTTGTTTGGTAGGGAAAGGCTACGGAGTTTGCTAGAATGGAGAGACCCAATGGACCGGTTTGCACTTTCATACGAGGATACTCCTGTAGTTAGCTGCAATTAATGCTTTCGACTAAGGATACTTCCGCACTGGGAAGCCAGGATTCAAACCGGAGTTTTGCCGGAGCATGGCCATATGGAGACGGATGAATGTCAAGCCGCCGGCCGGGACCGTTCATACCGCGATGGTGAGAATGAGAAGCGTGGTGGGAAGGGATGGTGCCCCATGAAACGGGTTCGCAGACCCCCGCGAGGTACCTACCCGAAATCCCTCGCCAGTCGCTCCTCTAAGCTTAAGTTAAGATTCCTTCGCAAAAATCCGAAACGAAGCAAATCTCATCTCGAATTTTGTTGTTGCTGTTGCAGGGATCTGGCTGTATGGCGGTTTACAGTTTCCGCAAGCGGTATGGCGCCCAGAGGGCATTACGCGTCACCTTTTCTGCTTGGGCTTTGCTGCCCGCATGGTGTGTGTGGTGTGGTGAGTAAAAATAGAGGTTCTCTTTGGCTGAGCCTTCGTGGGTTGGTTTTGAAAAGCACCAACGATGGGGGGGGGGTTCATGAGCTTAACTCGGACCCTCTGGAAGGTGGGGAAGTGGCTGTACAAATACAAATGTATACAAGTCCTGTGGCAAAAGATGATCAATGTCACTAAAAACAGAAGGCATGGCTCAACGCTTCGTTTTTGCACTCTGCTTCGGTGCCTTCCATCTACCTAGGTATGCATATACTGTATATGCCTGATGGGAAGAAGTAAGCCCATGGTCAGGCCGTGTGCCATGCCACTGGCGAAGGAGAGGGCCGTTACAAATGTGCTGTAATTCGCAGAACGGATTCTTGGAACGGCCAGTTTCCCACATTTGCATTGCACTGCCCCCCGACAGATCAACCTATGTAGTTTCAGTATTAGGCCAGGTATCAGACCCTACAGGCTTGATCGTTTCGCAGCGGGACTGTCAGAAAAGAAGGAGAGGACGCTGCTGCCAGTCATTTCTACTGGGCGAGAATCAGGGTACCTGGCACCTGCACTCTACAGACAATGCTTGGAAGCTTATCCTGGCTGGGCCAATAGAAAGCCTGCTCGGGGCGATATTGCAGCAAAAGTTGAGGTGGAGAGAGGTGCGAGACGAATATTATGTATTTGGGAGTCAGCGGTGGTATCGCAGTGGGTCGCTGCAAGCGTACTAGGGCCTCTCTTCGAACACACACCGCACAGCCCTGCCCCCCCGTGCATCCATGCTTGGGCATCCCTCCCTTTTCTTCCTTATTTTCTAAATATCATCAGCTTCCCCCCATCAGTCCTTTGGCAAACCATCGTCCGTTCGTTTACATCGTTTACATTACGCATACAGCATACATCATCCTCACAACCACCGGGTACCCAAATTTCCCCCATCGCAACTCTAAACGTCAGCTTCCAAAAACCATCTTCTATCGAAGGGATTAGGCGTGCTCTCGGAATTAGGAGAATAAACAAATGCATCGCGGAAACGGGGCTACTTACTCTTCTCAACCCAATTCGCAAGAGTCAAGTGGGGCGTTTGGTGACATGGACTCCTTTGTAGACTTCGACAATATGTTTCCCTACAGTGGATCAAGTTCTCAGAACTCTTCCTCAACAAACCTTTCACGAACAACTTCAAATCAGCCGGCAATCCAACCTTCATACCCCTATGAGCTTTACCCACAGACCGTCCCACCTGTGGTCTCTAGGGACTACCACGTTCCAGAGCTCACCTCTGGAGCTTCGAGCTCCATCACCATGTCGCCAGATCTTCTCGATATGGATGCACAACTGAATGCCATGATGCCTGCTTATTTTTTCCCCGAGGTGAGCGGAGGAACAGTTGACCCGGCTACAATTCTGAGTGCAAGTACCATTGCCCCGGAAATGGGAGTGGAATACAAATATATTCCACAACCGCCACCACAGTTTGACGGCAAGAGGCTATACGCCGGTATCCACACGCAAAGGGCCGCATATAACAAGGACCTGGAGAACCAGCGACGTATGGTGGAGCAGGCAAAAAAGAACGCACCTGCACCAGTGCCTCAGTCTGAATTAACAATTGACCAGAGGATAGATGCGGTGCTAAATAGGATAAAGCCCACAAAGATTGTACCGTCAGCTTCATCCCCCGGCCAAACTCTCCCACATATTGCGAGGATGAAGAAGGATGAGGAGGAAATGGATGAAGATGAGAGGTTATTGGCAAGTGATGAAGGGAAGAAGCTTTCCAGTAAGGAGCGGAGACAGTTGAGGAATAAGGTCTCCGCGAGGGCATTCCGATCACGGAGAAAAGGTGGGGGTTATTCACGGCATATGATCAATGAATGGAACCACTGCTAACAATTCAAATCTAGAATACATCGGCCAACTAGAAGCTGAAGTCGCCAACAAGACCTCTGAGGCAACTGAGCTCCGTGCAGAAAACACTACCCTCAAGTCCGAGCTTCAGCAACTGCAGGAATTCACTCGCAGCGTTCTCCGATCCCCAGCGTTCTCTTCATTTCTAGCTGAGCTTGAGAAGGGTCACGCCACCGCATCTGCCCCAGCACCAGCAGAACCCACACCAGCTCCCGTCCCTGAGCCCCAAACAAGCTATCACAAGGACCCAAACCCAAACATGCTAAACCTTGCTAATGAAGACTGGGCACTTGCATATGGCCCCGTCGCCGGAGCACCTATCTGGGCCACCAATGCCCAGGTCTACGCTGTTACCCATCTTCCTGAAGGCCCAGTCAACCTTCAGGATTTGTCTGGCAAGGCTATAGGGGCTAAGACTGAGGATTTTATCGACTGGAGGGCTTTCCCACCCCCAGCTGACGGGTTTTCGCCAAACTACACCGAGAAGACCTCCTTGGCTCCAGTGGAGGAGGAGGATTATGAAATGTATGATGCGGAAGAGGAGCAGGAGGCCTATATAATGCCCGACAACTTGGAGGACCTTGTTGCAGCCAAGCAGGGTAACATCTCTGATAGAATTGAAAAGTTGGCACCGGGTGTTGGGTTAGACTCGCTACTTGGCACTCTCGAAGCCGTGATAAATGGCGAGGTTGATGTGAAGGAGGCATTCTCTTCTGCGGGTGTGGCAGTAGAGAAGGTTGAGGATAAGGAGACTCCGGTAGAAGAGGATACACCAGAGTACAGGCAGAGGTGTAAGGATGTGGCGAGGATGTTTGATGTGATGGAGTCATTCAAGCGAGTAGGAGATATCATTGGGCGAGGGTAGAGTTGTTTCTAAGAGTTGGTTCCTGTTTTCTTTTCTTTCTTTTCTTTCTTGTACTTTCTTTCACATAGTTATCATCTATGCTTTGTTAATGGGTGCAGGGCGTTACTTGTTTTTTTTTTTTTTGTAAAATCCGAATTCGTTTGTTACAACTATTTTTTTTGGTGGTCTTTTTGTGGGATGAATATGGAAAAGATGATATCCCTCCCTTTGATGTGTTCCTCCATGTCGTAGGTATATACTGTCGTTTTTTGCTCTTATTTTTACGTTTATCCTGTTTTGTTTGGCAATGGCGAAGACTCGACTCATAGCGTCTTTTTCCTTGGTTATTTGTTAGCGTGGATGTGAAGGGCTCGGGATTTGGGGTACATCATGGATATGCTCGAATGGGAGGAACTATGTTCAAGCCTATGACTGGCAATGGAACTTCGAGGTTGAAGGACGGTGGAATTAGACTTGACGGCTTTGGGATGTGACACTTGGATTGTTTTGGATGGATATATGGACAACTTGTACTCTTTGTATTTCAGTTGTATTTTGATATTTGAGGGGTACTTTTGAGATGGAAATAAAAAAAAGATGAAAAATAACTGTCTAGGGCTTTTGTGGTGTTGTGAGTAGGAGTGATTAGTGAAGTGTGAAGTACATACTATACTGTACCTACATGCAAATTTGGACAGTTGCAAAACATGTCCTGTAATCACACGGCCCTTTTTCCTTTGGTTGGTCTGAAGGGAATTGATAAAACAGCATAGATATGTACATGTATGTATCAAATATCACCCCACATTTTGAGATGCCCTATATCCATCCATCCGTTCTTATCAACTGATGATGGTGAAATGATATGACGAGTTCGTTCAGGAAACAGCTATGTGTATATATCCATTTTCCGGGGCAACCTTCCGTACCCTCGGCAACCCAGTGACTGCAGGGGTTTCCGGCTGTGGATATTTTACCCCAAGTCCGGATGTCGGGGGAAGCTGGTTTTTGAGAAACTTGTGCAGAAAATATGTGTGTGGTGTCAAGTTAAAGTTGGTTATATGTAGTAGGTACTTCTAATTAATATATGTGGC
>Ga0307511_10003763_pt1 | contig 15524 bp, 13 predicted proteins | sample 13_EM_MG_FD_200266 | JGI IMG/M metagenome (GOLD analysis project Ga0307511, IMG submission 200266) | Populus trichocarpa ectomycorrhiza microbial communities from riparian zone in the Pacific Northwest, United States - 13_EM | ecosystem: Host-associated > Plants > Roots > Unclassified | place... | reverse complement strand
ATCTCTAGAACAAAATGATGTATGCGATACTAGGGTTTTAAAAATTACACTGAAATAACCCTATGCCATCGCTTTCTGCAGCACTGAAGGACCTCAGCCCCTCAGTCTAAAGCTGGCGAAGGCGGGGTAGCTATAGTGCTGCTATACAATATACATATCAAAACGTCAACGTTAGCTCAACCCCGCAGGATCTCAATATTAAACAACGGACAGCTGTTCCAGAAACATGCTCAAGCCTCGTAGCTTGTGATGAGGGTGGTGCCCTCTTGCTTAATGAAACCCTTGTTGATGCAATGTTTACTGGAAAGGGCAAAATTCCCTTCCAAACGTTAGTCTGGTTAAACACTCCATTCGTTCTGATGGGGCAGCTTGAGCAGCCCACCCTCAATTGATAAATCAAGATATGTATTGACCAGATTGCTGGCTCGATTAGCACATTTGACAGATAACTGAACTTTAGGCACCACTAGTGGCGGTGCCATGTGAGTTCATGCATTTGCAATAGCATCACCGCACTGACAGGGAGTGAGTTAACGTAATGACATCCATCGATCTTATGCCCTTATGCACATGCACGAGGGCCAGGAGGTTATAACTGCGATGGTGCACCTCAGAGCAGTTGAGCGGGGCATTGAAAGTTGGCTTTCTACACCGCATTTCTACAAACCCAGTTTCTGCAAACATCACCACACAACCTTTAAGAGGTCTGATACTCGACCAGATTTCTGCAGTTTGGAAGCTTCTGCCTTGCCTTTTCTGTAATGTATGCACTCACTTTTATGTGACACCTTTGATAGGGTATCTAATGCTTCTCAAACCTACCGGCAGACAATCTCGCAGTGGGATACCAATTTTAGAGCAGAGTAGTATCGGCCCCAAAAGGTATTCTATAGTACCAGTTAACTTAGTGGTGCCTTTTTCAGCTGAAGCAGCATGCCAAATGCAGGTTCTGGTGCGCTTGGCATCATATCTATTCTTACCCTCCCATACAAAAACCTGAGGCGGCGGTATTCCACCCCACTCCATGGCTGAGTTGATACGACGTGGAATCTTAGAGGTCCGGTAGTTGAGTGGATACCCGGGATTCTCAAGACTAACTCATGCTCCTTCTTCTATGACCGCTGCTATCCATCCAAAAGGGGATAAGATATGGCATTAGGACTGTAAGATCAACATATATACTTAGATCCAATCAAGTGATCTTCAAGAATAGTCATGGGTCCATAGATAATACTCCGGCTGAGGATTAACAGTAGGGTTAAGGTCGCGAGACTCTTTAGCCTTTGCAGCCCCCCACCCCCCTCAGCTCCCCCCCCTTCTTCCAGACCTAAAGCTATATTATCATAGTGCAAGTATGTTCTAGAACTTACCAGAATGAGGGCCCCACTGTGGACATACCTTTCCTTGGGTGTCTAGTATTTGAGAGAGATATCTAGAGTAGGTATGTGAATCCGTGATTATATGATCTGACGAGTACCATTTTTTGGAACTTCGTTTAGTTGTATGGAATTCTCAGTGATGCTTACTTATGAAACATTTATAGACAATTTGGAGATTACAAGGTAAGCTTTACACTTCAAAATACATGTGTATTTTCAACTATGAAGCCATATGAATTCATCTCAGAATTGCAACCATACTCTTCTATTTCCTGGATGCATGTATATACGTATACTGTACAGCTGCAAGAAAGTGGATTGCTTTATTGCAAGATTCATCCCGATATACAAGAAATCTTCAACCGCGAGGATTGAACTCTGAGTCTTGTCTCGGTTTGGTGGTAAGAGGATGGAACGAAAGTTGTTAAAGGAGCATGTCACTAAGATGTACGCTCTCATGCGTGGAAGGGAAGCTGAGGAATACAGAGTGGAGAGAAACTTGTGATAGAGAATTGCATAGCTCCATGTGGCAGGTACCACTTCTTCAAGTGCAAGGGCATCGCAGAAGTATTTGTGTCCTCATATCTTGAGCCTGGAGCCTTTGAAGTTGCAAAGTGGGGAAGTTACAGTTGGTTTGTTATACCAATAGCTATTTACATACTCAGAGTTGAGATTATATATATATGTATAGTCCCTTTATTTACCATCCATCAACTACGTATACCTGTTAGTAGGGGCTGAGATCTTAGATTCCCGTTCACCAGCAGCAACCTCACGTGGATGCATGTTTGTATTAGTCTAGCATGCAGACGGGTTATATTGACAGGACAAATATGATGAGGCGCCCCAAAAAACGGCAAGACTTTGGGCAGTTGTAGTAGGTAGTAGGTACCTACTTCCAGTTCATACTGCAGGCTGAACGTTCTGCCCCATGCATTGCCCTAACCTATTATATAACTCCACTCTCCCGTAAGATTCCGTAATCAGCAACACATTTGAATTTAACAATAAGTGTGAAGATTTATGGATCCACTGAAGTTGACCCAGAGCTCAGTACTGCAGCCTGCATCTTTGGAACAATTTACAGCGGACATTTGGGGCCTGTCTTAGGTAGACTTTTTTCTCACAAGCCGAGTCGGCTCGTATTGGTCTGCGCGGCTCATCAAAAAACCAAATTACCGCGGCAGCCTAGGTGCACCCCACTGGAGATAAGTCTCAGTCCCACTTGAGATACTATGGGTATTCAGTGCAACCATACTAAGGCATCCAAATATAAGTGCGCCACCGCGGCCCAAAAGGGGTAGGTTATCGCACATAAAATACAATTGTTTATTCGGTCCCCTTCTTTTATATGCTGTTGATGAGGATGGCATCATGTTATCTGCATATACAGTAAGATCGCAGGTGCGCCGCACCTATATTTGAATACCGAGCCCATATTTGTGACCCAGCTGCCGACTCGCGAGTCAATTTATGTCAGAGGCCACCGAGTGCGAGCTTTAGCCAGAAACGAGCCTTCGATTTATCATAAAGTGGTAATTCCAAGACATCTCCACCCACGAGCCAACCTTATTACAACTAGTCGTGGGCGTCGCCCCTGCAGGGAATGGGGTGCAAAGATGCAAAGAGGTGGTGGACATAGAAAAAAAGCAGATTTTAGTGCCTGTTCGCTTCCACAGCACAATACCGCCCAATCGTAGGCTACGGCAGGCGTGGCTTGTGTCTGTCTGGCGGAAGGCAGTTGGGAGAGCCAGCACGATGCCGACCAGGCAGCATCGAGCAGTGTCCCCAGGCGCGGCGGACACAAGAGGGGGTCGCTTCGGGCTGGCTGGTCGAGCCTGAAGTCGGACAGGGCCTTTAGCTCTTCTGGTACTTGCCTGCATCCACGCACGCTGCACCCCGGTTGCTGGACCCACCACCATGGGGGAACCTCACTCAACTCGCTCATGGAATCGTGAGACCACCATCCCTCCCAACCCACCCCCTCTCCCATGCATGCTCCATGGCCCCCAGGGGTCTTGCTTTTGCTCGAGGAACCGATTCTGTATTTTTCGCTCGCTGGGCCTGTTCTTTTCTTTTTCTGCTCTGCCACCTTGCAAGCAGCAGAGGAAAAGCACAACAACCCTGCCGCCCCGGTCCAAATAGCCTCACCCATTCTTCCTGTCACATTCACAAGCTGCTAGAAAACCAGTCCACCCCCATACCCACTGCTCTGCCCTTCATATACAAATACCTTCCCACATCTTTCGTGCGGTCTTCTGTTGTTCCTTCGGCTTCGACAACAGCACCTCCTTCACCTAAGACAAATCAGAAAACGATCTTGTGGTATTTCAGGGAGCTGGAATCGGCATTTGGGTATTGGAGGAAGAGACGTTAGGATACTGGGTGGGGGAAAAAGGGACATCATCTTCCACCATCGTCATACCAAATCTGGCACGTCCATTGTCTAGAGGAAACACACCCCATTACCATCCCGCCTCTCAACACCATATCTCGGTAACATCCCAATCAACGGCAACATGGCTGGGGAATCATCAGACCCAGCAGCTGCTTCTGCCAGTAACAAAGGCTCAGAAAAGCCTAGGAAGAGTCTTGATGCAGTGTTTCAGGGAGTGAAGAGGGTTTTCACCTTGTCAAGGAAGAAGTCAAAGGCATCCAAGACTGGTGCTCCCACTACGACGGAAGCTCCACCGCCTCTCCCAGAGCCTGTGGCTCCTGCTCCAGTAGCTACGCCAAAGTAGGTTTTGCTTGACCGAAGCTTCAACAAATTATTTACTAATTATTATTGTCCTTGCAGAGTCGAACCATCAACTAGTAGACCAGCACCTGGCCCTCCACCTCCTGCCAAGTCTACCGCTGACCGTGCAGCGGAACTCTTCAAAAAGCATGGCTTAGAGATTAGTCCGTCAACATTACCTCGTTCCGATAAACCTCCAGTTCAGCGTGTCCACAAGGAAATTAGGATGCGTGTGCATCGTACCTGCCATAGGTGTAGCACTGCCTATGGTGCCGACAAGTCTTGCCTGAGCTGTGGCCACAGGAGGTGCAAGCAATGCCCTCGCTTCCCGTATGTTGTACCTGATCAACGTGCATGATGATTGTCAGCTGACCACTTCGTATAACAGAATGAAGAAGGATAAGGGCAAGGAGAAGGAGAAGGTCGGTGATAAGCGGGAAGTCAAGCCGATAGTAAGAAGAAGGAAGGGCGATACTGGCCTTACTCTTCCTAGTCGAACTGGTGGTCAGGATTTGGTCCGAAAGAAAATTCGGCAAAGAGTCCATCGAACCTGTCACAGATGTGAAACAGACTTTGGTGCAGAGAAAGTTTGTTCCAACTGCAAACACCACAGGTGCAAGAAATGCCCTCGGGACCCGTAAGTTTTGCCCACTACGTAAGGCGTATGCTGTGATTCAAATGCTAATCTGCAATCACCAGACACAAAAAGAATAAGCCCCCAGGATATTACGATGGTCGGGATAGTTCGGACTCGGAGACTGAGCCCATTGGGCACCGTCCACTTCGTACATACAAGAAGATTAGGAGAAGAATCCACTGGACTTGTGACAAATGTTCTGCAACATTCCTACAAGGCAGCAAGATATGCGAAGGTTGTGGTTCTCAACGCGACGATACTGGCATTCGGGACCCGTAAGTGTTTATTCCCGAATACATTTCATCATCCGAATATACTAATGTCTTGATAGTCCCAAGAAACACAAAAATCCAAACGCTGTTATTCCATCGGAGGGTTATATGGAGCATCTCGAAGAACGCCTGATGGCCACATCTATTGCCTGATCGCGTCTTACTTCACGGTAGTTGCGTCCATGCTTTGCAGCCATTATTATTCTAGCGACTGTTTTCTGTTATCGATTCATGAAATATCTTTCTCGACGCCTTAGCTAGATGCGGTGGATCAAAAAAGTACTCAGCTCTGGATGGATACTCTTTGCGAACACAACTATTTGGCATCATCGAAGGACATCAGCTCTCCTCATCGGTCAAATCATTACGAATACTCGCACCGCTGGAACCTTTTGGGCTTTTGTGCTGGCTTTCTCATGGCCTGCTTTTTGTGTTGGATATCCCCAGTCTGATGAATTGTTTGTCTAGTTTTGGTGTGTCTTTTAATTAACGATACCAGCCTGTTTGATTTTCCCCATGTTTTTCTTCATCTTTCTTTCTGGCTGGCTTTATGAGGCGGAGGAGTCGGGTCGTTATACATGGAAAAAAAAATACACATATAGCGGTTCTTTTGGCGATATTGTGGGAGTATACGATCCTCCTCCTGTTTTTGTTACATTGGCCTGCTCTTATTGTCAACTTTCCCCTTCAAAGCGCATTCCACTTGTATTCTGTCCCTTTCCATATCATGTCATGCCTAACGAGAGTAACGAAAATGTTATAGCCTGCATTGGTTGTCCCTTTACTGTTCTTCTATGCTACCTTTGCTCATCTGAATTTCTTACTGTGCATTTGTATAGTTATCTCCTTTTTCTATGGTATATAGTCTCGGTGGTGGCAAGAAATAGTATCTCTAGTCATATTTACTCTACATGAACTTGTGCACACACAAAACACAAACACACGCACACACACACACACAAAAATGAACGTGGACGCGAACGTGAATTCCCAACAAACCCATGACCAAGGGTATGGGAGCCATTATCGGGCGCCGGCTGCAGTATTTGTTACATGTCATGATCAGACCATGGCCACTGCGGGTACCGGTAAGGTGGTTGGTTGCGCAACTTCAATTTGGTTTCCGTTGGCCTTTGCGGTGGTGGCGGCGTGGAGCTTATCTTGGTTTTTTTACACCGCGTGTTCAGCGCCTCTACCTGCAATTGTAATTGGGGCATCCCATTAAAGCGGCACCCAGTCTTAATGGTTGATTGGCGGCGGACCTGTAGAACCTGCACATACAACTTTATGTACTTCCATTTCCGTAGGCTATATCTATTTACACTAGATACTACGCTGAACACCCAAGGCGGTGTCAGTGTGGCGCCTACATTTTGTGAGATGAGTACGTAACCCCCAAGGATGGGGAGGCATGCCAGTGAGCGAGGATGAAGGGTAAATATGAAAATGCGGAGTTTTATATTAGCAAACGCATCGCATTCGTACCTGATACAAGATGTTGCTGATCATGTACGTATGTATGTATATGTATGTATGTATACCTATGTCCGAGGGGTTAATTTTTTTCGTTCGGGTTCAAAACGAGCCTGCAGCAGGTTAATATTGACAGCAAGCTCTTCGGGATCTTGTGGCTTTTTTGCTCCACTGTTACAGATGTGCTAGAGACTGTCAGTGTCAGTCATATACTTCCCCCTGGGTATAATACTCCGATGTATATGTATGCCTGCGGTTGTAATCCAACTTCTATAGATAGTCCCGATATATCAATGTGGCGTTTCGAAATTGAACAGACTATCATCGTCAGATTACATATGCTCAGAGCCGAAGGGTTGAATTTAGTGTCATGGGAATACGGGCGGCTCCCTATCCGAAAACCAACCGACAGTTAACGAAAGAACACTAGGTAGGTAGAGATTTAGTTCTATGGTGGGCCCCAGCTACACGAAGATTCTAGGGCATGGTGTTCCCTACCTAGCAAGGAGCCGATTACTCTGGCCAACTAGACTAGGTGCCGATCGCAATTCAGCTTCCCGATGGATGAATGCTAATCTTTCATAGGAAGGTCTGAAGGTTACGGGGTACTTCTAGACTCAGTTTCTCGCAGTGCTGGCAGAACCCGGGGGAGGGGAAACTTTGAAAAGTGATATAAGAAGTAGACGATCTTTGTCCAGGTATCCAAGCAGGACCTATGCGGCAGGTGGGAAGAGAGCCCCGAAACTAAAGTAGCTTTAGGCGTCTCAGACACCCTACCCATATACCCTCATTCCCTCCGCTGGATCTTTCTCCGCGTCGCCAGTACATATACTCGCCACAGAAACGGAAGGATACTCTACCGACCAAGGGGCATGTGGTTCCATATCTTGCTTGAGGCCTCCTGTAGCTCAACCGAGGTGATGTGATTGACACTGCAGAAGAGCTCAGCAGGGCCAGCTAAACTTGTTTCCGTTTCCTGTGCCTCATCTCATGCATTACAGTCCCATGCCAGTACACACTGGGCCAGATGCACTTCATGGATATCGATGCCGACTGCATAAAGAGAAGTACTCATACAGTACCTACTGGGTGCAGTGTTTCCCTGTGGCTTAGTGCAGCACTTCGGTGTGAAGATAGGGGTTGGGGGAGGGGGGGTCGGTCGGGGTCGGGGGATTGTCAAGTGTCGCGGGTCTGTGGGGCTCGCGGCTGTGCTTGATTTACGCGCAAATAAATAATATAGCTCGCTTGGATGTTTATCATTTTCCTTGGTGACAAATCGTTACTGTTAGGCTAGTTAGAAAAGGTAGTCTGGTTACATGTGAGACCAATGGTTGGGGATGCCGAGGGAGCAAAGTTGGAATGTGGCAGAGGCCTCGTGCCGTGAGCCGAAGGGGATCTGTGGTATCGGCTAATTAAACAACACGGGGGCACGTTAACTCACACGTCTAGAAGCTCGAATTTCATGGGTGACTTCCAATACTGCGCCAAGCCCGTCGCTGATATTATACTTTAAAGAACAGTAATTTAACAACGACGTCCATGCATGCACGCATGTTGAGTATGGAAGTAAAGTACCTCATGCATACAAAAAGGATCATGCAGATGCAGATGCACGAAAAAGCCAAAGCAGCAAGTCCATCACTACGGTACGGTATTTCCCCGTCTCGAAAATCGATGTTGCTCCTGCAGGCCAACAAAAAACTCCATGTGCTGACGGGCATGGCCGCTCCTTGCAGTGCATACATGTCCTCCCATCCGGAGAAAGTTATTCGCTCACTGTGCAGTTAAGAACCCCCACTTACGTAGTAATAACTACATATCTAACATCATTCCACGAATCACAAGCCTACGGCATTTTTCCATGCCTTTACATTCCCGTGGTTCTGGGTCCGAGATGGCGCAACACGGGCAGCCAGTCAGGAGTTGTGTGCGAGTGGTCTCTTGCGTGCAAGATTCCACAGACTAAAGTAGCGTCGTTATTTTCAACTATCAAATCATTCATCGAGCCCCACAGTCAGAACTACGCAAAAAGCAAGGAACAAGAATTTGTGATACCGGTGAGGGCATGTGGCCACTTGCAATCTCTCCCGAACCCTTCCCGAACCCTCTACAGAACCCTCTCCCCAACGTATCGACTGACTGCCGAGCCACCTGTGCAGCTGGGGATCACGGCCTCGGCGCCGTGAGCATCAGTCGATTTCAAGGCCCATCACCGCTGCACAAGTTACTCGTATACGTATAACTATATATTCTGTAATGCATTTAATCCTCTACGAATTAGAGAGGGTTGCCAAAAAAAAGCGGGGCAAACGGCAATCTCGATTCTAACTGCTCAGCTTGTAACTCGATCTTATGCATGATCCCCCGGGAGCACCCCGGCGGTTAAACATTGTATAATTCAAGGTTGCAACTGACGTCTTAGTGGAGTAGAGCTGTGTTGATTTCCCGGTAGTTCAAAACAGCCCGGGCCCAGGTATAACAGCTGTACGGCGTTTGGAATTCTCTGCCTGGGCCATGGTTGGGGTATCGTTGCAAAAGGTCTCCTCAGATTAGGTAGTGGGCCTCATATACTTTTCCTCTAGACTCTCTCTCCGGGGATTTGTGTAGGCTAGAGTGTCTAAGTAGCAATTAAAAGTGGATAGTTGTGGGGTTACCCCCAGCAGATGTACTTGTTTTCCATCGGTATTGAACGACAACCCCAGGGTTGCAGGGGGCGTTGCAAATTTGGGTGGGCTTCAGGTTAGCCAGATTGTGGCGCTGAAGCATGATCTTCAAAAAGACTGATGATTGATTATATTAGGTGGTGACCTGTTGGAGTTTACCAGGCTACTGTTGGGACTACTCCGATACCCCTCAGTAGGTCGATGGGGCATCGGAAACCAATGCTGGTTTAAGTACTGATAAAATGGGTTTAAGCCAAGCGCACAGATAGATTATTGTATGTGAATCTTAGCGTGTCCCATCAAACGGTTCTGTTGTCCCATCGACGGAGCAATTATTAGACTTCGGTGATCGTTCGGTTCCTTAGTCTGGTTGGTCGGCTCCTTCCGAGAACCTCCAGTGTTGATCTTGGTTCGAGACTACGTTGACCTGCAGGATAAAGCTGTTCGACTTTTGGTAAGTCAGAGAATTTGCTCCTCGGCACTCGACCTTTTGAGGCTCATGACATAACGAATGTTTCGCTCACGCGGCGTCACCAAGACAGAAAGCTGGTAGAAGTTAGTCTGACATGCAAAACAATCTGAAATTTGCGATAGAGGTACATTTGATGTGCAGATGGGCACCCTGTTAGGTCAGTTAGGTAATCAACATAATTACCCAATCACATGCATATAACCACCTAATAATGTATATAAATTGATGACAGCGATAAGTGCGTAAAGCTGGAGCAATTTGAGGCTGAGGGCACTCAAGTCGGGGGATCGGTGCTGTGAAGTACTCACGGGGCACCTCCCAATACCTCATTCTGATAAGGTCACACATCTAGTAAAAGAGCTGGGGAAGCTGGACTTGGACATTGTATTCTGAACCAAAGAAAACGAAATGCGAAGCCGCCATTTTTGTTATTAAATCTCTTGTTCCTTTCTTTGCTTGGTAGCATCACAAACTCAAGTGATCCTATTCCCCACCATCCCCCCATGCAATTCATCCCACTCTCGCACACACCCCTTCACCTCCAAAGCCGCAACATGCACCTCCTCCAGAATTCGCCACAAACTCTCCAGCCTCATCGTATGCTCCGGAAACCTACTCGCAAAGGTGGTGACCACCCCAACCCCCTTACTCAACCAACTGAATCTCACAATCTCAATTCCCAATCCCTGGCACAATACCCCCCACATGGGAAACCGTGACAACCACCAAATGAGCTCTTTGCCCCTAAGATCCGTCCTAGTACCAAGATACCATCGCCGGTAAGTCAAAATCCGGAGACAATGTTCGATTAGCTTCTGTCTGTCCAGAGTCTGTTTAAGTCCCTGGCCAGAGGATCGGGCCACCTCAATCACAAGCCATTCTTGGGGCTCCACACGGCCGCCAATGTACAACCCGTCAAATTTGTCCGGGGACAGTGGTGAGGTTTTTTCTTTGCGGTGGAGGACGCCATAGGGGGAGATGAATGCGTGGTCGATAATGGAGGACCAAAGAACGTCGAAATTACCTTCAAGAGGGAGTGGGGAGAGGATGGCAGTGTTTAGAAGAAAGTGGACACTACATTATATATATAGTCAGTGGATGTTTGCCTGGTGGGGGCTTCAAAATTTGTTACATTTGGGGATGAGGTGGGTGGGACTCACGTGTGTATAACAGCGGAGGTAGCCTGTTGGAAGAGAGGATTATATTTACATTCTCTGCATGAAAACATATTCCTCGCGTCTATAAAACTAGCATAACTACTACAACTGGAAAAACATTTCTCCACGCAGTGTGCAACGATATGTGAGTCAGAGTTTGAGCGAAGCGCGGCCTTGACAATAGCATATTCTTTCGACGAGAGCAGCTGCGGGGGCCGGGAAGCAATATCGATGAACCCAGCCTGAAGCAGGATATTTTCCTTTACTAGTGAAGCATTGCCGGGGTCAAGAAGGTAATTACGTAAGAGATCCTCCAGAGTTGTATCCCGTGTATCAGTGCGCAGAGGGAATTTGGTGCGGAGTTTTGGATAGATGTACAGGAAATCTACTATCTCGTAAGGGCCATAGTCGACTTGGGATGACTGAGATAGGGAAGGAGACCCTGTGAGAGGGTGACTCGGGGTATTCCCCCGTGTGGGTGTAGCTGGGCCACCGCGAGTGGGAGTAGTGTCAAAAGCAGCAGGTCCATCCTCACAATTATGGCCAGAGCCCGCTGCAGCCGTGGAGGATATGTTCGGAACCTCTGTGGGAGGCGGTGCAAGTACTGACGAGCTGAAGGATGTGAGTTTGGATGGAAATACACAAAGGCAGTGGGTACGGGTAAACATACGTATTTATAGTACTTTGCTGAGCGTAAATGACAGTTGAAGCTGAAGGAGCGTTTGCAGTGATACTAAACGTAGCCATTGGCACTGAGAAGTCCTGAAAATCAGAATGGGTCAGCCATGGGACTGAGTCAGATAGTCAAGGGCAATTGTAAAGTAAATGACCTTCCGCCTCATACCCTCCGGTGCCAGTTCATTCGGCTCAACAACGGCTAGTAATAAAACCTTCCGCGTGATGAGCTTCATGCCCAGGACCATCCTTGGTTCTGATACGGCTAGTGAAGACCCGCCAGTTTCTGAACTACTAGTACCAAGGGCAATAAAATCAAGAAATGGCTGGTGAGGAGACCGTCCACTTCGAGACTATCACAACCACGGCACTAGAACTCATCAAATGGCAAGTAGATGACCTTCCGTTTCATACCTCCAGTGCCAGGACAATCGGCTCAACAACGGCTAGTGAGAAAACCTTCCGTGTGATGAGCATCATGTCCCGGGACCATCCTTGGCTCTGATACGGCTAGTAAAGACCCGCCAGTTCCTGAACTACTACTACCAAGGGCAATGAAATCAAGAAATGGCTGGTGAGAAGACCGTCCACTTCGAGACTATCATGACCATGGCACTAGGAACTCATAGCATGGCAAGTAAGACCTTCTACTGATTCATCTCGGTGACGGAATATACAAGAGTGGAACCCAAAAACAGCAAGTGAAAAGACCTTCTGCTCTCTCGCTCCACTCCCGATGTACCTCCCTCCACTGACAATGTACCAGCAGCTGGTAATGACCCAAGGTTTCTCAACCTCGATAAAACCTCACGAAAGTAAAAACTAAACTGACCTTCCTTGGATTCAACACCCTCAACACCCGTCTTGCGGCCCCTGCCTCAGAGGAACCCGGCAAAGAGGTGCGACAAATCTCCTCCAGTTGCGTCTGCAAGTACCATTTTTGTTTTGCGGGGTATTTCTTTCCGATAACGGTTTTTAAGTGTTCGAGAGACCAGAGCGAGGGGTCCGTTTCGGAAAGGTACCGGTGGACCTGGGAGGATATTTCATTCTGAAGCTCTGTAGCCTTGCGTTTGCGTGAGGCCTGGGAGGGGTTTGGTGTCGTTGCTGGCCTCCGGCGTTTGCTTGAAGTTGAGCTTGGAGGCTGGCGTTGGGAGTCGGAATCAGGATGGGATTCGGGATGATGCTGAGAATCGGGTTGTTGCTCAGAACCCGGACTGTCACGATCGACGCGTGGAGGCTGTTGTGGGTATCGATTAGGTAAAGGCTCACAGCTGGGGCGCTGAGGGGATGGTGATAGTACTCGGGGTTGCTGTGACGTTGTGGAAGTGTGCCGAGTCATCGTCGGAGTTGTTGGAAGAAGCTTAGAAGAGTTTGACGTGAAGTCAGCAATGTTTACATAAGCATTATTGCGATGCCAAGAACACCGAGGTTTTTGCCAAGAATGCCGAGTTTTTATGCCATGTAATACGAAGTATATGTATCCGTAAGCGTATGGGTTGTTGCCCAGAATTCAGGCTGTCAAGACTGGTGCGTAGATTATGCGGAGGTCTTTACGGGTATTCGGTAAAGATTAACCAGACTAGTAAAGATTCATAGTTTGGGTTGCTGAGGGACGGTGATAGTAGCCAGGTTGGCGGTGCGAGCGTGAAGCTGAGGGGGCTTGGCGTGTGTGTTTATATAAGCATTTCAGCGATGCCGAGAGCGCCGTGGTTGGCGCCAAGAACTACTAGGTTTGTGACGCTGAGCAATAGTATATACATAGCTAACATTTTGTTGTATATATGCGTATAGATCTATCCGTAGAACCCGCAACTATTCTGAAAATACTTCTTAATCGTCCTACTAGAGCAAAACCTTTGTCCCTACGGCTACGATACTCCATCTAAAGGTCCCTATTGCGAAGACTAACGTTATTGATGGGGAACTGGTAGTCCGGCTACATGTATGGTGGATGGGATGCGAAGGCGCTCGGACCTTTACTGTTCAGTTTTGCACGTGCGCTTTGACCTAGAGCTTTGTTGGTGAGTTTTGAGCTGCCTCGCTTCCCCATCCATTACGTTACATCCTAGACAATACATGTACATTCAGGAACTCTCTGTGACTGATGGGTTCAGGATTAACGCGCTTGCCGAAGGAGCACTTGGGTCTGAATTAGCTTTTCACGATAATTGTATGAAGCAGGGGCAGTAAAGCCGGTAGTCGAACCAAGGCTATAGCTAGAAACCAGACTATAGCTTGACCAATATTAATATATCGGGGCTTTTCACTATTCCCGGAGTGGGGGATGTTTTAAATAGACAAATCAGAGCATTAGGTGTGCTACTGAGCGGGATAGTGAAGAGCTTTTTCGTGCTCGTGAAGGAGGGGTGGCTGTAAGAAAGGTTGTGCCCGGAACTAAATTACTAGTCCCGAGACCATTCTTGTACTAACTTACATACCGAAAGGAGATGAGTGGTCTGATTGGAGATAAAGTGATCAGATTTTCGATATATCGTGCTAATGAACGTGCACGTGATGCTAGTTACCGAACAAGGCAGTGACTACGCTAGTAGGCTTAGCGCCATTGAAAAAAGCTACAGAATTCCACGGTTGATAAGTAAACTGGGTACCCAGCATTTCCTTGACTTGTTGTGTAGACACCTTCGATACATAGCTATTTGTCTTTATAGTTGATTTCCCCCATCATGTTCTAGTGTTGGGGTCGAGACACTGGCCTGCCCTTGAAGGGCTAGCCATGTTCTGACTCGAGTCATTGACTTTCTTTTTCTTTATGGAGGCATGGAGTAGACGGAAGACTTTCGGATACCTACTATTGAATAGCTGCTCCCCATCTCGCATTATTTCGAAAATTTGATGGCAGGTTGCATTTATCCCGAGCACCTGGCTTGTGCACAAAAGCCAGCTTCCAGGTTGCTACTAAGTTCTATGAGTTCTGTGGTTTACTCATGTATCGCGTTTATATAATACCCTCTAAAGAACTACGGAAGCTACTGTGCCTAGTAGTTCAATATAATAATATTCTAGGCCCTGGTCCGGTTACACGGTTGCACTTTAGGCTCCAGTAAGAAACGGAAAGGTCGCTGACAGCCCTTAATAAACACCGCACCAATAGCTTGTTGTTTCCCGGCAGGTTTGGTCTCAGTTTTCTCCCTGTGATTGCCTTATTTGGCTGCTATGCTTGTGCTGTACTAGGTAAGTACCAGTAGTGTGGTTGGGGCTTGCACCACGAGCCATTGTGATTGACAGAGATCGCCAACCATTCTAAGTTTGAGAGAGCGGAGCCATCTCCTGACTAAATTTCTCCTGATCTTATTGGCTGGAAGATAGCATTAAGGAGGACAGGCTTGAATTAGCCACAAGTAGATCGTTTTGTCGTGTCCAGGTTTTCTGCTGTGACACACGGACGAACCAAGGTTCTTCATATTGGGTCTGTTATGTGAGACGTAGTGTGTCGGCGCTGAATCTTGTGCCCTGCACGTCTTCTGTGTTACAAACTATGCGTCACACGGGAGAGACTACACTGTCAGGAACGAGCCCAATCATTTACAGTATGTGTCTCGAGATTTATTAGAATTCCATAATAAGCATCTTGCTTGCATAGTATTGCAGGTCCAGGGACCAATTGCGAGAGATTGGCAGGTTACCGACAACTAGCGTGGCACTCGTGTGGTTGTGATCCTTCCCACGCACACGGCCGCCATCGGAAGCAGCCGATCGTGAGATGTGTGCGCCATGTGACAATAGGCACTGTGACAGTTAAATTTGGAGGAGGTCAAATCATACGGGGGGTCGTGCAACTAGACTAAGTAGATCAAGCCTGATTTTTGATGCAGTTCCGTAGTGTCTGTGCTTCAGTAAATTTTGCCGCGTTGCCTCATTGACTTCTTCATGCGTGCCAAGACCTCGTTGGTCGCTTGCTTCTACGGCGGCTACTAAACGGTACAAGCTTCTAATTGGACGGTGATACGGCGAAATCAAAATATCCCACGCATGCAGCTCGCTTGGATCCGCGCTTTTGGACCTAAATTTCCAACTTGGTCTCCATTCTCGTCGGTCCAA
>Ga0307511_10003762_pt1 | contig 15525 bp, 11 predicted proteins | sample 13_EM_MG_FD_200266 | JGI IMG/M metagenome (GOLD analysis project Ga0307511, IMG submission 200266) | Populus trichocarpa ectomycorrhiza microbial communities from riparian zone in the Pacific Northwest, United States - 13_EM | ecosystem: Host-associated > Plants > Roots > Unclassified | place... | reverse complement strand
TGATACCTTTCTTATATGTTAAATTTTGACAAAAATGAAATAAAGTTAGTTGATATTTCAATTGTAAAGGAATTTTTTGATGTATTACCAGAAGAACCACCTTAGTTATCCTCGAACAGGAGGTCAAAGTTTCTATCAATACCTTCCCAGAAGTTCCCCTGATAGCACAACCACTATATATAATGGCTTTGGTAGATTGGATGAATTAAAAATCTAGCTGCAAGAATTACTAGATAAGAGGTTTATACGACCTAGTGGAACGCCTTAGGGAGCACCTGTATTATTTGTGAAAAAGAAGGATGGCACCCACAGGTTTGTATAGATTATCGTCAGTTAAATAAAGTAACAATGAAGAATAAGTATCTGCTACCATAAATAGATGACTTATTTGACCAATTAAAAGGAGCCAGGGTGTTTTTGAAGATCGGTTTAAGATCAAGGTATTACAATATGAAGATTAAAAAGCAAGATGTACCAAAGACTGCTTTTGGAACTCGATACAGACACTATAAATTTTTAGTGTTACCATTTGGGTTGACAAATGATCCAGCACTTTTTATGGATTTGATGAACCGAGTTTTCCAGCCTTACCTAGATAAATTTGTTGTGGTATTTATAAATGACATTTTAGTATATTCTAATTCCTTTAAAGAGCATGAATGACAGTTGAGATAAGTACTGCAGACTTTGAGGAGTCATTAACTGTATGCTAAATTAAAAAAACATGATTTCTGGATGGAAAAATTAACCTTTCTAGGACATGTCATTTCTTCTAAAGGCATCTTTGTGGATCTTTAGAAAGTTGAAGCAATCCTAAAATGGAAAAGGCCAACTACAATAACTAAAATTTATAGCTTTCTAAAACTTTTTTGGTATTATAAAATGTTCATTAAAAGGTTTTCATTTAACCCTTTTGACACACTTAGGGAGGAAGGATATAAAATAAGAATGGTCGAAGGAGTGTGAAGGAAGCTTCCAAGAACTAAAAACAGACTTACTACTGTTTCTGTGCTGACACTTCCATCAGGAACCGAAGGCTTTATGGTTTATAATGATGTCTCAAGGAAGGGGCTTGAGTGTGTTTTGATGCAACACAAAAAGGTAATTGCTTATGAATTGAGACAATTAAAGACTCACGAGGTCATTTACCTAGTACATGATTTAGAACTAGCAGTTGTGGTGTTTGCCTTGTGAGCATGAAGACACTATCTCTATGGATTCCGAGTCCAAATCTTCACATATCATAAAAATTTGAAATACCTAATGTCATAAAAAGAATTAAATATGTGACAGAGAATATGGATAGAACTCATCAAAGACTATGATTATACTATAGAATACCATCCTGAAAAGGTGAATATGGTAGCCAATGTTCTTAGTTGCAAAAACAAAGTGACTCTAAGTAAACCACCAGTATGGGATGAACGAACATTAACAAAGCTATGAAGATTAGGGGCCTGTTGAGCATGAGTTTAGAAGAAATATTAGTAGCACAACTAAAAGTACAACCGATGTATCGAGAACAAATATTACAAGCACAACAAGGAGATGATAAAGTGTCAAAAGTGAGAAATAGAGTAAATACCAAAATTGAAACCCCTTTTCGGATTGCAAATGATGGAGTGTTAATATTAGGACGACATATGTATATGCCTAAAAATAAAATTATTAACTAGAAGATCTTGCAAGAGGCACCCGAGTCTAAATTCACAATACATCTCAGTAGTACTAAAATGTACTAGGATAAGAAATAATACTATTAAGGGACCAACATAAAAAAGGAAGTAACTAATTATGTGGTGAAGTGTGGTATTTTCCAACAAGTTAAAGTGGAGCACCAGAAGCCAATAGGGCCATTGCAACCCTTGCTAATTCCTGAATGGAAGTGGGATATGATCACCATGTATTTCGTGTCAGGCCTACCTAGAGGGGAAAAAAGGAATGATGTAATATGAGTTATTATAGATCGCTTAACTAAATCTACTTTATTTCTAGTAGTAAAAATTACATATTCGGTGAACAAACTAGCCATAATTTATGTGAATGAAGTTATACAACTTCATGGGATTCCAACATCCATTGTCTCAGATTAGGATCCTAGGTTCACCTCTCGTCTTTGGGCAAGCATACAACATGCTCTAAGAACGAGATTAGATGTAAGTACTTCCTTCCACCCATAGACTATGTAAATAGTTGGAGACAAAAAGGGGGGGGGGTAAGAGACTTTTAGTAGAGTAAAAGAGGAAAGGTTTAAAAATTCAAATTATCATGTAAAATTGGTAGGTATAGCTTGAAATTTGAAATTATCTTGGGAAGATTAACTAGTAATGAATTGATTTCACTTCCTATTAATTTATATTTTGAGAAGAAAAATAAGTTATTAATGAGTTGTTTAAGAGGGACCAAGTGTTACACAATAAATTAGTAAAAGAAGCAATTTAAGTCAAAAGGTAAGAAAGATAAAATAGTGGGCTAGACTTAATAGGTGTTGCTATATTAAAATATGTTTAGGCCTAAATAAAATACAAGACTTGGTTATTGGTTGAAGCATGTGAATATTATATATAAAAGTTATGAAGTTTGAATTAGAAGAAAGAAAAGATAAACTATGAAAAAAATGTAATCCAAACTTGTAAAATAAACTGACTAAAACATATGAGATAATAGAGATGGATAATTTCAATTGTGCATCCTGAAGGTGAGGAGTAATGGACAGAGGGGGTGGTTAACATGAGGTTATCCATGTAAACCAAAGTTGAAGGAAGAAACAACAACAACAACTCAATTAATCAACAACAACAATTGCTACGCAATTGATTCAAGTTCTCATGATCTTCAAAACTTGTTTATCAATAAATTTGTAATCTCGTAGGCAACAATCAAGATGCATATAACTTGTAAGTAAATAGCTTGTAGGCTGATAGTTTGTAAACGATAATCAATAAGCTTATAATAGTGGGCTTGTAGTCTCTATCACCAAAAAACTAGATATACCAATATATATATATATTTTTTTTTTCTTGTCAAGGAATTCCAGTGTACCTTGTAATTAATTAAAGAATCATCAAATGAATGTAAGTTTTTTAATCCTAAGATGTTAAGTTATCTTTTACATTTAGATTATTTAATTATTCCGCAAGTTTTATTTTGCTTTCTGCATATTAAAAGATCATAAAAGTTTTAATACATTATTATAAGTTTGGAACTATAAGTCTGGAGTTGTAAGAATAGTGTCTGAAGTTCAAATCATCAACATTAAATTTAACATCTAACTTTGAAATTCAAAGTTGTCTTAATTAAAACAGACATAAAAGAATCCGAAACATATAAAATTAAAATTTGGTCTAAAAATCAAAGTTTTTTTTTTTGAAAATTTTATATAGAAATAGCAAGAGAAACATAAGAAAAATAGAGAATGTCAATAAGTGAATAACTTATCTCAAGAGCCACAAAATCACTTCTTGTGGATTAGATTTGGAAACGAAATATTGCTCACCTTCATGTCTGTTGGTAGTAGCGTAGATGTAACAACTTGTCCAGTGTTTAATATGTTCACCATTTAGACAATATAAAATCGACAATCTTTTTTCTATTCTTGATTCTTATTTGGAAGTGCAATCCAAACGAAGATAGACCAAAATTTAGTTGTTTTTTTTTTGTTCAAATTAATTTTTTAATATTTTCTGATCATTTTGATTTATCAATATTAAAAATAATAAAAAATATTATTTTAATATATTTATAAAAAAAACATACATACAAAGTTACCTTGCCGCAGTCACATGACATATGCTGGATTATTAGTGTGGGTTGATGTGTTGTTGTGATCTGAGGAAGTCGCAGGGAGGAACATTTGCTACTGAATTAGAAATATAAGCATCGTCTTCTATCTCCCCTCGTTTCTTTTTTTATTGTCTTCGGGTTATCATCCTCTGCCAAGTGCTAGGGCTCATCAGAAATAATAAATAAATAAATAAATAAAGAATTTTTAAGGGAGTGGGATATTTTGAGGTAATGGCATTTAATATCTATTTGCAAATAATAGATTTTTAGGGATGCCTTTCAATAAATATGCATTTTGCACCAACTTTTTAAAGCAGTGCCCCTGGAATAAGGGAATGCATATGAGTGTATGTGCCTCGATCAAATTTAATGATAAGATTGTTGTCGTGAGAAAACATCCTCTCCACATTACAATTGGGATTGGAATGTACTATATAGTATTTATATATGGTTAGAAATAGTAATTTCTGTTATTTTTACGGTAACGAATATTTTTAAATCATTCAATCGATATTAATTTCTTTATAATAAAGTATCATTTATATTAAATTGTTGCATTCTAAATAATTTAATGAGTTCTCAAAGGTATCGGTCCAAGTCCAATAAATTGTAAAAAAAAGATCACACATACTTTACTTATTGGTCGCTAAGAATATATTAATCTGTACAATTTCTTCCTAATATTTTTTCAAAAACAAAGAGCAAATAAAACAATGGCTAATCCTCGAAGAGGAAAGGGGGGGTCCAATAGGAAACGGACATCGAATTTCTTTTTATTTTACTTACCAATAAATTAAGTCACGAGGCATTAAACACCGTCGAAGTACAGTCTTACGGCGGACCACGATTCTTAAAACACGGACTGTTGTTAAAATTAACAATCTTCAAGTATGAAAGGACCCTTTTTGTCAAATAATCGATACTCGAGCTAAAGGCAATAAAAATAAAAATAAAAATAAATTATAAAGAGAGAGAGAGCAAAGAGTAAAGACGATAAAGCTGGAATCTTGGATATATATAAAGACACCCTCTCTGCCTCTGTCCTTCTGCAAAACAGAGCAAACGCGCAAACACACTCATATACACTGAAAGTGGGATTGAGAGAGAGAATACTTAGCCAAGAAGATGTTTCAAAGCTCAACAAGAAGCAAATGGTTCACTTTGTTTATGCTCGTCTTTGCTCTTTTTGCTTCTGCAATACTTGGAGAAGATGGTAAGTGTTTTCTTTCTTGTTTCCTTTCCATTTCTTACTCCTCCTTCTCTCTTTCAAACCTAAATAACAAGTGCATACCTTTTTCTTACTCCATTATAAGTAGTTTAGTAGATGCTTCTTGTTTGGTAGATATGTATATATGCTTTATGGGTTATTGCTATTTTTGAGATCTGGTTTACATTTACCCTACATAATTCAATGGGTGTCTTGTCGACTTAAAACATAATTCTAGTTGTGGGATGCTTGGATTTTCAGCAATTACGCCTTATGTTTGAAGGATTAAGAGTTTTCTTGTTCATGCTTGTGCAATGCTATACAAAGAAGTAGTTTCTAGCAGTTACCTTGTTCCTTCCATGGGCTTGTTATACATTTTCATGGACGATTGCTGAAACCATTTTTATATGCGAGACGATGGAGTAGATGAGTTACAGTTGCTAAACCAAGTTATTTACAGAAAAGGTTTATAAGTGTCTTGTGAGATTTTTTTTTCCAGGGGATAATAGCCCCGTCATTTGAAAGTATAATAGTCATGGAAACATTTTGAGTCTCCATGACATGATATTTTAAGTTTTGATGTTATAAGGTTGCCGGCTCATTTTTGTGGCACTCTGGAGATATGCTAGGAAGTTCATGGAGCTAATTATATAGACATAATTGGAATAGAGATTACCAGAAAACTGACCAATAAACTTATAGATCATATCTTGCAAAGTAATGATTCTGAACTTCAGTTTGAACACACAGAAGAATATTTAAGGGAATGAATTGCATTTTTTTTATAGATAAAATAGAGGTTAATAGACCGTTGAAAAGTAGTTTATATATTAAGGTCTTGAATGTGTTTTGGTCACTTGGCATTTAGACATGGGAAGCTCCCAGATACTAATATTATTGTTGTTTATATACATGCCGCCCGTTCTCTCCTCGTCATGTAGGATGGATGGGTAAAATTACCAGAGTGGAACATTCTGCCGCCAAAAATTAGTTCATGGCCATGCTGGCATGAGTTAGCAAAGCGACAAGGGTTCTTTCCGTAGAGCACGCTGGGGCTATAGCTATTTTATTTTATTTACAGTCTTTTTGATTTTCCAGCGCCGGTAAAATCACTAACCTTGAAAAAAGTGGGAGAGAGTAAACATGGGGGGAAACTTAGGCAGTCCAGACTCGAGACTAGGAGGGTCTAGGGGAGCTGGAAGGGTGGGTAGAAAAACAAAACCAAAGATGGGCCAAAACGGTGTAGTAGGGTCCATGAGCTGCACGCGGCATCTGATTCAATGTGGTGTTATAAGCGTTCACATCCCATCATTACTTTGTCGGCGTATTGAGATTCCAAAAACAAAAGGCCGAAAAACGAAAATAAATTTCTCCTTGTTTTATCCGGCCATGAGTTTTCCGCTTTTCATTTCTGAGGCTCCTCCCGATAAGATTAGAGTATCCATCATGCACTGTGTACCCTCAAAATCTCTTGTTATTCTATAAATATTTTTTAAAATGTATTCAAACAATATCATATTGTGTCCATATTCCTAAAATCGTTGTTTCGTCACTGGTTTTACGTACATGATATCACAGGGTCTGAATGCTTCAATTCGGAGAGCATTATTCGCTGCTTCGACATCAGTTCCCAAAAAAAAAAAAAAAGAGGCATGTGGATGTTTTTTGTTCTCTCAATAATATCTGGCAGAGATTAGGGCATATCTTGACAGGAGCTGTTTCCTTATTGCTCAAAGAGAAAAAAAAACAAATCCTCCTGATATTATATCCTTCTAACTACTGTGCTTGCTGTTTGGTAAGCCAGTTGGTGCGGCATCTTCACTGTTGGACCCTGCGATTTGTCACGTCCTTCTGTATCGTGGGCCAAGAGTTGACTGTTTCTTGACCATAGGAAAACGCTTTACCAGACATTGAAATGTATCTACCCCTTGTCCTACCACTGTTTATTATATTTATAGACCAATAATTTCGTGGACCAATAATCCCATGCTTTTACATCAGACCCCCCATGCTTTGTCGCTGTTGCTATTCGTACCTTGTAGTAGAAGTAAAAAGCACAAAATTAATTAATAATTTCGTAGAAGAATAAAGGAAGTTAATTTGATGCTGTTTCGATATGTAAATGTTATGTTATTATTTCAGGGTTGGTGACAAACGGTGATTTTGAAACGCCACCAATCACTGGCTTCCCCAAAGACGAGGCCCTGGTTGAAGGGCCCACCGAAATTCCAGGGTGGAAAACAAACGGCACCGTAGAGCTGGTATCCTCCGGACAGAAACAAGGTGCGATGATCCTCATTGTACCACGAGGTGCGCACGCAGTAAGATTGGGGAATGACGCTGATATCAGCCAGGAATTGACGGTCGAGAAGGGATCTGTATACTCGGTCACGTTCAGTGCGGCTCGCACGTGCGCGCAGCTGGAATCTCTAAACGTGTCAGTGCTACCTGCATCACAGACCATAGACCTGCAGACATTGTATAATGTGCAAGGGTGGGACCCATACGCGTTGGCTTTTGAGGCACAGGAGGATAAAGTGAGGCTGGTTTTCTCGAATCCCGGCATGGAAGATGACCCTACTTGTGGGCCTATTATCGATGATATTGCGATCAAAAAGCTTTTCACTCCTGAGCGACCCAAAGGTACAATCTTGCTTTTGCCCGCTCTTTTGAATTTCCATAGACACCCACCCTTTCCTGCACCTACCTCTATATATAGTAGTACGTGGGGGCAGCGTTTAGCTGATGCTTTTTGACGTTTTGATTTAGATCATGAGCATCCGATGTGTGGGGTCTTGCGCCTTTTTCTTTCTTGCTTGGGTTCTCCCTCTTTTTGTCAAATTGAATTTACATGCGATTATTACAAGGCACGTTAACCTAGGCAATTATGATGTTAGATGCCTTGATTGATAATTAAGGGATTGTTGTTTGTTCTCTCTCCTCAGACAATGCAGTAATTAATGGTGATTATGAGGAAGGCCCCTGGATGTTTAATAACGTTTCACTCGGAGTCCTGCTCCCAACCAAACTGGATGAGGAAACGTCGTCGTTGCCCGGTTGGATTATCGAATCATACAGGGCTGTCCGCTACATAGACTCTTATCATTACTCCGTTCCACAAGGCAAGCGTGCCATTGAATTGCTCTCAGGCAAGGAAGGCATAATCTCACAGATGGTTGAAACAACACCCAGCAAGCCTTACACGATGTCGTTTGCCTTGGGCCATGCCGGGGACAAATGCAAGCAGCCACTTGCAGTCATGGCCTTCGCCGGTGATCAGGCCCAAAATATCCATTACACACCCGACTCCAACTCCACCTTCCAGGTTGCTAACCTCAACTTCACAGCCAAGGCCGACAGGACCCGTATTGCATTTTATAGCGTGTACTACAATACCAGGAGTGATGATATGAGCTCGTTGTGTGGGCCAGTGGTGGACGATGTTCGGGTATGGTTTTCAGGGGCAAGAAGGATTGGATTTGGGGGGCTTGGTTTGGGGCTTGGGCTGTGGGTGTCTGTTTTGGCTCTGCTTTATTAAGCCGCGGGGGGAGGTTTGAATGGGGAGAAAGAGCAGCAATTGCATGTTTATTATGTGTATGGTGTAGAATCTTAAGAGGTCTGGGCATGGGTGTTTTGGTAAGCGAAAATACCCAGAGTCCATCCATGTGTTTGTCGTTAGTGACCTTTGCTATTAGAAATGAGAAAAGCTTTTATCAATCTGCCACCTTTTCTTCTATCATATTGCAATCTGCCTTAATTGCCCAGTGGTAGCCGTCTGTATAGAAATTTGTTTCCGTTGTGTGGAAGCTGATTTCTTTTCAGGTACGTTTATTTCTTTAATGGAAAATGCTCTTCGTTCAAATTAGGATTTCTTGAAAGGGAATTATTCTTTAATTCTTGATGGTGTTATGAAAAACAAATTCGAAACCATCCTTCACTGTTTATTGACCTGGTAAAAAAAAAAGATAAATAAAGAATAACCTTTTCATTTGTTAATACTTTTTCAAAAAAATGTAGATTCAAATTGATAGATAAAGGTGATGAAATTAAAAAATTATTTAATAAATTATTTCAAATAAAATAAATATTAATTAAAAGAATATAGATTAAGTATGACTAATAATAAAGTTGAACATATCTTTTTTTAGTTGCCACAAGTTTACATTGGAAATAAATTTCATTGAGATCAACATCATCATGATATAATTTTTTTATATGCTCAAATTTTAAAAGTCTAGCATTCAAACTATTAAGAAGAACATACCTTCATGATGATGCTTCTGTAACTATATTTTCGTTACCTTGCTTGTATTTGATGACTTATGAAAATAAATCAATAAATTCCATCTATTTGGTATGTTTACGATTCAACTTACCTTAACTTTTTAAGTGTCGTAAAAATTAATGATCTGTATGAATCACGAACCCTTTAGACTAAAGGTAATATTGTCAAGTCTCCAAATTGTTTACTAGTATACAACCTTTTAAGCTTTTTACTGAAATAGATTATGAGCCATTTATCCTTCATTATAACAGCTCTAATACATATTCATGAAGTATCACATTTAATCTTAAAAGTTTTTTTAAAGTTAGGCAAAACACATAATGAAAGCAAAACAAGCTTTTCTATTAACAAATTAAAAGCTCTCTTATTCAATTTCCCATTTAAAACCTAATGTCTTCTTTATGATTTCAGTTAATTGAGCAACTATTGTACTAAAATCTTTCATAAATCTTCTATAGAAACTAGTCAATCTATGAAAACTCACTTACCATCTTAGGTGTAGGCTACTCTTTTATAGCCTTATGCTTAACACCTTCCATCTTGATACCTTTGTACTAACAACATATCCAATAAAAACAATTTTTTCCATGCAAAAGTCATACTTTTTAGATATGTCATAAATGATCTATATGCTCATCAATACTTTACAATAAATCAATATATCATCAAAATAAATAATTATGAACCCACCAAAGAATGCACATGATATAAGGTTCATCAATATCATAAAAGTACTAGGTGTATTAGTAAGTCTAAAAGGCATGACTAACCACTCATACAAACCATATTTAGTTTGAAAAGCAGTTTTTATTTATCACTTTTTTTCATTCTAATTTGAGGATATCCACTTTAAAGATTCATTTTGGAAAACATATAAGATCCATGTAATTCATCAAACATATCATCTAATCAAGGGATAAGATGTCTATAATTTCCTATTATAATATTGATTGCTCTACAATCAACACACATTCTCAAAATGCCATCAAAATGCCATCTTTCTTAGGTACTGAAAGTACAAGAATAACACATGGACTCATGCTCTCTCGAATGTACACCTTTGACATTAACTCCTCCACTTTCCTTCAAAACTCTTTTGTTTTCGTAGGATTACTATAATACGTTGGTCCATTAGGAATAGCTCAACCTAGTAGTAGGTCAATCTAATGTTCTATTCCTTTTATAGGTGACAATCCACTTAGAATTTCATCGAGAAATACATCAAATTGTTGTAAAAAAGAAACATAACCACTAGGAACACAAGAATCAAGTTCTTTAGAGTTAAAGTACACCTCCTTATACAAGAGTAAAATCATAGGCATATTAGAAGAGAAATGAGAGGTGAGAGAGAGAGAAATGAGAGGTGAGAGAGAGAGAGAGGAGAGTAGCTCGATTGGGTCGTGGCCCAAACGAGCCAAAATAACTTGGTTGGATTGTGGCCTAACCAAGTTTAAGGTGTGGCTTGGTTAGGCGTCTTAACTGAGCTTCTACATACCTTTTTTATTATCATTTCTCCCGTAAAGTATTGTAAATGTATATGTTTGGAAGACTTTAACCAACTTGAGAGGAAGAGGAAATACTTACAATGTATGTTTACACAAAAATGTCAATGTAATGGAGAAAGATCCATGATCTTCTTAGAGACAATAGTCGTATGGACCTAGAGAAAGTTGGTCACGGGGACTTAAAGACAGTTGCTTTTAGGAACTTGAAGACAATTGATCACATGGACCTTATGATAGTGGTCATATGCACATAGAGATAATGCTAACTAGGATTTGAAGACAAATGCTTACAGAGACTTGGAGAAAATTAGTCGTGGGACCTGGTAATATAATAAGGATTAATAGAGACTTCTTCATGGAAATTTCATGGAGACCCTTCATGTTTGGAGACATGAATATGCACTATTTTTTAATTCAAAAGATGTTGAAGATATAATTTCTAAGATTTATCTTATCTAACATGGTATATCACTAAGGTTGTTTCCTGTTTGTTCATATTGTATCTTCTTATTCACAAATTATTAAAGGTACCATTTGGAGATCAATCTTTCTATCTCTTTTGTGAATGCATGATATTTTTTTGTGTCGTGTCCATGATCATGGTAAAAGAGACAATTTTTTGAGGTTCTTGAGTTAAAACCACTTTTCATTGGAGGTAGGTATTGCATGGAGTCTTTCCCATTTATAGAAACCAGCACATAAGCATGTGTCATTATGAGAGGTGTGGTCATGTGCTCGATGAATGTTAGAGATCATGCATGTGCCTCTTGGTGCTTTTATAAATGCTCTTATTGGAGATTGATGGTATGGTAAAGACTCTTCTTATATGTGGAAGCGTGGCTAACCTTATCTAGTCATGCTAGCTTCTTCTACTCCAATATAATTCTTCATCACGTGTTTGATGCTAAAAAGATTTTTATCAGCTAATGTATATAATCTTTCCTATAATGAATAGTTGTAGGCTCCAATTATTAGGGCTTCAATGGTGATGGGTTCAAACAGATCCTCTATTCTAAGTATTTCTTTGTTTAATATCTAGAGATATACCTTTGTGTTTTTATCATCTCGTTATGTGATGACAAAGAGCTTTGTAGTGCTCTTTTTAAAAAGAGAGTTTGTGCTAAAATAAAAGACAAGCTTCATATAATTTTCTTGAAGACCTAGGTTTAAGGCTATGATACCACACCCTAGTAAATCCAAGAAAAGTTGTAGGGGAAATCTTGCACATGTCATCACTCTTTGTTGTCACTAGCTTTAGGATGTTTATAATATTTTGTACGTGCCCTTTGGGACCTATAAGACCATCATAACTTTCTAAGTTGGCTTCAAAAATGACACAATCCTTAGTGACGTGAGTGTATAACAATGTGACAAAGTGGAGACTCTTCCACGTAATAAGAATGGCGTGTAGGAGTTGGGGTTGGTGCAGTCTCGTGCACGTCATACCTAGGTTTTTTTATGATAGGGAGCATGTGAACGACAAAATTGAGACTCGTTTATGGCTTGAATTTGCTGGGGAGTGTTGGCTCATTTGGAGAGTTAGAGTATGGAGTCTTTTTGACATGTTGTTTTGTGCAGTTTCTTCCTGAAACTAAAGTTGTCTTTGTACACCTAGAGTTGTGGGTTGACTTTATTATTGGCTATACTGAAAAGAATGAAGTTGTTCCTGTATGGCTAGAATAACGTTGTTGAGTACTTGCGCTTGTTGGGATAATTTTTGGATACCTAGGGGAACTAAAATCTTGTAGAAAGACCAGTTAATCTTTAATGTACTAGAGTCTTATCAGCCATGAAATATTTTTTTTAGAGGTTAAAAAGGAATGAACAAGCTTTTTGTTCAAGTTCACACAAATAGCGCCACTAATGAAATAGTGGAAAAACTTCACAGAAAAATGAACTTTCCCTAGCTAACGAGTTTTGGGCCTGGTTGATCCTGCAAAACAAGTCCCTCATGGAACAAGACACACTTTAATACTTAAGACCATATTTTATTTTTTGATCAAGTAACAAGCATGCAAAAAATCAAGTGGATGGAATGTGTTTTTTGTGTGTAGAGAAAAGATGCGTGTTCTTTATGTGGTGTTGTTTCAAATGAATCCTCCTTTTCTTTCTCAAAACTTGAGAATATATAGTTTTGGAAAATATCTATAAAATATCTGAAGAAATATAGGTGAAAAAAATACCATTCATGAATAGTACCATGCATATTGCTATTGATGAATAGTAATCCGAGGTGAGCTAGCTCAATTAGACTGAAACTCGAGCTCAGTTAGGTCTCAACGTAACCAAGTTTCGTGGAGCTCAATTGAACCTAACCAAGAAAAGAAAGAAAAAGAAAGGAGAGATAAAAAATAAGTAAGAGAGTGTAGAGAGAATTAAAGAAGGGTAGCTCAGCAGCCCAACCAAGCCAAAGTAGCTTGGTTGGACCGTGGCCCAACCGAGCTTGAGGTGAGGCTCGGTTGAGTTGCCTATTTGAGCTTCAATATATATTTTTTTATTTTTATTATCATAACTTCTCTTTGGAGTGTTTATCCAAGGTCCACTTAGAAATACATGTCCCTAATATCATCCAGGTTCATTTAGGGATACATGGCCCTAATATCATTCGTTTGTAATCTGGATGCCTCATTTTGCATCCTAAATGAAAAAACAAAATCAATTGTAGTCTTAATAAGGAACTTTCTATATTATAAAGTCAAGACTCTTGCCCCGTTTAATTGGGAATTATAAATAACTTCTTCTTGCTAGCATTTGAAAATCAGCAGTGAATTTAGAATTGCATTTTAATTAATCAAATCAAACTTGGAAAAAATGTTATCCTTCCTCGTTTTTTGTTTTCTTTTATTTTCTCCGATCTGCTTGCATGCTCGAAACTTTGGTGATTTGGTTAGAAGCAGAACATACGAATGCAATCACAAACCGCATAAATATGGTTACCAAACTAGTATTTCTTGCAATAGAAAACCACATGATCAGATTATATTAAAATCCTTGTAAATATATATTACTAGTTATATATTGTGAAGACAATTACTGAATTAACTTCTATGGTATCACAAGAATATTTAAATGACATTAAACTTTCTGAAAAGCAAGACCCTACCACATTCTCTCCCATATTTACGTCCTTAAATATAAAACAAGAAGAGATTAGCCCTTCATTAAAAATTTGAAACGAAAACACAACATGCATGAACACGCGGGACCTAAGGGATTATACGGGCATGCAAAATTATACCCCAAAGAATAGGCAAGTTCAACAGAAAGATATGTTAATTAAGATCTAATAAGAAAACATGTTGGACAAAAATAAGTTAATTAAGATCTTCACTCATAGAAGGTGGCCTGATGCAAATCAGGAGGCAGAGGAAGGTGAACTTTAAATCAAAAAGTCTACCAGACATATGAGACTTGCGGAATAAAGAAAACCTATTATAAACTTATTAGCTGTAGAGTTTATCCTAGTTAACTGTTAGTTCCTAGACAAATTAGGATTTGATTAGTTTACGTATTGAATTATAATTTCTTAGAGGGTATTTAAAAATGAGAACAGTTGAAACTATTCTTTCTATTAAATAGAATTCAGAATGATTCCCTTACATAGAGAATCTGTGCTATTAATTATTCTTAGTTCCTGTTCAATTCAACGAGAGGTTGAACTAGAGAGCTTTACATCAATTTGGAATCAGAGTTGTTCATGACTGTAACCCGAAGCGGTAAATCATATACCATGTAGAACAACCATGCTCCCAGCAATTCCCCGCGTGAACATACAGAATTACAGCAGCAAATCGCCTATATCACCACTATGTTAGAACAACTTTCTAACCGAATGGATGTTATGGATGAGCGACAGGCACGAGAGGGGGTAAGATCTCCCAATAGAAGGGGACGTGGCCAACCTCGTGAGGAATCACTAGATGGAGATCATAAGATTGGTAGGGAGGACTTGGAAGCTGAAGTTGTCAGAGATTTCGAACACCATCACCATCGGGTTCAACAACATAGAGAGGAATTCCCACGTATCTGTGATAGACAAATACCAGACAATCAACCCATCAATGAACTCACCAAGAGAATGAAGGAGGATGAACCCAACTTCTATGGCAAACTAGACCCGCATGCTTTTGAAGATTGGTTAACAACCATTGAGGATTATTTCTACTGGTTCGCCATTTTAGAAGACCGTAAAGCCTGATATGTCAGGTTAAAGTTGAAGGGGCATGCACGAGCTTGGTAGGGAAGCGTGGAAGAACAACTAAGGCGTACCTGGCGCCCAGCAGTTTCAGATTGGAAAGAGATGAAAGAACGACTAAAGGAAAAATACCTACCCATTGATTATGAACAAATGATGTTTGAAGAAGTGCTACAACTAAGGCAGGGCTCCTTAACAGTGGACCAATACACAAACCGTTTCCATGAATTAACTGTTCGTAGTTGAATTGTGGAGACAGACCAACAAATATTAGCTCGATATCGCAATGGATTACGTGGTGAACTATACAAGGAAATGCTGATCACACGACTAATCAATGTGGAAGAGGCATATCAACTGGCATTACGTGTGGAGAAGCAGCTAGAGAATATGAGTGGGAAAAAAATCATGCTAATAGACTTAAAAACAGGGCATACAACAAGCTTTTCCAAGCAAGAACCATAAATACCAGTGGACTAACCAAGGGGCTCATGATTAGGAGAATAAAACAGGAAAAAAAAAGCTACAACTGATGGCTCACAATGTTACA
>Ga0307511_10003761_pt1 | contig 15529 bp, 21 predicted proteins | sample 13_EM_MG_FD_200266 | JGI IMG/M metagenome (GOLD analysis project Ga0307511, IMG submission 200266) | Populus trichocarpa ectomycorrhiza microbial communities from riparian zone in the Pacific Northwest, United States - 13_EM | ecosystem: Host-associated > Plants > Roots > Unclassified | place... | reverse complement strand
TGAGGGTGGAAGTCATTGGGGCAGGGTTGTTGACGAGGATACTGGCAGGTGCAGACATGGATCAATAATAATTAGAGGAATGCTGTAAGAAGATTTATTCGTCGCTGCTGTCAGTTGGGTGCTGTCAGTATCAGGGGGCAAAGTAGGCTATATATTTACATTTATGAGATGCCACAGTTCACGAAAGACTGCTACTGTCACGGAAGATATTTCCCGTCACGGACTCGTATACACAATTCTAGGTAGGTACAAAACTGCACCAGTGTTCTCCTGTATTATCATGCCCCAGAACTTCCACTATCACACATAACTCCCGCGATCACACATAACTGCTACTATCACGAAAGTGTCATGGAAGTGGTACAGATCGGCATATAGAATTCTAAGAAGGTATATGAGATGGAAAGACCACACGAGGCCCACATAGTAAATGTTCCCCTGTAATAGGTATACGATGCCGCCGCCTAGACATCACTGTAAATGCAACCCCAATCCAAAGCAGAAATTTTACACAGACTCTATTCTGAGCCGTAGAAGGAACCCGACGGCAAGCCAGTGCAGGTCAAACCATCCCTCAGAGTCTCACTAAGTGTTTTTGTCATTGAGCTGGTAATGCAATAAAGCTCGTCTTATCTAAAGGGGAATGGTTGCGTATTTCCATAATTGTTCTCTTTTCTGTTGTTTCGTCACCGGCAATGTTGCCAAATCCGCAGGTGACAATTCAAGGGTAGACTCAGTAGGTATTCTTCGTTCATTTCCTACTAGTACGCAAATCGGAAAGCCACTAACGTGTAGGCATCATAACAATGTTTTGCAAAGTTGTAAAAGGACGATAGCCATTATCGAATTCGTAGTACTCTTTCACGCGACTTTTCAGCCTCCAGATTATCAGAAGGAGCAATTGTCTGGCCTTGGCTAGAAAGGTGACAATTCGGGTTGGTAAGACCAGGGATAGGTTGTGCCCCTTTAGTGTATCTGGCCGCTCATCCCAACCATCATTGGGCGGGCGAGATCTCATTGCAGTGGGTGGTGGGTTAATGGGATGCACGGGTCCATCGGATAACCTAGCGCAAGCTGGTTATAATCAACCAAATTGCATTGGAGCGCACTGCTATCCCCTCGAAATGAGACTATCGACTGCAAGGAATATTTCCCAATTAAACAATTAATGTATTGGCTTATGAAGCCCATTATCACTGTAGATTAAGCGTCCGTCACCTATATAATGACTTGGCAGTTCTATACACATGCCTGATAAGAGGTACCAGCAACTGATATCGCATGTGGGCGAATCTGACTAATTCGGGGACTGATATATGTTCCTGAGACATATGCAGGTTTATTTTCTAGCTACTTTACATGCCGATCAACTGCGATGTATCATCCTGCATCGCTGGAGCACCAACGTAAATTTACACTAAAAGGAACTACTCTCTCAAGTGGAAGGTAGAAGCTTTTGGGTGTCGCTGTCGTATATTCTTTCACCTTGAATAGAGATCGTGGAATTTGCGCGTTTCTGAGAGGAATGAGCTCGAGGTTGTAGCGACGCCAAGGCCATAGCACTATCAATATAGATGGCATGTATGCGCACTCTCTTCATACTTGTATACACTACCATCATCTTCTCCACTACTATCTCATTGTCAGTCACAACAGAACAATGCAGCAGAACCAGCACAATAGAATGATAGAACGGATGCCAATTTATCCTCCAGCTCGCCGACTTGAATCACAAAGGTATGATTCTTTCATACTTAGTTACCTTGTGATATGTGAGGCTGTGTGGAATGACCCGCGTAATCTTGAGGAGCTGCACTTTTGGGTTTCTTGGATATCGATGGATGGGATTTTCAACCCTCCAGGATTCACTTATTGGAAGTCTCAGACCAGGACTTATACCGAAAGGTACTATGGTACAGGGGTGAAAAATGGTGAGGTGTGGTGTAGCGTCAGAAAAGAACTTGGATATACTGAACTCTATTGTCAGATTGTGCCTAACATGTGTAGAGCATTCAATGATATTAGTCTCCGATATCCACTGCGCAACCAAAACCCAATTTAGAGACCACCTAGCCCAACTTCCAGCAGGGAATTAAGAACTAAGCTTGACGACTTGGAGCTAGTCTTGGAGGGCGTGGAAGTAGAATTGGAGATGTCGGAAGAGTGTGTAGTGGAGAATAAGCAGAATCAGGATCCATTCCCCTTGGTTCAAGCCCCATGCACAGAATTTGTTGCTCCAGTTTCTCCACTTTATACTCCTTCCTCGCAATCTGAAACTCTTGCATCACCATTTCAGCAACCTCCTCGTATCAACCTCCCCCCTCATCGCTCTCATCCTCGAGGCATTTCCCATGTACGATGCAGCCCAGCCCCATTGAATACCGTTGAGGAGATAATTCGAAGAAGGAGAGCATATCAGAAGGAGCGGACATGCGTATGGAGAATGGTTCGGCATAAAAAACGGCAAGTTCAGCTTAGGGTGGAGCAAGAGGCCAATGGGAAGGTTGTGCACAGGGGTTTAACAATCCATTTCAGAACAGGCAATTCCACTGTTCACTTTGGCCAACTGACGTCCAGTCTTGTGATATACCAGAGGTAATAAAATAAATAAAACTTCTGGTGCAGTATAAGGAGTCCATATAGTGTGGTGCCAAATATTGTATCTAGTTGGTTAGTAACATTAGTGGAAATCAAAGAATCTATACCTTTGCCTGTGTCGTTAAATATAAATCTGCCCCATCTGATGGTTCAGTCAGTTCAACCTTATAAAGAACCCACCTGCATTCCATACAAGTCGGAGGTATTTGCTCTAGATTCGGGTTACAGACCTTGTCTTCAATACTGTCATGGACACTGTTACGGATGTTCTTAGTAGAGACATTTAGTTGACCAACTACAGAAGATCTTACTTTTAAGTACATTTGGTTTATTTTCCAAAATGCTACGTCGTGGTTCTAGGGGTCAGAAAAAAGCTGCGACTGGCTTCAAAAGGAAAGCAGCTGGGGACAAGGGAGTTACAGTAGATATACCTGCAACAGGGCACAAACCTACAGCAGGTGTAAACCAACATCATGCAAAGTCAACTCCACAAGAACGAGTAAAGACCTTGAGCGATTCCTATTCTAATTACGCAGACTTCCCTTAGGAACCTAATGGGTTCGATGCAGATGCAGAATTCAGTAGTGGCAGGAAAGTATGGGAGACTTCGGCAAATCCTCACACCAGGAAGATACGCAAGACTTAGACGAGGTTGGTACATCAACCTCTTTCTTTTGAGCGAGCAAAGGATTGGAATCGCCAAAAAATAGCAAGAGCACTTAAATAAGGACTTACAGAGTATGAACATGCGAGAGCAACTGGTAGGCCGATTGGCACAGCAAGGAAGCAAGTGACAGATGTTCATTGTGGGAAATTTGTCTGCCTGGTGCAAAAAACATGGGACGTTATGTTTATTCGCAAGAAGGCATACATTCTGTGGCAGTGGTACAGGCTCTCAAGTGAACAGAAAAGGTTCTATCTGGATTTGAAGGGGCATGTTGATGTTCTCGACTTCCAAATTCCTGATGATGATGTTCCCGACTTCCAAATTCCTAATGATGATTTGAAAGAAATCAGGAACAAGCCTGATCCAGCATTTACGGTAATAATTGTTATGAGACTAATAGACCGTGCAGCATATACACACTTTGACAATCTCACCAAAGGGATATTCGTAGTCCTGGGTAGCCAAAATGAATACTTGGCAATTGGCGACAGGATAATGCTAGAGACACTAGCTATAGAGGCCGCCGAGCAGGTGGATGCAGATGCGTATGCGTCAGATAAAGCGGTCATGTGAGAGGGTGGTGTAAGTTATTAGCTTCCACATGGACCCAAACACCTTACTTAAGGGACAACAGGATGCATCGGACGAAGAGGATCTGAAGCAGGCGAACACATTGGGGGAGTCAGATCTGAAAAAGGCAAGCCCAGTGGAGGAGTCAGAATCCGAAGCACTGGACCCAGATTCCAAGGAAGCAAATATGACAACCAAGAAAAAGTTCTGCAAGAAGGAGTTGCCATGAATAGCTGCTGTGTAGTCAACGTGAAGACTAAGGCAAAGAAGAGTTCCCGTACTCCAAGAAGATCCCTTTTCCAAACTCATCTCCAGTGACCCGGAAGATAATCACTATGATATTGAGGCAGCGGCATAACAACGTAGTTCAGCACAACATATGTCTAGTGACTCGTAAGAATAGATACAGTGGCGGCAATGGAATTGATGAGAATAAGATAATACATCGGGTAGGTGAAGAGGATAAAGAATAGAGTAGTATTAATAAGATATAATACTGATCTTAAAGGTGCTTATTAGCATGGATTACAGGTTTTGAGAGAGTGTCTTTACTTGTCACGGAAAATATTTTCTCTTGTTACAGATGGGATGTTTTTGTTGTCACAGATAGTATGTTTTCATGATACATTGTGTCTATTCATGTCAAATAGTGTTTTAACTGGACGTGAACGGTGATGTGGTTTTCTTTCCTGCGGGAACACTGGTAGTGGTACTATTTGGTAAAGTATAGGTAGAGTAGGTTGGTTGTTTATTTATGGTAAGTCACTTCCGGACTCTCTTTATTACATATCAGGCAATTAACAAAGGGAAATGTAGATATTAATATGCATTTATCAAATATTCTTAGTTTTCAAAGAATGTGAACTCCTTTGTTGGATTGCATAGGTCACGTGATGAATATACAAACTTGCCGACATGTAGGCAAACTTACAATGTTATGACCCCAAAATCCTTTCACCTTTCTAGAATTCGCTTTGCCAACAGAAATCTCTTTTGGCAGTGGAATTCCCCTTTGCCAACAGAATTCTCCTTTGGCAGCGGAATTCCCCTTTACCAACAGAATTCCCCTTTAGCCACAAGAATAACTATTCAATGTTTAAGATTCGCAAGCATAACCGATCAGCAAAAGGCAAGGAATATCCCAACAGTAGTACCAGCTACAAATACAAAGAGGAAAAGGATGGTTAATCAAGGACGTAAGTGACCTACATTATGATCATAGTATGTTGAGATCACTAATATAAAGTTTACGAACAGTATCCCTATGTAGGCATATTAGAGATCATCAGAAGTTCTCCAATTTGATTTTTCCACGATTGTCATTTCACAGACTTTGTGGACAAATAATTCAGGAGATAAATGTGAAGTATAACGTCACATTTGGGGATGACCGAGTGGATGTAGTCACCGCCCAGGTGGAGGCAACAGATGCTTTGCAAGAGACAATAGAGGGATATATGTATGAGTATTTCACCGGTAGGTACTCGATAGGCGTAGAGTGTTTTATGGAATGAAAAATAATCCCAGGGTCAATCCTCTAGGGGTCAATCTTGTAGCTACCTAAAACTAATCAGATCCGAACAACCCACGTCAAACAATCCTACAGCGAGATGTATGACTATAGAAGATGATGGAGCAGAACAGAAATGCAGGGGGAATTCAAGAGCAACGCAAGTATGGTAAGGACTAGGACTGCCAAGACACCCACTAATGGTATGGCCACCACCACCACTGAGCCTACCTCCCTGCCAGAACCAAAACCAGTAGCAGGTCCAAAACCACCACAGGTTCAAACCCAGCAGCAGGTCCAAAACCAGCAGCAGGTCCAAAACTAGCAGCAGGTCCAAAACCAGCAGCAGGTTCAAAACCCGTAGTAGGTCCAAAACCAGCAGCAGGATGGCCGACAAAATGATAACCAGCAAAAGGATGACCAGCAGAAGAATGACCAGCTGTGGAATAACCACGAGGAGGATGATAGGGAGGAAGATGATGAGGATGAGGATGAACAGGATAATGAGCAGCGGAATGGGCAGGATGATAACCAGGGGGTTAACCAGAAGGGACAGTGACGGTGGCGTGCAACAGGATTGGTGTTGGAATGGATGGAGGCAGTGGGGACAGATCACGTTAGGTGGTCAGTAGGTTGAGGGGCGGGAAATCATTGGCAGAACAGGGAAAGTAATAATTCGTGGTTTGGGCAATGGGATTGAGAAAAGATGGGGCATAGAGAGATATGGAGGGGTTTGTAGGATAGGAGTTAATGGGAATGTAGAAGGAACGTGTACTTAGTTGATACAGGAGAGAATTTGGGAAGTGAATTGCAAGCCAAGTGAAGGTAGAGCCTAAGTTGAGAAACATGTGAGGCAAGTAGTAGAACAAGCTTTGCACCAACGAGGATATGACAGTTGCCTGAATCAGTAATATGTGCGATCCATGGCAATATGCGTATTCCGTGACAGGATCTACCATCCATAACGGGATCAAGCATACATGACTGGATCAACCATCCGTGACAGTGTGAGCAATCTAAGCTAGAGCTAGTTGTAGTAGGGAGCCAAATGCGTTATATTATCAATGTAGCTACAGATGAACCAGAGAGTGGGGAGGGAGGGTCTAGTGGTGAATACAAAAAAGCAAGATAGGCTTGGCAACTTGGCGAGTACTTGGGGGTGAGGCGAGTATGAGGGTGGGAGGCGAGTATGAGGGTGGGAGGAAGGAACCAATTATAGGAAGTGGGTTGTGGAGAAAACCAGATGGCTGAGGCGGTTCTTGGCGAGGCGGTTTGAGGAAAACCCGACTTGTGGCGCACGCTGAGCACTTAATGTAGACAAAGTTTTTATTGTTGGAATGTATTAGGCCTATGTACTTTTCTTTACGCAGCTGTTTTATGTACTGCTTGGTGTCATGCTGGCCCTTCTCCCGATATCACAGCTTGTGGTTGAGGTGGTTAAACATATGGTCTGCTTTAGGTAGGCAGTGCCGACGCATGTCAGCAGCATTCTACACTACAGCGTTGGAATCTTCCTTGTAATCACCTTATTTAACTGGCGGATCAAATCTGTCAAGGCTTAAGTGGTCCGGCGCTATATTTACTTGGTCCGCTTCCTTTAGCGTGATCAGGATCCGAATTGGCTTAGTGGTTGTAAGGTGCAGGAATGCCAACACTTTGCCGTCAGCAGCCAGACTGGTGGTGTCGGCTGGAAACATCGGATTGGCCTGGTCTGGGTCTGCTAGGGTACTTCAAACTTCACACACTTTTCTCCTCTCTGGGATGTAAGTCTTCACTATCTCCCACATGCCGTCTAGTGTATTTTGGGCAATTATGCCCAATTTCCTACATTCCCTTACATCTCATAGATATCCATTACTATCTTTGTGACTCAGGTCATCTGGGTCTATGATCCAGAAAACCACAGGAGTTTTCGGGTCCCCAACGTTGAGTTGCCCATCTTCCTTATTGGCGTGGTCTTCATTGTCACCAGGCCTCTTTAAAGCTCTCTTCACTGCCAAATTTTTGGCAGTTTCAGATCACTTTTCTATACAGTCTTGCAACAATGACTCCAAAGCTTTCTCATAGAACTTGGAAACCGACGCGAGGCGTGCTATCGTGGCTGGCCTGAAGCTAGCAAAGCCCCGTGCCGCTTCCCCAAGTGCCTGCTTCTGGGCATCACTTTCCCCACTCTAGCTTTTTATTTCGTGCTGGGCACAGTAGTCCTTCACTGCATTGCGACAAGATGCATAATCGGCATCTCGAGTATCCCACCCCTAGCCTGCCTTTGAGTTCTTGATCAAATTCTTTACGATGACCATAGTAACCAGATCCGGATAGTATTACACACGGGACGTCGGATGTCAGTCCTCAGTGGGAACATCACCAATGACAGAATTACCGAATTAGGAAATACTAGGGACTTGCGGTTAACCTTAAGATATGTAAGAATGTTGCTGATAGGTGAGAATGTTGGTGATATTTTACACTCTATGTCGAGATGTAAACAGTTTAAGGGATTTGGAAGTCCGATATTCTACGGAGGGAGGGATACCCTTCTATAAGGGTTGTACTTGGATCATGTACACCTAGAGCTCGATCATTAGAGAGGAAACTTATAAGTAACATCTCTACAACAGAAAAGACTGGTAGCCTGACTTGGGCAGTAGGAACATATAGTACACGAAGAATATTACTGTCGTGAATAATGTTTCTTGTTCCAGAAGAAAAACTTTTAGAAAGATCACTTTGGAGATCATTATATCTTTTAAGATGAGTCAATGTGGTACTATACAAATACATTATTTCGATGCCCATAATGTTCCAGATGAAAAACAGAAGCAATATCTTCCTAACAGAAAAGACTGGTTGCCCGACATAGGCAGTAGGAACATATAGTACATGAAGAATATCACTATCGGGAATCATGTTTCTTGTTCTAGAATCAATACTTTTGGGAAGATCCCTCTGGAGATCATTATATCTTTTAAGATGAGTCGATCTGGTACTATACCATAGGATTGTTATGATGGCCATATTGTTTTAGATAGAAACCAGAAGCAATATCTCTCCAACAGAAAAGACTGGTAGCGGGACATGGGCAGTAGGAACATATACTACATGAAGAATATCACTATCGGAAATTAGGTTTCTTGTTCCAGAAGAAAAGCATTTCGAAAGATCCCGTTGGAGCTCATTACTTCTTTCAAGGTGACTCTATCTGGTATAATACTATTCTATTGATTTAATGGCCATGATGTTCGAAATGCAACCCAGAAGCAATATCTGCTTGAATGAAAAGACTGGTAGCGCGAAATGTGCATTAGGAATATATACTACATGAAGAATATCACTATCGGAAATTATGTTTCTTATTACAGAAGAAAAACTTTGTAAAACATTGCTTTGCGGGTCATTATATCTTTCAAGATGACTCGATGTTGTATAATACATTTCTATTACTTCAATGCCCATGATATTCCATACTATGCCATACTAGACGGGACAAGATTCCCTTATGCACAAGGCACATACCAGACTGAGCCCAGTCAGGTTATTCCTATGTTGTAAATCTTGCCGCAAACGGTCTGCTTGTTTACTGACAGCGTAAACGTTAGATCTTTGGTGTATCAAACGATTCGCAGGATCTATCTAAGACTAAATACAATGAATTCCTACAAAACACACTCATCAGCATGGAAGGTAGCTTGCCTCTAGTGCCTCTGGTGCCACTGGCGCCCTTAGCGGCAAGGTGACAATCTGGAAGGTAGTGATCGCGAGCGTGGGCGCCCGGACCCCATGGATCCAGATCGCTGGCATCAAGGCGCCACTGGGCGCCACAAATTCTTCCGAAAACGGCCAAAATACGTCCGCAACCGCTGATATTTGGGCGCCTGGTTGCCAGCGTTCAGGCCTAGTGGCGTCCTGATGCCCTGAAAGTACCAGCGCCCCTAGAAGCAACAGCAAAAGCGCTAGCATAAGGGCGCCACTGCAGGGCGTCAGGGCGCCAAAATTTCGTTGCTGATGCTATTGTTGGTGCGATTGCATATATGCTTCAGAGAGAGCCTATATAAATCATATCCAGAAAAAGGTTCCCGAACATACACATCAGACATTTTCTCCTCTTGTATGTTGACAACCTAATATCACAGACTTTCAACCTGAACCCAAACAGGAAAACACACTAAGCGAATCCATATGCATTTCAATACAAGATCCTGAAGTTGAATATTACGACCTTAGGGATAGTGATATTAATCCAGCTTCGATCGATAGAATTCAAGGCCTGTACGTCGACTAAGAACCTTCAAATGACGATTTGGAAGAAGTGTATGATTCCGACATAGAACCTCTGGCAGAGATGTCAGCTTCCACCAACTATAAAGGCTATGCCAAGCACTATACAACCGACGTGACACGGCGGCTTCCTGCCAGATATCAACTACGTGGAAGGAACTGGTTTTCTAGTTTATGTTTTCTCTATACATGTTTTATCTATTGCAGTTTTGATGGATTTTATTGGGTTATATCAAGCCACGTATTTGGCCTGTGTTGGCAGCTACTCTGTTTGGATATGTTTGGATTAGAAAAGATTATATTGGGATTAGTCTTGTTTTTTCCTAGTAAGTTTTCTTGTCATATTTCCTTTTTATTACTTGTTATATTCCTGTTTCATTCTGGGTTAGTTCAATGTATATCAGCTTGCTGATCTGCATCTCCTGTTATGCCTCCGTAATTGGGCAATAGCTTATCTGTTTTCGTGTTGGTTATTTATCTCGTTGGTAGCCTTGTGTATATTACCTTCTTAGCCATCATCATGACACTAGGACATGTCAATAATAAGCCATCATGTATTCATTATGATTTGGCATCATAATGAGTCTTTACTGTTAACTAGTATGAGTCCAAATAGACTCATTGTGTTAGAAACTCAGTATCTATTAAAGGTCTGAATTCCACAGCCGTAGATAGAACAGTTCTCGTTATACACAGTCTGGTCTAGTGACCTCAGAAATACACAACCTACACTGGTAATATTCTTGTCCACTTACACCTCTTGATCCTCAACTAACTCTATACTCAACAACATCTTAGGCAACTACTATAATCCTGTATAGGATATAGTGGGCGTGCTCAAGACCCTATAACCACATTGGTAGAGCCGAGTTCCTTACAGAACTTGTAAATGGGGACCTAAAGTACTTAGGGTGGAATATTACCCTAAAGTAATATTCCAGAACTACTAAGTACTTTACAGGCTAAGTGTTTGGTTTCTGGTATTGGATTACTAAGTTCTGAGTAAGAGTCCTCATGGGACTAGAATCAACCAGTGAAACTCTTATATTTGTTGTATCTAGCTATTTTGTATCTGTGTTCTCCAGGGCTGATCCCCTTCTCTAGATGCTGACCTTTAGCCCTTAAGTATTACATACCAAGACTAGCTGTAACTCACTATTGTGGCGGTGCCATAGTAGTGAGTCATACATGATTTGAAATCCATCTCTGATTCATTGAGTGAGTCATAACCTTAGAGTCATACATGAGTCATAGGAAATTATTGAGTCATAAGTGACTCATGATTAACATGTAAAATTAAGGAAATTACATGTGATTCTTCCTACATATTTAACCAGGCAGGTTAGTATAACCTAGTATGAAATTACATAGTAGATGTTGATTCAGGGTAAGTTGTGAGGTGGTGATAGATCAGCATACTGAGAAAATATCACTTCCTTACATTCCTCCTTACTTAAAAATGAAATCTATCTTCTTAGTGCATGACATAGGCTTTCTTAACATAATCATAACTAAGTGTATTATTAATATGGAAAAGTTTCTTAATAGGGATTTTAACAATAGTAGCATGAGAGTAAACAGGGGTATTGAGGATCTTATCTCTTTCTGTAGCAATCATCCTAAGTGTTTCTTCCCTGCTCTTTCCTTTACTATTTTGCCACATTTTCTTGTTAACAGGTCTTTTACTGTAAGTAGTTCCTTTGTTCCCATTTAGCCAAAAATCTTTTTTCAGTGAGTAGTCAATGTCCTTGTCATTTACCTAATTATCTTGGTGGTAGTCATAGCCCTTTCATCTGACCTTGTATGGAGGGAGTCCAGTACCTGGTTGGCTTCTGTATTCCACTACTCTTTCTACCTCATACCTATTTTCTTTTTCATCAACAGGTCCTAGCTTGGTTTTTTCTCTTCCTGTGAATTTGATAGCGTTTGGAAAATAGGGTTTGATGAGGGAGGTGTGGAAGACTGGACTGATATTTGAAAGGTCAGGGTTTTCTGAAAGGTCAAGTTCAACATTTTGGGTGAATGTTAACTCTTTGGTAACTTTGAAGGGTCCTATCCATTTAGGGGATAGTTTGGAGGAGTTGTATCTGGCTGGGAGGTTCTTTATTGACAGCATGACTTGGGATCCAATAGGGTAGGGAGGGGATGCTCTTCTCTTTTTGTTGCCTTGTTGTGTTTGCTGGATCTTGGCTTGGGTAAGGTTTTCTGCAGCCTCATAGAATCTTTTGGCTGGGTTGGAATAGATGGGTATTGGTATGGGGAGTGGTGTAGATCCTAGCTTTGGGGCAAAGCCTAGGAGAATATGTTAAGGAGATTTCCCTCTAGGTCCACTAACAGCAGTATTCACCTCTATTTGAATAGAAGGTGCTGCTTGTACCCAATTTGTACCATCTTCCAACTTTTTAGCAGCAAATATAGGAATAATAGTCTTGTTTTTTCTCTCTGATACTCAATCAGTTTGTAGCTGGTATGCAGAGGAGGCTTTATACCTAACTCCCACTGAATTTGCCCAATCTTGAAATAGTGCAGACATAAAAAGAACATCTTGATCTGTAATAATCTCATAAGGAAGTCCAACAGTGGGTTTGATCCATTTTTCCAAAATATCAATAACATCCTTAGCATTAAGTTCTTTAATGCAAGGTATAAGGAAAGTAAAATTAGTACGTCTGCAAGAAATGACTAACAGCTTTTCAAAGGAAATATTATGAGATCCTTCTCCTTTCAACTTGTGATAACCAGGAATTAATTCAGAACAGGGAATAGTGACAGGCTCCATACTAAGGAAATCCATTGCAATACTTTCCCATGGTTGGGTTGGTACATTCAATGGTGTCAGGTACCCAATTGGCAATTGGGTAGAGCCTTTTGTGGATTGACAAATTCCACAGCTCCTGACATAATCTTGGGTGTCACTGTAGGAGTTCTGCCAGTAATATTTACTCGTTAGCTCTTAGTATGTTCTGTCTAGTCCTCTATATCCTATATAAGTATGGGCTAGTTCAAAGAGGTATTCTTTTGCTGACTTACTTCTGATTTTGATTTCTGTTGGGATTATCAACTTCCATGTTGCTCTCTTTAGAATGTACAGGAACTTGTCTTTGTACCGGATAGTGAGGACTTTTTCTCCATTTCTTGTTCTTTTATATATGTCTTTAAACAATTTGTCTTTTTCCATACATTCCACATACTGCTGAGTCAAGTTTTTATCTTGTAGCCACTTTGCTACTATAAGGTCAAGATGCATATGGTCATTCTCATCTTCTTCAAGTGCTATAGTGTCTTTGACATATTGCATATTAGCATGACCACTGCTTGTCATTAACTTTTTCCCGACCTTGCAGGTATTGGCTTTCTGGTATCTTTTACAGAAGGTGCATTTGCTAATGGAGGATTCTGGTTTGGAGATGGTGTTTGTACACATGACTCCCCAGTGTCCTTGCTGTCCACATTTGGCATAGATTCTGATGGTAGTGTGTAGGATGTTGGAGCCATTGTCAAGTGGAGGTGGCATGACTTTCTGGGTTTGTTGCATATGGTTTAGCTGGGTTGCATACCAGCTATTGTTAGGTATTTGGAGGTGTCTGTGGATGTTTTCCTCCATTTTTCTTTGTTCTTCTTGCCTTGCTGCTATGTCTTTTAATTTGTTATTACTTATTATTTCATGTGATTTGCGAGGCAGCTTACTGTTTGCTTCTGCTGGTTTAGGCTATTCTTGTGGATTGAGTCCAGTGGTATCAATTTTAGGGTTATTTTGGTTAGGGAAGACTTTGCTGTACTTTTGCTTCCACTCATTGCTGACTGTTTGGGGAGCTGGAGGAGGAGGAGGAGGATGATGGAACTTTGGTTCCTATAGTACTTCATCCTTGCATCTAGTTGGTGAGTGCTGTCTCCTTCTAAGTATCCCAGTAAGAGTGGGGTTTTACTCTTGCATCTGGTCATACTTCAATTTTCCCTTGTCAGTTGCCCTAATTTGTCTCATCATTTCTTCCTGGCTAGGTCCAGGATTGACTGTCATCCATTCTTCTTCCTCAGTATCAGTTTCCACCTGATCATTATTTGATGGTCTTTCAAGGGTCCATTCTGGTTCTGGGGAAGGAGGAGCAGCAGGAGGGACCATAGTAGTGGAGTCACTAGGTTTTTTGTTACAAATTATACTGAAGTTGTATGTCTTAGTTTTATGTTTTACTGACCTTCCCAATTTCACTTGTTCCTGTTGTTCCTGCTGCTGCTGAGCTTGTGCCCTAGTTGTAGCAGCAGCAGTTACTATGGCCTGCTGTCTTTCATTCCAGGCAGTCCTTTGTTGAAGCTCCTAGTATCTCCTGTCCCTTTGTATGTTGTTATTTTTGAGATCAGTATAGTCTGGATCTGGTTCTTGTGCATACCTTTCTTGCTGGAAGATATCTTCCAGCCCAGTACTGCTGCTACTGCTAGCAGAGTTGGAGGATTGTGGCCTGTGGTATGGCCTGGTTGCAGAAGATGGTGGGCAGACTGGTTTCCCAGCCATTCCACTTATGGTTCTTCTGAGAGGCATGCTGGTGGGGTAGTTGGTGTTGGTGGTTGGTGGTAGAAGATGTGGGTGTGATATGAAGATGTGGTTTACTACTACTGGAGGTGGTAGTATATGAGTGTGGTTTAGTGAGAAGGAAAGGTCTGAGCTAGAGGGGGAGGCAGAGCCCTTATATGTTCCTGCTCTGCTCAGTATGTCTGCTATGAAATTCTCCTTTCCTTCTATATGTTCTATGGTGATGTCAAACTCACTCATTACTTGCTACCACCTGATCTTCATTTGCTTATCTTGCCATGTAGTCATAAATATTACCAGGAGTTTGTGATCTGTTAGTACTATCACTTTATGACCTTGCAGCTCACCCCTGAAATGCCTCAAAAAGTCAACAATTGCTAATAATTCCTTATCAGTTGTTGTGTAATTTGTCTGACCCCTGTTCAGGCATCTTGAGTGCAAAGCTGCTGGCCTGATCACAACATCTTCTTTTTGACCAATCCATCCTGATATCTCCACATTACTTGCATCTGTTATCAGGTATATTTGTTCATTTGAGTCATGATTGATTGGTTTGAGTACTGCATTACTCATTATTAATTCTTTGACCTGCTTAAATGCCTCATCATGCAGGTGGGTCCATTTAAATTGTGTAGTTGACCCTTGTAGTTCATATAGACATCTTCCTTTAGTTGCTAGATCCTTGCAAAATCTTGCAAGGTAGTTGACCACCCCCGTGAATCTTTGTATTTCTCTTCTATTGGTAGGTGTCTTGAAATCTACTACCTTCTTGATTTTCGCAGGGTCAGCTTCCAGTCCATTATTGTATAGGATCTGTCCAAGTAATTCCATTTTTTGTGGTATTATTTGGCATTTGTCTTTATTAAACTATATTTTGGCTTTTTCCAGTCTTTTTAATACTACTCTTACTGTCTATATATGTTCTTCATATGCATTGTTTCCAATTAGGATGTCATCTAGGTATACCATTACTGTTTTGCCAATGAATTCTCTCAGGAGCCAATTCATTGCCCTCATCATTGTTGCAGGTGCATTGCAGTCACCTTGCTGCATAACTAGTGAGTTAAATTTTCCCATATGACATGAGAATGTTGAGTGTTTGACTGAATCAGGGTGGTACCTAATATTGTGGTATCCATCTGTTGAGTCTAGTTTGGATTTAAATCTTTTGCTGGCTAGCAAATCAATAATTTGATTCATGCTAGGCATAGGCATCCTATCTTTGTGTGTTTTGAGGTTTCTTAGTATACAATTTAGGAGGAACCTTGCTTTCTTACCATCCTTCTTTGGTTGTATAAACATTATTATTGTGTTGAGGGATTTAGATGGTATGATTCTACCAGTTTCTAGTTCCTTATTTACCTTTTCTGTGATTTGATCTTAG
>Ga0307511_10003760_pt1 | contig 15529 bp, 4 predicted proteins | sample 13_EM_MG_FD_200266 | JGI IMG/M metagenome (GOLD analysis project Ga0307511, IMG submission 200266) | Populus trichocarpa ectomycorrhiza microbial communities from riparian zone in the Pacific Northwest, United States - 13_EM | ecosystem: Host-associated > Plants > Roots > Unclassified | place... | reverse complement strand
TTATCTGAATACAAAGGAGACATATTCAAGAACGACTTGAAAAAAAATTTAACCTATTTAATACACTTAACTAAGGGTATATTCTGTAACCCTATATGTTTTTGAATTAACTAGTCAATTTTCTCAAAAACCCAAAATTTAACGGTTTTCCCAAAATCTAATCTATAATAAAACAAATAATAAAATTGGTAATAATTCACTAAATAACCCTCAATTATTTATCGAACCAATATGCAAAAGTTAATATTACAGCTAGGGACTAATCTAAATTTTTATCATATTTTATGGGTCAAAATGTAGCTTTTGTCAAATTGAAGGACCAAACTAAAAATATCATAAATCCATGACTATACTGAAATTATGACCATAATTAATTCTCATTTATGTCCAGAATATCTCATTATGCTCCAGGGACCATTCTGGAGTTTCCCAAAATTTTAGGGTCAAATTGTAATTTTTGCCAAATTGGAGGACCAAATTGAAAGTGTTAAAAATTCATAACTATACTGGAATTCTGCCCATAATTCATATTTTATTCTGTTCAGAATCTCGGAATATGTTCCAGGGACCAATCTGCAATTTTCCAAAGTTTGGGGACTAAACTGTAATTTTCACAAATTGAGGGACCAAACCGAAATTTTGTCATCTTCAACCTCCAATCCAGAATTTCAACAGAAAACCTACTATTCTTTCCAGATTTCTAACTCAAAATTCACCATTTACACAATTCATAACTCAAAATCATCACAATCTTCTATAATCAACTAAATAATCAATTACCCACAACAATCAACCCCATAATATTCAATTTAATTCATCAATTAAACCCAAAACACAAATTTTCAAAACCCTAACATTCATCAAAACTGAAATTAAAGTTCAATTAACATACATTTATACATTTAACAACCTAAATCTTACCTTTAAACTTATTTCTTCAATTCCTTTCTATTTCCCTTTTAATTTCTCTATTTTCTCTTCTTCTTCTTCCCCTTTTCTTCTCTTCTCCCGTTAGTTTTTCACTCTTAAAACACAACTCTCTTCTCTTTTTTTTCTTTCTATTTATATTTATCAAGTTTGTTCAATTACTACAATACCCTTCATTCATTTATTCCTACATCTAAGCCTTCAAGGGCTCTATAGCCTTTTTCTATCTCTTTATATTCAAAACATTACAGGGAGCCTATAAATAAAGGCACAAACAGAGCTGAAAGATCCAACCAAGTAGAATTTAAAAAAGGGAGAGAGAGAGCTACTTTGGTAGCAGAAGGGTTGCTTTGGACAGTAGCTTGTAGTGACAAGTTGAGTGAGAGAAATGAGAGTTGAGTTGAGTGTGTATCTCCTTTTTCATTGCTGTAGAAATCTTTTTTTTTTATCTAATAATATTGGTTGTTTTGTAGATGTAGGGAAGTTGTCGAATCACAATAAAATGTTGTGTTGGGCCCTTCTGTGAACAATGATCTTATCACCCCGATCCACAACAAATTGGTATAAGAACTTATCTATTTGCAAAAGAGATCAATTATATGTATAGTCAACGAATGAATTTGCATCTTACCTATAAAGAAAGAGTTTGAGCATCAGAACTCCCGAGAGATAATATTATAGCTGAAGACAAGTGGATACAACATATGTATAGCTAATGGTGGAATATTGGCTAGAACATGTATGAAGACAAAATGCCGATTAACCTCATGGATATTGCCCCCGTGATGAAGTGAAGAGCCAATTTAACTCTTGAAAGAAGAGTGAAGGACTCGTGGAGTAGCAACAAAGGGTACGCACAAACTTCTGGATAAGTATACTCTTTGAAGATTGGTGAATTTTTGATTGCATTGTAATACTAAGAGTATGAAGCAACGGTAGATCAACTTTTAATGAGATATCCCTTGGTAAAAATAGAGAGTTAGTTGAACTCTTGAAAGAAAAGCAAAGGACTTATGGAGAAGCAAGACACAGTTCCTAGGATGAAATAAAGGCGTGACTCTTGGATAAGTAGGTTCTTGAAAGAGTGGTGAGCTTGAGACTACATTGTAATACTCTGTTAGTGTCTGCCACACTTGGAAAGTATATAGAGAAGTTGTAATCCTTGGTGAAAAGCTTGGTTAATAATTCTAATTGAGCATCGTTATAAAGCTCGATGAGAATGTTGGAGAAGTACTGTAAACTTGAACAGTAAGCTCTTAGAAAATGACATGGGTGTATTTACGAGGTAACAATCTAAAGTTGCTACTATTTTCTAAAATATTAAAAGTCTTAATGAAAAACAATATGATGATTATATAAAAGTATTCGAGAAGTGATAGGGTAAAGAGTACATTTCAAGACAATTTTTAAAGTTTTGCGAAGATGAAGTTATTGAAAGACAACTTACTGTTGGCTATATACCCCAACAAAATAGAGTTTCAGAAAGGAAGAATTAAACTATGATGAAAATGATGAAGTGTATGTTATATTTAAAGAAGCTCTGTAAGAGTTTTTAGGCAGGTTTCAAGATATGATTTATATTATTCTTTAACATCCCCTCTCAAGGGAAAGTCATTTGGGCATGAAACTTGCACAGGTCCACACTTCTTGGTGTTTAATTTTTATCATATAAATGAGGATTGTGAGATTCGAACTCGTGACCGCTTGGTCATCAAGGTTCTGATACCATGTCAAAAAACCAATTCAACCCAAAAGCTTAAGCTTTTAAGTGAGGTCCTAAGATATGAAAGCCTTTGGACTTGAAACTTTCACAGGTCCACATTATATCTTGTACTTAATTTTTTATTAAATAAACGAGGATGATGAGATTCAAACTTGTGGCCGTTTGGTCATTAAAACTATGATATTATATCAAAGAACCATCTCAACTCAATAGTTTAAACTGTTAGGTGAGGTTTCAAGATATGATTTATATTATTCTCTAACAGTAAGTGAGAGACAACTATCCGTGAATCACTTGAAAATATTTGATAGTGTAAAGGAGAAAATGTGGAAAAAAGATAAAAAAAAATACTGACATTTGTGTGATATATTCAAGTAAGTTTTGTGAGTGATATTCTGTAGAAACCAACTAAACTACAGCCCAACAGACCATTGAATAGCCACTAGCTACAGGTTTTGTAGGCGACACAAAAAAAGAGGAAAAACAATAGCTAAATTTTTCGGAACCTTATAAGATAGTATTGGGCAAACTAGATGATGCGGGACACGAGAGGTTTGAAGAGTAAAAGGGAAGGAAAGAAAGATGAGAAAAGGAGCTAGGAAGAAGAAGGAGCTGAAGAAAAGAACAAGAAGAAGCTGAGAAGAAGCTGGAGCTGGAGAATTGAAAAGGAGAGAAGGGATTATAAAGTATATGACTGTATTTGTGTTTTACTTGAAAGACTTGAAACGCATATAAATAGCAGGAAACTTCACAATGGCTCTCTTTTTCTTGCCAGTGGCCCTACCTGCAACCAAATGAGAATCAGGGTGTAGAAAAAAAATAAAAAATCCAACTATACAGCGACCATAAAATGGACTCCTGACCTTAGTTTTTTTTTCTTCATTTAATTTGATTTGGAGATGAAAAAGTCTTCAAGTCAAAGCTGGACTCAAGTCATTTGGTGACTTGCTATTTAGGCCCTAGGATCCAATCTAACCATGATTTAAGGGGGAAAAAAATGAAAGGGAGGACTTATAGTCAATAAAAGCATTGATTATTTTCAAGAGAGTAGACAGTTGAAGGAGTAACTTGTACCTTAAACATTCCACTTGTAACACCATTTTTTACTTCACTAGTTTCTTTCCTTTGACCCTTAGTGAAGAGATGTCATACCTTGCTTTCACCTTCATTTTGTTGATGATCAGCTTCAAGACTCCCTTTATGAGGTGCCAGAATGTCTCATGCAATTCCACTGACCTTAGAGCCTTGATTCGCTTCTCCAATTTCATAGAGTGGGGGCTTGATTGGAGTAGCTCAGAGTCAAATTGTTGCACTTGGACAGGAGTCACTTGTGACAATTCCACCATTTCAAGTAAAAGGGTAGTCAGGTTAGAGCTTGGAGCAAAAAAACTTGTAGGAAAACTTTCCGAGTCCTTGGCAGATTTGGATCAGCTGCGAATCCTGAACGTCTCTCACAATCTCCTTCGAGGTTATCTTCCAGGAAAGTTATTTGGTTTGCAGAAGCTGGAGATCCTTGACTTGAGCAATAATTATTTTGTCGGTCCTATACCAGGAGGTAGTGATTTACCCTTAATCCGGTACGTTGACATTTCAAAGAACAATTTTAATGGCACTCTTTATGCGACAATTTTCGAAACCTCACCCCATATTCAAGTTCTCAATCTTGCAAATAATTATTTCACTGGTGAAGTTCCAGCAAGCTTTGGAAGTTGTTATTATCTGCAGCATCTCTTTCTTGATGGAAATGATCTCACAGGAAATTTTCCAGAGAGTCTCCTGCAACTGCGAGATCTTCATACATTGAACATTCAGGATAATTTGTTTTTGGGGTCATTGAATGAAGGAATCAGCAACCTTTCCAACCTTGTGAAATTGGATGTCTCCTTCAACAGGTTTTCTGGAATTCTCCCAGATGTTTTTGAGAGTCTTGGAAAGCTTGAGCACTTCTCAGCCAGATCGAATATGTTCTACGGGCATTTGCCTAAATCATTGGTGAATTCCCCATCCATAATAACTCTTGATTTAAGCTCCAACGCCCTCAGTGGTATAATCAATATTAACTGTTCAGCAATGCTTCACCTCTCCTCCCTCAGTCTCGGTGCTAATCAATTCTGTGGTCCAGTACCTGAGAGTATATCCTCTTGCCAAAGACTAAGTAACCTGAATCTTGGTCGTAATAACCTTAGTGGAGAAGTTCCTTATGCCTTCAAGGATCTCCAGGCCCTTACTTCCATCTCTCTCTCAAACAGTAGCCTTGTTAACATATCATCAGCACTTGCAATTTTACAACACTGCAAAAACTTAACCTCACTGTTCCTTGGTGACAACTTTCATGATGAGCAAATGCCTAGAAATATGAATTTGCACTTCAGGAATCTGAAAACACTTGTTATTCCCCATTGTGGACTTAAAGGTCAGTTTCCAATATGGCTGGGTAGCAGCAAGATGTTACAACTTCTGGATATTTCATGGAATCAAATGACTGGAACCATTCCTTCCGGGTTCCATGAGTTCAAATTTCTCTTTTACATGGATCTCTCGCACAATTCTTTCACTGGTGAAATACCAGTGAGCTTAACCGAGTTAGAAGGCCTAATCAAGAAGAACGTCTCAGAAGAAAGACCTTCCTTAGGCTTCCCACTTTTCAAGGCAAGAAATATGTACAAACAGATTTCGAGTTTTCGACCAACTTTGGATTTGAGTTACAACAAGCTAAGCGGACTGATATGGCCAAGTTTTGGAAATTTGAAAGAACTACATGTTCTAAATCTGAAGGACAATCATCTGTCAGGAAATATTCCTGACAGTTTATCAGGCATGACGAACTTGGAAGTTTTGGACTTGTCCCAAAATGAATTATCAGGAGAAATACCTCTTTCATTGGAAAAGCTTAGTTTTCTAGCAAGGTTCAGTGTCGCATACAATCAACTGCATGGAGAAATCCCCAGAGGAGGCCAGTTCTTGACATTTCCATCTTCAAGCTTTGAGGGAAACAAGGGTCTGTTCAGTGATAACGTGACTCCTCGCCAGCCTCAACCAGCTGATGAAGAAATGACTATCATAGGTTTGCAATTTGGATTTGGAGCTGTCACTGGTTTCCTTCTCACTGTCAGCTTTTGCTTCTTATCTGGTTGGGTGTTCCGGAAGTGAAAACAAATATCACAAGAATAGGAAACCAGGTATAGCAAAAAATAAATCTAAACTAATGCTGTCTAAAGGCAGTGAGGAGTGATGAGGATGGTGGCCCTAGTTGTCAAGTATTGTGAAGTTAGATTTGGAAGCTCTATGTAATGTATATATATTTTCTTTTAATAATTCCATTGTTGAGTTTCCCAAGTATAGATCTTAAAAATTGTGCTAAAATGCCAAAGCAAAAGAGAAATCATCCGAGAGAACAAGGTTTATTATTTAGCAGTGCATCCCAGATAATTCTATTCTTACAGAGAAAAGGGTGGATTGGAGGGTCATATAAGAAGAAAAGGCTAAGATACAAGTCATGTTGCCATTCTGGATAACTTACCACCTTGTCAAGATAGACCACCACTTAAAACTGCTATTCACGACTATTCCCATAGTTCAATCCCAATTAAAGAAGGCAATGCAGAACGGTTGGAATATAAGCCCACTTTGATTTTACAGAGTGGTGAGTATTTAGATTGCTCAACTGCTTAATAAGAAAAAATGAACTATCAAAACATCACTTTAGTAGCACATTACATAAACCAGACTGTGAGTTATATCACTATCACAATTAAATTCCCTTGTGGATCCTTTGTATGCAAGAGAAACAACTCCAAGAGTGCTGTATTGACAAGTTAAGAATGATGACAATAATGACCATTTGTTTGCTTCTGGCCTTGCGCAGAAAGTCAATCAACTGAAAGCTAATGCAAAGATTCACAAACTAATTTAGTCATTGAACTGATGAGCAGAGTTTTGAGTCTAAGGATTCATGAAGACTGCGGAAAAGTGTAAGAGAACTGCAGTGAAGAGTAAAAGAAAGACCAGCGAGACATTTTCAAAGCCAGAGGGAAATAGAGGATACAGAGGATGCAAAAGAGTACATAATTGTTTTTGAGAAATGGTCATGGTTTCTACGAAAAGTGAAGTCTAAAAATGGAGTTCAATTTCCATCATTTTTCATTCTTGTAAGAGGAAAAAAGTTAAATAAGTTATTAAAGAAAACTCGGAGCATGAATGGATGCAAGAGAGAGAATACCTAGGAGCATGGCTCTACTTCTATATCGAAGCTAGTCAGCTGAGATACTGCAATTGCCTACAGTCAATTTGGTTTTCTGATAGAGACAAGTCTAAAATAGATGATAAACAAGGAGGAAAATAATGTTTATAGAAATTAAGATGTTCCAAAATGTAATTCAGACAATGATTTGACATGGAGACATTTCAAGGCTTCTGCACAATGGCGATGCAGGAGATATCACACAATGAGCTAGTGTCAGAATGCTCATTGAAATATTATTTTTCTTAGTGAAATGGAAACTGAAAACAATAGTAGTCCCTTCTTCTTTTTTTCATTATTTTTATTTTTCTTACTAATCTGATCTATGATTTATGATAAAGCATGTTGAGGGAGTTTCCAGGATGGAGTCATTGTCAAGCAGTTGAAACCAGATTATATCAGGGACTACAGAAATTATATCACGGACTACAGAAATGTTGTCCCATTCATCTATGGTGATAATTTATGCTTCTTTCAGTTATCCTAGTTTATGTCAACACGCTTTAGTTTCAAAGGGACCAAGCCCATGATTTCTTGATTAATTGAGTAGTGGATAACTGATCATTATAAAACATTATTTTCCCTGGACTTATGATGAAAACAAATTGCAGAAGTAAGCTAATGAAGGGTAACTTGCAGTCAGAGACTTTGAACAATTCTAATCTTTTTCATTCTTTCCTATTTCATAATTTACAGAAACCAAAAGAACATCGGGCAAACAAAATTGCTGCAGCTAATGAGTATCAGATAGTCTGTTTTGCTAACCAAGATTAGTAGCCTGACGATTCTCTGTATACCCTACTGACTCAAAATTTAGTTGAACAACAGGGTTTCCAAAACAGTTTCTAAAAGTCACAGTGACAATATGAGCAGAACTATAAAATAGATTTTCTGCACTGCTGCATTACTGAAAAACATTCAAGAGACTATCCGTCTTTCTGATCGATTGAAACATGGATTCAATCTTATTAAGGAAGAAAACAGAAAAGAACATAATGCTGTTGAATTGAAATGCTTAATAGTGGAAGTCAAAGTGAATCAATTAATTGTAAAAGAAAAGCTGACATGGGACAAAGCATAAAACAGTGGAATTATTAAAAGCAAGCTCTAGACTTTCAAGTATAAAGGAATTTGGAGCTCTCTACCAACCCTAGATGTGAGTTACAACAAGCTCACAGGACCAATATGGCCAAGTTTTGGGAATCTTAAAGGAAAGAGAAGCATTTGTCAGGCATGGCTCATTTACAAGTTATGGACTTGTCCCGTAATAAATTATCAGGAGAAATACCTCTTTCATTAGAAAAGCTCAATTTTCTATCGAAGTTACAGCGTTGGATACAATCATAATGGCTGTTAGATCTGACAAGGAAGGTGGCCCTTGACATGTTTTGTAAATTTAAATTTGGGAAATTCTATGTAATATATCTCTTGTTTCTTCTCATGCTTTCACTGGTTCAGTTGTCAATTATAGATCCTAAACCACACAACACATGCAAACAATGCAAATGCAATAGAGAAATTAACCAAGAGAACGTGGTTTTCTTCGGTCATGTCTTCTATGATAGATGGCTATGGAAGTTTCACTGCTTTCCCTCAAAGCGCTTGAGCCTTTCTGGTTGCTAAACATGCTCATTATTCAAAAGCATTCGAAAGAATGGTAGGGTTTTCTAGCCTAGAAATGTAAAGGGAGTTGCTGACATCGATTCCCCTGACCACTCACAAATATCTCTCAGATAATCGCCCTTTTCAGGCATTTTTTTTCTGTCTCCCTCCCTCTCTGCCACTCTGTTTTTTCTGGGGTTAAAAAATAGAATTTGATCCGTATAATTCATATCTGTTTAAACAAGGACAGGCCAAATCCACTTAGAACTCAAATTAAGAATTGCATCAAAGTACGTTGGAGGGAAGGAGCAGAAAAGGGCAAGAAATAACTGACAGGCCATAGAGGACAACTTACCACATTTTAAAGAGAATTGACAGTTGAAACCAGCTCTTCAGAATGAAGACTACGCCCACAGACTTGAGGAACAGCAAGAAGCATATACATCAAAATGCGATGCACGTCGATTGGAATATAAGCCGGATGTCGCTGTGTCATATGACATTCTTGTAGATATTACTACCCAACTTATTGCTTTAACAGTTCATTTCATCAAATCAGCTCGACAATAAACTTGAGAGTGCAATGTTGACAGAGAGCTAGATTGGGTTAAGAAAAGATGGAAATGTGATCCTGGGGTGTGCCTCCCTGGGAGAAATTCAATCAACCGTAGGCTTTCAAGTAAAAGAAGAGGCATGCAGTGAGAACGATGTAGATTGAAGAGCATGATATACAGTTATATTTCACATCAACCTCATATTTAAAAGAAGAAGCGGACATGTACGTTTCACTTCCTACATACCCAGGTGAGAATTCTTGCATGATCAGTAACTACAAATTAACTGATGGAATTTATAAATTGAAAAGCACTAAAATGTCCTTTTGGATTGTCACAAGAAAGACCAATTGATCTAGTACAAAGAGTCAACATGAAGTCAGCCTGGGAAAAAAATAAAGGAAACGAGCAGGATTTTCCAGAAAGTTCAAGCACTAAGAGAACCTGATGCATATTAACAAGAATCATGTAAAGAAAATAGAATCAAAGTTCCCAAAAATCTTGGAAACACTGATATAGTTAATATATACAGTGCTTATAGAAGAACAACCATTGAGGTTTGAGCCTCCATCCAAGTTATGGACATATTTATGGAACATGGATGTGACATGATAAAGAAACACCAGCAGAACAGCTTTGAAAAGGGACGGAAGTGGCAAGGACAACAAATTAACAAATAACATAAATATAAAAATAGGTGATTATGCAATATGCATTTATGCGTTCATTATGTTTCTTCCTCTATCAATCATTGGGGACTATTGTTACTGATAGAAATGTAACATGAGCCAGCTGTAGTTTCAGAAAATTTCTGGGAAGCATGTGCGATATGGTGTGTGAAAAAGAAGCCTTAAATCTCTCTTTACAAGGAAGTAGTATTCTCTAGTTCTCTACTTTCCTTCACATGTTTGATCAACTTCACTTGTGTTGCATATTCAGATAGTAATCAAGGATCTGCAGAGCCAAAAGACGTGAAATATAGCCACGTATACCCACGGCTACCATCATACCAAGGAGGTGGTGCCAACTATGACTATCATCGTATCATGCAATGCACACCAAAGGCCTAAGAATTACAATTACAGGTGCACGAACACAAGGGGTGCGGATACATAATTTGTAAGACCGAAAATCAGCCAGCAGCTGGTTAAAAACTTGAATGGCCAGTAATACATTGAAATTGCAGTGTGGTTAGATGGTTGAAATTGTGTTTTGCCCTTACTATAGTTTTAAGAGTATTGATTCAACACACCTTTATATGAATCCTACTAAAAACTCCGAAGACTTTGGTTATGAAAAAGCTATTTTTAAACCTACTTCACAACGCAAAACACACAGTACTAGCAGATCTCTAGTACGTCTCAAGTGGCCTTCAAATTCTGAGCCTCAGTGAAAGATACTGAATTTCAGCAAAATGCTTATGCTTATGGTCTGCTGCTTCCTTTGCCATCTAAAAGACACAGACAACATGGATAATGCAGAATGAAGATCATCGTCCAGGACAATCAATCACGAAAAATGCATGTTACCAAAAGCCTCAATAATGCTGTCATGAGACCTGAACTCCAATAAAGCATGTATTAATAAGTTTTTTTTTTAACAAAAGGACAAAATGTGTATTTGTTGAGCTGAAAGAGCACACACAAAGCTTGAGATCTCAAGAAAACAAGGCTTTTATTTCATAGCATTACTACACATAAATGATCAATATGAAAACAAGCTAGAAATCCAAAGCAGAGCATATGGATACTAGTCAAACTACAGCGACTAAATAGAAAAACAAAAGGCTTAACACGTGTTCTAGATGGATCCCTTGATACTCTCTGACTACAAATAAACTGCAGTTTAAACAAACATCATCAACTCGGGTCTACTATATATGTTATTCTGCTCATCGTCCAGTATAGGATAAGCTGCCACAAGGGCATCCTGAGATCCAATATACAGAGAATTGTAGATCTTCCAGTATACTTCCCTGACCTTCCGGGCAGGATGGAACAGCCCCTGGAGACAGTAATTCAACACAACAGCAGCGCCTAAGGCCACCCTCATTCCTTCAATGGCTTCCATGACAGCATTTATCACATGAGGGGACGTCTCAAAAATGTTGGGCCAAACATAGTTAAGCAAGTGGACCAATGCATCCTCGCAACCCAAACCAGCCACACCCAAAGCCATATGCTTAACAGCGGAAGCTGCAGTCTGCCTGTGAACTAGATCTCTGTCCATGAGGGCATCCTCAAGTAATGGAGTCACTGCATAGATATAGTCTTTACCCATTTCGCCAATGTACTCAAACAGGAAGGAGAGGGATTTCAAGACACCATTCTGCACATTAAGCTCTGGGACACGATATTCGTTCATCAAGGCAGGCAAGACTGTAAAAGGTGAACAGGTTTCTGCAACTATAGCAATTGCAACAGTTGTGCAAACACGGTTTTGGCGCTCCTGGACCTTAAGGTTATTTAATAATGTAGCCAAAACATCCTGAGGCCCAATGGCCTTAGCAATGTAACCAAAAGTGTTAACAGTAGCACGCCGAATACCCTTTTTGTGGGCCTTAAGCATCTCAAGAAGCTCAAAACAAATCCTCATCCACTCCCTGGCAGGAACAAACTCAGCTCCACGATCAGCAATACGACCAACAAGATCAATACAGTTTTCCTGGACTTTCTCATGCCTATTCTTCAGAATTGGTGTTAATCTTGGAAGCAAGTCCTTAATAGGAGGAGTCATTTTGGTCATACCAATGACATTGACAATTGCTTTGAGAGCTCCTAGAATCGATCCAAGAACTTCAGGGTATTCTTCTCCCAAATACTCGTACAACACTACACCAAGATGGCCCATCAGTTGTTCTTCCTGGCACTGCTTCATGACAACAGCAATTCTAGATATAAGATCAGCAGCTTGCTGTCTCACTTTAGCACTCTTGTTGTTCAAGCGCCACTTAATGGTTCCACAAATCTGGGGAAGGTAAGGTTTCACCCTCTGTCCAAGAGAATTGACAACCGCACCAAACCCATTAAGCATCACATTAGCATCATCACTGGTCTGCTCTTGGAAAGCATAGAGAATACCATCAATCAAAAGCTCTTCCAACCTAGCATCGATATCAGATGAACCCATGTTCGTCACAACCTTCTCAATTGTTTCCATGACCATACGCCTGTAAGGTTCACTCTCATCTTTCAGATCCTCAACAATTCTGCCAACAATATCTTTAACACCAACCTTGTTAGCAATCTCAACAGTCGTTTCTACAAGTTGCCTGTAATTTCTCCTATCCAAGGCCATTCTTCTAACCCAGAAGTTCTTAAAGAACTCAGGTAGAATATCAGAACGTATATATTCAGCTTCCACACCCTCTGTACTCACACATTGCTTAACCACCTTCAACACAATCTTCTTCATTTCTTCATCAGGTGATTGAAACTCACGTATCAGAATAAACATGACTTCCTTGGTGTAGTAATTGGCATACATAGCATCCATGAGAGGAATAATAAAACCAATTGCTTTCAAGAAGGCAGCCAAGACCTTGCCACGGTGTGACCTAATTCCCTTCCACAATGGCTTCAGAACAGAGTCAAAGCTTTCAATACCATATGGGGCAGAAGCCTCAGCAAGAGCAGCCAAGGACAAGGCAGTGATTGTCCTCACCTTCTGATTCTCATCATTCAGACCATGCTCTATGATTTCCACAAGGGATCGCAAATGGGGAAGAACAGCACAGCCAATCAAAATAGCAATCTGTTGAACAATTTTGATTCCAGTGTGGCGAGCTTGCCAAGATTTCTTACTCTGGCACACAGCTTTCAAGAAGGGCAACAGTGCAGGAATCCCGAGAGCAGAAGCTACAACACTGAAAGCTCTTGCAGTTGTGTTCCTAACATACTCATCAATATTATCAATATCAGGACGCATAGCAGCAATCATGGTGGCCAAACCGGCTGCTTTACTCAAATTAGAAATAATCTCTCTCCCTTCCACACGGGCATAATAATCCTCATCAATCAAGAGTGGTTCAATAACAACAAGAATCTTATGAACATAGGGCCTAACCAACTCATCCAATTTATACAAAACCCTATCAATTACCTTAACCAGAAGATGCCTCTCCTGATCCTCCAAGGTAGGCTGCATAAGCAGCGGTAAAATTCTGTTAAACAATGGCCCAGCGCCAAACTCTCTAGCCTTATCAGTCAATTGCCTTAAAGCAGTCTTCCTCTGTGGAGGTGTCCCATTTTTCACTTTAAGTAGCAGTTTCATAATCTTCCTCTCTTTCTGCTCCTCTGGTGACAACTCCTCCTCATCTTCCTCGTTCAGCAAAGCCCCAAAATATTGATAATCCTCAGGTTTCATAAATGGCAACCCAGCAGGAGGCTCCTGCCCCAGGTCAAACTGTTGGCCTCTGTTCTCATCAGGAATAGAATAAAGAGGAGTCCCCATTGGTGTCGGGGTAGCCAACAACTTCCTAGCCGGTGTCCTGATAGGCACATAAGAAGCCGGCGGCTCCAAAATCTTGTACCCTTCTTGAGGAAACATAGCATCCAACTCCTCATCGGTCAATGGCCTATTCCTCTCCTCAATATCCTTCTCCCATCTCAGCAAGTTATATTGCTCAGGAGTTATAGCCCCACGCATGGCAAGTGCATTAGGAGTTGGAGTAGCCATATCAATTGCACCAAGAGGAGTAGGTCCAGGAGTCGCACCACCAAGACTAGGAGTAACCCCCCCAAGAGCAGGAGTTGCACTCTCCATACTAGCTGGAGTCTCATCCCAACGAGACTTTTGCCTTTTTGGTGTAGGTGTAACCATTCCTTTGGGAGTAGAATCCCAAGTAACACCAGCAGGAGTCGCCCCTGGTGTAACCCCACCCGCAGGAGTGGCATCTGAATCAGCCACTCTCCCCGGTGTAGGAGTCTCATCCCACCTATTCTTCCTCCCAGCACCTGGCGTAGCATCCCCTATCCTCCCTGGAGTAGGTGTCGCATCCCACCTCCCAATCCCCGGTGTAGCATCAGGTAAATCCCAATCCGAACCCGTCTTCGCCTTCTTAGCTGCATTTCCACCATCCTCCATCGATTGGTCCCACCTGTTCCTCCTCTTAGCCATCGAATTCGACTCCTTTTCACCCTTGTCACCTTTCTCAGCCCTCGCTTCCTCTTCTTCCTTTTTTTTCTTGGCAATTTCCCTTAGAAGTTCCTCCTTTTGCCTTTTCAAAGACTCTTCCTTCATGATATCCGAATAAGTCCTCACACTGGGATCCGGCGTTTTCTCCCCGGCAGAAAAAGGATCGTGCCTCTCCGGCGAAATAATCCTATCCAATCTCCTCCTCCTGTAATCATCCTCACGATCAATAATCCTCGACGGCTTCCTAAACCCATTAACTTCTTCACTATCATCACCGCCACGAGGCATTTCTTTAAGAACTGATTTCGGGGCAGTATAAGAAGCGAGTTTCTGAGCAACCTCGTTAAGACCCACTTCGGGTTCTTCATCATCGGTAGCTGGGATCGATGTTTCATAAGCATTACGGTCGACTCCACCATACAAGTCACGATCGAAGGTTAAAGAGGTTAAAGAGGCAAGTTGTTGTTCCATTTTCTTGCGCTCTTCTTGGGTTTTGGCGATTTCGGGGTCCATTTTGTTAGGGTTTTTGCTGAATTGAAATGGGTTTGTGTTTGATTGTTGGTTATGGTGGTTTGTCAATTTGGGATCTTAGGGTTTCTGGTTAGTGGAGATATGATTCTTGAGTGAGAGGTTAGCTAGTGTGATTATATCTTTCGATGGGAACCGACTACAGAGTACAGAGCCAGAGGCCCAGAGGGGAAGAGAGATCAATGGCTGTGGGTTTGGATGTTTTGGGGGTTATGGCTTATTTATGAGCTGGGTTTGTTCGGCCACTAGATTAGGGTTTCGTGGGGCCTAGTGCTAAGAGGATCAATTTTTCTGTTTTCTTTCTTGACCATACCCTCTTGTTTATCAATTGATGCCAACCTTCCCAAAGACAAAATATTCAATTAATTAAGAAAACTTTATCGTATCAAATGTTTGTCATTTTCAAAAAATATTCAAAAAATATGTGATAACGATTTTATTTATGCAAAATATATATTTTTATTTATAAATATATTTTTTACCTTTAATATTCATTTAAATTTATTTAACGAGTTTAGAGTAAATATAGAGTCAAAAGAACAAAAAATATTTTATAAAAAAATTGTAAAATGATTATAACTATAAGGATTCATATTGTATCAAAGCATTGTTTCTAAATATTTTTATCAATGTTATATTAAAACTATATATTAATTAGAATTGTTAAAACTGATATACATTATATTCGTTTCTTTATAAAAGATAACGCTTATTCTTATAAGTTAAAATATGAAAAATACCAGAAATTAATATGTAAATGCTTGTTAAATGACAATTTGGGTTTTCTAAAACGTATACACGTAAAGAAAATGATAAATT
>Ga0307511_10003759_pt1 | contig 15530 bp, 15 predicted proteins | sample 13_EM_MG_FD_200266 | JGI IMG/M metagenome (GOLD analysis project Ga0307511, IMG submission 200266) | Populus trichocarpa ectomycorrhiza microbial communities from riparian zone in the Pacific Northwest, United States - 13_EM | ecosystem: Host-associated > Plants > Roots > Unclassified | place... | reverse complement strand
CACCAATTCCCCAAGCTTAATCTCCTCATCTTCTCTCCTAAACAAGTTTCTCACTTTCACAACCCTATCCTTCTCCTCGACCTGCACTGCCCCGCTAACCGCCGATTTTAGAATAACCATCCAGCCAAATCCATCCCCGCGGTACATTTGCATCAGTCCTTCTGTCCCTGGGGCATCGCACGCAAGTTCCGCTTTAACATCTGCCTTCCACAGGCGCTGGAGTAGATCCACACCTTCCGTGCGGAGAAGCACAGGGTCGAAAGATGCAACTAGAACATCGCAGCGCCGGGTAGCCCAGGCGGAGAGGTCATCATCTCCGTACGCAACCAAGTCGTGATGAGAAGGATTCTTTCTAGACGTTATAGATGCAGTGCTGAGGTTCCGGTGGTGCCGGGACATCGCCGTGAGCAATTTCTCCCAAGACAATGAGAACCCCACAGCATGTGTCTCTGCTGGAGCGCCCTGACTATGCCCATGCCCATGCCACGGGTGATGATGGTGGTGGCTATGATTATGAACCCCCCCCGCCCCCACAGCACCCCTCATCCTCGGCTTATGATCCACAATCAAACTATCATACCTCCCTCCCGCGGCAATTACATCTCGTCTCTTCTGATCATATAAACACTGGAACAATACCCCGCCTCTGCAAAATTTCTCATTATACGTCCCCAATGGACTAAGATATATCTTCCTCGCTACCCCAAACCGTTTAATATACATCGCCACTTCGGAGATATGCGCAAAAACGCTCGCACTCTTTTCAAGACAAGGTGTGTCTGCAAAAAGATTTCGTAACTTATGGAAGCATTTCTCCGGCTCGTCGCGGAAGTCGAAGCGGGCGAGGTCGTCAATGGATGTAGCGGAAATGCTGAGATTGGCGGAACCTCGAAGTTCGTTGCGAATGCGGGAGAAGCTCCATTGGGCAGTGTTGAGGCGGGAGAGAACGTCTTTGACGATAGGCCGTGCGGGGGTGTCGATACGACAGAATTCCATGATAATGTCGAGTAAACTACCGTGATTGATATGATAACAAACCTGTGCATTCCTGAATGGGGGAAACATATCCACCACTATCCGTTCACGGCGTCAGATCACGTTTTTTAAACTACCACTGCAGAAAGAGAAGGGTACCCACTTTCATCTATAACCTTCACCACCTCCGCCTCCTTCAACGCCAAATCCTCCAAATCAAAACTAACAATATCAAAATCCACTTCCAAGTGATTAAATGGCTGACCACCGGCTGGCTTTTCCCTGTATACCGTACCAAATGTATACGTCTTCGCACAAGGAGGCTCCTCCCTTGCCAATGCCCTCGCATTTGGCAAAGTCAAATCATACGGTAACTGCAGAAGCGTGCCAGTACTATCCAACAACTGCACTGCATTCCCGGGATAGAACCTGGACCTAGGGAACAGTACTGGTCGATCAACCTCCACGGCACCATGCTTTCTGAAGATAGAAATCAATTTCTCCTTGACCTGGGTTTGGAGGAGCAAATCTTGGGCAGTGGTGGAGTTACGCCCCGAGTCGTACGCCATGTCTTTGTACTCCTTGGGGGCTTGGGCGAATAAGACTCGCATGAGTTTTTGGTGGTAGGGGTTAGTTGGGTCGGAGAAAGTTTTGAGGGCTTGCCGCAAGGTTTCATCTTCTACCCCAATGGGGAGCTTACCGGATGCGAGGAGCTCGGCACTCGTGGGGCGCTCGCTGGGGCGGTGGTTGATGAGAGATTTGATGATTGACGCTTGGAGGGCTTTCTTTTCGCCCTGGAATTCAGGAGGGAGGGTGAAATCTCTCTGGCGAAGCTGCCGAATGACCTGTGATAGCCTTTTGTCAGTGGAGGTCAAGACGCTAAAGCTCAGGAATTGTATACATGGTCTCGCTCCATTGCAGTTTTGAGAGGGTGACACATCTCGAAGAAGATTATTCCCAATGAGTACATCTAGCCCATCCATTATCAGCAGCTGTCATGCCAAAGGGAGCGGCATAGTCTGTGAACATACATCAACTTTCTCATTATACTTCCCTTGTCCGTGCGATCTCAGTTCTGGCGCCACATATAGAGCAGTCCCCACATCTTCACTCGTAAAGTTAGCCACATCAAATTCGCAAGATGGTCGACGAAATTTCCATACCTGTCGTAAGATCCCCATCCTGGTTATCACTCTGCAACAGACTCCTATTATCATGATACGTCTGCCCACTTGTAGCCAATCCAAAGTCACCAATTCTCGGGTTCCCAGTGACATCAATGAAAATATTATCTGGCTTCAAATCCCGATGAATAATCCCCAGTCCGTGGATGTGGGCAAGCCCTTCGAGGATTTGCCGGAGGAGTCGCCAGCACTCATCTACCCTTAGGTGAAGGTCGTGCCGTAAAAGATCACGAAGTGTCTGGGGGATCCTGTCAATGATGCTACGTGATAAATTCAGGGTAACAAGGGTAGTGGTTTACCTGTCGTTGGCAAAGTTCCATTTGAATATACAGCGTTACCTTGCCCTTCTCCGATCCCTTTCTTTCAGCCTTGCTCTTCTTCTGCTCTGCCTTCAGTTTCTTTCCCCGATCTGACTTCGACGGCGCCGATGCGGTCTCCTCCTCTGACCCATCCTCTTCGTCCTCACGCCCTTCATTCTCAGAGTCATCCTCATCTTCCTGTTCCTCTTGCTCTTCTTCTTCCTCACTCTCCTCATCGTCACTTCCATACCCAAATTGAATCTTCGGGTATCCACTGTTCGAAATAAAATCCAGGCCCCCTCCTGTATCAGTATGACGACTAAAGTCTACATCTCCTTCGTCCTCCTGACTTTCGCTTCCCGTCTCATCATCTCCAAAGATAACCACCTCCCCATCTGTACTTGTACTTTCCGTGCCTACCAGACTATGCCCAGAGTAATCATCCTCCAACCATGCAGTAAAATACCTCACGACATATTGGTGATTCAGCCGTGAAAGCAGCATCACTTCGGATAAAACCTCTGTCAATGAGTGTCCGTGCGTCTGTGTTATCTTCTTGATCGCATACATCCGTCCATCGAGACGGTTTCGCGCTTTCACAACCTCACCAAACCCGCCTTTTCCTAGCCGCCCCACTTCGCTGAAATCGTTTGCATAACGGGATAAACTCATTGACCCTGAGTTGGAGCCTAGTCTCTGGCGGCCTTGCTTCCCACCCGGTCCTGTTAATGTCCAAGATATCTTTGAAGATGTTGGAGAGTTGGGGGCCGAGAACACAGGGTCATTGTTCCTTAAGAACTCCGATGGGAGAAGGTCAAAGGCCGTTGGTCGCTTTTTATGATCCGCTGTGAATATACGCTCAAGGAAATCATGCAACGACTCATGCAGCCCCATAGAATTCATAAGTGTTTCCGGTGAATCATATTTTTTCATTACCCCCAGGCCAAACACCATCTGCAAGAAAACAACTCCCAGGTTCCAAATATCCTGTTTGCGATTAGGTTTCATTCCATATTGTGTTGTTTCTGGCGGACTCCATAATGCTGAAGCTGAGCCACTTGCTGCTGTATCCTTTCCCACATCTCGTATCTTCAATAGCAGATTTGTATAGCAAACATCGCTCAACTTCGCAGTAGTAGAACCCCCAGTTGCTGGTTTGAACAATAATACGTTCCCTGGATGAAGCGCCATATGAAGCACACCCTTAGAGTGTATATAATCTAGCCCCTCCAGTAACTGTATCGTCCAAGACCGAGCAATATGTACATCTATCGTACCTACTGTGTCAAGCAAGTCTCGTAGGGAACCCTTATCCGCATGCTCCATGAGAATGGATACCCTCCAGCCTATAGTATCGGGCCTGGTTATCATTGGGATGCTAACCACCTTCGATTCATACATATCCGTAATATTTGCATGGCGCAACACCCTCAGCTTGTCGAGCTCGATCTCTAGCAACTGAATTTGACGCTTTCCATCAGGGGAGTTGGGGTAATTATTCTCCAACTCCACTGACTTCATGACCAGTGCTTGGCTCGCAGTTTGTTCCTTGGGCAGGATAGGCTTAACCGTGTAAACTGCCGTCAATGGCCCTTGAGCAATCTGTACCATGCCACTGACCTTGCGAAAAGCCAATTGTGGCCCACCAAAGCGGCTTTCAGCAATAACCTCGCGATCAAAGACTATATGGTCATCCGAAGATACTGTGACATCATCATCGTCCAGTATCGCGGGTTTTTTCTTGCTTTGTACCTCTTTGGCCTTCTCTCTCCGCTTCTTCTTCTCTTTCTCAACCATAGCGCCCATTACACGCTCAGCTTCCAAATCAGCCTTCTCTTGCTGTAGCCTCGCCTCCTCCTCCCTCTTCCTCTCCTGTTCTCTCTTAGCCTCTTCCTCCTTCAATCTTTGATCATGGAATGTCGGCAACACCGCAGACGTCTTCCTCATCTGAACAATGTCCTCTAGGTTATCCTGGATAGCCGCTGCAATATCATGCACCATCTCCTGTCCTACCAATGTTCCAGGCAATGTCGAAAGTGTAAGATTAAGCTTTTCCAACTCATGAGGCCTCAATCCTTTTGGATCTATGATCTTCAGTTCTGGCACGGTTTTGGGGTAGGTGGCAGTCATTGTGACTGCCAGGGTACATCCTAACTCGCCATCCTCGGATGACAACGATGATGGTCTCAGACACAAGTTAAACGATATGGCAGATGTCTAACACAATTGGTATTAGATTAACAATTTATTTGCTGCTATGAAACTATAATCTAACACGCACTGAGCATGCTCACATTCCAAGCACCTGTCTTTACGACGGGCATGTAATCTTCCATCCATATTGATTGAAGTACTTCGACTTCATTCCGCTGTACTTCCTTGTAGTCGAGAGCTGGGACTGCAGGTGCTGGCTTGGGTGGCCTTGGTGGGGCATGCGTGCTTTTTGCTGGAGGCACTCCTAGAGCAGCTGGTTTCGTGGGTTTGCCATTTTCTTTAGCACCCATGGGTGTGCCATTACCATTGGCAGGCCGATTGCTTGTAGTGGATGCTGTCTTGCGCTTGTTCTTTTTTTGAGGCATTCTGCCCCTATTCTGCCCGTATCTCCTATTCTAAACTTGCTGTGTCAAGGGTGAAAGATGTCTGGTGTCGTTTGCTAGCCAGGCACCTGTGTGCAGTCAGAATATCAAAATGTTGTAGGGGGTCTGTTATAGGAGCAGTTTTGTTTCAGCGTTGTGCAAACAATCTGTGCTTGCTGAGCGTAGTAAAAAAAACGAGATGAAGTGACCTAAGCCACCTCTGCTCTACAACTGGTGGGCACCCATGTTGCGGGCCTGATAAGTAACTGATTGTGATTTATTCTTTGGATGATGTTGATGCTATCTATTGGCGAAATGTCGAAATGAGATGCACTTGACTCTGTAGCACCTCGAGTTCCATGACGCTAGATCACGAGATACTGTAGTCTGGTTGGAGAAACTGCCAAGCTGCTTCCACGTGCGTTGCCTGGGCAACGGTAACACAACCGACACAAACAACGCCTGGCCCAATCAATTCTCAATTCTCCACGAAGCCCGTCCTTCCATTACCTATCGAGCTTCAACACCACCACATACCGGTACACCGCGAGACTGCACCACAATATACAACGAAGCAACCAGTTGTAGCAATCTACTACCATTGACCTAGGGCGGCATCGTCACGTCCCTTTAACAATCTTTCGTTAAAGAGACTTAAACTCCATTTCCGTAACCATGTTGGGCTGGCTTGCTGGCGGGAACGTAAACAAGGAGAATCAAGCCCCACAGGCACAGACGAGGACGCAACAGAGCACAGCCCAATACGCTTCACAAGGTAGGCACCACAGTTCATTCACGGTTCATTGAACACCTACATCTTCATCTTTAACCCCTACGGTCACCTCTAAATACCAGACACACAGTACTCTTGCATATCTTGTGTCAAACCATTATGTGCTAATGCTTGAATTTTACAGACTATACAAATGCCCCCGAGACGCCCGCCGCCACATTCGCACTCAAGGCCTTTCGGTCGGCTGTGTTTGGCACACCACACCCTAAAGTCATCTCCCTCGCCGCTCCCCCCCCAGTAGAGCAACCCGCATCTAAACCTCTATTTGGCGATGTCGGCAGTGGCGATCTCACCTCCGCCCCAGATATCACCCTCCCCCCACGAGGTAGCCGGGAAGCCCTCCAGGAACGTCCCCCCAATGTCGACCCCACCAAGGCAAAGGAGTCAGCGAAGATGGACCTGGGCCTTTTGGGGGACTTAAATGGCGATACCCCCGAATCGCTACTTTTCCGCACTCCAGTCAAACGTCCTGTCTCAGGCAAACCCCCGGTGGGAATCCTCATAACCCCCGGAATCACGAATACAAACAAGAAGAAAGCAGTGTCGTTCGCTGCATCCACCTCAGACGAAGTCAAGCCTCGCCCCCAGGCACGGATCAGGTCAAATCTACCCAGTGATTACCCAGGGAAGTTCCCATCTCCATGGACCCCCAAAACAACAGCGCCGAAGGGGTTTGAGAAGGACAGTGTGGCCGTAGTGAGGAAGAGCTTATTTGATATTTCCCATGAGGACGACAACAGTAAGGTACTAGACGGGAGTAGCAAGGCCTCAGTCACCAAGAAGGAATCTGACCCTGTCATGCGAGCTAAAATCGCTGCGCACAATGATGCCTTAAAACAAACCGACACTCTCACCAACTCCCTCAAGGCGGAAGCAAATGCCAGCTCCGCCGTAGCAGCTACCTCCACCCAAAACCAAGACGACGACGTTACCCTCAACCTCGACCTTCCCCGCTCCGGCTCTGGCAAGTATTGGAAAGAAAGAGTAGAGGAGGTTGAGGCTGCGTACGAGAAGACACTGGTTAAAGCACAAAAATGGCAAGAGGTATGCAAAGTCGCTAAGGAATATGCCAACAAGAAGGATACCCAGTGTGCCGAGATGGCAGAAAGGTTGAGGGAGTATATTCACGAAAATGGACGGCTTTTGGAGGAATTGAAAGAGGCTAGGGAGATGCAAGGGATACTTATGAGTCGGATAGGCAATGTTGGGAAACAGGAAGAGAAGAGATCCTCTGTGGGAGCTACCGGAGCTACAGCGAGGGATGTGGGAGATCTTAGGGCAACTATCGAAGCTTATGAGAAGAAAATGGTAGCAATGGAGGAACTAATTCAACAGCGTGAGGAGGAGATGGCCCAAATGACAATGTACATGGAGCAATCACCCGATGCACCCACCGACAGCGTTGTTCGCGACCTCCAAAAGCAACTCCGGAAAGCTAGGCTCGAACTTCGCGAGATGACCCTTGTCAAGGTAGATAATGAATCAAAGAATCTCCGGCTCGTCACCCTCGAGAAGGAGCTATCCACTTATAAGTCCGAAAGCGCACGTATAGAGACAGAGTTGAGGGAGGCAAGGGGTGGTGTTGGCGACATTACGCATATCGCCTCCAGAAACCGTAGTCTCCACGAGAACCGTCTCCGCCTCCAAGTAGAGCGGCTCGAGCAAGACAAAATCAACCTGATGTCCGAAATCCGGGAGAAGGTATCAAAGGAAGCCCAAGACCGTAGGGAAATGGAAAGGACCTACAAGTACCAGATCCGTGACCTGGATTCACGACTTGACGCCGCACAGCTTGCTGCGGAGAAACGTGAGATGGAACATGATGATTTATTGAGGCGAATGGGTGAGTTGGACAGACAGTTGGCAAGGAAGAATAAGGAACTTGATGATGCACTGAAGCAAGGGGAGGAGTTGAGGAAGAATGTTGCCGCACTTGCACCCCCTCCAGGGGGGAGCGCCGCAGCAGAGGGAGTCATGTGGCAGGCGAAACAGAGGGGGTTGCTAAGTGAAGTTAGGGCTGCAAAGGAGGAGGCAGCAGAACTCCGCCATAAGCTAGACGACAAGGAACGGGAATGTCAAGGTGTTAGGGAGGAGGTTGTCAGGCTACGATTCAGACTTCACGGGATGGACGTTAGCAGGCCTGGTCCCCCCGTGAAAGCCGACAAGGATCGGGATGTGGAGATGGATAGCCCAGTCGAGCGAGCCAGTACCCCCCCACCACTGCGGACGAGATTGAGTAGAGCCTCCCTCTCCGCCAGTCCCGCAAAATCAGGCCTCTTCTCAAGTCTCTCCTCCCCCTCCCGCCAACTCCAGCTTGACACTGCCCGAAGTACCTCCCCCAACCGCTTCCTGACCCGAAGAAGCGCTACCTCCCTCTCAACAACCCTAAATAAAGACAAGGAGGCAACTATTCCTGCAAAGGACCCTATCAGGACAGACCTCTTTGCCACCCCAGTCCCAACATTTTCCCTTCCTGCCTCCACACCCGAACCAAGATCTGTTCTCGATGACAATTCGCAGGCAAATCTAGACGACATCTTCAATACAACCGTTGTGCCCTCCTCCCCACCCGAAATACCTGCAAAGCAAAAACAGACATTCGCAACAACAGCCGACCTCACCACTCCACATAAAAACTCCAACTTCCTCGCCCGCCCTTCACCCAGACCGCATATAATCCCGGTATCATTCTCCTCCTCACCACCAGAACCCGCCCATGCAAAGATACATCCTAGACGGGTGACAAAGAGAGCAAGTTTGGGAAATGAGTCGAGTATGGTTTCAAGTTCGTCTAGGAGGGTCAGTACTGGGGCTTCTAGGAGGATTAGCTTACCATCTGGGGGGTTGAGGGATGTTAGTGGTACTATCACGCATGTTAGTACTACTACGACCGGTACAAGGGCGGGGGCGATGGATGCGGCGAGGAGGGAGGCGGCAAAGGCAAGGTTGGCAGAGAAGAAGAAGACGAGATTGGCGGGAAGGGCGTCTACTGGGGGTATCTAGATCTACGAGGGTTAGAGAAGGGCGAGAGCGTAGATGTTGACTTAGGGTATGGTGGTTTACTGTTATATTTGGTTCATTGGTTATATATTGTTCTTTCCTTCCTTACGTTACTGTGTATGCGGGGGAAACTTGAAACTAGGGGAGAGGTCATGGGATAATTAACCCCGTCCAAACCCCGTCACTGACGTTGGGTTGTATGATTTACTGGAGTTTGTGTTATCTTTCTTTTTTTGATATGGTCAACGTTGAGATAGCTAGGCTTTACATTGACTGCTGTAATAGTAGATGAAACCGCTTCTCTTCTTTTCTGCTGCATCGGTAGCTATATTTGGATCAGGGAGTTTGATTGTATAGGTTAGGAGTGGTCTGGATGACATGGGATCGGTTTGATGGACTGGGTTACTTGAGTAATTGTCTGCGAGAGGGCTACAACTCGAATTTATATACAGTACTGTTCTACATACCATGCCTTGCTCTCATCCCAACCTTGTCTGATCTGGTTCTATTATGTAGAGAGGTTGCTGCAGAAAGATATCCCAATCGCTAGTTCGAAGCGTTATCCAGTAACGTAGCCGAGGAACACTCGTTTAAAGGTGTCTTTTTACTTTGTTCAAAGTGCAAGTACAGGGGTCATATCAAGACCCTTGTGGCGTCGGGTGGATCTATCGTTTTTGTTACCCTCAATTCAGTCTACTTACCCTGAACTGTAGATCCCTACTTCACCTTCCCAGCTACTACTCTACTGACCTCTCGTAACCAGGCTCTCCTGACCTATAACTCTCCAAGCCCCCCCCCCTACTTCATCACTCAAGACTTATAATTGTGTACGTTGTACGTACACAAAATACATCCCACAGTATAATCAACTAGCGAGCTCCAACGGGCACTAGTTCTACGCATCCCCTCCCATCAACCAATCACCCCCAACCCCCTACCAACACCCATTCCTACCTCCTTTATACACTCCAACAATTCTAGGCATATTAGCCATTAAGAAAAGTCTAGCGACCCAGGTTATATATAGCACGGCAGTTGATTATAGTACAAATCTCCTACTTCAAGCCCTGAAGACAGCCAGCCTCTTTTTGCGTAGAATAGTGCTGGGTTTGAGCCCAGCATCGGCGAGTTCTTATTTCCTTTTTCTTTGTATATTCATTTTCCAGTGAAGAGTAATATATCAAGTCCCAAGGTATTCCAGCCGTCCTCGTGGCAAGTGGCTTTAATACCCACTAGTAACTCCACAGAAGAGTCGGAAGTTCACCCTACCACGTACTTTCCAGTGGTAAAGTACTTTGGGGTATAAGTATAGTCTGGATATATATATCTATCTCACACTATGATATGTGGACGGGGAGAGAGTGCCTGGCCAAATTCTTCCATGGTATAGGAGGTAGCACCCTCCTCCTATGATATAATAGTACCTCTGCGACGATTGGTTCTGCGTTGGGCAGATATTTCCTCTGCGTTACCCTGAACTCTGCAAATTACACCGATACCACTTTTTTGTCACAACTAGGGAAGGCAAAAAACAGTGGAGACTGTGAACTCATCTGTAGAGTTGGCGATGTACTTCATTAAGACTGTTTATGCAAGCACATCAATGAGCCAACCCCCTCCATTCTCTGCTAACCAAAATACCCCATCTCAAAAACAAACGCCTTCAGAGACTGCTGTGGTATATGGCGAAGTAAAAACAACTCAGCACCCCCACCCTCATCAAAAATCCCATCCATCCACACACCCACTCTACTCTAGGCTCAGTCCAAGGTATAGAGACACGGCGAGCTTCTGCCACCACACATTTGATCCTTGAGCATTTCACCTCAGAAGTGATATCCGACTTACGAAACACATCCAATGCCGACTATATCATGCCATGCCAAAGCCAAACCCTACCAACAAAATCCCGCACACAATCTATACCCAAAACACCAAACCTACATCATCGACATCAATGGACTGGATGCATACGCCATAGGCTTAATATCCGGATGTGGCACCTCCTTAAACTGGTTATGCTGCAGCTCATAATTCTCGTCGACATTAATGAACGCTCCCTGGTTCTTGGACGTGTCGACGTAATTTGGTGCCGAGAAGACTAACCCCCCACATCATTAGCAACCACCCGAGCGCAACCAAGAATTTCCCACAATAAATAATTGCTGAGGTAGTGATGAACTTACCAGTGATACACCTTCCATTGTGCTCAACCTCGTACCCATCCATCCTCACCTCATGTGACCTAATAATCGCCTTCAAGTTGTTCTCATTACAGAACCTTTCTGTGACATCAGGGCCAAACATCATTCCCACCCCGCGTTTACTGGGGCTTCGCCCTTGCTCCTTCTGGGGGTCTGTCCAGAGCATTTCCATCATCCTACCCGTATCCCCAATGAATTAACACCAAATTCCCCCCAACTTAAACCCAAGGGAGGAGGTTGAAACTTACAATCCACTCTGCCCAGGCTGCTTCTGCTTATGCCTATCCAAGGCTCTGATGTCGTCCAAAGAAATCTTATCATCCGAGAACAGCCCTCCATGAAGCACCAAGTATTGTTTCCCAACCAGGTGCGCCAGCGGTAAGGCACTGAATGCCTCAGAGAATAACTTGAACGTCCGTTCATTGTACTTGGCTTTGCATTCCCCTTCGAACCCATAAACCCTGTTCATATCGTCCGTCTCATGGTTTCCTCTGTTGACAAAGAACGATTTCGGGTAGAGAATCTTGTACGCAAACAACAGTAGCGCAATCTCCGTTGACCACGATCCTCGATCGACAAAGTCTCCGTTGAAGAGGTATTGGTGCGTCTCTGATGGGAATCCATTCCGCCTGAAAATCTCAAGAAGGTCAAAGTATTGACCTACGGAAAATTAGCAGTCTCATCTTTACAACACTCACAACCAAAAACCTACCATGTGTATCCCCACAAATAGTCAAAGTATTTCCCTTCTCGACAGTCACTTCGGGCATAGTCGGTTCCGCATAGAAGATATCCTTCGCCTTAACAATGATATGGTAAACATACTTCTTATGAAGTTTCTTCCCAGTCTTGAAGCGTTCGATCATATCCTCTGTAAAGCCCAGTGTCATATCAACACCCTCTTCTAGCCGGGCTCCATTGTAGCTGTCTTCCACAGCTGCATTGAGTCTATCGTGATTAGTACTGTACACTGAGACTCCTGTGGGAATAGTTGTCTCTTACCCATCCCAGCAATATCCAGCCCTGCCGATGGCGAAAGTGCTTCCTCAACCGCAATCGCCTTCTCAAAATTCAACCTCTTAACCAACTTATCACATTCCGCTAATTTCAGTGCCGCATCCTTATCGTTCGGAGCTGCACACCAACCATATAGTCAGCCCAAAATTTCCACCTAGACCCACCCTAAAACCACTGCGAGGCATACTCCCGCACAACCTCCTCACAAGCTTCTAGCCTGCCACCACAGTCCCCGAAAGAAACGAAAGTAAAACAGCATGAGGAATATTGACCTTGTCTAGCGACTGTTCGGAAGTCTTTCAGGGCCTCCTTTGATTTCATAATTGCCATGTTACTAATTGCTCTTCGATAATAGGCCTATAGCACTTGTGTAAGCAGGAAACTCCCATGTCCTTTCTTCCTCTCTCAAAGAAAAATTGGTGATTCGGCGGAGTTCTGTACCTTCACGTAGCCTGGGTTCAACTCTATTGCCTTAGTCGCATCTTCGATAGCAAATCCAAAGGATTCCATTTTTATATGTGCCTAGGTAGTTGGCCAGAAGCCGTTAGTACAATACCTCATGAACCACCCAGGTGGCTCCCCCAGAGCTGTGCATATAGATACAGAGTGCGAGGGTTGCGGAGGATACGGGCAGTTTGTGGGGAGCAGCGGGGGACAAAGGGAGCAATAGACTTACCTGAGCTCTATTACTATAAAACACACACTGCGCCCCATCCAACTCAATAGCTTTCGTATACAGCTCTACAGCCTTCCCCCACTCCCTGTTCGCAATAGCCCTGTTGCCCTCATCTTTGAGGGCGACTGCCTCCTCCTTAGCTCCCATCAGTTATAGATTTGTTTTCTCGACGAGGGTGTGTGTGCTTTGCTTGCTCAGAGGTTTGGCTTCGTATACCGCAATTCAGAGATGTCTCTAGTTGTAGTTTGTTGTTGTAGTTGCTGCTCAGATAGTGGAGCTTAAGCTTAAAAGGTAACAGAGTGGGTGGTTTTGTCTCAGGGAGTGTAAACGGCCCCCGATATTTTGCTTCCGGCTAGAGGAAATAACAGAAATAAAGTACTCTACCGTGCCCAGACTTTAATTAATCAGACTTCCAGATTAGAGGTGGTTGCCACCAACAAGAGGAAATGGTTTTCAATGCAACGCAAATAAAGCTCATTTGCATATACCCCATAAACTGGTGGTAAATATAGAGCGTATTGCATCCAGGGCACAAAAGTAAATCGCAGTGAATGCCAAGATCAGGTTAGAGTGGTGGGAACGAGAACAAAAAAGGGGAAGATTATCGTGTATAACCCTTCATACTCGTACCGCATAGGCTGCATATAGCTGCATACATTCGGTAGCGTGACCCATATAGTGCTACCGAAACTGCTCTCGGCACTGAGTTTCTTATAACGCGAGATTTCTTATAACGAGGTACATATGTATAGAAAAAAATATCAAAAGCCTGAGTGAGGCCTGGAAAAACGGTAATAGTTGTTTATTGCTATACCCAGCGAGTCATACCTTGTAGGCTCTCAATATCCCACTTAATATAGAAGAGCATCCAACTGCTCGCCTTTTAGTGAATTAACCTGAGGATTTGAAAAGGCATCAAGACTTTCAAGTGAAGCCTTGTAAATGATATTAGGTACATCTGGAGTTTTACCAGCGGAATCCGATTCATACAAAGGAGCGCTCGCTGAATTCGTAACCACTTCTCAGGCAGACTAGATCGCTGAAAACGTTCGATAGATTTGATGAAGGAACAGTGTGCAGGATCATCTCAACTCGACTTACTGTAGGGTAAATATTATTCCATACAAAATTTTGACGGGACCGGGATTCAGTTTCTTATATCGCGAGATTTCTTATATCGGGTATATGTTAGGTTAAGTTTCTAAACTTAGAGAATACTTATACTTTACACACTGAGCCTAGCCTACAAGTCATGTTAGCAAATTCAACGACAATGAAATTGACTAGTACATACGAGTACATATCTTTGAACTTTTGCTCATCGAAATCCAGGCCCTTCTTCTGGAGTACCTGCACAGCTTTGAGAATAAGTTGTGGGGAGGCTAGAAATGCCAGCCTTTTGCCTTGATGTTCGTTTTTCCTTTTCCTCCTTTGCTAGCTTTTTCCCACAGACTCCCAACATGAATTTTTTCTTTAATTTGTCGTTTGGCCGTTGGTAGGAGTTCCTGTACCAGGGATTGTCCATCTACGAGTTTCTCTTTCTTCTCCTATTCCCTCCCTCTGCAGTTTGTTCTTGAATACATCACGCTGTTCATTCAGGAAATAGATACACTGTATCTATGGGTGTTTGTTTGTATTCATTACTTACATGTGAGTCCAGTATCGGACCATGGTGAGCCTCCCGGAAGTCCGGGGGGATTCAAGAGAGTGGGCAGTTAATCGACCACCCCCACACAGTATGTACAAGATAGTGAAACTAAGCTGCCTGTTCCTCCGAAGAATAAAGGGAAGTAGTGAAATCGGCCTTGATGCCTCTGGTTTAAGAAATGATTGCAATATAGAAAGAAATCCTCCACCGCGTCGTAGCGGTCCTTCCCTTCCCCATACATTGTATCTAAGCACTCTAAAACTATATATATAGTACTCACCCTCATAAGATTTACTTTGGAATGTAGTACTCTAGTCCGGCAACCCTGAGGCGCAGTTGGAGAGCAAAGAGAGGCTCCTCAGTTCAATCTTTGAAAACTTGTCAACATCTACAACCTCCATGAACCCTGATTCACTTTTAGTTTCAATAGGCTGCACAATACGGTTATTGATATGCTAGTGTTACGTGGTATGCCAAAGTAAAAAGAACTTATTTATCTCATCTCCCATCATAATATTTTTTCCATTTCTATACTGGTATTATATCGGTACTCGTGATTGCTAATCGAATTTTAGTACTGAGGTTTGGCCAAGTGATCCAAAGACTGCAACAACTTGAACAAGCAGGCTGAAGAGTAAGACGTAGAATATAGGTTGGATTTTGTTCTCCATTATAATGCAGGTGGGGATTAGACATTTAGATATGGAACTGGAAATACATATGTAGAAGACAACAGGGGTTATACGCTTGATTCACATTGCTAGGTATTAGTTATGGGTTCTTGAAATGCCCTCAGGGAACTAAGTAAACCAAATAAATGTTTGCCTAACCGTACAGTTGCATGAGAGCCCTTGAAAATTTTGCGTTAATCTACTGGATTCCTGGTGCACACTAATTAACTATCACAAGGTAAAGGCCTGCACTCTTAGTCCTACAACCTACAACCGCCCATAGGCACCAATTAAAGCGTTACTCGGAGTATAGTACCATGAGCCGTCTATCGAGGTCGGCCACCACCTGGCGGGTCCAGTTCATCGTCTTATGTGCTTCCAATGGAAGAGATTTAGCTTACCCATATAAACAGACCCCAGTCTATCAAACCGATGTGCTTTGTAGGGCAAATAGGCACGAGATCATTTATTATTATACTAGTCTCGA
>Ga0307511_10003758_pt1 | contig 15532 bp, 18 predicted proteins | sample 13_EM_MG_FD_200266 | JGI IMG/M metagenome (GOLD analysis project Ga0307511, IMG submission 200266) | Populus trichocarpa ectomycorrhiza microbial communities from riparian zone in the Pacific Northwest, United States - 13_EM | ecosystem: Host-associated > Plants > Roots > Unclassified | place... | reverse complement strand
TATATATTTGGGCTCATAGGAAATTTAAGAACACTTATGTAGCTTTAGCTTCAGCTTCTTAGCATGGGTGATATAGAACTGCATTCCTACGAGTTCTGCACATAAACTTCAAGTCATTACTGGATTTAATTGTTCTTTCATTTGATTGCTAAGTTCCATATCACTCTGTTCATGTGTTTTTTCTATTCTTCAATAATTTGCTTATGATACCACCTTTGAAATATATGAACACTTATGTATCTTTGGCTTCTTAGCATCGGTGATGGAGAACTGCATTCATACATGTTCTGCACATAAACTTCAAGTCATTACTAGATTTGGTTGTTCTTTCATTTGATTTCTATGTTCCATACCACTCCGTTCATGTCTGTTTTCTATTCTTCAATAATTTGTTTATGATACCACCTTTGAAATATAAGAACACAAAAGTAGCTTTAGCTTCTTAGCATGGGTGATGTAGAACTGCAGTCATACGTGCTCTGCTCATAGACGTAGTCGTTACTAGATTTGGTTGTTTAATTGTTATGTTCCATACATGAATACTTATGCAGCCTTAGCTTCTTAGCATGGGTGATATAGAACTGCATTCATATGTGTTCTGCACATAGACTTAGTCGTTACTAGATTTGGTTGTTCTTTTATTTGATTGTTATGTTCCATACATGAATACTTACGCAGCTTTAGCTTCTTAGCATGGGTGATATAGAACTGCATTCATATGTGTTCTGCACATAGACTTAGTCGTTACCAGATTTGGTTGTTCTTTTATTTGATTGTTATGTTCAATATCGCCCTGCTAGATTTGGTTGTTCTTTTATTTGATTGTTATGTTCAATATCGCCCTGCTAGATTTGGTTGTCCTTTTAATTGACTGTTATGTTCCATATCACCCTGTTCATGGATTTTTTTTTATTATTATTCTTCAATAATTTGTTTATGATACCACTTTCTTGTATTGAAGATATATACATGTGTTAGCGAGTCTGCGCTTGCTGAATTTATACCATTCTCAACCCCAAAGTTCTTATTTTATGAGCACATGAAGATCCCTGACGGTATATTTGCTTCTTTACTTAAAGAATTGGGGAATTTAAGAACAAAGGTGTGTACTTTCTTTATTTCAAGTTTGGAATGGATGCCAGTGGCTTCTATGATTTTATTGGTAGTCCATTTACTGCTTTTTCAGCATGAACACATGCTCGAGCAATTGGATCTCAATGAGTCCGCAGCAGTATCTATATGCAATAAAATATCAAAAGTACATTCAGCTTTGATGTTTTGTTTGGAGGAACTTGGTGTTTGGTTGGCTTTTCAGGTATTTGTCTAGTCTGGATTCTTTCACGTGCTCTGCTTGTAATGCAATAGTATCTGTGTAGTTGACATGGTTTAATGTACGTTGATGAAACAGGCTGCACAGTTCTTATCACACTGTGATACTGATGGTGACTTTATTTCAGGGGGTAAATTAGATGTGTCTGGTGAGACCATTGTTAAAAACTTTTGCCAGGATGCCTCGTTGGCAATTTCTAATTGCTTTTCAGATGGTACCTTTTCTATCTTGGTGAAAGAATTAGTGGAGACATGAACTTGTGATTCTGTTCTTAGTTTTCTATCATTTTCTTTTTCTCTATTGTATTGAACATTTAGGTCAGGAATGCTCCATTGGGGATAACATTAAGGCTCATTTGGGTGCCGGGCTTTTAACTTCGAAGATTCTCTGCCTTGTTGAGTCACTTCTTCAGTACAGGTTGGCGCATAACTATATATACATCCTCATTTACTATCATCAGATATATTTGGGCAGCTGAATCCATCGTAATTATGTCTATGGTTCTGACAGAAGATTGATAATGATTTTATTCTCTGAAGTCTACTGGAAATGCTCTAATATGCATACATATAAAAGATTGAAACAAATGCAAAGTTGCACTTCGTGGTTTGAGTCTTTACCTAGTTTATACAAGAGCTTGTTCTGTTCTGTTGATCTGCTGCTCTTTAATAGTTAAACTAAATGCCCATGAGATAATTTGACTGCACAAGTTGACTGTTTTATTAAACTGTCATATGTATACAACATGTTGTGAATAAATGAAGTTTTATGTTACTATTTTGGTCATTTTTACATCAGCTTGTGGTGATGTGTTTTTTTTTTCCATGTATTTAATTACAGGGATTTAAAGGAAATAAGATGTATAGTTTTTGTGGAAAGGGTCATTACTGCCATTGTCCTTGAATCTCTATTGAGTAAGTTGCTTCCTAAACATGGCAGCTGGAAGACTAAATACATAGCAGGAAATAATTCAGGGTTGCAATCCCAGACACGCAAAATTCAAAACGAAATTGTGGAAGAATTTCGTAAAGGCATGGTATATAATTTTCCTACTTGGATCCACAATATTATATTCATTATATTGTCTGAAAATGAGCAAATGGCATACTTCTAGGTGAACATCATTGTTGCAACATCAATTATTGAGGAAGGATTAGATGTGCAAAGTTGCAACTTGGTGATTAGATTTGACCCTTCTGCCACTGTCAGCAGCTTTATACAGTCCCGAGGCCGTGCTAGGATGCAGAATTCTGACTACTTATTAATGGTGAAAAGGTAGTGTCCCAGTAACTCTTATTACACCTATCACCAATGAGGACTACTTGTAAACAGATTCTTTTGTACATTTTACTGTTGAGTTTATGTGATCATTAGTGTTTGATCACTTTCACTTATTTTTTGATAACCATAGAGGGGATTTTTCTACACATGCTCGACTAGAGAACTATCTGGCCAGTGGTGACATAATGCGAAGGGAGTCTCTACGCCATGCATCCATTCCTTGTTCACCTTTGCTGGATGAGTTGGATGATGAGTTTTATCGTGTTGAGGGCACCGGGGCAGTTGTCAGTCTATCTTCAAGTGTTAGTTTGATATACTTTTATTGCTCACGTCTTCCTTCTGATGGGTTAGTCATCTGTACTCTTAATTGTGAAAATACAGCTAAGCTCTTAATAATTTATTTTCAGATGAGCTGGTCACAAACTTGTATCGAACCATGGCTTATCCTCTCTCCCTTTGTTTTTTGGGGTGGGGTGGGAGTGGGGTGTTGTCATTTCTGTAGGTATTTTAAACCAGCTCCCAGGTGTATTATAGACAAGGAGACAATGACTTGTACACTACATCTTCCAAAAAGCTCTCCTGTACAAACTATTTGTGTGCAGGGAAATATTAAAACTTTGAAGCAGAAGGCATGCCTTGAAGCATGCAAGAAACTTCATGTTTCTGGTGCTTTAACAGACAATCTTGTTCCTGATATTGTTATGGAAGAAGCTGTTGCTGAAGACGTTGGTAATTGCTATTTGCAACCTTTCCATTATTGGTTTGGGTGTTTTACACTTTCAGAGTACTATATATACTGTTTAGTAAACCATCTTTTCAGTTCCCTTTCTATATTTTAATCTTTGTAATTGTTTATTGAATAGGGAATGAGAGGTATGATGATGAACAACCCATTTATTTGCCACCGGAGCTGGTCAGTCGAGGTCCACGAAATTTGAAGACGAAGTACTACTGCTACTTAATTGAGTTGAATCAGAACTTTGCTTATGATATTCCTGTCCATGACGTGGTGCTTGTCGTGAGGACTGAACTTGAATCTGATGTCATAAGGAGCATGGGTTTTGATTTAGAAGCTGAGAGGGGCTTATTGACAGTGAACTTGAGGTATATTGGAGATATTGATCTTGAACGAGTGCTGGTATGTCTTCTAGTTTTTTTATTTTCTTGTCATAGGTGTAATATGTGATGGAAAAATTATATAACGTATTGTATTTTCCACTGTTCTGTTTTTTGTTTGGTTGTCAGGTCCTCTTATGTAGGAGGTTTCAGATTACTCTTTTCAAAGTTCTTTTGGATCATAGTGTAAATAAATTGAAAGAGGTCTTAGAAGGATTAGACTTAGGGTCAGGTGCCGAGATAGACTATTTTCTACTTCCTGCTTTCAGGTCATGCTCACAACCTTCCATCAACTGGGCACCTATTAGTTCTGTGTTGTTCTCATATAAAAATGAGGAGCACTTCAACTGTTCTCGGAATGGCAATGCTCATGTTGTCCAAACCAAATGTGGTCCAGTTTGCGCATGTGTGCTTCAGAATTCTTTGGTCTGCACCCCCCACAATGGTAACATCTATTGCATCACGGGTGTTTTTGAGGATTTGAATGGAAACTCGCTTTTAAAGATGGGAGATGGAGGGGCTATCACTTACAAAGAGTACTTTGCAAAGCGGTATTGCTCTTTTATTATCCACTTATATCATGCTATTTTAATTTTGCTGTTATTTTTATGTCACATATATTGTATTTTTGTAGCCCAATGAGTGACCTGAAGCTCACACTTGATTTCAGGCATGGCATCCAATTGCTTTTCAATCGAGAACCATTACTTAAAGGGAAACATATTTTTCCAGTGCACAATCTTCTTAACAGATGCAGAAAACAAAAGGAGAAAGGTCTTGATTTTTTTTGTCTTATCTTGTTATGGGCAAAGTGCATGTGATTAATTTGTGGTATGGGATGGGGTATTCATTCAGATTGATTTGTGGTATGTAGGCTTGGTCCATTTATTTGGATTGTGTATGTTTCAACTACTTGCCTGCTTCCTTTATCACATGAATACTATGGTATCACAATAAGAAATTGCCAGCCTTTGCTTTTTTTTCTGAAGAATGTAAAATTAATAGAAACAACACTCACTTAAAATATTTTTTAGCTAAAGAATATTCTGTCAATTTAACACAGAAGTAGGCTAGTGTAATGAATTAATAAAACTGGGACAACTGATAACCAGCATTTAACTGGGCTAGTCATGCATTCTTAGGTAATCTAGAAATTTCCAAAATCTAGTGCTATCTATCTTTTGTCTTTCATTCTACCAAATAAATCAAGAGGAAGTTGGGTCACCAGTTTAGGCCATCTGGATATGGTATCAGGACCTCTTCTTTTTTTTTCTTCAGATTTTTACATAATGTTCAATAATTATTCTGTAGTTACATTATTGATGATATTTGTTTTTTGGGCAACAGCATCGAAGAATACACATGTAGAGTTGCCTCCTGAACTTTGTGAAATAATTTTATCTCCAATATCAATCAGTACTCTTTATTCTTATACATTTATCCCATCAATAATGCATCGACTTGAGTCTCTGCTCATTGCTGTCAACTTAAAGAAGATGCATTCAGATCATTATCTGCAACATGTTAATATTCCATCCATGAAGGTAATTTATTTTTCCAAACCCTGACTCTGCTGATGCAAAATGTTTTTATGGACTTGTATTAACCAAACTTTATTATATGGTAGGTATTGGAAGCAATTACTACAAATAAATGCCAAGAGAATTTTAATTTGGAATCATTAGAAACTCTAGGAGATTCTTTTCTTAAATATGCTGCAAGCCAGCAGCTATTTAAAATTTATCAAAATCATCACGAGGGCCTTCTTAGTTTTAAGAAGGACAAAATTATTTCTAATGCTGCACTTTGCAGAAGAGGATGTAACCACAAACTTCAGGTAGTCATTCCTTTGGAAAAAAAAGTTCATTGTGTTTGCTTTACCAATATAAAATATTTAGTGCTGAGAAAAAATATCACATGTTTCATTTGATTGAACTGTAGGGATTTATCCGCAATGAATCTTTCGATCCAAAACTCTGGATAATTCCTGGTGGCAAGTTGGGTAGTGACTTTTTAAGCGAGGAGCCACTTTCTAAGGGCAGGAAAATTTACATTAGAGGAAGAAGAAAGGTAAAAAGTAAAACAATTGCTGATGTTGTCGAGGCACTCATTGGTGCATACCTCAGTACAGGCGGTGAAGTGACAGCCTTATTATTTATGGATTGGATTGGTATAAAGGTGGATTTCATGAATACACCATATGAGAGGCACATCCAATTGCAGGCAGAGAAGTTTGTTAATGTCCGCTACTTAGAATCACTGTTAAACTATTCATTCAATGACCCTTCTCTCTTAGTAGAAGCATTGACCCATGGTTCTTACATGCTTCCTGAGATCCCAAGATGTTATCAGGTAAATTTATCCACAACTTGATAACATTTATGCTGTTTATGAAAATATCGGTGATGTAACACTACAAAACACACACATACACAGGCATTTTCTCTTTCCAAAGATGGCTTTAGTTTCTGTAATCCTTTTTGTAAATGCTGGTTTGTGGTGATCCTAACTTCAACATGATCAACTGCTGTTCAGCGACTGGAATTTCTTGGAGACGCAGTGCTGGATTATCTCATCACTTTGCATATGTACAAGGAATATCCTGGGATGTCACCAGGACTGTTAACTGACTTGAGGTCTGCTTCTGTAAACAATGACTGTTATGCACTATCTGCTGTTAAGGTAGGCTTGGACAGACACATTCTTCACGCCTCTCATGACCTTCACAAGCATATCGTCGCCACTGTAAAAAAAATTCAGGAATTTTCTTTAGAATCAACTTTTGGATGGGAATCTGAGACAGCTTTTCCCAAGGTTAGTGCTAAACACATTTAAGTGAAATACGTTTCCTGCAAAATTCTTTGGTTTTGTTTTTTGCTCTATATATTGTTGATTATGTTATTTGAGCACAAGTGTGGAGAGTGGACAAGTGAGGTTCCTTAACGAAGCCTAAATGTAGTTCACTTGGGCCCATGATTTACTGATCAGTTAATGCTTACATCATCTTGACTTGTTAACAAGTGAAATCGAGGAAGATGCCTGGCATGGAAGAACCCCCCACCTGCCTATGTTTGGAAACTTTGTCTGATTATGTAACTGCTAGTTAGTTATTTTTTTACATTCAGAATTCAGCGTTATTACTCTATTCAAGAATGAAAAAAATAAACGAGCAGCTGAAAAAATTCAAGCTTTGGTTTCACCTTTTCACCAAAATCCTAACAGGTACTTGGAGATGTTATAGAGTCGTTAGCTGGGGCTATTCTTGTAGATTCAGGATACAACAAGGAGGTAGTCTTTGAAAGTATAAGGCCACTTTTGGAGCCTTTAATTACTCCCGAGACATTAAGATTGCAACCTGTTAGGGAATTGAATGAATTATGTCAGAGGCAACACTTTGATTACAAGAAACCCATTGTTTCTCGGAACGGCAGGAATGCTTCTGTTACAATAGAGGTTGAAGCTAATGGTCTGATATTTAAACATACAGCTACAGTTGCAGATAAAACGACAGCCAAAAAACTAGCTTCAAAAGAAGTCTTGAAGGCCCTGAAGGAAAGTAATTTTGCGACTAGTACCGCAAGCAAAGTTGAGTAAATCTTGTCTACTTTGGAAATTTTGAAGTTCGTATCAAGCTGGATATCTGCTTTGGTATAGCTGTAGGATTTTGTATATTTTATGTTAGCAAAAGTTAATGCATGTAGAAATTAAAGTAAAAAACTTTACAAAGAGATTTTCGAGTGATGCATGATGCCTTCTCTCGTCATGAAAGCAGCTTAAAAGAAACATTGCATTAATGCTATTCTATTTCAAAGTATTTTGGTATTTGTATAGCCCTTACTCTGTGTTCATGTTTATAATGTATACTGGTATCCAAAGTGAATAGTTGTGCTGGAAGCTATTGTGGGTCGTGCTTTGGAAGATGCGTTGGCAGTGGACCTGTTTGCTTGTTTTTTGTATTTATTTTCCGTAAACTCTCATCAATCTTTCGTATGATTTCATGTATGATAATGAAAGGAAAAAAGTTTCTTTTTTATGTAAATCTTCACATGTTCCATCTGTATTTCTCCGAATCAGCATGCGGGTTGAGCTCTTGTGGATCCAGTGCTCTCTTTTTTCTCTCTTTTTTGGGTGCAACTTGAGTGGGGAAAAAAGAGAAGGAGATAACAAAAATAGACCCACCGAGTCTCCCTGGAGGTGAAGACTCGAACTAGGAGGATGATGCAATGCTTGAGTCGACAGAGCGAAGGTGTGCAGTCTGAAAGCCATCTTCCATTCTTGTTTTTCAACAATATACATAGCTCTTCTAACCAGAAAAAAAAATATTAAAAAAAAAAACAATATACTCTTGCTTTTTCCCATTGCAGATGGCCGGTTATTCTTGACTCCTCGTTTTCATAGCTAGCCTAGATAAGCAAAATCTCCCTTTCATCTTCTTGCTGAATCAAAATCATATGTTGCTAATTTATTAGCCATATATCGTGACCGTGGCTGACTACAAATGGAAAAAAACAAATCCATGTGCCAAGATCATGGCTATGTTTTTTTAAAAAAAAAGAGAAGAAAAGAAAAGAAAAAACGTTCAGCTAGTCATCGTGGTGAGCGCAGCGTGTCATTTCTTCTTATCAATTGGCTTTTGGTTGCCTCCAAGGACCAGGCTGCATTTTTCACGCGTTCCCTCAGTATTTTGGATTCGGTGTATTTTGATGCATTTTATTTTAAAAAAAAATATTAAATTGATTTTTTTAAAAATATATATTTTAATAATTTTAATGTGTTAATATTGAAATTTTTAAAAAATATTCAAGTGATTTCTTTTAAAAAAAAAAACATTATGCACCTGGGTTGTTGATTGGTTTGATACACGGTCAGGTTCAGTATTGTTTCAACTTGCTGATTTTTAATGCATTGAGATTGTTCTTCATTTTTTTTTTAGATAGTTTCATGGATTGCTTGCTTATCCCTCATTCTCACAATACTTTGAAATATCTTAATTTATAAATAATTTTAATTTATTTGATTATAAAAGCTATCATATGTAATATGAATGTCAGGACCATTGTAGGATTACCTAATCGTTATTTTTATAGCCAAGATACGCATAAATTGATATAAATACTTAAAATTAAAATAAAAAAAAACATAGAATCCATCGAACTTCTCAATAAAAAAGATTATCAGCAGACACCATCTCACTAACCCCCAATCCGATCCAATTGTTTTGTTTTTTTTTATACGAGCCTGTTTCTTGGCTGGGCTTTTAGGCATTTATTTGTGGTTCCGGTTACCTGGGCTTATGGGTCTCCTATTCTAGTTATCGGGCTTCTATTACGTGGGCTTTAACTCCCTCGGCGCAGCCCAATATTTGATGATTTCAACGGAAGCAAAAACTAAAGTCCTTAACGTTTAAACAATTAAAACTAAACAATATTATCCTGAAACTATTAGATTTAATGAATGTTACCCTGATGAAATCAATGAAAAATAAATAAATACTTATTAACTAAAATTTTTATTTATTTTCAGGATGTTAAATTATTTATTTTTTTACTGAAAAAATCCAAATTAAATTTATTACAATATTAATAAAAAAAATGGCACATCTTGCTATTAGGGTGAAATTGCTTAATTGTGAATAAAGAGATTTAATTGAAACTTGAAAGGCACTTGTCTTATCCTCTTGAAACTGAGACAGAAGTAAGAAAACAGGATTGAGCCACAAGCATCGAGAGAAAGAAAGAAAGAGCCATTCGGTTCTCAACAGACTGTTGATAGTTATAAAAGTTGGTCTGAATTGAGGTGGCATGGAGGGCATTCTAGTTCGCAATTTATGCAGTATCTCCGGTGCTACTGTGCTTTTAGCACCACCATCAAGACCTTCATTTTTTTTTCAACACAAGGCCTCCTTTTCTCCTTCTAACTCTACCATGTTTCCATTGCTCTCTTCACTATTCTCTGCCCCTTCTCGCTCCTTTTCTTCTGGTACGTTAATTTCAATACAGTTTTCACTATGTGTGTTTCTTGTTCTTAGTGGTCTTCATTTCTCTATTTAAGTTCTGGTTTCGTGGGGTTGTTTAATTTGCTCTGAATTTTAATGGGTTTTATTTACTATCATGTTTGTATTGTGTAGTGCGATACAGTGTGATGGTTTTTAAATCACTGATTCTGGTAATGTTTAGTGCTTTTTTTAATTGATATTTGTATGGTTTGGATGTAGTTATATATGCCACACCAGACAGCCAGTTGAGTGTTGGAGCTGATACGGATACGGATACGGATACCAGAGAATGGGCAATGCAAGGTTTTTTATGATCATTTCAAGCCAGTTATTTTTGCTTTTAAGTTTAGAATATAGGAGAAAATGCATAATATGTTCTTATGGTATGGTTGTTCTATTATAGGGCATTGAAATTGATAACTTTTCTTCAATATTTTCCCTGCGTGTCTTTGTTGATTCTTTATCCATTGGTTTTACAATTAGCGAGGACAAACATGGTGATGCATTTGGTAAAATTATTGTACTTGAGCATATACTAGCAGTAGTCTTGTGACCTTGTCACTTGCAATATCCAATTTCCAATGATTCTTAGCCACCGTTTCTGAGAAAATCTAGAGTAAAGTGGCACTTGGAAGGGACAGAGCTTCAAACTAACTTGCTACTGCCATTTTAACATATATCATGAAATAACAATAGGACTTTATCTTGTGTGATTTATTAAGAGGCCCATCAAAATGTCTGTTTACAATGTTAATATTTCTAACAGATTTCTATAGCTTAAGGAAGGATGTCGAAACTGCCTCACAGCGTGTTGAAGAGATGAGAGCTTCTTCCGGTCTGCATCTATTAGAACAAGAACTTGCAGATTTGGAATCTAAAGCAGCTGATAGCTCCCTCTGGGATGACCGTGCTAAAGCTCAAGAAACCCTGCTGGCCCTGACCGATGTGAAAGATAAGATAAAGTTGCTAGCAGAATTCAAAACCAAGGTCCAAATCTTTTCTTTTGGATAGCATCACAGTTGCTTTTCAATTATTGCCACTCAGTTAAGAATACAGATTGGTCATTAATTAAGTATACGTTGGTGAGATATGAAGTACATTTTCCCACGAGAATAACAAGTAATGCATCTTTTCACATAATTGACTTTGGCTATTTGTGTTGGGGAAAATCAAATGTGTTGACAAGTTGTTCTCTAAGCACTGAGTTGTTCAATAGTAGCTGTCCCCTAAATGTGTAACTCACTAGCAGTCCCTTTTGAGGGGAAAAAACATTACAAGTATGTGTAGATTGTAGATATATTATGATTTAACATTTGATCTAATGAATATATGTTTCAATAATTTGATTAAAAAGGTCTGGTGCTGATAATTTTGACGAGTAAAGATAAGATATGCATGTATAATTTGTGAGTAAATAAATACTTTCCTAGACTTGTTATGTCATTGTTTTGTCACCAACAGAATGAGCCTTGTTGGGGTTTACGTGTTTTTTTGTAATCTATGTAGTTGATGCAGGCCAATAAACTGGAGTTTAGATTGTGTGTGAAGAACTACCTAAATGAGGGAATACTAGCTATTTAAAAATAGATTGTGTTGGTGATGGGAATTAGTAAGAAGAATAGTTTGCTACAAACTTTTTTTCTGAAAAATAGCATTTCAACTAGTTGGTTCAGTTGAGTGTCATTGATATGCTTGTATGTATATTATATGATGTTATAGAGTGTAGCATTATATTTGGGAACAATGGGGGTTCTAATTGTTGTATCTGGATTCTAAGATGAGATGCTTTTTTATATATAGATAGAGTTGAAATTTAATAAAAAGTGACATGCCAATGACTGAAAAGTTGATTTGGCCTTAAATGTTTCTGGATATGGTGTTATATGCACATCTCATTGGTGCAGGTTGAAGAGGCTGAAACTATAGTTAAATTAACAGAGGAGATGGACTCCACAGATGCTGGATTTCTAGAAGAGGCAACTGGGATCATTAAAGAATTAAATAAGGCATTGGATAAGTATGAGTTGACTCAACTTCTTTCTGGTCCTTATGATAAAGAAGGTGCTGTTCTATCCATCACAGCTGGTGCTGGCGGTACAGATGCACAGGTAACGAGTCATTGCATGTAAAAGGCAATGGTAAAACATGGAGTTTTCTCTCTTCAGATCAGTCAGATTGAAATGTTGTTGTTTTCTTTATGCTGGATTGAATGGTGTCCAAATTCATCTACTTCTTCAAAATTGCTATTATCTGTGACAGCTCCAATATCCGAAGAGGTGTGTCCCAGGTTTGAAACTGGGATGTGCCAGGAAGGCGCTGGGTTCTAAAGATTATTGAACATCAATGCATATTATTGCTTTTTCTTGTGTAAAATTCTCTCATCATTTCCAGTGTAGGACTGGGCTGACATGCTTCTCAGGATGTATGTGAGATGGGGAGAGAAACAACGATACAAGACAAAGGTGGTTGAAAGTTCACCAGGAGAGGAAGCTGGGATTAAATCAGCCACAGTTGAAGTTGAAGGCCGTTATGCTTATGGCTACCTGTCTGGGGAGAAGGGAACACACAGAATTGTGCGGCAATCTCCTTTTAATTCCAAAGGTCTTCGTCAGGTAACTTCAATTTTTTTTTCTTCAAGAGAATGATGAACTTGGGGGCATGGAAAATATTTTCCTCCATTTTTTAGTGGGAAATAGAACAGAAAATACTTTCCATTGAACTCTTGAATAGTGCCAATCAAAGAAAAATATTTTCACCTTCTCAAAGAAGGTTAAAATATTTTCCTTTGCACCATCAACTCAAGATATTTGCCTGCCACCGAATATTACTACTGTAAACACCATTTTGTAATCATCCCACCACAACCCTCTATCACCACCAACACAACCGCACCACCACCGCCACAACCACACTGCCACTAGCCATCATCTTATTATAAATGTAATCATTATTTCATCACCATCTCACCATAACCTTCTAACAACAATACAATAACAACCACCACCACCGTTGTTGTCGTCTCCACCACCAACTACTTTGTTTTGTTATTAAAGTAACCGTCATTTCACCATTATTGCTATTATCATCACTCCTATAACACCCATCGTTCTATGACACCCGCCATTATCACCAATAATATTACTATCACAAATATTATAACCGTAACCATCATTAATTTTACCATAATTATCATTACCACCACCACCATCTTTATCACAAATATTGCAAGTTCAAGTTTTCTAGTCTTATCACCATCATTCAAAAACCATAAATGAAAAATAGTTTATTTTGTTAGAAATTATTTTTCTTGATTCATTCGAATAATGGAAAATAACACATTTTGCATGAAAATATTTCCCTTAGGAAAATGTTTTCCTTTATGCAAAACAAACGTACCCTATAAGTTCATGACTTAGATGCGGTGATGGCTATTTTCTGATTGCATCTCAACTCTACCTTCAATTAGTTACATTGCCTGGTTTTAAAGGGAAAAACTCATTAAATGGCATGTAGATGAAAATTGAATTTGAATCACCACACCTTTTTCCCACTTATACTTGTCATGTTTCTCATGGCATAGGTTATCTAGTTATCAGTTGAACATAAGTGTGAAGTCATGCCGTGTAGACATGGCATTGACCTAAAAAAATGAGTTTCTCTCATATTCTGGAGTTCCGCTAATGTATAGTAGAAAGCATTATCAATATACCCTGGCGATGTGATCAACAAGCAGTTTCATGTACTCGTGATTTTCAAAACACGATCAAAAGGTTCTATTAGTTTCTCTTGCAGTCATGGTATTGTGCTTTATGCATGCTTTCCATGATTTATACTAAATCTTGAATAGTTTTGATGGTAACTCCAGACATCATTGGAAGCAGATGAAAGATTAGCAATTGAAATTTCAGGATCTGTACAAGGAGATAAAATGAATTTTAGGATGACATATTGATTGAGAAAAGTCGGTGATATAAGGTGATATAAGAAGATTCCGAATGGAATTTGGTTCTTCCTCTCTTTCAATGATCCACGTGTATGTTCTAACATGCAGTTTTAAGTGCAGACCAGTTTTTCTGGTGTTGAAGTCATGCCTCTACTTCCTGAAGAGTCGATGGACGTGGAACTACCTGAGGAGGACCTGGAAATTAGTACTTCAAGGGCAGGTGGGAAAGGAGGGCAGAATGTAAACAAGGTTGAAACTGCTGTCAGGATAACTCACATTCCCACTGGTGTAACCGTTCGCTGCACAGGTATGGTTGTGCCCCTAAATTCTTTTGTTGGTTCTCTCTTAAAAAGTTGTAACCTTGAAGGGAAGTAGTGGAATTGGTTTATTAAGAAAAAAGCAAATGCTCAAAAAGCTCCGAAGTTGTGAACATGAATATTCAGCCGTGAGATGCAGTGTACACCTCATCACCTCCCACTAGCTTAAGGTGCTAAATCATTTGGGAAGACAGGTTACTTGGTTGGGGAAGGGGGAGCGGGAGCACACGGAGAAGCGTCCCAGTAACGTGTAAAGTAAAGGTTTGAGAGGGAGAGTCAATAGACCTCGTTACTGATTGAGAAGAGAAGTTTTCACTGATTAGAGTTGGACTGCTGATCTGTATGCCACTCTAGCAATGCAATTTCTCTTTCATTTGGGTATCAAATTTTCCATTTGAACTTGCAGTGCTAACAGGCTTCTTTGTCAAATAGAATTTCTTGTTTTTGTAGTGCGTACAATTCCAAAACTGATGGCATTTCCTTGCTGCGTTGCAGAAGAGAGATCCCAGCTATCAAACAAGATCAAGGCTCTAAGCCGGTTAAAAGCAAAACTATTGGTCATAGCTGAAGAACAACGAGCATCTGAAATCAAGCAAATAAGGGGAGATGCAGTGAAGGCAGAATGGGGCCAACAGATAAGAAACTATGTATTCCATCCATACAAACTCGTCAAAGACGTCCGGACAGGACATGAGACATCAGATATTGCTTCTGTAATGGATGGCGAATTGGATCCCTTCATCAGAGCTTACCTCAAGCACAAATACAGTATGACACTATCTGCAAGTGAGCCTAATTGACACTTAAGCAACTCCATGGGAAGCTACCGATCAGTTAACCATGCAGCAGTCTCTATCTTCTGAAGTAATATAATTTTTTGTATGAAGAACTGTGTATCAAAGGGAAATGTTTGTATATCAAAACAAAATCAGATTAGCGTGGCCAGCTATTACTTGGTTGAATACGAGTAGCTGAGATCGAGGACTGAGTGTGTATAAAAATGTAGTTGCGGTTGTTTTTTAAAGTATTTTTTTCTCGGAAATATATTAAAATAATATTTTTTTATTTTAAGATAAAAAAATTATTTTTTTAAAACATTTTTAAAACGCAAAAATAAAAACAAATATATATATAAAAAAGAGTGCTGTACTTTGTTGTTTGTATGTGCCCCTAGGAAGGCCCTTCCTCTGCAACATTCGGTATTTGGGCCTTGTCAACGAGAGGTTCCTTAGGTAGTAGGAGTGTTCAGAATCTATATGTCCTTGGAATCAAAATTACAACATTCTGTTCTCAAGCGAGCCGGAATCAGGGATTTAACTAACATATGAAAATTAGTAAGTAAATCATGTGATTTATTTCTTTTTACAAATGCATCAATTTTTATAAAATCTAACTGAAAAATATTTTAGTTTCAGCATGTAAAATTGATTTGAAAATATTTTTATTATTAAGATAAAAAGAAGAAGATATTGCTGTGGGAATTAATGACTTGTACTCTTTTCTAGCTTGACAGCATTAATTTCCAATTCAGTTTTGATATATATATATAT
>Ga0307511_10003757_pt1 | contig 15533 bp, 12 predicted proteins | sample 13_EM_MG_FD_200266 | JGI IMG/M metagenome (GOLD analysis project Ga0307511, IMG submission 200266) | Populus trichocarpa ectomycorrhiza microbial communities from riparian zone in the Pacific Northwest, United States - 13_EM | ecosystem: Host-associated > Plants > Roots > Unclassified | place... | reverse complement strand
GTCAAAAACAATATCATCGGGAATTTTGAGTGTAGCAGAACGTTTTGGTCAATTGACATTTACTAAATTGAGTAATTATATTAATTGCCCGCGACAGGCATAGAGGGTATGCTGCCCGCGGGCGGCCGATGCCCGCGAGCGGCCCACGGTCTGACGACCTCTTTCCCTATTCGGTTAAGCCTGTGATCTATTCTACACTAACTACTTGTGTAATGGAGGTAGCTAAGTACATATTAGTCTGGTTGGAGTACATATCTAGCACAGGCTGAGCCGGTTGCAGAACCTTGCATGGATCAACATCTGGATCTAGAAGGTGGGATTTATAATTGCCATTCCCAGCTCAATAGTTTAGGCATGAGGCTAAACCGTTTATAACAATGGAAAAATGGAGGTTGCTACTAGTTTATGACGGAGGCGGCTTGTGTTATGAACCCCGCTCTCAATATGACCTTCGGCTGTTGATTATATTTGTTGAGGGGAGACCATTGATCATATATCAACACAAACAAGCCTGCAATTGTTATAATATACTTGGGGTTAGGACTACAAACCTAGCACCCGAGATCTCACCTTTGGACTAGTTGTTTCCAATAGCACTGGGTATAACCATTTCCTACCACAGTTGAATTATTTACCAGGCCTTCTAGTGCTGGCCGGGTCTAGATTGTACATTGTGAGAACTCGCTCTTGCATGACAGCATGTGAGCTTCAATTCATTGATAATGGCAATGTCTCAACTAATTTCGCGATCGGCATCAGTATCCTAATTCTGTTCACTGGAACTACATTCTCCATCTGGCATAAATCCTTAAGCTGCATGCGGCGTTAACTTGACAGTTGAGGTAACATGCAGTACTGATGCTCGGTTGGTTACAGGTATATATCCAGGTAACTATCGTTAGGTTGAGGGTAAATGACAGTCCCATCCAAAGTTAGGCCTAGGCTGAAAAAGTTGAGCACTTTTGTATACTCTCAACCAAGCTGCAATCTTACTTGGTGAGAAGACTCTACAATATATCTCATTCATATCATCGAGGTACTCAAAACCAACTGCCAAGTTATAGACTTTGGGAGTAAATTCTTTTCTCCCGTAAGACCCCCATACTTGCCAGAATCCCAATAACCAGTAGCATATAGCATGATTAAATAGCTTTCTTCTTTTGTGCAAGAGTGGTCTGCCTCGGCTTTGAAATTGTATTCTCCGGGATATCGGCCGTACTTAACAGGTCATATCTAACAGCTAGCTATAAATATTACTCGTAACTAAGCACGAGATGTTGCTTTCGTTAGAAAATTTACACATGTTCGTGCTTAAGCAAGAACTAAAAAGTGGGATCCAGATTGAGGGTAAGAAGTGTACTTTTATACAGTTACGAAAATTAGCCATGAGTGAACACATTATTATCGGTCAATTGCAAAAATACAGAATATTTTTCATGGTCTCGGCCATGAATATGTTCTGTGGACTTGGTACACAGGACTAAAGGATAAATCAATTGTAAGTCAAAGTTGGCGATCAATTTTGATCAGAGGGTAAAGCAGCCTGGTCATAATATATGATTAACCAAGGTTGTGAGACATTTAGCGTTACCCTTTTTGAGTGATAAATTTTGGCGATACCAGTGAAGATACAACAGACGTCGTGCCCGAGTGGTTAAGGGGAGTGATTAGAATGTGCCTTCTGGTGCCAACTATCACTTACGTTCTGCGTGCGCAAGTTCGAGTCTTGTCGACGTCGTCATAATCTTTTGGAACTTTTTGTATCCCACTTTTTACATACTAGGAGCTTAAGCTAAATTAGTCTGGTTAGGTGAGCCGGTGCCCGCTAGTCTCCCCCGCTTCTGAAAATAAAGAAAACAAAACCGGACTAGGAAAACAACCCAGTCTGGCTTTCCTAGACGACTGAGCGGTTCCACAATGGAGAAGATCCTAGTCTGGTTGGCATGTTGTCGTAGAGAGACCTGTATATCACTAGGGTAGATTAACCCTCCAGCATGTTGTCACAATCGCGCACTTCAAGCTCTTCATCCACTCGGACTAGGTCAGACATGAAGCTGTCGGAGGAGGCTACTTAATTAGCGGTATGTGAAGGTGTACCGGTATAAGTGTCCTAGCCTTGCTAAGTGTCCCAAGGCTCAAATGCGGTTGCGAGCATATCCCGGTATGGTACTTACATATCTACTTGGCTACTGACATATTTGATTATCTACTTACAGCAGGTACTTAGGGGTAGTCTCGGTAGCAGGGTGTTGTAGCCAGCGGTGATGATTGATATTGGTGCACAAAACGACAACCAGAGCACGGAAGGGCATGAAATTGAACACAGAGCTTTCCTTAAGTATTATCTAGGTATTTGACAATAAAAATTAATCGCGATCACATCCTTACTAATAGCTTGGTCCTCCTCCTCACCATTCTCCTTCTCATCATCATTGCCCTCTCCCCCTGGCCCCCTGTTCCGTAACGATGTTCTCTATATATATGACTTTGTCCATCACTTCTTTTCCAATGTATCTTATCTGTATCCCATTTTTGACCTGGTGTTTGGAATACCAATTCCCAGCGTTCACTAGAGTCTCGGTTCACAGAGCACTCATCACTTCATAGTTACCACCTTCCCCCATTGCTCAACGCCAAATTCTGATGCGCCAGGGCCCACTCAAGTCATGCTTTTGCATGCTCTACCTCCAGGAGTGGTCATTCTGAACCAGACTAGTCGCTCTGCTGCAATCCACTACTTCTTGATCGGCTTCCATACCTGTCGCTTCAAAGTTGAGACGGATTAATCAGGTGCCATAAATTTTCATGAATTCTTGTAGATCTGGAAGGGTTCTCCTTGAACATTTAAGATTATCCTCCCATCGTCTTCAATTGTTTTGTGTGGCCGTGACCGTGTACCATCGGGGCATAGATTTTCCTACTTTGGCACCTACAAGTTTCGCAATTATGATGTCCCACTTAGTCGGAGGCCAGAGGTCAGAGCTCGCTGATAGGGGGTAAGCTCCCTTTGGGGGGTTTTGGGGATTCGTGGCTATTGTACTATGTTCTAACGAGGCTACAGTCTTGTGGGGTGGTTCTATTATACTTATATAACGACAACTACATTGGCTGATTCCCAAACAACACCGGGTCTCAGGAATTAACCCATTAGACTATATTCTGTTTGAGAGAAATACTGATACCGGCAACCGAGCATAGGTGGTGTAGTGGTAAGACTAGAGGTCGATTTGCCTGTGAAATTGTCAGATTTTCTTTTTCTGCAGGGCCCCCTAGGAGGCTTTCGAGTCAGCACTGAAATTTTTAAACTCCCCAACCAGACTATCATGCCTAGATAAGTAATCACGAGAATAGCTGTGGGGGGTCTGCAATTGCACAAAAGCATGTGCAGTAGTGCGAGAACAGAAGAATCCATGTTCTCGTGAGAAACCGCAAAAAGGTGCAGAAAAGCACAGAAAGCCCCAATCACTTCTCGCACAAGGTATTTGAAATCAGTTACTGTAACCTCTCCCTCTTTTTGCGCAGGCGTAAACTCCTACGACACTAGTTTTTTTGTTTTACGCAATGGGGGGGGGACTACATGTGTCAGTTCATGTTTAGTCTGTAATAACGCGAGAGCTTAAATCCATCTGAAAAGATGGTCTCATGCCCAATTATATGCCTACCTCGTAAGGATTGCGATAGGTTCAGGGTAATAGGGTTAGCAGCAAGTGACATCCTGGCGAGAGTCTCATTCAGATAGTCCCCCTAAACCAGGAGTGGTGGCAGCTGCGAGACTAGCAGAATCAACAGAGACTCCTTATACGTTCCATATGGATATGTACACGAGTGCTGGGTATTGAAAGAAACTCCCCCCTTAAAAATAGAGCTCCTCAAGAATGAAGTTACCCTGAAGTCGCTTTGACCAAAAATTCAACAATAGTAATGTACATGGCTATTGAAAGCTCTTGATAGTAATTCAATTATACCCCCGGAATACTATAGAAACAACTATTAAGTGTAGGTGTTTACGGTGCTTACAAAATGCAAAAACAATACAAAGAATTGCAGCGTTGCAGTTGGTCTTAAAAAAAACAAAGTATATAAAACAGTTCGCCGCTAGCATGTAGTAATAACTGAAAGCTACCTGTACCCCATATTCTCCAAAAGGGCAAAGAAATGTCTCATACTGAGCCCGGAAACAAATACCGTACAGCCTGGCTCGCAGTGCAAATGTAGATATCAACCTCATCAGTGCTAGATCTAACTAGTTTATCATAACCGTCACGTTTTGTTTATCTTCCCTGTCAACCTCCTTTAACCTGATAGCAGCCGCAGTCCTTTGTCCCTCTCACAACCATTATTCTTCAGGTATCTAGCGCGGGGTCGGTAGATTAACTTGCCTTCCACTGAATCTACTCGGACTTCCGAGTGGCTCATAGCCCCCCCCCTATTGGGATCGTATAGGGCACTGGGTATTTTTTTAAAATAATAGATCTAATTAGTTGCTCCGCTGATTGGCCCACACCAAAGATCAAGCCTTTCACCATTCCGTATTAATATTTAAACGCAAACCGTATTCACTTCTTCCCCCGTCCCTTCTTAGTCCCTTTACCTTTTACCCCTCGGGCAATCTCAGGCTGATCCTTCCTCCCCCTTTGGCCATGGTCACCTACTGCAGCTGGAATCTCAGCCTCAGCTCCAGCGCCAGCCCTGCCAGGCGCCACTTTCTTCTTCCCAACACTCCCCTTCGGCCTTCCATGCCCTCTCTTCGGCACAGGCTCTGACCCACCAGCAGCCGCTTCTGGCAATGCCTGCACGACTCTTCTGGGTGCAGTAGCAGTTGCGAGTCGGTTTATCCCTCTTTTTGCAGGCGCTGCGCTATTGCTAGGTGTAGGCACCGGGACACTCTTCTCCTTTGCCTTGACTAACCGTTCCTTCGCAAGCGGCTTCATGAGTACCTCCGGTACCGCCGCCTGCCCGCGCGCACCTAACCGTGCTGACCGTCTCACTGGGAGTCCATCAGCTACTGGTTGAAGGTAGACTGAACCACAGGGGAGGGGTGGAGGTGAGGGAGAACTATCGCTCCATAGAGGTGATTCTAGCCGTAATGGTGCTGGCTCAACGGGTGGAGCTCGCGTGGGTGCTGGTGGAGGAGGGGATGGTGAAGGTCGGAGGGTGCTTAGCGGTGAGTCGGCAGTTAAGCTTGTTGGTACTGGTGGAGAGTGCCGGGAGGGGAGATTAGTAGTTGTTGCCCCGGGGGCTGTATATGCGAGAGACTGCCTGGGGTGGATAGCCCTATCAAGTTCTAGGTCTAGGTCGAGGTCATCCAGCTCAAGATCGCCTACTTTGGGGGCGGGTGATGTGTCTGGTGGACAGCGAGCTGGCTGAGGATCAGGGAACAGATCTAGGTCATCGATATCAACCTCGCCTTTGTTAATTGAGGCCCCTAGTTCTAAGCCCAAAGACCGCGGACTCAGGCTCGGAGTGAGTTCCCTGGGGACTACAAACGGATGGAGCGGCTCATAGCCTCCCAGTGGCTGCAACTGTGATGAATCACGCCTGCCAGGAGTTGGAGTTGGAGGGTCAAAATTTATAGGTGTGAAACTTGGGCCTGTAGGTGGGCTGCTTTGCTCAAGCTCGTCGAGGGGCCGTGACTCTGGGCCGGACACACGCTGGGGTCGATTTGATGCCATGTTTGAAAGGCTCGAAGAGCTCTCTCCCTGATCACAGAGGAAGTCGGTCCTAAAGATATTCTTGGGGAGGGAGGGCACAGGGGAAGAACTCCGAGCAGCTGGTGGTACCTGTGGGGATATGTCGGCTACCCTATAGCTAGCAACTGGAGACCTGCGCTGGCGTTTCGGCGAAGGTGGTTGCTCATATTCATCACTTTCGATCTCGGTCGCTTCTCCTTCGTCCTCATCAGTCTTAGTGGTGGAGTATTTCCCTAGGGTGGCCTCGATTTGTTGACCCTCCTGTCGTCTCATCAAGCGGGCAGGTGCCTTCTCCTTCCATGATTTCTCCTCCGCCTCAGCCTCAGCCTGTAACAGGTAAGGATTATATTCCCTATACTCCTGTACCAACTCATCCCATCGTTCGGGTAGTTGCTCTCGTAATTCAGGAACCGTCATCCACACCCAGCTTGGAGGAGTTTGACCAGCGATGTCTGGTGCTACCATGACCATATACCGGGTCAGAGCTCCACCCCCACTCTTTTTCACTACCTGCCATCCCTCAATCCTTGGGAGTCTGCGCACATGCTCGACACGTATAAATACCGCCTTGCGGCTTCCACCTGCTGACTCACTTTCCACCCATACTCGCACGACCTTCTCATACGAGGTATCTTCAACGACTTTGAGAGCATCTTCATGGAGCTCGGAGTTTGGAAGCTCTGGCTTTGCGTTGATATATCGTTCTGGCATGGGGGATCGGATAATATGCTCATCCAAAATTTCATATGGTCCAACCTCTGGCTGTGGGAGAAATGGAATGCGGTATTTCAGCTGTTCTTCGCCATCATGGAGGGGTGGATTTGGCCTGACGAATTTGTTGTCCCGATGAGGCTGTCCTTTTGGGAAATCCCCACGAGCAATGATAACCCACTCCCGTGGGCGAGCTTGTACGGGGGGCACCATAGGTGGTGACTGGGAGGGTTGATGTGGAGTCGGTACAGGCGCTGGGGCAGGTGTGCGTCGCCTTCTTCGCGACCTTTCTGGTCCCTCAGTTACTGGGTTTAGCATGTCCTTGATATTCATGATGAAAGAGAGTCGGTTAGGCTAACCCAGGGGCGAATATATATATAAATCAGTCAACGGAAAATCGTTGCACAATTCTCCTTTCCTTTGACTGGCTGAGAAACAAACTGAAAGTTTCAACAGAGTCTTACAGTAGCAGTGGAATAGTAAATAAACAAAGAACAACGTTAGCGTGAAATCAATTAACCTCAGCTAGTCCCTCCCAGCCTGTAGTATAGTGCTTCTGCTGTGCCGGTGGTCGATGCATGTATTTCAGTGATATGATATCAGGGAAGAATGTTGGTTGGCTGGTGGGGGATCCGTGTACAATTTATAAACGTTTCACGGAAGCATATTCCATGTATACCGCCGCGCACTGTTATTTCACCTAGGCGCTTCTCCTGCTCCTGCTCCTGCTCCTCCCGAAGCAGCTGTTGCTTGCCTACTATCGTCATGGGGGTTTAGGTGGCGAGGTAATCCAAGGGTTTGAAAGTCTATGAAAAGAGTAATTTCCAAATTGGAATGTATAGGGTATAGAAAGTTAGCAGGAATAGATGAATAAACGAGGGTTCATACTTATATTCAACTTTGCGGTATTTTTAGATTTATCTTCTGCGTACCTTCTTGCGAACTTGAATAACAGCCTGGTATCTTTGGCCCTCTGGCAGAAAAAGAAGCCAATAACGAGACATCCAACTTTGACACAAGTTGCGAGCAATGTGTGGGTATATGGTATAACAGAATGAACCATACTAACATTAAAATGCCCAAATCCATACTGGAATAGGTCTTCAATCATCTCGAAGCCGCAGTCATTGGTTAGGCATGAAAGTGTCGTTTCCATTGAAGTCTATTTCGTAAACTGTTAACAAGGTGCAGGAAGGGGTAACACACCTGGAGATCTGCAATATCCCGCGTACAGATTGAGACGACGCACTGCATTCCATTGAAGAAGACTCTCTCACCCCATACCTATTCCAAGACATATTGAATACCAGCCATTATAGGTTCTTCGGTTTTGTAGGATTGAAGGATATACATATGGCGTGGAAACTGCAGTTTGCTGTTCTTTAGCTATTGTCGTACCCGTCTTATCTATCAAAGTCACCTGACACTAGAATCGGTGAGACTTGGCACGGTAAGTGTAGCTTTAACACATTTGGGGTATTAATTACGGTGTAGGCAGATGCCTCACATTCTATCATACGGGCAAGTATTATAGTAGGTGCATGAAAGCAGAGAGGAGTACTATGGAGAGTGACGAGTCGCATTACAGAAGACGAGTATGCAAGCATGATAAAACGATTACGGCTTCAGATTTTACGAGTACCGGATAAGACGAGCACGACACGGTAGATTTACGGTGTATGGAGAAGACGAGTCAACAACCACAGATAATACAAGTAGTTTTGTATAGAAGCGAGTAAGAAACTGCCCAAATTCCACGGCATAGATACATATATCATGCCAATCAGGCTAAGATACATACAAACTGAAGACTAAGTAATGATGGATGGCATGCTTGCTTGCCTACGTAATCTAATTGGCACAACCCTCTCAGACTAAGGTTTGCCAAGAGATTCTACTACTCAAAGGTAGTGCAGGATTGGTCCAAGTTGGAAATTTGTTAGTGGTGACATCGCCGTACACAAGAAACACATCTAGGTTTCCTAATCACTGTTTTATTTGTTTGATACTTCATCTTGATCGTCAATCCTCCATTAGATAACAGGAGCATTTTTATTACACCAGAAAGTTAAACCAAAAATCTGAAGCTGGTGACGGCCCCTCGCTCGCCTCCATCTTCTCTAACATTCTTGCCCTCCCCAATCTCTGTTTCTGCCCCAGCGTGCGCCCGCCCAGTTGCAACATCCCTCACAGGCTCCCCCCTCTCGAGCCTTTTGTTCAACCTCATGAGAACAATTCTCAAGGTTGTTGCTGCGCCGATGGCGAGGAGTGCGGTACAGGCGTTGACCGTCATGGCTACTATGTAGCGGGGACCAGCCGATGCTAACAAAAGGTCAGGCTTAGCCTTGAGGTTTAAATTACAGAGAACGGTCGAGTAGGAAGCACGTACTCGGATACATATAACTGGCATAGATAGAGGAAGCGTTTGAAACGGCATTAATCATCGCAATAGCAGCCGCACGTTTTGCCGGTGGTCGGGGAAGCGTGTTACTGATCCACGTAAGGGAAATAACATAGCCGCCGTAAATTGACGGGACCATAATCATCATCGCGACATATCTCGGCGCAGTACTCGTGGTTGCCGCGGCAAGAATGAAGCTTGCCACAGAGATCCAAAGCGGGATTGTGAGATGGAAATACCTCTCCCCGGTTTTATCAGCATGGAGGGCATTTGCAAAGGTGGTGATAACACAAAGAGCGTATGGAGGGCAGGTGAGAAGGAGAGATTTGATACGATCATATCCAAGGGTTGCGACGACTCTATTTCCGGATATTAATATTATATATGAAATTGAAGATTTTAGCGGGAGGCAGCTATACTTACGTTGGGAAGAAATTGGTAACGGATCCAGAAGCTACAATGCAGAACACGCAGGCCATCAAGATATATGTCTTTGAATCTGCAAAGGCTAGCTTCAATCCTCTTATCATTTTCTCTTGTCCACTATCCTCCCAATCCTTCTCACCAATATCTGCCTCTAATCTCCAGGTTGCCAAATCCCTCTCGATATCTGTCAACCATAAAGTACTCTTGGGAAAGTCGGGCAAGATGAAGAATGCCACTGCGGCGATAACGACGGTAATAGCACCCTCAATGATGAAGAGCCAGCGCCATGCCAAAATTCCAGCTTTGCCGTCCATACCGCCAGTGATACCTGCTGCGATCAAACCAGAAAAGGCGCCAGAGATGAGAGAGCCAGAATAGAGGATCGCTGTCCGGAAACCGAGCTCTTTGCGGGTATACCATGACGAGAGGTAGAACAGGCATCCAGGCTATATATAATTATGGTTAGAATTAGATATATTGGGATGAACTTTAGGGAGCTCACGAAATATGCCGCTTCAATAAAACCAAGAATAAATCTACACCAACTTAGTGGGTGCTATATGAGGAAGTGCTCCCTCGGCCCGTAGTACTCACCGACAAGCAAGTAACCCTCCGTAATTTTGTACTCCTCCCGTGGCTCCAGAGATGACACCCCAGACAACCATGCATGTAGGGAGATATAGTGAGGGCTTCCCAATTTTATCGAGGAACATGTTTGAAGGGACTATGGATCATCACTGTCTACCCTGGTCTTGCGAAAAGGAAATATCCGGAGCAACTCACCCTGCATCAAGATGTAACCAACAAATAGAATTGACACTGATGTCTAGAATTCAATCACAGACACTTAGTATCTCTTTCGAAGCCATACACGCATAGAATACAGCGTGCGAGGTGCTCAACTTACCTGGTACTGTGTACTGGACAGGCCTAGCTCTTTCTCCAATCCTGCCAATCTCGCAGCCGCAATGTTATTACGGTCTAAATAATTCATGATATACATCAAAACCATCATGGGCATGAGGCGCAAGTCAATCTTTTTCCGCATCTTGAGCTCCAGTCGGTCCCGTTCCTCCTGCGACATATTTCGAATTGACAATGGCATCCGGTCGTTCGATGTCAAATCTCCAACCGCTTGGGCAGAATTGTGCGAGCTCCCATGCTCGACCGAGACCTTATCGTCAGGAAATGGATGATTAGATGTCATTGTTCACGACGCCTTTGGGGCGGCACAGTTCCCTGCGAGATGAAGATATGAATGAGGAGGGAAGGGAGCAAGCCTAGCGAGTGCAGTATTATTATACCTTGCCCCTGGGGCCTTATACCCCATATAAATAGCTTCTCACGTTGTCATACTTATTCCTCCCCACCAAATTTTTAAGGAAGCGTACGCCGCCTCCTCAATTCGTACAACGCAGCTATGCGTAGTGGTATGTAGCTCAATATTTCCACCTTGTCGGGGCTCGTAACCAGACCGTATCTCGAATTCTGGTGTTTGTTGCCTGCATTCAACTCTGATACCGGTATTCACACCCGCAATATACGTGGTGCCTGGGGGATTGAGACCGCAGCATGCACCTGCACGACTGGGAAACGCATTGGGTACTCATGGGTGATTAATATCTCAAAATCCGCAACGTCTGTCTTCTTCGCGAGAGGCGGGCCGAAAGTCTACATATAGAAACTGTAAGTGCAGCTAATCTCCCCACTTTCTGCCAATTCTCAACGGTTTCCGCCGCAGCACCGGTTAATGTCCACCGATTCCTTGCTTGCCTAACTTAATTCCCTTCCCACCAAACGTCCCGCAATCCACCTTGTGGACATCCTCGGTTGTTTCCTAGAACGAGTCCATGCCAGAACAGCACCTAAGCTCAAACTAGATAGGTAGCTCTCACTGAGAAATGCATCCCTTGTTAGTTTTTTGTCCGGTATATTGTTCGGGTAACTTACGATCCCTGTTTCCCCGTTCCCCGCAAAAGTAGGAAGTAAATATTAATACCACCAACTATCCAACATAGGCTACTCCCCTCCTCTTTCATATCATTAAAATAAAGTTAAAAATACATACAAGCAAACGACCGTAAAACATCCTATCCGACAACTAGATCCCTTCATTGCTTATAAACGTAATCTACTAGAACTAAATAGCCGTCCATCTACTTGTCTGAGCCCATCGTATCACACAGTACCAGCATCTCTACGCTCATCTAAAATGATCTGCCATCATATTTAATCATTCGCCAGCCCCTCTCCTTGGTAACAATCCCCCATTATTATGGTATGTGAGTTCCACCATTCCATAGTCTCAGCCCGTGTCTGGTTCATGTAAACTATTCAGTAAGTTTGTAGCTAAACCTGAAACTGCAAACAAGCCCGAGGCCCACTCCGTGTAGGGGTGTAAAGGTTAGCTATCAAAGGGCAGGGAAATCACCCCATGATAGGTGTTAAAAAGATCGTATGTGATATAGAGTGTACCACCGCCGGTGGTGATGCCTGGCCCTATTTTTTTTTTATATTTAGCTGCCTTATGGCATCCTAGATGGTTGGTGGGCTAGTTGGTGATGTGCTAATCAAAATGCAAAGGAGAACCCAGCCTCTCTTCGGGAAAACAGCAACGAGTATGAGGACTAATCCTGCCCCAGAGGTAATCAAGCCCAATCCAGATTAAATCAAGTCAGCAACTATAACCTGGGACTGCAAATAAACCTCGGGATCCACTCTGTGTAGGGAGTATGAGCATGAGGGAGGAGAAGTAAGACAGTTAGAAGGGCAGCGTGATAACTACTCGTGGGTACTCCGGTGGTGCTTCTATTGCTTCATTGCCTGATTGAGTTATCTCGCCATTTTGGTTGGAGACATCGGCTGGTAGTGCAGCTGGTTGGACCGTCATGGCCAAAAGTTTGGTAGTGGTCTGGTTATAGCACGAATGGCACTGAGGGTTACAAAGTACTTATACTTGCGTATCTGATACATATTTCTTACATCAGAGGTATGTACAATACCAAAAAACTTCTGTTTATATCAGGTGATACTTTCTTAGCGTCAATGGTGTAGCGCTATGACTCGTTTTCTTCAGTCTATGGTCCTAGATGCTCGAACTATCATCATTGCGGTACGTAGCCAGATCCCATAGGACTTATTTTTCGAATGGAGGGGTTTATTTGACAACACTATCCGTCTTGCGCCATCATCCTCTTCCCACACCACAAACACAACCTATAGATATCCTCTCCCCTGCTCCCTGCATAACCCATGCCCCCATGTGCTGGAGTGTTCCACTTCGAAGCCCCTCCCCCTAATTCCTTTCCACAAACCCAACATCTACACTTGGAGCTTGCATATCCTCTTTCGGCGTCAGTGGGTTGTGGCATATCCTCGAATTCATCTAGCTCCAGGGCCCTATCCCCTATGCCACAGTCGGGGCAAACCCACTCGTCCCCCTGCTTGCAGGTACAAAGCAAATTTCTGGCTTTGGCGGCTTCCCCCGGTGAGATCGGAGGTGAGGTAAGACTCGTGGACGAGCCCAATGTGTGAGGTTCCTCAGTATTCAATCTCCCGCTGCCACTTAATCTCCAACAATCGAAACAAAGACGGCGAAGGCGACGGGAGTGGGAAATATAGGGTGAAATATCACAATCCTGCAAAAATTATGAAGCAGTCAGCTTTATAGAACTAGGATTGGCTTATAGCGGCGAGGAATGGAGGGAGGGGCGGTGGACACACAGCACAAACACACTCTCCACACCAGACACAAAACTTCAACTTCTCTTTCCCTTGTTGTCGTCTATGCGGGGTTATGCAACGAGCTGTGAGTGTAAGCAGCCATACAAGTCGTCCAAGCCTCTCCGAATACTCGGTTTGTACAGACAGATCCGGTGGTGGTGGGGTGTCGTCTTCGAATGCCTGGTCCGTGGTAATGAATTCACCAGAATCATTCCATGGTCTGCTTGGTAAATTCCCATCACTACTTGTTTTTGATGTTAGATGCTCCGCATGAGGTCCAACACTGTTCCCAATGCCTGGCGAGTGCGAAATGATCACCGACCCTACTTTGATCTCTAGTGGCGATATTGGAGAAAGCGGGCTTAATTGGTAACTTTTGTCACTTTCATCATCTGTGTCGTCGCCATCTATTACTCTAGTGATATTCTCTAACAAGATTTTTTTTTCTGCAACAGGTCGATCAAAGCCTAGCCCCATCGGCGGCAGCAATATTCCTTCCCTCACTAGCTTAGAGACTGTCACCAAGTTGTATAAGTCCTCCTTCCTCAGCCATCGCACAATCCTGACCATCGTATTATGCTCCCGGAAAAGTGCTAATAACAACTCTAGCGAGTTTCTCTTTTCCGTACTATGTTGAAGATATATCTGCTGGGTAGGGGCTGATGACACTGGACTGGCAGCGTTCGACGAACTTTGGACTACTGATATTCGTGGAATCAATGTGCCCTCGCCGCTCACGACCTGACCATATACACCTCCATCAGGTACATGACTACTGAGACTTTTGGGTAAGTATGCGTGGGAGCCATGCGCTGAGGATAGATTTGGTGTTATTTCTTCTTCTGTTTCTTCTCCTTCTGAAGCCCATGCATTTGGCAGCTGAGCAAGGGCAGGAGATGAGTTGAATTGGTGGTGATAGTTATATGGATTATTGAGCTCGGTAAATATTGTTCCATTGCGTGGAGGGATGTTCGTGCTGCTACCACCCTTGGTCATCCACTTACTTAACTTCTTGGTTCTTCTAGTGCGGGAGCGTCTTCGGCCAAGGTGGGTAGGTAGGGATGTAGTGAGGGTAGTGGTTATCGGCAGTGGGAGTGAAGGTGGAGCTGGTGGTGGTAGCGGCGGTGGTGGTAGCGGTGGTGGTGGGGAGCAGGATGGCGGGGAGCGTCTCACCTGCGAAGACTTCATTGAGGTGATGCTCATGGAGTATTCACTATGTGGTAGGATTGTGTTCCATGGACGAGGGGTGAAGGTGGGGGTAACTTGGGGATATCGAAGTGCTGGTTGAGTATGTGTAGGTATTGGGTGGGAGGGAATTGGTTGCTGGATCCCTCCGAGGAGTGAACTGGTGCGAGGGGGGAATTTTGGTGGGAGAGGGTAGTTGTGGGCTGTAGGGATACTAGTGAAGAAGCGTTGAGAGGGTCGTTCGGAGGGTGAGGGGGTGAGGGGGGAAACGGGTGAGGTGGGGCTGAACTGGTTCTGCATGGTGAGATTGCTAACAGAAGACTGGGTGACGGATGGAATGACTGGGGATGTTGATAATTAAAAAATAGAAAGGTTGAGATTTGTATAATAGTAACTTGCTGAGTGCTTGGGGTGATATTGATAATAGCCTCGCGGGTTTAGCACACTTTGTTGATAATGGATAATAGTATAACCGTGGTGGAGTTGTGGAGACAGGGTCTATTTAACGACCCTCAATTGACGCGCTACATCTTCATGCTTCATCAATATATCACCGATTCCACTCACTATGGATTCGTCACTTCTTTACCATTTAACAATACGATGTACAATTTGATATGATTGGGTCATTTTCGGGGGTGGTATGCATCAGGAGGAGAGAACAAAAGAATGACAACTGATATTTACACCCTTAGCCAAAACTCAGATACTACAAAGAGAGACTAGTGATGCAAGAGTGGTTGTGGTTGGCGGGACCAAGGGCCCGGGGTGGGGGCGTCAACTGTCATTCAGGTTTTTCTTTGTTTGGATCAATATAGAACTGTTCTTTAACCACTTAGTGATCGTTCTTTGGGTAGAATCTTTTGTATGTTTCAAGTAAGTTCAGGGTAACCATGCACTCACTAATCCAGATCATGTTGCACAAGAGTCACAACTAACCAGCACATACCGATCAGAGCCCTTTAGCTGTACGCTGCCCATAGGCCCTAATACGGCTCTTTTCGATCCTCCTCCCGTCGGTCGTGTATCCTGTGTAAAAAGCGGTATGTGAATTACACCCATTCCATAATCTCACCCCGTGTCTAGTTCATATAAAGCAAGACAAAACCACCACAGACCCGCAAAGCACGGTCCCTTATGCCACCAATAGAATGACAGCCTTGGCATATATGTCCTATTTAGGCAGTTCCTGACCTACGTAACTGAGAAAGGAAATGATCTACAGTGGAAAACGTGATCTTATAAATTCGGTTGGATGTACATAATCATATGGGGCATGCAGATAGGTTGCGTCCCTCCATCTTGTGGGTATATATGATGATTGAAAATAAATGGCTTTTCCTTTTTTTTTTCCCTTGTTAAGGGTTCATATCTCTCTTCTCATCTTATTTGGGGTT
>Ga0307511_10003756_pt1 | contig 15534 bp, 5 predicted proteins | sample 13_EM_MG_FD_200266 | JGI IMG/M metagenome (GOLD analysis project Ga0307511, IMG submission 200266) | Populus trichocarpa ectomycorrhiza microbial communities from riparian zone in the Pacific Northwest, United States - 13_EM | ecosystem: Host-associated > Plants > Roots > Unclassified | place... | reverse complement strand
GTGTGTGTGTATGCCCACACGCACAGACAGAATGCACACTTATGTACTGTATGTATTCCAGACTTGACAGAATTATAATGAAGGATAGCTTCGAAGATTGTAGAATTGTAGTTCTGTTGATGGGAAATTAGGTTTTGGGATTGAAGTCCAAGGAATCTAAGGATTTGGGTTAGATTAAGCCCGTTGATAATAATCTGAGAACTGTGGCAGCAAATATTAAAGCAAGGATGAAATAGAGAAACAAGGGAAAGCCTTGGGCACCAAGCCTATGAAATAATGTAACTCCCGATATGACATTTACATTCTTATTGAAAATTAGAACTCCTAAATAGACTAGGACTGAGATTTATAAATAATACTTCATAACTATTCTTGAATTAACTAGGAAAGTAAATAAAATAATTATTAATTAAAGAGTAAAGACTAAGAAACCATGCTCCAAAATATGATTAGGTGACATAGGTTGGGAAAAGAAAACAACACTAAACAACAATAACTTGAAGAAAATTGAGATTAGAACAAGAGAATAAGTTTCAGGTTTGTAGAAAACCAAAACCGAAAGGAAACCATAATGAAAAAGCTTGTGAGCGACTAGACCTTCTGCCAAATCTTGAAATTTGCAGAAAGATGCAGAATTAACAATTCTTCCCCTACAATTAGGAGTAATTTCTTGAAGCCAGATGCTAAGCTCCAAAATAAGACTAGATCCTCCACAAAGTCTGAAAAGTATGAAAGCCCCCTGTATGCATAAATTATACTTGATTCAAACTTTAATTCCTAACAAGAAATCAACCATGGACATGTGTTCCTTGACCGAAAACAACTCTTGATTGATGAAATTAAACTAGCCTTGGATTCCATGAAAATTCTTCTCTAAATATGACAGCCACTCCATCATACTTTCGCATCAATTTGGATTGGTTGTAGAACTAAGGACAAGGTTTTGTTAGTTTGTTCTGTGATATTGGCCCCTATGTTTATTCTCAGTTCCCTCATGCAGGTTAGTTTATGTTTTCTTTCTTGCCTTGTCTGTTCAATGTGAATCAGACTACTTTTGCTGCTGCTATTATGGAAAAACTCAATTTAGCCAGTTTTTTATCATGTCCTTCATTCATCTGAATTCTAGCAATTGCAATAATTTTTTATTTTATCTGTCATATCATACCATTCATCAGCATTTTGATTTCGAGATTTCATCATTTATTGTCATGGACACTGTTAAGGTACTTGGAAGTTTACAGCATAAAGTTTGTATCATGCCATGTTTGTTGAAATCAAAGAATATCAGAATATCTTGTAGATTGACGAGTAGTTCTGTATCTAGTAGGAGATTGATGCAATGCTTGCTCATAAATAGCTTTTATCTTTTTTGTTCTCTTATTATTGCTATCATGAATTCTTGCTGCAGTATATCTAGGATAAAGAACATATTATGATGCTTCAGTGACTTTTTGGAAGATAAATAATTTCTATCCTTGGATGCATTTTTATTTCTAAATGCATAGTTCTATCTAAGAACCATTTTGTTCTACAGAGCACAGCCCGTGAAGTAAAGCGACTGGATTCCATAACTAGATCACCTGTTTATGCACAATTTGGAGAAGCTCTGAATGGTCTGTCAACTATTCGTGCATACAAAGCTTATGATCGGATGGCCAGCATAAATGGAAAATCAATGGACAACAATGTCAGATACACCCTTGTCAACATGGGTGCAAACCGCTGGCTGGCAATCCGGTTGGAAACATTAGGGGGCATTATGATTTGGTTTACAGCGACCTTCGCGGTTATGCAGAATGGGAGGGCAGATAACCAGCAGGCTTTTGCATCTACAATGGGTCTACTTCTCAGTTATGCTTTAAACATCACTAGTTTGTTGACTGCTGTACTGAGACTTGCTAGTTTGGCTGAGAATAGCTTAAATTCTGTGGAACGGGTTGGCACATATATAGAGTTGCCATCAGAGGCTCCACTTGTTATTGAGAGCAATCGTCCCCCTCCTGGATGGCCTTCATCAGGAGCGATCAAGTTTGAAGATGTTGTCTTACGTTACAGGCCTGAACTTCCACCAGTCTTGCATGGGTTGTCCTTCACTATTTTTCCTAGTGACAAGGTTGGGATTGTTGGAAGGACTGGTGCTGGAAAGTCCAGCATGCTCAATGCTTTATTTCGAATTGTAGAGCTGGAAAGAGGAAGGATTTTGATTGATGATTGTGATATTTCAAAGTTTGGATTGATGGATCTACGCAAAGTACTTGGTATCATACCACAGGCACCTGTTCTTTTTTCAGGTACACTTTCTAAAATCTTATTTTGAAGTTTGAACCATGATTGTGATGAATTATACTTAGTTGACTGCCCCACTTTTCTTTTGTTTAGGAACTGTCAGGTTTAATCTTGATCCTTTCAGTGAACACAATGATGCTGATCTTTGGGAGGCTTTGGAGAGGGCTCATTTGAAGGATGTTATCCGAAGGAATTCCTTAGGACTGGATTCTGAGGTATATTTTGAGATTTTCCTTTTAATGTATCTCTCTTGTTGTTCAGGTATCTTTTGCTTCCAAGGGCTGATTTTATCATCTAGCATAACTATTGCACGGCAGCTTAGGCGTTTTGTTCTGGTACTGCTTTATTGAGACAGTAAACAGTAACCCTAATAGGGACTTTAGGGTTTGAATTGATCTTTTGGTGGCTAATGGTTATAGGTTTGATTGGTTATGGACGTGTGGATGTTTAGGAGTTCCAATGGAGGCTGTTTGATGGTGAGGATATGGGGGTTTGTTTGCTGCAAAACTGTAGAAAGATGGAAAGTTTTTCTAGGAGTCACACTTAGGAGGAAAAACTAAGCTTCGTACTTAAAGTTCTTAGGAGTTATTACACGTAAGAGAGATTGCATCACGCTTTCAAAAGTATATAGTTCGAAGTTTTATTCATAAATTGGTGTGAAACCACCAGGAAGATCACCAAACAAGAGAGACACAATCTTGAAGAAGGTTTTATTTTTATTCAATAATTCAATGAACTTATAACTGAATATCTAGATGTTTATTTAGATGCATCAAACTAAATAAAATAATAAGTCTTAAATCCATAAGGATATGTTTGGTACACGGGACATTATAACAACACAAATTGTCTAATGAAGCTATTTGGTGTCCACATGAAACAGGAAAAGAGGTGGTTTCAATCTTGTCTCATAATTTTTTTTTTCTTGAACACCCCCTACGGATAAGCTTGTGTTGTCCCCTGGGACAAACTTATCAAGGCATTCTTTGTATGCTACCCATACTTATTTCTCTTAAATTGGAAAATATCATCGCCTTTTTGAGCTTTGGACTTTTTGCATATAACTTTTTATGAAAATAAATAAAATTAATGAAAATTTAATTATTTTTAAAAATAAATGTTTATTTATGAAAAATAAAATAAAAGAAATTAATTATTTCAACAATAATAAAATTTATTTACTTCAATTATTTTTTTAAAAATAAAATACTTAGATTTATAATTTCAAAATAAATAAAATAAAATAATAACTTTATTTGTGAAAATACTCAAATATATTAATAAATAAAAGACTACTTTTTAATTATGTATAGAGTTATTTGTTAAACATAATTAACTTTTTTATGATCATTGTTAGACCTAACACACAGCCACCTAGCTAAAATCCCAGATCATCAACTCATGGGTCAACTTGCTAGGTTAGTGAGCTGATTCAATGGGTTAATTATTGTAACTTCGACTTTCTAATATTAAAACTAAATTGAATCATTTAAAAAATAGGTCCAAGGTTTGAATTCTACTCTAAGCAATTTTTTTTTTCAAAGTCAACTTTTTGACCTGAAGTCATGGTTGGATTTGACTCGGTTGACTAGTTGTGATTGGATCAATGACCTAGCCAGTCTAATTATAAACTGTCGAGCCTGGTTTGTACAATCATTTATTACTGTATTTAATTAATTAATTAATTATATTTTAATTAAGTATTTTATTATTAAACAAATAAGAATTAAATAACATAATATAGTATTATTTTATAACAGAATTAATTCTATAAATTGAAAACAATTAAAAAGAATTATATTATTATTTTTGTATTTATTCATATGAGAAAGCATGAGAGTATTATCGTCCTTATATAGTGTTGATCTGTCTTGTTTTATGGTTGTCAAATGCAATACAGAGTTGTTTATTCCAGTCCAGTCCAATGTGCACCAAACAAGCTTATCCTGTATTGCCTAATTCAGTCCAGTCTCATCCTTCCAATTCTATCCAGTACCATACGCATCCTAAGAGAATTAGAATCTTAATTTAACTACTATATAATAAATATTAATAGTTCTAGATAATAATAAAATCTAGAATAATCATACAATATTAAAATTCCAAAATAAACAAATACCATTGTCCATTATTGCCCTTTATTCTCCATAATAAACTCTTATTTGAAAATAAAGCATTACAAGCATGGGTATTCATAGGCTCTATATACCTAAAGCTTTAAGTAGTTGGATTCCTATTCCAATGAGTTAATGAACTTGTAGATAAGAAAACAATATTAATCCTAGGGACTAATACGACACATAATAAAATAATACTATTATTCCGCTTCTTTTCTTGTCTGCATCACCAACCCAATGCAAGGAGATGGGGATGGGTGTTCTGAGTAACATGTTGTAGAAGTTTGTTGTAAATGTCTCTTAAGTCCTGTTAGGCAGAATTATTTTAAGCAGGAAGAGTTTTTCTTCTCTTGTTCTCCCCTTTAAGAATATCTAAGAAGAGTTCTTGATTAGTCTTTTTAGTACTGTTACAGCTTTTCCATCTTATAGAATTTCCTGCATTTTCTTCTTCACTGTTTTGTTATTAACCTTTCATTGAGAGTGTCTGCTTGCATGTGTTAAGGAAAAGTTTGGTTAAAACCTTTTACATAAATTCTTAATATTTACTCTGAGGTTCCTTTGCTTTTCATTTTTCTAGCTTCAATTTCATATAGTTACTCCTCTATTCTGTGGTCATTATCTTTTTCTGCTAAAACTCTGGTTTGTTGCAATAATTTATCAAGTCCTAAATATTTCCAATTTTAATATCCATTGGATGGGTTCATCTAGTAGAAAGAACTCAGCTCAAGCATATGACTATAGAGTTTGTATTTGTATTACATCGACAAAGTGTGTCTTGTAATTTATTTTTTTCCCACAGTTGCTATATATTTTTGATCATTTTATACAAAGACAAAACAAAAGGAACAAAAGGAAAAGTAAACGAAGGAAATAAAGGGTGAAATGGGATTGATTATTTTATTCAAAAAACAATTTATCTGCATGGTTGACATTTTTATCATTGTAGTTATGCTATTCTCTCTATTCGTAGGTTTTTGTGGCTTAAAAGTAGGAGTTAATTTATCAAGGACACATGTTCATAGCAAAATTGTGTAACAATATGGTTTTGATAAATGCTTAAGAAAGAAGGGCAAATAGAATAGCACATGGGAATCCCTTTTAATTTGATGGTGACTGGAATGATTGAATATGCATAAAATTGCAAACTAAACTCACCAGTCCTTTATCCCTACGATTGGATATGCATATGTTATATGCTTGACCTATTATTAACTCTTTTGCTTGAATTTCTGTAAATGCTCTGTTGAATTTGAACAATAACATTCCTCATAATTTGTTTAGGTTACAGAGGCAGGGGATAATTTCAGTGTTGGACAGAGACAGTTGTTAAGTCTTGCTAGGGCATTGTTGCGAAGATCAAAGATACTTGTTCTTGATGAAGCTACTGCAGCTGTTGATGTCAGAACAGATGCTCTTATTCAGAAAACTATTCGAGAAGAATTCAGATCATGTACAATGCTAATTATTGCACATCGACTCAATACCATCATTGATTGTGACCGGGTCATTCTGCTTGATTCTGGCCGGGTATGACATTGTGTATTAATTTTATTCCAGGCTCTTTTTTCTTTCATGGGAAGTGACTTGTAGGAAGCCCTTTCTCACATTCTGTGTGTAAGGCTACAAACGAATAGAAATGTTATTGTTTTAAAGGAAAATCAACCTTAAATTATGTCAGGTGACCTGTTTCAAATCCCAAGTCATTTTCATATCATCAAACTTACTACTATTAGTTTAGCCCTGAACCTGTAATATTGAACTGCCATCAATCACTTCTAGTGACCAACAGACTGCTGCTGTCTATTATGGAATCAACTGATAGACTGTTAAGAAAATTCTGATGTTTTTTGCTTCTATTATTTTTCTGTTTTTGTTCCTTCAGGTTCTGGAGTATGATACACCAGAGGAACTTCTTTCAAATGAAAATAGTGCATTCTCTAAGATGGTTCAAAGTACAGGGGCTGCAAATGCTCAGTACTTACGCAGCTTGGTAATGGGAGGGGAACGAGAGAGTAGGTTGGGAAGAGAAGAGAACAAACAGTTAGATGGACCGAGGAGATGGCTGGCCTCCTCTCGTTGGGCTGCTGCAGCACAGTTCGCTCTTGCTGTTAGCCTCACTTCATCGCAGAATGACCTCCAACAGTTGGAAATTGAGGATGAAAACTCTGTTCTGAAGAAAACAAAGGATGCGGTGGTAACTTTGCAAAGAGTGTTGGAAGGGAAGCATGACAAAGTAATTGATGAGTCACTAAATCAATATCAAATATCCAGAGATGGGTGGTGGTCAGCTCTTTACAAAATGGTTGAAGGTAACAATTTATTTTCCTTTGCTGTGTTGCATATTCCCCGTATATCCTGATATGCCTTCTGAATTAATATATTTAAGCAACCTGTCAGTTTAAATTTGTAACTTTTTCTATTTCCTGCAATGCTTAATCTTTCTTCTAGCAAGTATTTTGTGGATAATGCTTCATCGGTATATCACACCATTGTTTCATACCCAATGTTACTGATGATCATTACAGTATGTTTAATTATTATAAATGGTCGAGTGTAATGATTTTTTCCCGTTGTACTTTTTGAAACTGGAAGCGAACATAATCTTGCATACACCTAACAAGCAGTAACAGAGCTGTAAATATCTAATCTTACTATATTTCATTTTCCTTTTCTTTTCAGGTCTTGCCATGATGAGCAGACTGGGTCGGCACAGGCTTCACCAATCAGACTATGGCTTAGAAGACAAAACAATTGACTGGAACCATGTTGAAATGTAGGAATCACTGTGGTTTATCTCTGGGTTCAAAGAAGGCTTTGTAACTATGCTTAATGGTAGCAACTTAATGCAAGTACCTGATGTTTTTCTAATTTAGCTTCTGGAATTTGTCAGACTCATATGCGAAAGATTTCGAGGGTGTTATATACAAGAACACTGGTTTTTTCGTACACTAGGCTCATGAACCAGGTTTTGACCGCCAAATGGATTCTTAAACGTGTACTATTAGAAGAATCCGGATATTTGCTATGTATGAACTCTGATGACCCTAAAATAAGCTGTAGAAACCAGTCAATCTGCTCGTTCTTCCTTTTGTGATGCGAGACATTTATGTTCTCTTCGACATGAATATGTTGCCCAAAGGTCAAGTGGCACGATGAGTCTGCAGATGGTCAAGGTTATGAATAGGGAGCAGATGAGTTTTAGCACTGGTATGAGTTGGATCTATTAAGGCGAGTCAAGTGACTTGAGTGCAAGCCCCTTGGTTTGGTCTTGTATTCCTTTTGGAAAGGCAATACCTTTACGACATCTGTAGAGTTCCGTCCCTGCCCTCTACAAGTTCGCTAAAATAAAGAAACCCGTTTGGACGTGGAAAGAATGGCTGCTCCACGAAAGTCGATTTCCTTGGAGATATCAAAAGTAATTATTGATAGCATCTCGCTGGCTAGCGAAGATGCATGCTGTTTGTGTACCCTCCAAACCTTGGTGGTGAGTTTTAATCTTGTTATTGCACTGTGAATTAGTGGCTGATATCCATGTGTTTCTGTCTGGGGATTGTTCCGTTCCAGCATTTTTGTGTTTTTTCTTATCCTGCTCCGACGAATGCAGTTCTTATTATGTTATTGAACAAATGGGTTTCTGTGTTGGGTTTGAGTTAAAGAGATCCTGCAGTCCATTTTTGTGTTAAAAAAACAGAGTTCAGCCAAGGGTGATTGTTACAATGAATTCAAGTCATTGGTAACTTTTACTTTTTCTTGTTACATAAAAGTAAGTAAATTGCTTGTGTTTTTTGAGACAAGTAAATTAAATTTGACCCCAGTCATGGTAAATTTAAGCCATTATAGAAAAACCCTAAACCAAGCCCATGCCTTGTGCTTTGCCATCGTCACACTTTTTAATCTGCTGAAAAGCACGGTGTATCACATAAATTCATACTCCTTTTATTGCATTATTCTAAAGGCACTCTTTACTCTCGAGTTAAAATTCCGATTTGAAAACAAAAGGGTAAGATTGTTTTTATTTACATTATTGTATTTAGATTAGGAATTTTAATTTAATTAATATTTTATTATTTAGAAATTATATTAATTAGGTGAGTTTTAATTACAAATCTTTTCTTGTAAAGGATTTTAGTTTTAATTAGAAATTTTTTTCTATAAAGAATTTTAAAACTAATATAAATAGAAGTTTCTAGGTTATTTTAATATTTAGATTATTATTTAGATTTTTAATAAAACACTAGAGAGTTTTCTTTATAACTTATGTCTATAATCTTAGGACTTGGAAACTCCAATTTCTATCCACTATATAAATTGGTATTAGGGCATATTAACATATTTAATAAACAGATATTGTAGCAACCCACTTTGCGATGCAGGAGTAGAGGCCCTCTAAGGCGTTATGCAAGCTTATGAGCAGAAATTAGATTGTTTTGCACTAGCTCAGGAACAAAGAATAAATCGTTTGGAGCAAGCCATAACAAATCTAACTCGACTAATGGATAACGCTAACAAGGATCATGAATAAGAGAGGAACTTTCATAGAGACTTGCCTCAAAGTAGGCCAAACCCCGGATCTATTCCTGAATTTGATGAGATTCTATTCTATAATAGGAGATCTTTTAAGAAAAAATTTATTAACCGGTTGAAAGAGTTGGAAGCTTATTTTTATTTCAACAAGGTTCCTTATCATCAAAAGATATGACTTGTCACACACACACACACAAACTTTTTTATGATACTAGAGAATAATGGTTTGAATTTCAAGACTTTAGAACTCGTACCAGCCTTTAATTTGTTCATGACAAGATTTGAGACAATCATTAATTTTGAAATTTATATAATATGGTTATGAAAAAAAATTGATAATGGGTAAATAAACAATTAAATTATTATTATTTGTCTTTGTTTTTTCAACTTCTAAAAGAGCAAGGAAGAAAAATATATAGGAGGTGTCGTCTCTTTAAAGTAAACAGCTTCAATATCACCTTAATGATGATAACAACATTGTTAGAAATACTATTCTACTTGTCAATGTATCATCTGCTAATAGTGAAGAAGAAATCAAGAAGTTCTTAAATTAGTATCAAGCAATGATTCTCAAGGTCTTGAAACACTAAAAGAAAAGCCAAAACAAGTTTGATTGCTTAAGAAGTTGAAGCTAGCATCAAAGAAGACTTAAGTGTGGGTGTTTAATCCAAACCAAGCATGAATTACTTAAGAAGCTGAAGCTGGCATCAAAGAAGACTTAAGTGTGGGTATGTCATCCAAACCAAGTATATCCTTATTAGATCAATCTTCTAGAACTACCAATTCAACCAGTGGTCAAGATGTTGTGAGGGATGACCAAACACCTCAATTAATGTTGCCATTAATTCAAACGATGGTTCCATGTGAGGTTATTTTTTAGGTCTTAAAAAGTTCTGCCTGGACTAAAAAATTCTACATGAATATATCTTGTCTAAAATTGAATTTAAAATATTTGGAACAACCAAACTCGTGCATAAATTAATGACAATGTTATATTCGAAGTATCTATTTATTTGGAGTGATCAAGTATAATTTGATGCAGTTTGATAAATCAAGCTTAACTTTTAATCTGATTATTTGATCAAGCTAAAATTCTGACAGAAGATTCTTAAAACCATGTTTCCTATTGGGTTTAGATTTTATGATAATAAAAAATCGAGGAGACCTTTGGAAGTTACTGTGCAAGATTGTTTTTATTTACCTTATTGTATTTAAATTATTTTTCCTATTTAGTTTAGGACTTTCAATTTAATTAGTATTTTACAATTTAAAAATCTTAATACTAGATGGATTATATTAATTAGGTGATTTTTAAAGGATTTAATTTTAATTAGGAATCATTTTCTATGAAGGATTTTAGGACTAATATAAATAGAAATATTTAGGTTATTTTGAGATTAATATTATTATTTAAGACTTTTAATAAAAACACTTGAGAATTTTCTCTAAATTCTTCTCCAGCTTAGGTCTATAATCTTAAAACTTGAGAACCTAACTTCTATCTACATTGAAAGTCGTGTCAAAGAGAAAAGAAAGGAAAAGAAAAATAATCGAAAAGAATGATTTTGTGTTTTTTCATTAAAATGGATAGACCTAATAGAATAAACTGATTTCAAGTAATCCAAAATATAAGGGAGATGAAACTCAAAATTGAAAATATAAGGACTCAGTCTTATATGACCAAAAGTTTAGAAAATGTTAGGCTAGTTTAGCCTAAAAATAATAATTGAGAAACAATTAGAAACTTGAGGTAATTGCAGGACTAAACTTTTCTTTTTATGATTTTAAAATAAAATTAAAGTTACCATAAAAAGTGGTGAAAAGTTATATTTTGTAATATAATAAGATGTGATTATCCATTTCAAATGTGAAAATTATAATTTATAAAAACTTAATTGAAAAAAAAACGACTAAATATTCAATGAAAAGTTATATTGGTAACTATTGGTGGGGCGGAGTTATAATATTTGATAACAATTATAATCTTTTAAATTTATAACTTTAACGAAACAATATGTTATTTTATGTTATAAGAGGCATGATTTTTCATAAAACAAACAACCATGAAGAGGTATGATTTGTATCTTTTAATAAAATAAGACATCATTGTTTATAAAAAAAAGTGAAAATGTGTAATTCTTAAATATTATCAATTTAAAATGTGCTATTAAAAGACACAATATTTTTTATATGTGCATAAAAAATCATAGAGATTGCTATTGGTGGATCGATTCTCGATTTTGCTAGAAAAAAAATTGGCTTTTGTTGCTCGTAAAAAAATTAACATTTTAGGGACCAAATTAAAAAAAAAAAAAACAATGCAAGGCTTTTTTTTTGGGTTTATTGTTCAAAAACTTGCATTTTACATATTTTATTTTTGGTTCCTTCAGTTTGGCAATTTAATGTTTCGGTCACAAATTTCATTTTGTTTATATTTTAGACCTTAAATTGAAAAGAAAAGAGAAAGTTACTGGAAAATATTAAGGAGAAAAAAAGTAATCGGATGTTGATATTCCAGCCACAAAAGATATAATCTTGATGTTAATAGGTTGCACTTCTCAAAGGAAATTCGATAAAGGTAGTTTTCCATCTCACAATGTTGAAAAAAAAAGTAGATTGGGTTTGTAAAGTATTTTAAATCAATTATTTTTGTTTTTAGAGAAATTATAGGTTGTTTTATGGTTGAAACGAGTTTTTAAAGGGTTGTAGCATGTTTTTTTTAGATATTTTCATGTGAAAACAAGTTGACAAAAGATTTTTTTAGTCTCAAACTTGATCTTTTCTTTATCACATCTTGCGATCAAAAAATGTTGCAGACGATGATATGTTGTCTACCACATAGACAACAAATCATGCAATATAAAAAAGAAAAGAAAAATAGAATAAATGAAACATCACTCACTCCATAAAAACAAAGTAGCCCAAGCATGTAGGTTTGGGTTTCCACGCCCAGACACACCTATGCTTTTGGATTGCTAGCTAGGCGCGAGAGCTTTGCCTACTAGACCCATAATTCCTGGCCTTTTTTATGTTATTTTTTTTTTCAAATTTAATTACTACTCTCCTTTTTTATGTATTTTTTTTTACCTTTCATTGATTTTTATCCAAATTCAAGTAATAACCTCTCTTTTAATTTTAACTTGTTTAGTTCACCTTTTTTAAAATATTTTTTATTTTTTATTTCATTTTTATAATGTTTCAAAGAGATTATTATAATTTATCTTTATTTTTTTATTTTATATTTGATAGAAATAAATTGCATTTGCATTATTTATTTATAAAAATAAAAATTATTTGTTATTGGTAAGAAAAATTAACCTTTAATTTAAAATAAATAGAAACATATACATTAGAAAGAAAAATCAGAGTTAAATATTTGCAAACTTATATGTTCTTTCTTTTTTTAGAAGAAAGTTTACCTTTTCATTTTAGTTTTTAATTAGAATTAACAACTCTTTCTTACTAAATTGATTCATATATTTTTTAATTTATTATATTAAGCATAAAAAATATTTTGACATTTCACAACTAATTTTTTTTAATGATACTTAAAAATTCATTTGCCATGCATGCATGACCTGCTTTTTGGGTCAAAAAAGGTGGCCTAGTTGGCCAATGTTGTTTGGCTATTTTTATGAGTTCTTTATTGTTTTTGAAATTTTAATTTAAATTCATTTAAATAAAATAAATAAATTATTTTTAGGTTATTATTCCATTAAATATATAAATTCAAATTTAATTAATTTTATTAATAGCAATATTAACTTTTTAGTTCATAGTTAATTTTTTTTATGTAAAAAAACACGTTGACAGCACCTACATATTTTTTATATTACAAATCTTTTTTGACATGACTCACAATGAAGCATGAGTTAACTAACTAGTATTATCTAAATTATATACTGATGCAGGACTGAGCAAGTCCAATTTGAACAAAACTAGTATTGTTTGATAACAATAAAAATACAATTTATTCAATTGTCTTTCATTAAAATCTTGTTTTAATCTAGTTTACTCGACACCAAGTTTAATATTCTCCCTAAATAGAGAATTTCAATTATGTACTTTTTGTCCAACACTGCTATTCAATTTATATTCAAATTATATACTTTTTGCCCAACACTGTTTAATACAAAAACCCAGTTATTTTTGTTAGGTCTTTATTTTTGTATTTAAAACCTTTTAGTGTTTTTTCATTAGTTCGAACTTATATACATATATATTTGAACTTAATGACTGTGTAATAGGCTACTCAACGTGGTTGACTTTTGACTTGTAAGGTAAGTTATCTAAATTTTCACATGTTTCACTTTTAAGTATAACTTTCTTTGAAAAAAGTAAAAATAATTGTTCAAAAACATATAAATTGACATGATGGATAGCTTTATTCACCAATAAATAATTCTCATATAGTATTCATCAAATGTAATTTCATCATGCTATTTGTTTGATAAATTCTACTTTTAGAAACTTTTATTGGTTCATAATAATTGGTGTAACTGGTTTATTTATTTTCACTTTGTCTTCTTTCTATAATTTTGTGTTATATTAAGTTAAAATTGGACTAATGTTAAATAATTTAGGCGAGAATTTGGGGGTTATTTATATTGATAAAGTCTGTAATTGGTGTCATAGATGACGTTTAGGCGAACACAAGATTAAAATAAGAAAAAATGAGTCATTAACTAGTTTTAAAAAATATTAAGACTCCTATAAACTAGTCTACAAAGATTATATGATAAAGAATTGGTTAAGCCAATAAAAAAAATAAAGATATTTAAACACATCTTACTTAAAATAGGTTGCAAAACTTGCTTCTTACCTATAAAGAATTTACTATGTGAGTTATGTTTTTTTTCCAAATTATCTAAGCCCATTGGGTTTATTTATTAAGTTCAAGCTAATTGGTACTTAAATGAGAGTGATTTTGGATGTAGATCCAAAGAGTGGTTTGACCTTTAATTTTACAATTAATGTCCATTGAATACAAAAAAAAGAGAGAAAGATATTGGATTTAAGTTTGTACTTATTAAGATAAAATATTAGATTTTAAGGCTTCACTCACACTCAATCAAATAGTTCTAACTTGAATTGTTCACAAACAAAAAGAAAAAATAAGATGTTTAAGCTCACAACGGACACAAAATTAACATAACTAATATAAAAGCCATGAAAACCAAAAACAAATGACAAAATACATGAACTACAAAACTAAAAAGCACTCAAAAGCATTTAACATAAACAACAACTTTAAAATGAAAAAAATAAAAATTTAATGTCGAAACGAATTGAATAATCGTTAAAACACAAATAACAACTTCAAAATGAAGGATGACACTAAAAAACTAAAAGTTCACACCATCAATAATTTGAACAAACCATATTACATAATAAAAATCAATATATATATATATTTGGACAAACCAATAATCCTTATAACCTATCCTTCTAACTTCTTAAGAGATGTTGAAAACAACCCTTTATATTTCTTTGAAAAATGCCTCATAGAAGAAGAAAAAAACACCAAGAAGTAGAAGCAAATAAACTAAAAAAATTAAGTATAAAATTTGGACTCAAATGAAATGAAAGATGATATCTTTGGTTGTTGGTGGAGAGCTGACAGGATTCTAGTTAGGTGTGGTGATAATGAAATTTTGTTATAGTGCATATGTGGCTTATGGAGTGGCATTGGGGTCTGCATTGAAAAAAAGACCAAAGACTTTTTTTAGTGCTAAGGATAGTAACAGTCGAGTCTAGGAAATGAAGGGTGTTAAAGTTGTTTGAACTTTGATTTTTTTCTCTTTTTACACCTATGTTAGTGGCTATTACCATCAATTTATTTTTGATGGGTTATAGTTATTTTTTTATACTATCTTTTTTTTTTGTTATTCAAAAGTTTTGTGGCTAAAATGATTAAGAGAGAAGGTGGTGGGCGGGGAGGGAAAAAAGAAGAAGAAAAAGAAGGAGAAAGGAGACAAATGATGAGATTCAAGTGAGATAGAGATAAGCTATGGTGGATGAGTGGAACAAGAATTAATAGAAAGAGTAAGAAATAAAGAAAGAAAGAAAAGGAAAGGGAAAGAAATGAGGGAAGTAAGTGATGATTTAAGTGAGGGAGGGGAGTGATGATTCAGGGGAGAGTGCGGGTGGGGCATTTTGTCTTTGATTTTTATGTGTCGCTTTTTGTGAGTTATATTTATATCCTTAATGAGGAGTATTTTGAATAATAAAAAAAAGGGATCCATTAAATTTTTTTTCGAACTTTTTGATATGTTCTCTAAAATATTTTATGTTTTGAAAACTTTCATTTCATTTCTTTTGTTTTATTTTGTTTTGTTTTGTTTTACTTGATTGATGTTCAATTATTTAAAACCAATTTTGTCACAACAATTTTATTTTATCAATTTTTTTTCTAATCACCTTTTCTTCTGTTGATTTTTCTCTTTGATTTAAAACTTATCGCATTTTATTTTTTTGCTTTTGACCCCGCTCATGAATTTTTCTACTTTTAAATTCTTTTTTATTTATTTCTTATTTTCTTCTCTTTTTATGGGTTTGATTCTTCTTCTTCTTCTTCTTCTTCTTCTTCTTCTTCTTCTTCTTCTTC
>Ga0307511_10003755_pt1 | contig 15535 bp, 18 predicted proteins | sample 13_EM_MG_FD_200266 | JGI IMG/M metagenome (GOLD analysis project Ga0307511, IMG submission 200266) | Populus trichocarpa ectomycorrhiza microbial communities from riparian zone in the Pacific Northwest, United States - 13_EM | ecosystem: Host-associated > Plants > Roots > Unclassified | place... | reverse complement strand
CACCGGAAAGACGACGATCTGCGCGGCGCTGGCGCGGGCGACCCGGGCGTCCTACCTGCGGGTGGACACCATCGAGACGACCATCGTGCGTCACTCCGAGCTGACCCATCCGCTCGGCCCGGTCGGCTACGCGGTGGCGCATTCCCTTGCCGGGGAACAGCTCCGGCTCGGACTGGACGTGATCGTCGAGTGCGTGAACGCCCTGGCGGTGATCCGGGACGGCTGGCTGGGCCTGGCCGAACAGGCCGGCGCCGGGCTGCTGGAGGTGGAGCTGGTCTGCTCCGACCGGGCCGCGCACCGACGCCGGGTGGCGACCCGAGCGGTGGACATCCCGGACCTGCCGCTGCCGCCTTGGGACGAAATCCAGACCCGCGAGTACGAGCCGTGGGAGCGTGACCATCTGGTCATCGACACGGCGGTTGTCGGCGTGGATTCGGCCGTGGCGACGATTCAGCGGGCGCAAACCGCGCATACCGGACGCTGAGGCCCTGCCACCCGATCCAGACCTTGCTGCGCGTGCGCGCTGTCGAGACCATGGCTGCGCTCGTCGCTGAGGGGAACGTGACATGACCGAGGACCACCGGTTAGCCGACCAGGTCCGGACCCTGCTGCGGAACTCCGGGCGCCCCAGACCGTTCCGGCGGGGTGACGTGCTGATCGTGGAGGGCGCGCCGGCCGACGAGGTGCTGCTGATCGAGACCGGCAAGGTCAAGGTCGTGCTGCACGGCTCCAACGGCGCCGACTCCATTCTCGGCTTCTACGGCGCGGGCGAGCTGATGGGGGAGATGGGTGTGATGGGGGAGCGGCCGCGCAGCGCGGACGTGATCGCCCGGACGCCCGGCGTCGCCGTGCACGTGGACGCGCACACCTTCCGGACCCTGCTGCGCGACCATCCGTCCCTGTCCGCCTACGTCACCGACGTGCTCAGCAAGCGGCTGTTCCAGGCTGATCAGCGGCAGCGGCTGCACGCCTCGTTCGAGGTGTCGGTGCGGGTGGCGCGGCAGCTGCTGAGCTGGGCCCAGTCCAGCGGCGAGCCGGCCGGGGAGGGCGGGCTGCGGGTGAAGGGGCTGACCCAGCTGGAGATCGCCCAGTTCGTCACGGCGTCCGCGAAGACCGTGGACCACGTGCTCAAGCAGCTGCGGGCCGACAAGCTGCTGGAGACCGGGCGGCGCAGCTACGTGCTGCCCGATCCGCAGCTGCTGGAGCGGTGCCTGGGCGATCCCGACTGGCGGCCCGGCCGTGGCGATGTCTCCCGCTTTTCCGGGAGACCGGACAACTTCGCCCATCCAGACTCCACTCGTGCGTGCTGATCGCCGGCCATCTGGAGGACATGTGGACACCGTCGCGGAATTCCGGGCCCTGCTGGGCGTCGACGTCATCAACTCCGCGAGCACCGCGCCGCACCTGCTGCCCCAGGTCCCGACCGCGCTGAAGACGCTGCTCGGGGCGGGCATGGACGTGGTCGGGATCAGCCGCGACGACGCCGTCGACACCCAGTACACCGGCGACGGCTGGCTCTACGCCTTCCCGACCGCGCTGCTGGGCCGGGTGGTGGACCTGGGCCACGCGCTGGACGGGATCGTCGCCGAGCACAACAAGTGGAACAAGCTGGAGCTGCGGCTGCGGCTGGTCGTGGAGGTCGGGCCGCTGCCGGACGGGCAGGGCTTCCACCCGTCCAACATCACCCGCGCCCGGCTGCTGGAGGCGCCGGCGTTCAAGCTGCTGGCCCGCCGCTGCGTCGCCGCCCGCCCGGACGGCTCGATGAGCACCGCGATGATCATGTCCGACGCCGTCTACCAGCCGGTCTTCCGGTCCGACTACACCAAGATCGCGCGCCGGACCGACTACGCCGAGCTGGCCGTGACCAACAAGGAGTTCGACGCCCGGGCCTGGGTCGCCGTGCCCGGCTTCGACGCCCGCACCCTGGCCGCGATGATCACCGAGGACGAGCTGCCGGCCGCGGCTGAGGCCGCGGCGCCGGCCAAGCCCCCGCGCTCGGGCAAGAAGGTCACGAACGTGATAAACGGCAAGGCCAAGAATGTCTTCATGGCCGACACCATCAAGGGCGACATCCGCATCGGCGGCGACTCCTGACCCACCCCCTTCTGCCACCTGTGGTCCGCATGTGGCTCTGGGAGGCGACTATGGCGCACATGTGGCATTCGATGGGGCTGGTGGGGCTCGTGTGACTTGGAACGGCCCAAGTCGCTTGCGCCGTCCTAAGTCGTCACATGTGGTCCGCATGTGGCCCCCGGAGGCGACTATGGCGCACACGTGGCCGAAGACGGGGGCTTGGTCTGGACCAATTCAGCGGGAGGACTGGGCCGAACGGAGCAGTCTCAGCTGGCTCGATCAAGAAAGCTGCCATACCACTGTGACCAGCGCTACTTCGTAACGCTAGTGTTGCCGGCAGGCAGCGTCGCCGCATCTACTGGGCTCCGGTATTTGACCGGTTCGAGTTTCGAGGAGACACACCGTGACGGTTCGCGTAGGTGTCAACGGCTTCGGCCGTATCGGCCGCAACTTCTTCAGGGCGGTCAAGGCCAGCGGGCACGACATCGAGATCGTGGCCTTCAACGACCTGGGTGACGTCGCGACCATGGCGCACCTGCTGAAGTACGACTCCATCCTGGGCCGCTTCCCGGGCGAGGTGGCGCTGCACGACGAGGGCATCGAGGTCGACGGCAAGGTCATCAAGGCGCTGGCCGAGCGCGACCCGGGCAAGCTGCCCTGGAAGGACCTCGGCGTGGACGTCGTGGTCGAGTCGACCGGCTTCTTCACCGACGCCGCGGCCGCCCGCAAGCACGTGGACGAGGGCGGCGCCAAGAAGGTCATCATCTCCGCCCCGGCCAAGGGCGAGGACCTGACCGTGGTGCTGGGCGCCAACGACGACCAGTACGACGGCTCGCAGACCGTGATCTCGAACGCCTCCTGCACCACCAACTGCCTGGCCCCGCTGGCCAAGGTGCTGCACGACGCGTTCACGATCGAGCGTGGCCTGATGACCACCATCCACGCCTACACGCAGGACCAGAACCTGCAGGACGCGCCGCACAAGGACCTGCGCCGCGCCCGCGCCGCCGCGCTGAACATCGTGCCCACCTCCACCGGCGCGGCCAAGGCCATCGGCCTGGTGCTGCCGGAGCTGAAGGGCAAGCTGGACGGCTACGCGCTGCGCGTGCCGGTGCCGACCGGCTCGGCCACCGACCTCACCGTCACGCTGGGCCGCGAGGTCACGCTGGACGAGGTCAACGCCGCGTACAAGGCGGCCGCCGAGGGCGCGCTGTCCAAGTACCTGCGCTACAACGAGGACCCGATCGTGTCCTCGGACATCGTCACCGACCCGGCTTCGTGCATCTACGACGCGCCGCTGACCAAGGTCATCGGCAACCAGGTCAAGGTCGTCGGCTGGTACGACAACGAGTGGGGCTACTCCAACCGCCTCGCCGACCTGGTGTCGCTGGTCGCCTCGAAGCTCTGAGAGGGCAACCGCAAGTGAAGACTCTCGACGATTTGATCGCCGAGGGCGTCTCGGGTCGGCACGTCCTGGTACGTGCCGACCTCAACGTCCCGCTGGACGGCGACAAGATCACTGACGACGGCCGCATCCGGGCCTTCCTGCCGACCGCCAAGCGCCTCACCGAGGCCGGCGCGCGGGTCGTCGTCACGGCCCACCTGGGCCGCCCCAAGGGCGAGCCGGACCCGAAGTTCTCGCTCGCCCCCGCCGCCGCCCGGCTGGGCGAGCTGCTGGGGTCCGAGGTCGCGCTGGCCGCCGACGTCGTCGGCGACTCGGCCCGGTCCGTGGTGTCCGCCCTGGCCGACGGCGGCGTGGCCATGCTGGAGAACATCCGCTTCGACCCGCGGGAGACCAGCAAGGACGCCGCCGAGCGCGAGGCGCTCGCCGACGACCTGGTGTCGCTGGTCGGCGACAAGGCCGCCTTCGTGTCGGACGGCTTCGGCGTGGTGCACCGCAAGCAGGCGTCCGTCTACGACGTGGCTGCCAAGCTGCCGCACTTCGCCGGCGGCCTGGTGCTGGCCGAGGTCGAGGTGCTGCGCAAGCTCACCGAGGACACCGCCCGGCCGTACGTGGTCGTGCTCGGCGGCGCGAAGGTGTCCGACAAGCTCGGCGTCATCGCGAACCTGCTGACCAAGGTCGACCGGCTGCTCATCGGCGGCGGCATGGCGTACACCTTCCTCAAGGCCCAGGGCCACGAGGTCGGCAACTCGCTGCTGCAGGCCGACCAGCTCGACCAGGTCCGGGGCTTCCTGGCCGAGGCCGACAAGCGCGGCGTCGAGCTCGTGCTGCCGGTCGACGTGCTGGCCGCGACGACCTTCGCCGAGGACGCGCCGTTCGAGGTCGTGTCCACCGACGCGATCCCGGCCGACCGCGAGGGCCTGGACATCGGCCCGAAGACCCGCGAGCTGTTCGCGGCCAAGCTGGCCGACGCCAGGACGGTGTTCTGGAACGGACCGATGGGCGTGTTCGAGTTCGCCGCGTTCGCCGGCGGCACCCGTGCCGTCGCGCAGGCGCTGGTCGACTCCGACGCGTTCACCGTGGTCGGCGGCGGCGACTCGGCCGCCGCCGTGCGCCAGCTGGGCCTGCCCGAGGACGGCTTCTCGCACATCTCCACCGGCGGCGGCGCGTCGCTGGAGTACCTGGAGGGCAAGGAGCTGCCCGGCGTCACAGTGTTGAATTCCTCTGGCTTGGAGGACTGATGGCACGGCTTCCGCTCATCGCCGGCAACTGGAAGATGAACCTCACGCACCTCGAGGCCATCGGACTCACGCAGAAGATCGCGTTCTCGCTGCCGGAGAAGTACTTCGCCAAGGTCGAGGTGGCGGTGCTGCCGCCGTTCATCTCGCTGCGCAGCGTGCAGACCCTGATCGACGGCGACAAGATGCTGCTCAAGTACGGCGCGCAGGACCTGTCCCCGCACGACTCGGGCGCCTACACCGGCGACGTGTCCGGTCCGCAGCTGGCCAAGCTGGGCTGCACCTACGTGGTGGTCGGGCACTCCGAGCGGCGCGAGTACCACCACGAGGACGACGAGCTGGTCAACCGCAAGGTCAAGGCCGCGCTCAAGCACGGCCTCACGCCGATCCTGTGCGTCGGCGAGAAGCTGGAGGTCCGGGAGGCCAACGGCCACCTGGAGCACTGCAACACCCAGCTGATCGCCGGCCTGAAGGGCCTCAAGGCCGAGCAGGCGGCCAAGGTGGTGATCGCCTACGAGCCGGTGTGGGCGATCGGCACCGGCAAGGTGGCCACCCCGTCCGACGCGCAGGAGGTGTGCGCGTCGATCCGGTCCACCCTGGCCGACAAGTACGGCCAGGACGTCGCCGACGTCGTGCGCGTGCTCTACGGCGGCTCGGTGAAGTCCGGCAGCATCGCCGACCTGGTGAAGCAGCCCGACATCGACGGCGGCCTGGTCGGCGGGGCCAGCCTGGACGGCGACGAGTTCGCCAAGCTGTGCGCGCTGGCGGCCGGCGGGCCGCTGCCGTAGATCGTTGTCGCAGGTCGGGGCCCCGGCGCAGGCGCGGCGGGGCCCCGGTCCGTTTTCCGTGACCACTCCTTTCCGGACCGTGCACCGAAGCCGGGGCCGGAGCAGGTAGCCTGTAGCGTCTAAACGCCTTACAGCGAGGGTGAGATGAACCTGTTCCTTCAGATCCTGCTGATCGTCGCCAGCCTGCTGCTGATCCTGCTGGTGCTGCTGCACCGCGGCCGTGGCGGCGGTCTGTCCTCGCTGTTCGGCGGCGGCATGCAGTCGAGCCTGTCCGGGTCGAGCGTGGTCGAGAAGAACCTGGACCGCATCACCCTGTTCGTCGCCGCGATCTGGGTGATCAGCATCATCGGCATCGGCCTGCTGGCCAAGCTCGGCGGCTGAAGCGCCGCGTTCACGTCACTGGGGTTGTTCAACCACGTCCTGTGGGAGTGTGAGGGTCGATGACTGGCGGTAACGCGATCCGCGGTACCCGAGTCGGATCGGGCCCGATGGGCGAGTCGGAGCGCGGCGAGTCCGCGCCCCGGCATCGGGTGTCGTACTGGTGCGCCAATGGCCACGAGTCCCGCCCGTCCTTCGCCCTGGAGGCCGAGGAGCCGGAGTCGTGGGACTGCCCACGGTGCGGGCTGCCCGCCGGCCGGGATGAGAAGGCCCCGCCGGCGCCACCGCGCAACGAGCCGTACAAGACGCATCTGGCGTACGTGAAGGAGCGGCGCTCCGACGCGGACGGCGAGGCGATCCTGGCGGAGGCGCTGGCCAAGCTGCGGGCCCAGCGCGAGGGCGACTTCTAGATCCGATTCAAGCGAAAAGCCGCCTTGCTCCCGGCAGGGCGGCCTTTTCTGCACTTCGCGCAGAGCCTGCGACTCGTGGCCCACCGCCAACACAACAGAGTGCTCGGCCCCGCCGGTGCTTCGCCCGGTTGGCGGATTTTCGGCCGCCGCCACCCGACGCGCCCCACCACCCAAGCTGGACGCGGCGGCCGAAAATCCGGCAAGGGCGAGGCACCGGTCACGAGGGGCCGAGCCGCGACGCCGAAGGCGGCGCCAAAAGCACGGCGGGGAGGGGAGGCCCGCGCCGGCGTCCCCTCCCCGCCGTTTCTACGCGTGCTGGGGAGCCTGCGGCGCCGGCACACCGGGCAGGGCGAGCGGGAACCGTGAGGTCACCACGAACCCACCGTCCCGACTCGGCTCGGCATGACAGCTGCCTCCCAGCAGCTCGGCCCGTTCGGTGAGTCCGACCAGGCCATGGCCGCCGGAGGGCAGGGCAGGGGTCCGCTGTCCTCGGGGCCGTCCGTTGCGCACCCGCACCTCGAGTTCGTCCTCGCCCACCTGGACGAGCACGGACACGGCGGCCGACGGGGCGTGTTTTCCGACGTTGGTGAGCGCCTCCTGCACGGTGCGGTACGCGGCGGCGGACACCGGCCGCGGAATGTCCTCGATGTCGCCGTCCACGTTGAGCGTGACAGCCAGGCCGCAGTCGGAGACCAGGCGGCGCAGGTCGGTCAGGTCGGGGCGGGCGTCGTCATCGTCGGCGGTGGTGCGCAGCACGCCGACCAGCTGGCGCAGCTCCTCCAGCGTCTTGGTGGACAGCCGGCGGATGGTGTTGGCGATCTCCCGCGAGTCGGCGTCGGTGACCGTCATCTTCAGCGCGCCGGCCTGCATGGCGATGAGGGTGACCTGGTGCGAGACCACGTCGTGCATCTCGCGGGCCAGCCGGGTGCGCTCCTCGGCCCGGATGGCCTGGGCCTGCAGGTGCTGCTTGCGCTCGCGGGTGACGGCCAGCTCGGTCAGCTTGTGCACGAGCTCCTTGCGGGTGGTGACCAGCAGCCCCAGCGCCAACGGCATGCCGGTGTGGATCACCGCCCAGAGCAGGTTGAGCACCTGCTCCTGCCAGCCCAGGCTGAAGAACTTGGTGAGCGGCCACGCGATGTACGCGCACAGCATCATCAGCACCGCGCCGGCCATGGTCTGCCAGTTCCAGGTGCGCTTCTTGGCCAGCGTGTACAGCGCGATCATGCCGGCCAGCTGGGACCAGCCGGCGAGGTAGCCGGGCACGGTGGCCAGCAGCACCAGGAACGGGTAGCGGCGGCGCAGCACCAGCGCGAGGCAGGCCAGGCCGGACAGGATGTGCGAGTACAGCTCGGCGTCCTTGGGCGAGACCAGCAGCACGTCCATCAGCGCCAGCGCGATGGCGCCGAGGTCGCTGAGCGGGCCGGAGTGCCGCCGCAGGAAGCCGTCGAATCTGCCGCCCAGTTCGCGCAGCGCGCCGCCTAACTCGCGGGCTCGCCCGCGAGGGACGACCACGGCGCTGACGATGTCGGCCGCCTGCTCGCCGCTCATCGGCTCGCCGGTCCAGATCCTGTCATCGTTGTCGCGCTGGGTCGGCACACCGACCTCGGGCATGTCGGGACCGTTCACGGCGTCGCGCGGCCGGTTCGGCACGGTTCCGTCCTCCTCGGGCAGGGCGAGTTGGTCTTGCGCTCTTAGACAGTCCTGACACTCGTTCGGGACGCGCCGCCCGAAACTTGTGTGCAGATGCACACGCCGGGTGCCCGTGTGGTCACCCCATGTGAGCTTTGACCTGCGGTTTTGCGGCGTACGCTAACACGGTTTGTCACGCGCAGTGCCGGTCGAACTACCCGTAAACGGCGTTCAACGTTAACCGAAAAGTCCAGACCTTCGGCGCTTGCTCAGATCCGGCCGGCGGAGTTCAGTCGCCGATCGCTCAATCGGGCCAGCCCGATCACAGCCAGCAGCGGCAGCGCCGCTGCCACCGCGAACACCGGGCGCACCCCGATCGTCGCCGCCAGGGCCCCGCCCAGGGCCGCGCCCAGCGGTTTCGTGCCCCAGGCGACCAGCCGGTGCGTGCTGTTGAGCCGGCCGAGCAGCCGGTCCGGGGTGATTCGCTGGCGCAGCGAGACCATCACGATGTTGGTCACCATCACGCCGGCACTGCCGGTGAACAGTCCGATGCCGACCGTGACCGGGTTGGTCGTCACTGTCGGCACCGCGATTGTCACGGCGCTGATAATGAAGGAGAACTGAAGCGCGCGGGCCCGGCCCAGCCAGTGCTCGATCCGCTCGGCCAGCAGCGAGCCGAGCAGGCTGCCGACGGCCGTGCTGGTGAGCAGGAGGCCGTAGGTCTCCTCGCTCAGGCCCATCGGGCTCTTGGGGCCGACCGCGTAGAGCACGATGATCGCGAACGTGGCGCTGGTGGCCAGGTTGAACAGGGCGGTCGCCACCGTGAAGGTGCGCAGGATCGGCTGCCTGAGCAGGAAGCGCAGGCCCTCGGCGATGTCGGCCCGCAGCGTTGTCGGCTCCGGCCGCTCGACCTTGAACCGGCCCGGCAGCGTGGCCAGGACCGTGACGGCGGCGGCCCACAGTGCGATGGGCGCACCGAAGGCGGCCATGGTCCCCACGCCGACCAGCAGCCCGGCCAGCGGCGGGCCGGCGAACTCGTTGGCCATCAGTTCGACCGCGTAGAGGCGGCCGTTGGCCCGGGGGAGCAGGTCGCGATCCACGATCTGCGGCACGATCGACTGCGCCGCCGTGTCGTAGATCGTCTCCGTCACGCCGACGCACAGCGCCACCGCGTAGAGCGCCCACAGCTCGTGCTCGCCCAGAAGGGGTATGCACAGCAGGACCAGGAGCAACGCGCCCCTGGTGGCGTTGGCCGCAAGCATCGCGCGCCTTCGGTCCAGCCGGTCCACCATTGCGCCGGCCGGCAGCGCGCACAGCAGCCACGGCAGCGTGAACGCCACGCCCAGGCCCGCGATCACCGCCGGGTCCCTGGTCAGGCCGACCGCGATCAGCGGCACCGCCACCTTCAGCACACCGTCGGCCAGGTTGGACAGCCCGTCCGAGGTCCACAGTCGCCAGTACGGCTTCACCTGATGGAGTATCACCCATCGATTGAGAAAACTCCACCGATGTAGTCTTTTCGCATGGCTCTGCCGCACCGTGACGCCTCCGAGCGTGAGGCCAAGGCCCTGGCCCATCCGCTGCGGCTGCGCATCCTGCGGCTGTGCTGGCAGGCCGAGCTCACCAACAAGCAGCTCGCCGAGCGGGTCGACCGCGATCCCGGCACCGTGCTCTACCACGTGCGCCAGCTCGTCTCCGCCGGCCTGCTCGAGCCCGCTCCCGTCCGCGCCGGCGACTCCGGCGCCCTCGAGAAGCCCTACCGGGCCAAGGCCCGCTCCTGGTGGCTCGACGACCCACCCGGCACCGGCGCCGACGCCGCCTTCGCCCCCGTCGAGGCCCTGCAGGAGGAGCTCCGCGCCGCCGGTCCGTCAGCGGTCCGCACCTTCGTCCGCTTCGCCCTGCACCTCGCACCCGAGGACGCCGCCGAGCTCGACCGCCGGCTGCTGGCCCTGCTCGACGAGTACACCTCCACCGACTCCGAGCGCCTGGACCAACCAGCCCACGGCGGCATCGTCGTCGTGCACCGCCTGGCCGACTGACCTGCTCCGTGACGGAGCGACCTCACCCAACCAATCACCTCCCTTCGCGAACTCTCTCTGCCCTCAAACCGCCGCCGTCGGCCCGCCGGTGGTGGTGCCATTGGTCGATGAGGTCGGCGCTGCTGCTCCTGTCCTTGCTGTTCCTGGTCGCCTGTGGTCCCACGATCTGCAACGGGCCGATGATTCCGACGCCCGCGCTCTGGCTGGACGCCTCGGCGTGGGTCGCGGCGCACCCCGGTGACCGCCTGACCGCGTGCGCGGACGGCGCGTGCCAGACCCTGACCGAGGCCGACGCGAGGCATCCGGTGCAGTTGCCGCCACCCCCGAGAACCGACCCGGCCAAGACCATGACCCTGCTCGTCACCGACGCGTCAGGGCTGCGCGTCCAGCGCGACTTCGCGCCGGTGCGCCAGACCATCAGCGGCGCGTGCGAGGTCTCCTACTGGAAGACGCCCGCCGATCTCACGGCCGACGGGCGCCTCCAGCCCGGTTAGAAGCCGGTCCGGGCCTCGCTGCGCGGGTCGTCACGGATGAGGTGCGGCTCGTAGATGCCGCCGCGGGCGGTCCGTCGCCACGGCCGGGCCAGGTTCTCGACGTTGCCGTCGAGAACGGCCACGGCGATCGGGCCGTCGTCGGTGCGGGCGACCCATTCCCCGTCCGGCGAGATGACGCCGGAGCACACATCGGAGGCGTAGCCGACCCAGTAGCTGTTGGTGGCGGCGTGGGCCTGCGCCTCGGTGGCGAACACCGCGCTCGGCGCGGCCGCCGCGTACAGCACGGCGTCCACGTCCAGTCGCTCGTATTCCAGGAACAGCTCCGGGAAGTGGGCCTCCATGCCCAGCGCCAGGCCGATCCGCACGCCGTCGACCTCGAAGGTCACCGGCGCCGCGCCGGGTGTGTACATGAAGCTGACCTTGGTGTTGGACAGCATCCGCTCGTCGTAGCGGGTGATCACCTCTCCCTTGTCCGACAGCACGTACAGACTGTTGTGCGGGCGGTGCGGCGGAGTCAGCTGGTGCACCGAGCCGAGCACCGTCCACAGCCCCAGTTCCCGGGCCAGGTCGGCGATCCGGCCCAGCTCGTCGCGCAGCACCGCCCAGTCGACCAGGCTCCAGTCGGCCGGCCCGACCAGGGTCGGGTCCGCCGACATGATTCGCTTGTGCGGCGAGCAGGTCGCCCCCTCGGGGAACACCACCAGCCGCGCGCCGGCGGCGTGTGCGTCGCGCATCAGCCGGCGGATCTCCTGCCCGCTGTCCCGCAGCAGGTCGGCGTCCCGCGGATCTTGCCGCAGCGTGGTCCTGGCCGTGGCCAGCCGCAGCGTCTTGGTCTTCGGCATCTCGTCGTCTCCCGGTGTCCGACGGAAGTGCCGAAGCGCGGTCGTGTAGGACTGCCCGGTCTTGGCCGCGCGGGCTCGGACCCGGCGCTTGAAGTTGCCCCTCGTTGTCACGTCCTCGGCCTTCCACGTCCCGAACCGGCGATCCCCCAGCGACGCGCGTGCCCGGAACGGACGGCTTCGGACGACGACCCGAGACAGGAAGTCCCTTTGCCTCCGCGGGGAGCCGGGCTGGGGCCGGCTCGTGGAGGTTGGGCGTGGGCCACGCCTTCGCACACCTTACACCGTCACGACGACCTTGCCGCGGGCGTCGCCGCGCTGCACGTAGGTGATGGCCTCGACGGCGTCGCTCAGCGGGAATGTGCGGTCCAGCACCGGTTTGAGACGGCCGTCCTCGACAAGTTCCTTGAGCGCCAGCAGGTCCGAGGTGCGCTCGGCGGTGGCGAACAGGCCCTTGAGCTGCTGACCGACGAAGGGGGAGAGCAGGGCGGCGCGCAGGGTGCGGGCCACTCCGCCGCCGATGATCTTGCCACCGCCCTCACCACCGACCAGGACCAGCGCGCCTTTAGGCGTGAGGTGTTGGCGCAGCAGGGAAAGCGAACGATTGCCGGCGGTGTCGAGGATGACGTCGTACCGGCCGGTGATGGCTTCCCTGGTGTAGTCCACGACGTCGTCGGCGCCGAGGCCGCGAACCAAGGCCGCCTTGGCAGCGCTGCAAACGCCAGTAATGTGCGCGCCGCGGGACTTGGCCAGCTGGACGGCGTAGGCTCCGACCCCGCCGCCGGCGCCGATGACCAGCACCCGCTGTCCGGATTGGACGGTGGCGGTGGCGTGCAGCGCGGTGCAGGCCGACACCGGCAAGGCCGCGGCCTGCTCGAAGGTGAGGGCGGTCGGCTTGGGCACAACCCTTGTGGCCTTGACGGTGACGTACTCGGCGAACGAGCCGTCGGCGGTGCCGAAAACCTCGTCGTCAGGCTGGAGACTGGTGACGCCCGGGCCGATCTCCTCGACGGTGCCGGCGAGATCGAGACCGGGCACCGGTCTTTTCGGTCTGGTCAAGCCGAAACCCATCAGTCGGATCAGGTACGGCGTGCCGGTGACGAGATGCCAGATGCTCGGGTCGACGCCGGCCGCGCGCACCCGGACCAGCACCTCACCGGGGCCTGGCACCGGCCGGTCGAGGTCGTCGGGCCGGAGCGCGTCCAGCGGGCCGTAGCGGTCGCGAACGATTGCCTTCACTGCGATTCTCCCTCCGGATACTGGAAAACGTCGTCGAGCGGGACTCCGAACACGCGGGCGATCTGGAACGCCATCTCCAGCGAGGGCGAGTACTTGCCCTGCTCGATCGCGAGCACCGTCTGCCGGGTGACCCCGATCCGGTCGGCCAGCTCCGCCTGCGTCATCGCGGCGGCGAACCGCAACGCCCGGATCGAGTTCGTCACCCTGGTCGGCTTCACTACGCGTGGTATCCCTTGCGGTAGCCGATGATCCGCGCCGCCGAGCCCAGCACCGCTGACAGCGTGAACGCCAGGTAGATGACGTTGGCGACCCAGAAGTAGCCCAGCTGGAACATGGCCATGAGCATCGCCAGCACCCCGCCGACCACCACGAACGACTGCCCGATCCGGTCGCCGAAGCGCGCGATCTCGCGGTCCCGCTGGTCCGTCCGGCTGCCCTTCGGCGACGCCACCGACACGGCGATGTTCAGCACGATCGTCGCCACGATCGACACCCCGATGGCCACCAGTAGCGACCCCACGTACGGCACCGCGTCCAACGGCCTCGCCGCCGCCGCGGCCAGCAGGGAAGCCGCGTACACCGCGTAGACCACCACCGACACCACCAACATGATCCATGCGCGCTTCTCTTCGTACGCCACAGTTCCGCCCTCCCGCTCGACGCCGTCGAATGTAAAGAAGATTGGACATCATGTCAAACATTCTTAACTTCGATCGAGCCGTGCCGCCGTTCCCGTGCCCCTCGCCGACGACTGCCTCGCCCTGCGCCCCATGCACGCGCAACCAGGGCCGCCTTCGCAGCTTCCAGAGCTAGCGAGGGCCGCCTCCATGTCACGGACTTCCTTGATCGACCGCTTCAACTCCCTCGGCGTTCCCTGCGGTGATGCCGGGAAGCGGCTCGCCGGAAACTGTCAGACCGCCTCGGCGCGATGACGCGGTGATCGTTGAGGTGGCGGCACGCGGCGGATCTGTCTGCCGGCATACCGCTGGGTGTTGGACAACTGCGTGTCCGACGTGCTGGCGGAGCTGCGTGAGCGCGGCGCCGGGCGGCGGCTGGTCTTGTTGGACTACACGACAAACGGCGACGTGGCCGACCTGGCCACCCCGTTGTCGCACGCCGCGCTGGTGGCGCGGCACCTGGCGGGGGAGTGGGTTGCGGACCGGGAAATGTTGTGAAACGACTGTGCGGCAAGGACTTTTGGGCCTCGCGGGGCGGGGTGCTTGGCGGTGGTCGCGGGAATTGCCTGATCGCCCCGAAAGTGCCCGGGCCCCGGGTGTTGAATCGAGCGCATGGAGAAACCACCGATCGTCCCCATCGAGCAGTGGCGACAGGCCCGGGCCGAACTGCTCGTCGCCGAGAAGGAAGCGACCCGGGCGCTCGACGCGATCGCGGCACGCCGGCGCCGGCTGCCGATGGTCGAGTTCCCGACCACCTACGAGTTCGACACGCCGGCCGGCGAGAGGTCGCTGCTGGACCTGTTCGACGGGAAGCCGCAGCTGGCGGTCTACCAGTTCATGGACATCGGGCCGGACGCCTTCTGTCCGGGCTGCACGTGGTTGACCAACAACGTGCCGTCGCCGGCCGTCGGGCTGCTCGCCGACAACGACGTCAGCTGGTGGACGGTGTCGGACATGCCGCTCGCCCAGATCGCCGGCTACTGGGAGAAGATGGGCTGGACCACCCCGTACGCGTCCTCGCGCGGCACGACGTTCGCCGCCGACTGCGACACCCAGGGCTTCATGCTGACCGTGTTCATGCGGGACGGGGACCGGGTCTACCGCACGTACAACACGACTCAGCGGGGCGTTGACCGGCTGGTCTTCACCAACAGCATCCTCGACCTGGTGCCGTACGGCCGCCAACAGGACTGGGAGGACTCGCCGGCCGGCTGGCCACAGCACCCGACCTACGGCTGATCGCCGGGCCCTGGTGCCGTGGGCCGGATCGCGTCGGCACGAATTCCGTTGGACCCGATGACATGATGGGGAGGTGGAGTCCACCCGAGTGGACCGCTGGCTGTGGGCGGTCCGGCTGACCAAGACACGTTCGGACGCCGCGGCGGCCTGCCGGGGTGGCCACGTGCGCGTGAACGACAGGCCGGCCAAGCCGGCGACCACGGTGTCGCCGGGCGACGAGGTGCGGGCCAGGGTCGGCGACCGAACCAGGGTCGTCGAGGTGGTGCGGGTGATCCAGAAGCGGGTGGGCGCGGCCGACGCGGCGACCTGCTTCATCGACCGCACGCCCGCGCCCCCGCCGGAGACCCTCATCCCGGTCGCCCGCCGGGAGCGGGGCGCCGGCCGGCCGACCAAGCGGGAGCGGCGTGTGCTGGACAGGTTCCGGACCGGCCAGGCGTAGCCCGGGTCTAGTCCAAGAAGGCGGCAAGCATCGGCAGCAGTAGTTCGGGCCGCCGGGTCGCGGCCATGTGCGTGGTGTTCGGCAGCACCGCCAGGTGCGAGCCGGGGATCAGCTGCTTCATCAGCGCGCCGTGCTCGATGGTGACGAAGTCGTGGTCGCCCATCACCAGCAGCGTCGGCGCGGTGATGCCGGCCAGCTGCTCGTCGCTCCAGCCCTTCAGGTCGGCGTTGGACGCGGACAGCGTGGCCAGGAACTGGTTGAAATGCTCCGGGTGCGGGGACAGCCGCTGGTAGGCCTCCTGCATGTCGGCGAAGTCCTGCGCCGACGGCATCCGGGTGGAGGTGGCGTGCCGGGACGGGTCCGTCAGGTCCTCGTGCATGCCGTCCGGCCGGACGCTCGCGGAGATCGGCACCGTCGAGCGGACCCGGCTCGGGTGGCCGACGGCCAGCTCCAGGGCGACCGCCGCGCCCATGCTGTGCCCGAGCACGTGGGCCCGGTCGACGCCGAGGTGGTCCAGCAGCGCCACCACGTCGCCGGCCAGGGCGGCCGGGGTGATCTCCCGGTCGATGTCGGCGGTGCGGCCGTGGCCCTGCAGCTCCACGGCGATCACCTGGTGGTCGCTGGCCAGCGTGGGGATCAGGCCGGCGAAGT
>Ga0307511_10003754_pt1 | contig 15535 bp, 9 predicted proteins | sample 13_EM_MG_FD_200266 | JGI IMG/M metagenome (GOLD analysis project Ga0307511, IMG submission 200266) | Populus trichocarpa ectomycorrhiza microbial communities from riparian zone in the Pacific Northwest, United States - 13_EM | ecosystem: Host-associated > Plants > Roots > Unclassified | place... | reverse complement strand
ACGCTTTTCCATCTTTTGATACTCTTGAGCAAAATAAACTCCCTTTTCAAAAGGGGATAATGATGTGTTATGGACATTAGGTAGGTAGGTTGGGAGAGTGAGAAATCTTCTTATGCACATTTTGAACACCATAATGATGTCCCCCTTCTATTCTTTTGGTCTTCCTTCTGTTTCAAACGTAAGATTCCTCCATATGGATTACTAAAATGTTGATGGAACCTTCCTTTACCAGATGATAATACCTTTTCAACCTCCGTTACCACCACTGGTTATTGTTTACGTCAACACAATACATGTAGATGTATAATGGATTGGTCTTATTTTTCCTTTGATTATATTAAAGATGTAATAATCTGCTGTGTTTTTGCCAATGAGTTCCTCTCAATCTCTCACCAATTAATTATCTTTTTTCTGGTTCAGGTATTGCCATCGTTGAGGGAGAAGCATGATGAATTTATGTTAAGAGAGCTAGTTAAAAGGTGGGCAAACCATAAAGTCATGGTTAGGTGGCTTTCTCGTTTCTTCCATTACCTTGACCGCTATTTCATTGCCCGGAGGTCACTTCCACCACTTAATGAAGTTGGACTTACTTGCTTCCGTGATCTGGTATGTCATGGCTGAGTGCTATTGTATGTTTTTTTCTGTATTCTGTGTTGACAAAGGAAATGTTTTCTTTCCATTGCTTCTTGAGCCATTGTCCCAATTGAAACTACATTTTATTCTGTTTGCTAACTTGATGATCCCCTTTCAAAAAGATACATCATAATGTAACTTTATGGATCATGTCCTTTGACTCCAGGTGTACCAGGAACTGAATGGAAAAGTGAGGGATGCTGTAATTTCTCTGGTAGGGTCATATTGTTTCTCCTAAATGTATAGTTTGCTTTTTTTTTAACCCATGGACAAGTTAGTTAGCATGATTTTCCTAATCAGATTGATCAAGAGCGTGAAGGAGAGCAGATTGACCGAGCTTTATTGAAGAATGTTTTAGATATATTTGTTGAAATTGGAATGGGACAGATGGATTACTATGAAAATGACTTTGAAGCAGCGATGCTTAAAGATATAGCTGCTTATTATTCTCGGAAGGCATCAAACTGGAAGGCATCAAAAGCTTTCTGATTTTGGGCTTGCAAAGCTTGGCCCCACTGGGGACAAGTCACATGTTTCCACTAGGGTTATGGGCACTTATGGTTACTGTGCTCCTGAGTATGCCATGACGGGACAATTGACTGTAAAATCTGACGTCTACAGTTTTGGGGGTAGTGTTCTTAGAGCTGATAACTGGTCGTAAAGCAATTGACAGCACTCAACCACACGGAGAACAGAACTTTGTCGCATGGGCACGGCCATTATTCAATGATCGCAGGAAATTCTCAAAATTGGCAGATCCACAACTGCAGGGACGTTATCCAATGAGAGGACTCTACCAGGCTCTAGCTGTGGCATCCATGTGCATCCAGGAGCAGGCTGCTGCGCGTCCTCTCATTGGGGATGTGGTCACCGCACTTTCTTATTTAGCGAACCAGGCTTATGAACCTAATGGTCATGGCCACAGAGGTTCAGGGGACAGGGATTAAAAAAGACAGAGAGATGAGAGAGGTGGACAGTTATCAAGGAATGAGGAAGGTGGAGGATCGGGACGCAGATGGGACTTGGATGGGTCCGAGAAAGAGGACTCACCAAGAGAAACTGCTAAGATGTTAAACAGGGATTTAGATAGAGAACGAGCAGTTGCTGAGGCCAAGATGTGGGGAGAAAATTGGAGAGAGAAACAACGCCAAAATGCTCAAGGAAGTTTTGATGGCAGTAATGGATAGTACACAAAATATTATAATGATGCCTGGCATCATATTTCCTTACTGTCTAGTTTCCTGCACTTCAGTCACCATCACCGAGTGAAGAAGAAACATTGGAAATTTAAGCTTTGCTTTGCTGCTTGTAAGGGATTTGGTGCCAGTTAGTGTTCTTTATGTTGAAACATAGAACAAGAAGATGATGATAACGAAGAAAAGCATAATCTGAGAGTGTACATTATCATCTAGGAGAGCAAGAAAAGAACAAGACGTATTCAAAAAATTTTGAGAGTTAAGACGTCTAGGTCATGTTCTTCTTGCTCTTGTAGGTTCCTTCCAAGCATAAACATTTCAGCTGTCTGTACTCTGTAGTCTTCTTCGACGACATTTTACCGACCAATGAAAGTAATTTTATCAACTAATTGATGTGGTAATCTCGTGATGCATTCTTTCACACATTATTTACCAGAGCACAAAACAATCTTTGCATTTAAAATATTTCTTGTCAAGGTGAAAAAGACTCGATGCAACCATTTAACAGAGTAAATCCCCTTTCCTCTGTCAATGACCACTTACCATCTTTCCCAGAGCTGCTATTTATTGGAATATGACTTGGAAATGTACAAGTTTTATCCATACCCTGGTCCCAGGTGTACCATGTTTTATCAGTATGGAAGTGCCTGTTATGTTGCTTTAGATGATAGGAAAGTTCATTTCATTGAAGAGAGATCAAAAGGAGGAAGCCATGCCAATAACGAAACGGAACTCACGAACCTTCTACACGTGGCTCTCTGGTGGAAGTGTTTTGTATGGCAACCAGGATTTCACATGGCCTGCCCAAAATCAAGGGTCAATCAGAGAAGACCGCATGAAATTGGGCTCACAAGATGCTGCAAGCTAGCTAGGCCACGCATCTATTTTAATAAAGAGAAGCCTAATTTAAGCTGTATGGTCTGTTTTACCCAGTGTTCCCAAGTAAGCTCACTAACGTGTAAACAAAAAAAAAAAAAAAAAAACAACACAAACAAAATTAACATTTTGTAGTGCTTTTGATTCATTCATCTCTTATACCAAGAGGGAAGCAGACACATCTCACTCATACAGAGTGTACAGCATGAAATTAATGCAACTGGTAGGGGATCAATGGCATAGCATGATCATCAGTGAGGAAGATTGTAACAAGGTCATAATAAATAAATACAGGTAGCTCAAACTGCACATTCATTTGATTGGAGGTCATCGTGGGAAGCTTCCATGCTTTTCTCATTCTCCTTAGACTCCTCTGTTTGGTCATGCTCCGCTGCACTCACATCAGGTTGAGGATCAACTGGATATACTTCAGAAGCCCCTAATGTGCCTAGTATGACAATGCTCTTCAAGTTTTCAGCTGGTATCTTCTTTTTCTCTGCATTTCTGTAGATTCCATACAGCAGCATCTGAAGTAACCCCAAGACGAAGCCCAAGATGTTCGGAAGCTGCGAATTCACAAGGAAACAAAGAGATTAATTTAACGGCTGAGCTTAAATGAAATAGGTGGATTTCTTTTAATTATTTTTCGGAAGTATTGCATGGAAATCACTTACAGCAACACACATGTCCTTGATGAAAAGGCCATAGGCAAACCATATGACAGCGCTCAACGTAAGGAAAAATGACAAGGTGAACGGCATGAACTCAACGCTCTTTGTTCGAATGATTTGTTTCTACAAAAAAACAAGTAAATGATAGGTGAAAAACATGACGCTGGCTAAAATTATGAAGTTGTAGTTCAGTACTCAGAAGTCAAACTCACCACAATGTTTAAGGGTGCTGCAAAAACGCATACAGAGAAGGCAACACAAAGCCAACCAAGAGCCTTGACACGAGTTGAACCACTTGCAAGAAAATGTGTAAGGAGAATGATCAACGAGAACAACCCCATGTTCATAGAAAGAAGCAATTTGATTGTTGAGACCTGCATCCCAAAACTCAATTCATATCATTAAAATGGATTATTGATATTCCAAGTTAAATCTTGAGTAAAGCAGTGGTAGCAATTGATAAATCATGCATATATACCTTGCTCTCTCTTGTTGCATAAGCGATATAAATGGCAATGTATATAGTCTCTATGACACATCCAAATGAGTTGATGGTGACAAGAAGAATTTCATCGTTTTTGAGCATTGCATAGTAGAGCCAAAGCATAGAACTAAACAATGCCACGAGATAAGGCAAGGATTGGAAATCTTCTGTTGATTTTTTCCTTAAAATCCTGATAAATGTTGGCCTGTAAGAAAAAACAGCTATTTAATATTTTCTTCGTTGGATTTTCATAATCAAGAACAACAAGCGAAGAAACACAAACTCATGCACAATATGTACTTACACTGGAGCCAGGTACACCATGAATGAGATGATGTTACCTGTCATCATGCATAAAAGAATTTTACCGATTAGTCAGCTAGTCATCCATAAAAATTAACAACAACATGGAGCAACATCTTGATGATCAGAGAAAGAATGGGTGAACATAACTAGGATTGACAATAAGATTTTTCTTGTTTTCTTTCTTTGTCCTTGTTTTGCTTCTAAATTCTTTATAAGGTGTCAGGAGAAGATCTCTAACATATGATCACTTTCCCCTTAATTATTTTTAGCAAAGGTTAATTTCAGGAAAGGAAAGGAAAGGAGTACAGGTAGAACAATCTTACTTTTTTTGGTTACAAAACAAATAATATATACTCGAATAACGAGGAAGGTAGATCGTGATTTTATTATCGAGTTCACATACATTAATTATTAGAAGAATTAAGGATCTATTGGCATTATTACTAGCAAATAACTATCTGGAAACCAACAACTACAAGTACATAGAATTAGGACAACTAATTGACATCTTAACCATATTACTTAATTAGCATTATAATTGCGTGACAAAACGTTGAAGAAGACGAAGAAGATGTGAGTAGATTGCAAATCTAGAAGTTAGCTAGCTAACTGTTGACAATACCATGAACCTAAAGGAGATTAACTACTGAGAGGATGCTAAAGATAAACGTTTTGCAAGTATCGATCATGTAAAGAGAGGAAGAAAAGGGAGGAAGTTGTGCCTCCTACAGCTAGCTTTCTTTCTGTATATTTGTATGCATTGATTTTCAAGCTAAACTCTTTAAATTTTTCCTCATTAATGAAAAGAAAAGGATGGTGCATAACATACCGAGGATGCCGAACGTAAATGCCAAAGGATGCTGCATGTTCATCACTGCCATCTGAACTAATTCCTCCTCAATAAATTAACACCAAACTAGAACCTCTCTATATGTGGAAACTAAGAAACAGAAGAAGCAGAGGGCCTCAAACAAAGTAAGGATCCCTTGCTTTCTGTGTCTAAGAATCACTCGCTACCTAAAGCTCTCCCTTCTCTCAATGATCTCATGCAAACAACTGGAGCTAGAGGATGGCAAGCCAAGGTTTTGAGAACCCTTTATATACACACAAAAAATACACACTGTTGATTTACATGTGAAAAACTATACACAGGAGAGTGTGCGTATTGAACTCATTCTTGTTGCATGACAAGTGGAGAATTAGTAGGTGGCGTAGCCCAAGTTCATTTTACACAATCACCTTTCCTTTTCCCACGTACCCTCCTCCTCGCGTGCTTACATTTCGGACCCAATTAATGAGCATGCATACAATAATTTTTTATTCTTAAGAACACCACCTTTTACAGAGAAAAGTTTCACTCCTTGGTTATAATTGTTGATTTGGCTTTAATTAATCAACAGTAGAATTTACTTAATCATGAATTCTATGACATTTAATTAGATGCACTAGCAGTGGTCTTTGTGGAGGATCATACATTGCACGCACCCTGACAGAGAGTGGGATGGATTAGTGAAGAATGTGTCGAGGCTCTTACGTTACTAACATACAGCAAAGCTATCCCCTAATACAAAGCTTAATTCACGTGACTTCTCCATAGCTCTTCTTTTCTTTTTAGCCGTTTCGATCTCTCCTCTTACAAATCTTCTTCTCTCCTCTTCTTGAATCCTCTCAAACGAAAACAAAAGGAAAAAGAAAAAAACCAAACACGCATTAACACGTCAGCTTAAGTTACAGTATTTCTGTTTTTTGTTTGATAGCCAGCAGTGTGGTGTGTGCATGCAAATGTATGTTTTATGTAAGCATTTAGGCTTATAATAAACGCCGTGTTATGGAGGGGATCTTGCTCTATTCTCCTCCAAGCCATCTGTTTTTGCAGTTATACAAGGAGAAAGCAGATGACAAAATACATGACCTTGCTATTTCATAAAACAACAAATGATTAATTTTCTGCTGTTCTCTCTTTGCTGTTATTCTTTCTAGGGTTAGCATTTATTTCAGGAATATGCTACGTTTGTATTTAGCTGTACTTCATTTAGCTAATTTATTTATTTGGCAGCTAATTTGCAGTTCTTGTTAAGGCTGAATTTACCAACTGCTAACTAACCAATCGCTTGAATTTCTTCGCTTGCCTATCAGTTTCTTTAAAAGGGTACTGTTATTAATTAATTATTTCCATAAAAGATCTTGAGGTTAAAAGCTTAGTCCAAATCATATATATATATATATATATATATATATATATATAGAGTGCTAGCTTAACTGATCACACGCCACTAAATACAAATTTAACTGTTTAATTATTGCTAGTAATTTAGCTATTCGTGTTCACCAACTACTGGAAATCTTCTTTTTAATAAAGAGAGAGGGAAACATTTAAAATTGAATCAACGGAGTTCGCTTGTTTGACATCATGTTGAGTAATGTTTTGTAAAAGTAATTTTTCAATAAGTTTTTTCAGATTGTTTTTTATTTTTAAAATCTTCAAAAAAAAAAAACCAAAAAACCCATCAATTCCGAGGTAAACAAACTTTAAAAAAAGGCAGGTGAAAACGCAATCATATCTTATCCTTCGTTTGCTTTTGATCTGAATGAAAAGGTATATATATAGTGTCATATTGTCTTTCTAGGCAAACAGCTACTGTTCTTCCGATTTCAATGATTAAAGGGACATGATTGAATAAGAGAATTAATAATAAACGTAAGGATTCAAATCAATGCTATGTAGCAGACAGCAGGAAGAATGAAAAATCAAGGCAAGCAACGGAACTAAATCTGGGGCTGACATTTGTTACATGAAATATCAAATACTGTCAGCTAAGCATGTAATATGATCATACGCGTGGCATAATTGATTGCTATATATGTTGATGATTTGAAGGCATCTATCCCTCTCGTATAATAATTGAATGTGAACAGCAGGTAAAGGCAGAGTTGCTAGAGAATGTGATCTCGGTAACAACCTTCAAGTTTCAGTCAAAGACAACCTGAGATACTGCCGATGTCTTTTGATCGAGTGTCCCCATTTTCTTTATCTTCATCCGTTGGTTTCAGACAGAACACAGCATCATTATTGGATTTTGGAATGGTGATAAGGTGGTGGTGGGGTGAGTTAACATGTACGATTTGGGACAACGAAGCTCACGATCCATTTTTTATTTAATTTTTTTTATATTATTTTATAAAAAAAACCTGCTGAACACAATAACAAACAAGCTAGTAATCAACTAGAAAAATTAAGATGACGTTTACTGGATTAATTTAATAAAGCTCAACATGAAGATACATACCTTTTGTTTCTGGAGATAAAAAGCTGAATTCCCAAACTTTAAAACTCTTATCTGCTCTTTATCAGCTTATAAAATTCTGGTGACGTGGAGATCACTTGATTACGTGCAATCTCAAGATAAATCTTCAATATATACATGTCTCCTTAGTCTGCACAACAACATTTCAAACTCATTTCATAATTGGCACGTCATCGATCCTTTTTTCTTTACTTTTAATCTTGATTTAATGCCCCTCTTGAGGTCATCGACTGCATCAATCCTCACCGAATTAAGGAATTTTAATATTTTGCTTAACAAAAACCATTGATTAATCTCAATCTCGGCTTTTACACAAGAAATTAAATGTCGTACACAACTCTTCTAATGAAACACCAACGCCTTATCTCTCAAGAACTTAATCAAGCATGAGCTAATTAAGGAAAGGTTTTTTTGTTTATACCGAAACCACTAATTAATTTCAATCTCATCCATATAAAATATCATTGTGCACAACTCTTCTAATCAATCACCAACCGCATTTTAAAAACAATTTTTTTTTAATTCTTTATTACCTCTCGAATTAGCTCAAATGTGTAGATAAGTGTTCTATAATTACCGACACTACTTTAATTATAGGACCTGAATGTATTATAGACTGATCTAATACCAAATCAAGACTTTAAGTGTGACATACTAGCTCCTTCAATTCTGATAATCTTTTTTAGTTTGGTTTTCTTTTTCTTTCCTTTTGTGTTTACCTTTTTTTTTTGTGAATTTTTTTTCTCCTTTCTATTTTTCTTTCATGTATCTTATTTTTAGCTATATTCTAGTTAGTCCTTTTAATATATCAACTTCTTCCAAAAAAAAATCACCAACCGCATTAACTCTCAAATTCTCAATTATTGATCAGAAAATGAGATATATAATACATTTAGGGATCCTGGTCAAAGATATTTCTTGGTGTAGTGGTTTGCACTGTGAAGTGTGAACGTAGAATCTAGTTGCCTGGGTTCGACTACTTTTCTCTCCTACTTTTCTTTTTAACATGAACAATAGAAACGTCGTCGTTTAGCTTAGGCCTTCGTTCTTTCTCTTCTAAAAGTTTTCTATCATTTTCTTGAAATTACTTTCTCACAACCCAAACAAAAGCCAGAAATGGAGCACTACAAAACTCTCCATGTATTCCAAAAATCCCCAAACTCAGGTGTTTTCCAATTAAATCTCAACCGTCCATCTCAGCGAAACGCCTTATCGCGTGATTTCTTCACTGAATTCCCGATTGCTCTCCAATCCCTCGACCAAAACCCTAACGCGTCCGTCATCGTCCTCTCCGGAACCGGCGACCATTTCTGCTCCGGTATCGACATAAAAACCCTAAACTCCATCGCCAACGATTCCGGCGATCGCGGACGATCCGGAGAGAGGCTCCGGCGAGACATTAAGTTCCTGCAGGACGCGATCACGGCGATCGAGCGGTGCAGGAAGCCTGTGATCGCTGCGATAAAAGGAGCGTGTATCGGTGGCGGCATCGATATTGTGACAGCTTGTGACATTCGGTATTGTAGTGAAGATGCTTTTTTTTCGGTGAAGGAAGTTGATTTGGGGTTAACGGCTGATTTAGGGACGTTACAGAGGTTGCCGGGGATTGTTGGATTTGGTAATGCAATGGAATTGGCTTTGACTGGTCGGAGGTTCTCGGGTCAGGAAGCCAAGGAGTTTGGTTTGGTTTCTCAGGTTTTTGGTTCTAACGAGGAATTGGATGAGGGTGTGAAAATCATCGCCGAGGGTAAGTTGGTCTTATCCTTTGTTGGTTTTAGCTCTTACCATTATATGTAGGTCTAAAATTTAGACAATTGTGTGGATTAGGGCATATGTTTCATGCTTGCATATGGTGGGATAGTTTGAACAATTTTCTAGGGGAAGTCTAGATAGAATGCGTATGTTTTGAGCATAGGTGCAATCCTGATTATCATCAGGAAAATTAGTTTTGAATTAAATTGCAAATCCAATAGCCATGATGGCTATTGCATTGGAGCAAAACCCCATATCTTCATTATCAAATTAAATGAAATTTTTGACAATGTGTTGATCTATGATGAATGATGATGTTATATATGCATTGAAGTTATCAAGTGAGCATGTATATGAAACAATGTGTTTCTCTGTATGAGGTGGTTGGGCTATGTGAAAGCCGTAGCTCAGTTTGTATGAGACTTGAATACTAGAAATTTTATTGTTTTGGGTATGTGAATGTTTGCATTAGGATGTTGGCTAATGCAGGTTTTGTTTAAGTACGATTTTTGTTTGGTGCTGATATGATGTTTACCAATTTCTCTCTCTTGCATTAGCAAACATAACTACACTCTGCATTTTGGTATCTTGTGATGTTTTTTTAGTAAGTTGAGGCGTTGTGGGAAATGTGGTAACTGCCTCATAAATTATTGATTTGGGCTGGCTGTAGTAGTTATTGTTATTGTTAGCATATTACATGGCAACTGCGTCAGCAAACTTCACTTTCAAAGTTTTTAGAACCATACAATTGCTGAAGATGATGTGTTGTGAGGGTGATTTTAACAGGGATTGCAGCAAAGTCGCCTCTTGCTGTCACTGGGACAAAAGCCGTTCTATTAAGAAGTCGCGAATCCAGTTTGGAACAGGGATTGGATTATGTAGCCACTTGGAACTCGTCAATGCTTGTGTCTGATGATCTCATGGAGGCAGTCTCAGCACATTTACAGAAAAGAAAACCCACCTTTTCGAAGCTTTGATCTTGTCTTCATGAATTGGGCTACGTACTACATTTTTCAATGATGATATCTAATATAATAACTTGATGTATTATCCATCATCGCCACATGATGCATCATTTGTCGACCTGTAACAAGATAGATACGTTGTTTCTCAACAGTTATTAATGCAAATGGAAGTCCAATGGACTCTTCTTAATAAGGCTCGCATTTGGAACTGTCAAAAATCCAAGTATCAGTTGAACGAGAACGAGAAATGTCGATAAAGAAATAGACAAAATGGAACTCTAATTCTAGTGTGGGCTGCAAAAAATGAAAGAAAATCAGAAGTCAATGGATGGCTAATCTTGGCTCTCTAAACTTTGGATCGTTGTTGCATGACTGCAGCATGGGGAATTAAGCATGTGACCTCATTTAGTTACTAACAGATGAAATCTTAGCTGGGTTTAATTACTCCACTGTAGGAGTTTTTATGGAGGCTGGGTGTCCAACTCTCGTAGTTTGTGCAGTTCTGTTCTGTTCTCTTTGAAATAACTCGACTGTTTTCCAGGGGTAGCACGCAGCAAACTCTATCCCAAGTCACTCCTCCCGGGTTTGAACTTCAGAAATCCTTGTAGGAATCCCATGTCTTATCAGCTAGAGCATCCCCTTCCTCCTATTTGTTTTTAGCATATCCCTCCCTCTGTGAAAGCACTGTGATTTTATCTCGAACGTCGAATGTTTGAATTTTAAGTTGGAGCTCAAAGCTGTGAAACATGATCAGGCTTAATTTGAGCATTCGAAGGTTTAATTGGTTTGATTTCCTTACATTTCTATTCATTAACCGTTAAGTATTCTAGTCAAAAGTTTGATCTGATTTGCTTTCTTCAGAAAACAATTTCGTTGCTTTTGAGAAATTCCTATCCTTAATCTGACCAGTTTGGTTTGATTTACCTCCAAACTGAAGCAAAATTTGGGCGTGTATGAACTTCTTTTCATCAGGAAGTTTTCATTTCCTGAAAAGGCCTGAGGCCTAGATTGCTAGACCTAAAGCCCAACCACAGCTTGATAGACATTGATGTCATGACCAATGACTGATTACTATTGTTGCTGTTGTTGTTCATCAGAATAAGCAGCATGTTATTGGTTGGTGGTTACCCATTCTTCGTGATAAAGACAATTAGACCGAACAGATTTGAGATTGAGAGTGAGTCTAGGAATACAGTAAGTATCGGGAAGAGAGGTGTTTAATATTGAAATTGTTCCAATATGTGTTACAGTCATGAGAGAACCATTGGTAGTTTGAATTGATGGAGTATAACTTTCATGACGTTTGGTAGGAAAAAGAGTGGAACCAGGTGTTATGTGACTGCAACAGGCAGAGTCAAAAACCCAAGATGGATTATCTTGTGTGACTGATAGAGAGGGTGGATTACCAAAATAAACAGGGACTTGTTTGAGAATTTGTTCTATCTTAGAAGCAGAGAATTTTTCAATGGGAGCAGTGGATGATGAACCTTTAGTTGTAGTGGCAGTGACTCTAGAAGAAGTACGATGTGATGTGTATTGTTGGGAATATCTGTTGGGATTTTGAAAACAATCACGTTGAAGATGACCGGGAGCTTCCTTATGACAAAATCGACAAACTCGAATCGGGCATTCCAAGAGAATATGTCCTGGTTTCTCGCAGTAATTGCAAATTTTCTTGGAAGATCCATATGATTGATCTTTGTTATTGGATTGAGGTTCTTTGACAGTGGTAAAGGCAACATTTATAGGAGTTGGTTTGCGAGGGGCAAGATGAGTTTCTTCTGAGAGAAGTTCAGTAATAGCTTGATCCAGAGTAGGTAAGGGACTGCGATGAAGAAGAGACGCATGAAACATGCTCAAAATCATTAGTGAGGGACATGAGAAAAAGAACCAAGTGTTAACGATCTATGTATTTGGTGTTGTCTTCTTCATTTATCTTCTCTGGTTCAGTGATATCTCCAGTTACATAACACTAAAGTTTTTTATCCTTAAAAAAGCTAGACATAGCATGAGCCCATATAATATAGTTAGGCCTTTTTAATGTGATTGCCACTAATAGTGGCAATGACATAGCATACTTAACATTTGATAAATTGAGAAACTCTAAATTAATAGTGGCTCTAACCACGCTAGGATAAAGAGAGAGAGAGTGAGAGACAATACAAAGAAAAGAAAATTGTATTGAATGTTGTGTTTTGTTTACAAGAGAGTGCACTGTATTTATAGCCTAGACAAATGTGTGGCTTTTCTCCTGTAACCAATATGGGATAGATATATTTATTATGTAGACTAAGAGAATCTTTCTCTTCCTAGCCAACATGGGACACATTATATACCATTTTATTTTTGATAATCCGGGTGTCCGGACTAGTTTACGTGTATAATGATTAATCCTCGGGCTCACGAAACATCCTGCAAGAATAATGGGTAGCTAAAGCACTGCGAGGGTGACAGACATGCATAGAGAGGATCAAACTCGGGTGCAGAGGAAGGAAACAAGGCCCTTCTCTCACAAGGCCATGACCTCAAGTGCAACACATTATATACATTAACATGTTAAGATAAAGAGAGAGAAGGAGAGACAATAAGAGAGAGAGAGAGAGAGAGAATTGTATTGAATGTTATATTTTGTTCACAAGAGCAATTTATTTATAACCTAGACAAAGTGGTGAGTTTTCTTCTCTAACCAATGGGGGATACATTATATACATTAATAGTACCCCTAAAAAAAAAAACTTAAGGTGGTAAAATGAAGACCAACTTGAGTTTGGAAAGTAGATTCTAAAGGTTTTAGGAAGATATGTCTTGGTGAAAATATCAACAATTTGATCAGCAAATATAACTGAAAATAATCCAATAATCTCACAAATAATATGATGTTATATAATTAAAGTAATAATAAATCTTAATATGTTTTGTATCATTGTGAACACCATGTCTTAAAGTGACCAACAAAGCCAAAAAAGTTCCTAAATTATTTCAACAATTGCACAATACTTAATTTCTATGCTGGATCGAGCAACAACTGTCTGCTTTTTGTTGTGTCCAAAAAATAAGAGAATAAACAATAGCAAGTGGTGAATCTATGATCAATAAAATCACATGTCCAATCAGCATCTCAAGTGACGAGTGAGCATTGAAATGGAGACCATGAATCAGTGTCCTTTTAATGTACCTCAGATAATGCAAAGCACAACTGCATAATGGGGTGTACTAGGAGCATAGAGAAATTGACTACGTATTTGGTGTATCCATTATTTTTCCCACTCAAATGTTTGATGCTTGCCTACTGTGCGGGAATATATCCAGGTGTGCAACTTGCTTCTTGTCCACCGTAGAAAAAACTCAATTCCATGAGCTCAACGAAGAATTCAATTCCAGCCATGATGAATCTTGCATAAAAGATTTTCTACATGCATGACTTAGAAGCTGGTGCTTTTCCACTTACATCGAGGATATTTTAAGGTAATTTCAGTAGTCTCAAACTCCCCCAGATGTCTTTGGATCCGTCAGAGCGTAGTTTGGACGGTATGGTCCAAATGTCAGCCATAAATCTTCCTGAGCAAAGATAAATCTTCAGGGAAAAAGCAGGGCGGGAGACAATTAATGGTATCTTGTTATCTGTATTTACATATCTATCTCACGTTAAACACTTAATCAATTCAGAGATTTAGTCATGAAAATGACAGTTAAACTGAGATTTCTAATTCCCTTTGACTCCCAATTGTTTTTAGTGTTCGAACAGAACCAAGAATAAATATAATAGGCAGATGAGATTGTAAATCTCATTAATCCCAACAACGAGAAGGAATAATCCAAACAAGGGCAATCATAAATAAGAAACACAACATCTTCAGTATTTTGGATTTTAGCTGACTGAGCATAATTTATCAAATCATAAAAGATTATGGGCGGCGACGGTGGAGTTAGTGATAATATTAAAGGAATGAAAGGAAAGTTGATGATGATAACTTAAGCAGTGAAAAGACTATTCAACTTACCGAGATAAATTCTTAATTTTTTTTATTTTTAATTAGATTTCTGTTATAATTTTTTTATTTTTGTGGGATATTCAGCCCCGTAATTTTTTTAAGATTAATTTTATAAAAGTAAAATCTAAACTTGAAAAACAAACCACAATATCTTTATCCAGGAACCATAAAATTATAAAATAAAATCCAAACTTTAAACCTATACATAAAATAATAGAAATCCCCCATGATTTATGAAGTAAAAATCCATGAATTGCATTGAAAAACAAAATCACAACTACACTAAAAAAAAACCAGGTGGAGGTGGGTTGAGGGATGCTCAGTCTCTTGTCTGGGAACAGAGCCAAGCTAGCAAATGCGACGTGCTTGTTGTCCACCATACAAAAAAAACTCAACTCCACGAAAAGTCTCATCAAGATCAATTCCACCGCTACGGAGCATGCGTGAACATTTTATATGCACGTGACGAAAAAGCCTAGTGCTTTTCCACTCATATGCCATGTTTCTTGAGATTGATCGATTAGCTTTTACTTCAATATTGAATTTGAATTATTTATTAAAACGCCGTCTGTTTTGTTTTTTCCATTAAAATGAAGTGAAGTGACACATTGGTAATGGCTTGCAGCTATGCAAAACGATGTACATGCATCCAACACCATGGCAGACTTCAAGCTTACTTTAGCTCAAAGCCGTCCATTGTGGATGGTGAAATCACGCTTTCTTTGACATTTTCTGCAAAATTTATCCATTAAAGCAAATTCCCTGAATTATGAACTACAAATGGTAAATTTATATTATGCTTCAAAACCTATCTCCAAGTACAGTTCATTGAGGTAAGAAAGCACCCAAATACGGTAATAACAAGCTTTTAACCTCAGTTCCTCCTCCCTTTTCTTTTCTATTGGAAGACATGATCTTACAATGCCCAAAATCTAAAAAATAATAAATGAAAATTCACAGCTAGTTTGCTATTTGGGCATGTGGAATTTTCAGCCCAACACATACCTCGGTCTGTCCCAGCGTGCCTTTCAATGTATTTTTTTTCCATGAGCCACGCACACAATTTTCTACACGCACAAACAACTCTTCATATTATGTAGAACAAGTTTTATTTTTAAGGTTGTTAATTTCGTTTTGTTAGTATTTTGTTTTTCTTATCATAACGATAAATTTGAGTTCCAAAATATTTTGGTTTTATGATCTTGTATTATATTCGTTTAGATTAATGTTTTGTTTTTTTATTAGAATAATAAATTTAAATTCTAAAATATTTTAATATTTCGTTTTGTGATCTTGTATTGCGGGCTTATGTTTATAATTCAAAATATTATCTCAGCAAGATTTTAATTCAAATA